>ERZ780149.2222-NODE-2222-length-18594-cov-6.070015_pt1 | contig 18594 bp, 30 predicted proteins | sample MGYA00511367_ERZ780149 | MGnify/ENA primary metagenome ERZ780149 (study PRJEB29588, sample SAMEA2153852) | human gut metagenome | biome: human gut; feature: human-associated habitat; material: faeces | place: Denmark | collected 2008/2010 ... | reverse complement strand
CCAACTCCTTCTGTGGTGTGTTCATCGACGGCAACGCCAACTGTAACAGCGCCAGCTACTCCCGTGGCGTGTCCTTCGGCTTCTGCGTTTAATCCACAATCCGTATCAATCCCGCCCCGGAAGGGGCGGTGAGGAAGGAGAAGATATGCAATACCCAAGGGTTATTACGCTGATAGACGGAAAGAACGAAACCCTGTTCTCTGTTGACGATCTCGAATACCTGATTGACTGGTATATGGGGTTTGACGCTCTAAAGTATTTCAGAGCCTTGCGGGAGGAACAGGCCGAACGGGAAAACAATCTGGCAAGGTCTATTACCGACCTAAAAGCCAAGGTTCATGACCTGACGGTACACATTGCGGAAATGGAGAGTGACTTCAATGACCAATGATAACCGCAAGGTAGGTACTTCCTTCGAGCAGACACTATGCCGTAGGCTTTCAGATTTTGGCTTCTGGGCGCACAACCTCGCTCAGAACAAGCAGGGTCAGCCTTTCGATGTGATCGCAGCTCGACACGGTAACACCTATCCTATTGACTGTAAGGTGTGCGAGAAAAACATTTTCCGTCTTGATCGAATTGAAGAAAATCAGTATTCCGCTATGAGGTTGTGGAGGCAGACCGGAAATGGTGAAGGGTGGTTCGCCCTTCTCCTGACAAACGGAGAAATCTGGTTCCTATCTCTGGCAGACATGGAGAGTTTCATGCTGAACCGAAAATCCATCTACCTATCGGATATTCGCCAGTGTGGGCTTCCGCTGGAAGCGTGGGTGTTGAAATGCGGATGGTAGTATCAAACCGGCTTCGCATAGAAGACCCATCCCCGGAATTGGTTGTGTGGTGTAAGAAAAATCTGGTGCTGGCAAACCCGGACTACACCAAAAAGGCCAGAATGAACCTATGGCTCGGGAACACTCCTCAGAAGTTGTACCTGATGGAATGGGATGGAAACACACTAGTTCTCCCGTATGGTTGCTTCAATGATGTGCTGAGGCTATCCCCCTTCATTGATGTGTCCATGGTATTTGCAAGACAGGAGCCGGTAGATTTTCAGTGTGTTATCCCTCTCTACGATTATCAGGAACAGGCGAAAGCCGCTCTGGTGGAGAGTGGGAAAGGAATTTTGCAGAGCGCAGCTGGCTCAGGGAAAACCCAGATTGGAATTGCCTTGGCTTGTGAGATAGGCGAAAAAACGCTGTGGCTGACCCATACAAGGGACTTGCTTCTGCAAAGTAAAAACCGGGCTGAGATGTATATGAACCCTGACCTGACCGGCACAATCACTGAGGGAAGAGTCCACATTGGCAGGGGTATCACCTTCGCTACGGTTCAGACCATGTGCAATCTTGACCTTGACCGGTATAGGGACACTTGGGGCTGTGTTATCGTGGACGAGTGCCACCGGGTAGCCGGTACACCTACCGCAGTCACGCAGTTCTCCAAGGTATTGAATGCCTTGGCCGCACGGCATAAATATGGCCTCTCTGCAACGGTTCACCGGGCGGATGGCATGATCGCAGCTACCTACGCCCTACTCGGGAAGATAGCCTATCAGGTGCCGGACGAGGCCGTAGCGGACAAGATCATGACAGTTGACATTCTTCCCCGGTACACACAAATTGGCCTGAGTAAAGAGTTCCTTGATACGGACGGCACTATCATCTATGCCAAGCTGGTAAATTATCTGGCTGAGGATTTTCGCCGGAACGGGCAAATTGTCTGTGATCTGGTGACTAATGGTAGTCACTACAATCTCATTCTCTCCGATAGGCTCTCTCACTTGGAATACCTCATGAAACATTTACCAAAAGAACTGAGAGATAAGTCAGTCATGGTGGATGGAAAGATGACCTCTAAGAAGGGTAAAGCCCAGCGAGAAAAAGCCATTGAGGATATGAGGGCTGGTAAGAAACACTTCCTCTTCGCTACCTATGCACTGGCAAAAGAAGGGCTGGATATTCCCCGGCTTGACCGGCTCTATCTGGTGACTCCCCAAAAAGATTATGCCGTGATCGCCCAGAGTGTGGGCCGGGTTGCCCGTACCTTTGAAGGAAAGGTGACACCTGTTGTCTATGATTATGTGGACAACGGCATTCAGTATCTCGTCCGCAGCTTCAAGAAACGCTGTACCACTTACCGCAAACTTGGCTGTCATTGGTTAGAGGGGGCGGTAATGTGAAATTGGGGAGTTTGTTTGATGGGAGTGGTACTTGTCCCCTTTCCGCCTCTGCGGTTGGGATTATACCCACATGGGCCAGTGAAATAGAACCTTTCCCGAAAGCGGTTACTCAGTCCAGATTTTCAAAGATGGTACACCTTGGAGATATTACTAAGATTGACGGTGCTAAGATTGAGCCGGTAGATGTTATCACATTTGGTTCTCCTTGCCAAAACCTTTCTATTGCGGGAAATCGAAAAGGACTTGCCGGTGAACAATCCAGCCTGTTTCTTGAAGCAGTTAGAGTTATTCGTGAAATGAGGTGTGCTACCAATGGAAGATTTCCACAAATCGCCATTTGGGAAAATGTTTATGGAGCTTTTAGCTCGACACAGGGGGAAGACTTCAAAACCGTCCTCGAAACTCTCTGGCAAATATGCGGGGGGGGAGATTGCGTTCCTCGATTTAAGGAAGACAAATCAGGACGGCAACGATGGCCCAAAACAGGATTTATCCTGGGAGATCATTCCTCTATCGCTTGGAGAGGACTTGACGCTCAATTTTGGGGAGTTCCCCATAGACGCAAGCGAGTCTTCCTTGTCTTTGATCTTGGAGGACAATGTGCCGCTGAAATATTATTTAAGCGAAAAGGCTTGCAGAGGGATTTTAAGAAGATCGGAAGAAAAAGGAACACCCTTAGACCCTCTGTTGAAACAAGCCTTATGGAACACGATTGTGTTTTCTCGGTTGATAATCATGCACAAGATAAGCGAGTGCGACTCCGCAGAGATGGTGTTGTCCAAACTCTCGCCGGAAGAATGGGAACAGGCGGCGGAAATGTCCCGATGATTGTTACAAAAATTCATGAAAAGATTTGTTTCAGTCAGTCATCCTATTCTGATTTCTCTCTGGATAACAGCTCTTCTTGTTTGAAGGCAAGCGGAGGGAGTTATGGGGGGGGAGTGAAACTTTAGTGGCTATTCCGTACACCTTAAAAATTCGTGGTGGGTGCAAGGGGGGGGGCAAAGGGGCATTGATACAAAAAGATAAAAGCGCAACCCTTTCTTGTAATAACGATCAATCCTTATTCGTTCCGATGAATATTGGAGGCAGAAAAACAATTTATTTGGTTAGAAGATTGACCCCTACGGAATGTGCCTCTCTACAAGGTTTTGATAAAAATTGGTGTGCATTAGTTCCTCACTCAGACTCCGCAGAATATAAGATGTGGGGAAATGGCATGGCACTTCCTTGCATGCTCTATATCATGGAGGGTGTGCAGGAAATTCTATCTCGCCGGTTTTTGTCAAATCTCTTTGATATGAAAGAAGAAGGTGAAGAAATATAATGGATGACCGCTATATCTTTGACTGTGAGGTTTTCGCTTTCGATTGGCTCTTTATCTTCAAGCACAAGGCCACCGGAGAATATACCATCATTCACAATGATAATGAGGCCATGAAACAATTCATGGAGCAAGAACCTCTCTTGGGCGGGTTCAATAATAAGCACTATGACCAGTTCATTTTGAAAGCCGTCCTCTGTGATTATACCCCGGAACAGGTCAAAGCGGTCAATGATTTCATCATCGTGCAAGGACATGAAGGGTGGGAACACCCCGCTCTCCGTGAGAGCCGGGTCTATTTTGACCAGTATGATCTTATGGACGATTGCCAGATGGGGTTGTCCCTGAAAGCCATTGAAGCACATTTAGGAATGGATATTCGGGAAACAACCGTGGATTTCAACCTTGATCGTCCTCTCACTCAGCAGGAACTTGATGAAGTCATTTTCTACTGCAAGCACGATGTAGACGCTACCGATCAGTTGGACGATCTGCGAAAAGATTATCTGTCGAACAAGTTGACTCTGGGTAAGGAGAAAGGGATTTATCCTACTAAGGCTCTTTACATGACCAATGCCAAGTTGACCGCAGCTTACCTTGACGCAGAGTTGAAGCCCCACTATGACGAGCGTGAGTACCAGTACCCGCCTACTCTTCTTCGGGAATACATTCCCCCGGAAGTATTTGCATTCTTTGACCGGCTGAAAGACATGAGTATTCCCAATGAGGTAGTGTTCAAAGAAAAATTAGAGATTACCGTTGGTGACTGCCCTTGTACGATTGCTTACGGAGGTATTCACGGCGCAATTCCCTGTTACCGGGAAGAAGCCACGGAAACTCGCTCCATTCGGAATAAAGATGTTGCCAGTTACTACCCTCACCAGATGATCTTGAATGGGTATTGTAGCCGGAACATTCCCTCTCCCGATGTGTATGCCGCCACCATTGAGCGGCGTGTCAAGGCGAAGAAGTCAGGGGATAAGGCTACGGCAAACGCTCTGAAACTGGTTCTGAACACCACCTACGGGGCTATGCTCAATCAGTACAATGACCTCTATGACCCTCTCATGGGCCGGTCAGTATGTATCTCAGGCCAGTTGCAGCTACTCGAAATGGCCGTCCATCTCACTCAGGAATGCCCCACGCTGAAAATCATCCAGCTTAACACTGATGGTATCATGGTTAGTCTTGATGACTCCGATGTTACCCGGTATCAGGAAATCACTCAGGAATGGGAACAGCGTACCGGGTTCGAGTTGGAAGAAGACCTGATAAAGATGATCTGCCAGAAAGATGTGAACAATTATGTAGAGGTTCCCTTCGAGGGGGAGCCGAAAATCAAAGGCGGGGTTCTTGTTCGGGGCATTGCACCAGCAGGAGCGTTCAACATCAACAACAATGCTTGTGTGGTAGCCAGGGCCGTCAAGGATTATCTGGCCTACGGTGTACTGGTAGAGAAGACCATCATGGAGTGTGATCGGCTCTTGGATTTCCAGTTGGTAGCCAAGGCCGGGAGTAAGTATGGTGACGCTCTCCATGAAGTGAACGGGGAAATGAAAGTGGTGCAGAAGGTCAATCGAGTGTATGCCACCGAAGATCATCGGTTCGGAACGCTCTACAAAATGCACCTGTCCACGGGCAATCCGGTTAAGATCGCCGGTCTTCCCGCAAGATGTGTCGTGGACAACGATAATCACCTGACCATTGATGTTGTTGACCGTGATTGGTATATCCGGTTGGCAAAGCGGTATGTTCGTGATTTTCTCGGACAGAAGCCCCCGAAAAGGAACACTCGGAAGGTGAACAAGGTGAAGAAAACCCTGTTGTCCTTATTGGAGGAATAGGGTATGCAGAGAGAACCTAACACCGAGTATATTCTTTCACTCTCCTATGGTAAGGATAGTTTAGCCTGTCTGGGAGCCATTGAAGAGTTAGGTTGGCCGCTCGACCGGATTACTCATGCCGAAGTTTGGGCCACCGATGATATTCCGGCTGATTTGCCTCCAATGGTTCAGTTCAAAGCGAGGGCTGATGAAATCATTCGAGAGCGATACGGGATTGAAGTGGAACATCAATGTGCGGTTCGGAACGGTGAGAAGTTGACCTATGAAAAACTGTTCTACCATGTTCCGGTAAGGAAGAAAAAGACCATAGACCGTTTCGGTGAAGGGGGGGGGTATCTCCGATTGCCGGGTTCCCACCTCGCCTCGCTCCCTGGTGCAACAGCAGACTCAAACTCCGAAATCTGCAACGGGTTCCCGTTCACGGTCAGCGCATGGTGCAAGAAACTCAAAGACGGGTCTTATCCTCGGGTTCCCGATCATCAAAGGTCAATGGTGTACCAGCGATCTCAAACGCAGAGTGTTTTCACGCAGCTCCCTTGCACAAGGAGCGGGAACAAATATTGTGCAGTACCTCGGCATAGCCGCTGACGAGCCTGAGCGCATAAAGAGGCATGACAAGCCGGGGTTCAAAATGCCCCTTGTGGAGATCGGCTGGACGGAAGCCGATTGTCGGAAGTGGTGTGAAGAGCGGGACTTGTTATCTCCGATTTATACCACGGCAACACGGGGGGGGGGGTTGGTTTTGTCACAATCAAGGGATAGACCAATTAAGAATTCTCAGAAGAGAATACCCCGATCTCTGGAAACTTCTTTTGAAGTGGGATAGGGACTCCCCCGTTTCCTTTCATGCAGATGGTCATACCGTTCATGACTTCGATCTCCGGTTTCAAGCGGAAGACCTTGACCTCGTACCGAAAGACCGGAAATTCCGGTGGAAGATGTTGACCGGTGACACAATGGTTGCCGTCACAAAACGAAATCTTTTGAAATTATTGGAGGGTTCAGTATGAAGAAAAATCCCGGAAGAGCAGAGCGCAGACGGTTGTTCTTCAACCGCCGTAGGGCCGCAGGAAAGCAGAGAGCCAAGCTGAACGAGTATATCAGCTCTCACAAATTTTTGAAGAAGTTTCAGGAGGTATAACAGATGGCTACCAAAAATCCCGTTCCCGCTGTTGATTACAGCACCATGAATGTCCTTGGGAAGTTGCAGATTGCCCGGTTGAAGTTCTTGCAAGCCGGGGTGAAGAAAACCGGCAAGAACATTCACTTGGAGTTCATGTACTTCGAGTTGCAGGACATTGTTCCTACCGCTGAGGCGATCTTTACGGAGGTTGGCCTTCTGATGGTTCCCAGCGTTGGTAAAGAGTTTGCCACCGCAAAAGTCTATAACTGTGATGACCGGAACGAAGAGCCGGTGGTGTTTGAGGCCCCGTTCACGCAGATCAGCCCCATCATCTCGAACACCGGCAAGGTGGTTACGAATGAAATGCAAGCCCTCGGCAGTTCTATCACTTATATGCGCCGGTATCTCTGGCAGTTGGTTCTTGACATTATCGAGGCCGACAGCATTGACAACATCTCCGGCACAGATGACGGAGAAGATACTCCCACTCCGGCCCCCAAGAAGCCCCGGAAAGCCCCTGTCACTCAGGAACAGCGGCAGGAGATTAAGTCTGAACTGACTTCCGCTCCTGAGAATGCCGCCAGTGAGGAACAGATTACCAATCTGAAAACCTCCCTGAAAAAGCTCATGGAGCTTGACCCCGATCAGGAGTCCTTTGTTCAGAGTGTGGCCGTGAAGACCGAGGGCTTTACCAAAATTACTGCTGATGTATGTGACCAGCTGATTGCCGGAGTTGCGGATATGCTGACGGCGTATGAAACGCAGGAGGGTTAATCATGGAATGGATTGACAACAGAATTCAGATCGTTCCGCCCAAGCGTCCTAAGAAGCTGACGGCAACTCGGTTTGCTACCGTTTTGGGGCTGAACCCGTGGTCTACTCCTTTCGAGGTATGGTGCGAGATCACTCGTACCTACCAGAAGACCTTTGAAGACACCATTTACACCAGGGCCGGTAAGGTTATCGAGCCGAAACAGGCGGAATACATGAAGAACACCTACTTCATGAGCAATCTGGTAACTCCGACTGATCGGTTCGGGGAGGATTATTTCAAAAGAACCTTCTGTGATTTCTTCCCTGATGTGGCTGTCTTCGGTGGTATGTGGGACTACCTGCTGTGCGATAAGACCGGCAAGCCCATGGCCGTCCTCGAAATGAAGACTTCCAAGCGGGTAGAGGATTGGGCTGAGGACATTCCCGAGTATTATGCCCTGCAAGCTGCGCTTTATGCTCACCTTCTGGGAGTGGACAGCGTTATCATGGTGGCCTCCTTCCTTGACCCCTCTGACTACGAGGCCCCGGAAAACTTTGTGTGCAGTTCCGCAAACACCATTACTCGGCCTTTCAAGGTGTCCGAGCGTTACCCGGACTTCGAGAAGCGGTATGTGAAACCGGCTCTGAAATGGTGGAAAGACCATGTGGAAACCGGCCTCTCTCCCGCTTATGACGAGAAGCAGGACGCAGAAATCTTGAAGGTTCTCCGTACCAATAACCTGTCCCCGGAAACGGACTTGGCCGATCTGGTGTCCGAGGCGGAAGCCCTGAAAGCCAAACTGGACGCTCATGCCGCAGAGGTGGCCGAGGACGAGAAGCGGTATAAGACCCTGACCGATATGATTAAAAAGTCTGCTATGTCGCAGTTCCGGGATGGGGATAAGAAGGTGTCTATCACCGGTAAGGCTTACACTTGGGAGGTCAGCCGTACTTCTATCTCTAAGATCAATAAGGACGCTATGAAAGCGGACGGTGTGTTGGAGAAGTACACCACCATGGAAGACAGTTACCGGATTACCCCGAAAGCGATTAAGGAGGACTGAACGATGTATATTGACCCCTTTGTGGCCGGTGTTCTGGCTACCGTTATGGTAGAGTTGATGGCAAGCATTGTCTATGCTATCTGGGTCAGCAAGAAAAAGTGAGAGGTGCGCTATGAAGTTTGAGAAATTTGTGAAGTCCCTTGCTTCCAGAGGCGTTATCTACAATCAGCCGATTAGTGATCTCCCTATCTGTGACCGCTGGCTGGCCTCTCCTTCCGTGTTCATGCGAATTCCCGTTACGGTGAAGAGCGTGACAGCTGCGGCCATTCAGGAAATGCCGAAAGCAATCTCAAAGATGATTGACCAGATCGGTCATACCGAATACGCAGAACTGGCAGAAGCCATTATGCCCTTCCCCGATGGCGGTATTAAAGATTGCATTCGGGTCTTCAAGACCAAGGATGGCACTATCTCTATCAAGATCAGCAATGATGACTGGTCTTTGATTGAGAAGTCCGACTTATGTGAAATCCTGTATGCCTATGACCTTGACACGAATTCTACCGTGGCTAAGGCTCTGTTGGTCAAACAATATCCCGAGTTGCCGGATGATGAAGACGAACTTGTAGGTATCATCTTCCCGGTAAACCTTGAAGTTTAAGGAGGACACCTACTATGGCGAAAATTGGACTGAGTGAGGGATTTACCCTCATTCCCGAAGGAACTCATGTGTTCAAAATCACAGCGGTCAACTACAAGGAAGCCTTTGGCAAGTTGGAGATCACCATGCAGACTCAGAGCGGAGCCAAGCACATTGAACGCTTTTCTCTGCTGAAAACCGATGGCTCTCCCAATGAAGGTGCCCTGAACGCTTTCAGTTACTTTGCCAAGACCGCTCTCAATGATTTCTCCCTGACTGAAATCGACCATGAAGACCTCGTGGGGTGCTTCATTGAGTGTGATGTGGAGCATGATGTTCAGCCGAACAAGAACAAGCCGGATAAGACCGTCACATTCGCTCGGCTGGCCGATAAGCGGCCCTCTGAGGGCTGGGATGAAGGAGAAGCCCCCTCACCCGCACCGGCCTCTAAACCCGCTCCTGCGGCCTCTCAGACGGCAAAGAAGCCCTCTTTTGACCTGAATGCCCTGTTAGGGTGAAACCGGACGAGGGAGAGCGGTTATCTACCCTCTCCCTCTCCAATGGTTTGTTGAAAAACCTGTGGAAAGTGAGGATAAGATACTTTGACCACGACAAAGACAAAGGTGCAAATGCACCGGGAGATTTGCGAAGAAATCAATGATCTCTATGCCCGGAAAAATCACGATTACGGGGACAGTTTTCACCAGACCTTTGTTGAAGAGGGTATGGCTATGGCCCGTATTCGGCTGGGAGATAAGTTCAACCGGTTCAAGACTCTTTCCCGTTCCGGTGAACAGAAGGTTGATGACGAGTCTATCAGGGACACACTGATTGACCTTGCCAATTACGCAATCATGACCGTGTTGGAAATGGAGGTTGCAGGAAATGAAACAGATTAAGACCGTGCGACACCGTTTGGACAACACTTGTCAGTTTGACGATGAAGTAAATATTCTTCTGCGTGAAGGTTGGCTTTTGAAGAAAAGAACCGTTTTGCGCCCCTTTTGCCAGGGCAGTTCAATGTTTGTACACATCATGCTATATGCCGAACTGGAGAAGGAGGTTGCCGATGATGACGCTTAATGATTACCAAAAAGCCGCAGACCGTACTTCCGGCGATCTCTGTCCTTGGGACAAAATTCGGAACGGCTGTTACGGCCTGAACGGTGAAGCCGGAGAGTGCATTGACATTCTGAAAAAGGTTGAGTTTCAGGGACACACCTTTGACCCGAACCGGCTGATTGACGAGTTGGGAGATGTGCTGTGGTATGTGGCACAGACCGCTACCGGCCTGGGCGTGTCCCTTGCAGATGTGGCCCAGCACAATATTGACAAGCTGCGGGATCGTTATCCCGATGGCTTTGACCCTGAAAGAAGTGTTCACCGGCCCGAGTATGAGGAAGGAGTCTGTCATGACTGAAAATGAAAGACTCAATGCCCTTCTGGACTTCATGAAACTCCCGGACGGAAGCCCTTTAGTCACGGTCAACATGATTGACTGGCTTGTGACAAACGGATTTTTCCATGCTCCCGCCTCCACTAAGTATCATGGCAATCATGAAGGTGGCCTCTTTGACCACTCTCTCGCTGTGGCAAAACACTTAGTTGGCCTGACCGAAAGTTGTCAGTTGAAGTGGAAGAATTGCCGCTCTCCCTATCTGGTGGGAATGTTCCACGATCTCTGCAAGATTGACCAGTACCGTCACCCGAAGTTAGACCTTCACCTTTTGGACGGAACTGAACTGTATTCCGAGCATGAGTGGGAGTATAACCCGGACACTCTTCTGAAAGGGCATGGAGATAAATCGGTCATGCTTCTCTCTCAGTTTTACGCTCTGACTGAGGAAGAGATCATGTGTATCATGTATCACATGGGAGCCTTTTGCCCGAAAGAGGAATGGAACGATTACACCAGAGCGGTAAGAGGCTATCCAAATGTGCTTTGGACACATCAAGCGGATATGCTGGCAAGTCATGTGGAAGGAGTCTGAGTATGTATCAGCCTACTGTTGTTTTTGATTTCGATGGAGTCATTCATTCCTACAAGAGCGGGTGGAAGGGTGCTACCGAAATCCCTGACCCGCCTGTTGATGGTATTCAGCAAGTCATTGAAGATTTGCAGGAAAGAGGATACCGAGTCGTTATCGTTTCTTCCCGTTGTACCGAGCCGGAAGGGATTATTGCCATTCGAGATTGGCTCAAGGTCAATGGATTTCCTTGTCTGGAAGTCATGGCTGAAAAACCTCCTGCTGTGGTTTATGTCGATGACAGAGCAATTTGCTTTGACGGGGACTGCAAAACCCTTTATGAGAAAATTAACAATTTCAAGCCGTGGTATCAGAAGGGAGTCTGACCATGAAGATTATTGAACCCTGCGTGGAGCTTGTCAATGCTCCCTCTTATCCGAACATTCTCTCTCTGATTGAACAGGCTGGGCGCACTTGCTACAAATCTGAGAGCAAGATCACCGAGGACAGTGCAGAGAAGTTTGTCAGGAACATTTTGAAACGAGGCCATGAGGCCGTCATTGAACACGGTGTTGTGACCGTCCGGTTTATCTGTGACCGGGGAGTGAGTCATGAGATCGTCCGTCACCGGCTGGCCTCCTATTGTCAGGAGTCTACCCGGTATTGCAATTACAGCAAAGAGCAGTTCGGTACAGAGATCACCGTCATTTCTCCCGCATGGACTTCCGAAGGACTTCTTCCTTATACCATGTGGAAAGCCGCTTGTTATGAGGCTGAGGAAAAATACTTTACCCTCTTGGACATTGGCTGTTCTCCGCAGGAGGCTCGGTCTGTGTTGCCGAACAGTCTAAAAACCGAAGTAGTTATGACGGCCAATCTTCGGGAATGGCGGCATTTCATCAAACTTCGCTCCGCTCCCGCAGCTCACCCAGATATGCGTAGGGTTGCCAGAATGCTTTATGACCTCTTATCGGTCAGATACCCGGTCTTCTTTGAGGACATTGAGGTGTAAGCCATGATTGTTAAAAAGGCCGGAGGAAAGGTTTACGGGGCAATATTCACCGCCGCCGAGAAAAAGGCTATGGATATGGAGATCAATCGGCAAATCATTGAGGCCGATAGACGGTACACCGATGATATTGACGCTATGGTTCTCTATACCCTCATGGTTCACCTTGGATTTGGCCCTAAGCGGTTACGCCGGTTCTATGAGGCTTTTTCAGTAGAACATGACCGGCTTATCCAGCATTACGAAATGCCGGATGACTACACATGGCTCTGTAAGGAGCAGTTGAAGAAAATTGGTGTAGATGTGGAAGCGTGGAATAGAGAAAGGGGAAGTCTTCATGATATTCGTGAACAATAACGGGAAAGTCCCGTATATCATGGTGGCCGGTGCCGATCATGTGTCCGGCGAAATGCCTATTGCAGCTGCGGAGCAGATTTACAACAAGGGTAAGAAGAGAGCCAGCAACCGGTTTCCCGGCTACTCGGTCTGTGTGGACGGGAAGTATTTCTTCGCTACGGTGAAGACCACTTCCCGTAAGAAAAAGGCCGATGATGAATAAAGTCTGGCTGATATTCCTTGCGGTTTTCCTTCTCCTGCTGTCCTCCTGTGCGTCAGAGCCGGTTTCCAATGAGCAGGAGCCTCCCACTCAGACCGAACCGGTTGACCAGATAGAAAGCCCCTCTCCCTCTCTCTCACCGTGGTCAGAGGAAGAGATCACTGTCCTCTCGAAGATGGTATGGGGAGAGGCGAGGGGCATTCCTTCTGATACAGAGAAAGCGGCCTGTGTGTGGTGTGCGCTGAACCGGGTGGACTATGGGTATGGAAATATCGTCATGGTAGTAACCGCTCCATATCAATTCGCCGGATATGATGTAGATAACCCGATTGATGATGAAATTAAAGCCCTGTGTGAAGATGTTCTGACCCGGTGGTATGCCGAGAAATCCGGGGAAACCGATGTAGGCCGAGTTCTCCCCTCGGACTATATGTGGTTTACCGGAGATGGAGAACGCAATTATTTCCGCAATGCCTATGAGGGAGGTCAAACTTGGGATTGGAGTCTGCAATCCCCTTATGAGAGTTGAGAGGTGCCAGTCATGTATGAAAAGATACCTACCGAACTAAAGCAGAAAACACAATGGGTCAATGTGTGGAACGGCTCTAAGGTTCCCATGCAGACCGGCCAGAAGAAAGCTGCGTCCTCTGTCCTACCTGACACTTGGGGCACTTTTGACTGTGCTGTGCTGAATGTGGCAAACGGCATTTATGACGGGATAGGGTATGTTTTCAACGATGATGGTCTTATCGGGATTGACATTGACGATGGTTTTGCCGATGGCCTGTTAAATCAACTGGCCTCAGACATTATCAGCCATTGCCACTCCTACACCGAGAAGAGCCGGAGCGGACGAGGGGTTCATATCCTTCTGAAAGGTAATCTCCCCTTCAAAGGCCGCAATAATCGTAATGGCGTAGAAATCTATCGGAGTAGCCGGTACTTTATCATGACCGGAAATGTCTTGCTCTATTCGGAGATCATTGAAAATCAGGAAGCGGTTGACTATGTGGTGTCCAAGTATTTTCCTGACGCTCCGAAAGAGGGTGCCGGTTGCTCCGCCTCTCAACGGATATACTCACCTATCTACCGGAAGCCGGAACACGGCAAGATCACGCTCAAACCTGAGTACCCGCCCATTACCACCGGAAGCCGAAACCTGAGCCTTACTTCGCTGGCCGGTCAACTTCATAATCAGGGGTATTCCAAGGCAGACATTTACAAAGAGCTGCTGTTTGCAAATCAGCAAGCGTGTAAGCCCCCGCTTCCCCGGAGTGAGATTGAAACAATTGTAAATTCAGTTACCAGATATAGGAGGTAATTTCAATATGAAGTCTTTCAGGCGTGGGGACATTGTTCTGATTGATGTTCCCATCGTGGACGGGAGCAGAGTTCAGGGTGGAAACCGCCCGTGGCTGATCGTGCAGAATGATGTTGGCAACAGACACTCTCCCACCACGATTGTAGTCCCTCTTACCTCCAAGTTAAAGAGAATGGAAATGCCTACCCATGTGATTGTCACGGGAAAGGGCATTAAAGCAAGCATGGTGGAGTGTGAACAGGTACGAGTCATCGACAAATCCCATGTCAAAAAGTGTATCTGTACTCTTTCACCGCAGGTTATGTCCTATGTGGACAAGGCTCTGAAAAACGCTTTCTTCTACGGGGGGGGTATAAACGATGGAGAATAAGATTTGCCCTTTATCTATTATGAGTCCTGCTGAGTGCCCGTTCATGAATTGCAAAAAGAATGAATGTGCGTGGTGGGATGAAGACTCTCAGGCGTGTGCGCTTTTGACCTTAGCGAGATCAGTTAGAAAGGTGACAAGAAATGGCAGATGAAATTTTGACTACCGAAGAGCAGGAACTTTTTCAGCTCTCTAATGGCCGGTACATCATGGATAAAGACCTCTCTCAGAAGATGTTTTACATCAAGGAGGCAAAGCCTGAGAGAAGTCACCAGATCAGCGGCACCGGTTATTCTTGGGACGAGTCAGGCATGGCGGAACTGTTCTCTGAGTGCTATCAGAATGACACCCGCTTCTGCCCGGAAGCCAAGTGCTGGTACACCTATTCTAAGGGTGCATGGCGTAAGGACATTGGCTCTCTGCTGGTAGCGGAGAAGATCAAAGAGTTTTGCCGCCTGATGGCTCTCTATTGTGGAGAGATTGATAACGAAGATCGCCGCAGAGAGTACATGAAGTTCATCTCTAAGATGGGAGATCGCCGCTTCCGTGATCGACTCATGAAGGACGCCGCCAGCGTCATGCCAATCACCGCAGAGGAATTTGACGCAAATCCATTCCTCATTAACTGCTTGAACGGAACTTATGACCTTCAAAAAATGGAGTTCCGGGAGCATGATTGGCACGACTTTCTGACCATGCAGACCAATTTCGACTACACTCTGCAAGACGCTGAGTGCCCTCGGTGGGAGCGGTTTATTCAGGAAGTTACCTGTAATGACGCAGATAAGGCCGACTATCTGCAAAAGGCTCTCGGTTACTCCATGTTGGGTACGGCCAATGAGGAATGTATGTTCATTCTGCATGGCAAGACCACCAGAAACGGAAAGTCCACCCTTCTGAGTGCCATTCATCATCTTCTCGGTGACTATGCCTCCGTGTCCCCGGTGTCTATTATTTGTAAGTCTGACCGCTCCAAGAACGCCGAAGCTGCAAGTCCTGTCTTGGCCTCTTTGAAGGGTAAGCGGTTTGTCACCATGGCCGAGAGCAATCAATATGGACGGCTGGACGAGGAAACAATTAAGCAGCTCACCGGTGGCGAAGAGATCAAGGCCCGGAACCTCTATGAAGCCGCTACCACCTTCCTCCCGCAGTTTACTCTTTGGCTCTCCTGCAATGACCTTCCTTCTGTCAATGATAAGAGTCTGTTCGCCTCTGACCGTGTGCGGGTGATTGAGTTCAACCGACACTTCTCTGAGGACGAGCAGGACAAGAACCTGAAAACGGAGTTCCAAACCCCAGAGGCTATGCAGGGTATCTTCACTTGGCTCTTGGAGGGCTACTTCAAGTATAAGCGGTTCGGCCTGAAAATGTCCCCGGCTATGCGTCAGGTGGTCAAGCAGTATGAGAAGGACAATGATATGGTGTTACAGTTTTTGGAGGAAAAGTGTGAAAAGGCCGGAGGTGCCTACACAAGAGCCAAGGCACTCTATGACGCTTATAAAATTTGGTGTAAGTCTAACGGCTATTTTGTGTGTAGTGCAAAGCGGTTTAATGCTGACATGGAGGCACACCCAGAATGGCACGGAGGAAAGACCGTTTATAATGGCTACCCTTCTTACAGGGATATTCGTATGAAAGGAACTGTTTGACATGAACAAGAAAAATATGCGCCGGGTGTCCTTGCTGGTAACAGCACAAACGGCGAAGAACTTAGACCGCCTCGCAGCTATGTCCGGCTACTTTGAGGTAGGCCGGGTGGTAGATAAGTTGGTCAGGGAGAAGATGATTTCCCTCCGATGTGAGAAAGAAGGTGTACCGCATGGGTCTGGTGATTTTTAAGGGAGATACCAAAATCGGAGTGTATAAGCTCCCCAATGTGAAGCGGCCCCGACTCTGTGTGGAAAAGGGCAACAGCATTATCAGTTGTGCGACTTTCAGAAATGACGAGTGTGCGGAACTGTTCATGAATGAACTGATTGATATGTTCAACTTGAAGAAGGAGTCATGACCATGTTGTTTGAAGAATGCGGACATTACTCAGGAGAATGCCCTTGTTTGACCTGTGAAAAAGAGTGTGCAGGTTGTCAGGTTGCGCCTGATGGGTACGCCGTAGACACTGATCGACTTTGCAAGAGAGCGAGAGAGTATTGTGAAAGTGGGAGAAAAGATAGCCATGATGACGGTGTTTGAATGCCGGAAGTGCGGCCACCAGCTCTTTGTCCAAGAGGGAAAGAGTTTTCCTAAGAGGTTGGAAGATATAGCCGGTATGTCTTGTCCAAACTGTGGTGAACAGGCTGAGGGTCTGTGGGGATTACTCGGGAGAGCGAGAAAGTTCCGAGGGAATATACTTTGTAATTGGGAGGAAACGGAATGACTGTTAAGGAATTGAGAGCCAAGTTGAGTACAGTCCCGGAAGACGCACAAGTGGAAATGCTCATGTGCCAGAATGATAACCCTGTTGAGGAAGCCTGTCGAGTTGACAAAATGGTTTATTTTCAGTGGTTGGAGAAAGATGGAGCGTCTTCGGTGGTATTGTACCCGGCGTAGTCAAATATATTTTGTGTAATCAACTAAATATATTTTTCTGGTGAGGTTTGGTGAAGAATTTGGTGATAAACTCTCCACTACCGGAAAGCCTTGTGGCACAAGGGTTTGAGGCAGTTTTTACCCCCTATTTTTATAAATTCTTGTATAAACCCCCTTATAGAGAGTGATATATAGAGGACTTTACTGCAAAAAGCCTAAATTATTCACTAAACTCACTAAGGATAACTGAAAATAATTAGTGGAAGGAGAACGACTATGAGTGATAAAGTGGTAGATTTACCGACTCCCTCTCGGAGCCGTGGCCGTCCGAAGGGGACTGGTGGGAATAAGCGTCCTGATCGAACTGAGGCTATGAGTGTCCATACTGAGCCGGGTGACAATCGGAAGTATCTTCAACATTCCCTAAGAATGTGGGATTGGCCCTCTGTGGATATGAAGGAGCCTGAACAGGTGAAAGAGCGGATTGGTATGTATCTGCAAATCTGTTCTGAGGACGATATGAAGCCAAGTGTAGCAGGGCTGGCATTAGCCTTTGGAGTGGATAGAAAGACTATCTGGGCTTGGGCTAATGGTGTAGATAGTGCCTATCTCCCCAATGAAAGCCGTAACTTTATAAAAAAGGCGTACCAATTTTTGAACGCTCAAATGGAAGATTATGCTCAAAACGGGAAGATCAATCCGGTGGCCGCTATCTTCTTGATGAAAAATCATTTTGGCTATCAGGACAAGCAGGAGGTTGTTCTTACCCCGAATAATCAACTCGGGGAGGCCGCTTCTGCGGAAGAGTTACAGCAGAAGTATATTGAAGCTGCGGCCAGCGACTATGACTCAGAAGAGTGATCGACTTTCCGACTATCACCAGCGACTATCGACTATGAGCCGAGCGACTTTGAAAATGGCCAGCGACTATCGACTATGAAAGAACCGCCGATCTCCCGTGATAGGAGGTTCGGCGGTTTCTCATATCCAGATCAGGCAGGAGGCTTCCGGGCAGATGGGCCGGAGCCGTCCGCCTCTGGTGTATCTGAAAAAGTACACTTTTCCATACACCGGGAAAATGACAGAAAAAGCACTGAAAAAATTTTGTGTTTAGGGGTTGACAACTGAATTTATTCAGTGTATATTAAAGGCACAAAAGAAATTCAGTGCTTTGTACCTTGAAAATTGAACCCCCGCCCATTTTCCCCGCAAGGCCGGAGAAATACGCATTTTGGCGTATCAAGGCCACGCCGGGAAAATGGAGCGGAATATATAAAGAAAAGAGGTTTTATACCATGAAAACGACAACGAAAGAAGCCCGGCAGAATATCCGGCAATACATTTTAGATCATTTCGACCCATGCGGTTATGATTTTTCCGGCCCTTGCAGCTTCCCAAATGTGGCCCGGTTTATTCTGGCTGTTCATGCAGAGGAAAAAGCCTATTCCCCGGAATATCAGAGCCGGAAAGGGTACACAAATGAGCAAGTTTTCATTGACTGGGCGCAGGGTTTACCCTCTGTCCTTGATACTTGTTATTACTATAACCGTTCTGCTGTTGATGATCTGGGCGCAATCTTGGAGCAATCGGAGCGGGAAAAGGCGCAATATACAGAGCCAGAGGCGGAGCAGCTTCTAACACACTTGATTTACCGGGAATTGAAGAGAGGGGCGGCGGAAAAATGAAACAGTACACAAAGAAAGAGTTACGGGAGTTTGTGCGGCTTGGCTTGGCCGTTGATCTGACAGAGGCAGAGCCGGAAAAGATACCGGCCAATTATACGAAAGTAGGTTTCAGCCGTGGTATTTATGGGCTGAATGGCGGGTTGATCTGGGATAATGTGCTGGGCGGCTATTATGTCATTCTGGCCCGTTCTTCTAACCTGTTCCGGATTTTTTAAAGGGGTGCAGCTATGAATAAAATTCAAGTGAGCGGATTTATCCGCATTAGCAAGCGGGAAGCAGAACGCCGCTATAATGCC
>ERZ780149.2218-NODE-2218-length-18605-cov-9.452237_pt1 | contig 18605 bp, 23 predicted proteins | sample MGYA00511367_ERZ780149 | MGnify/ENA primary metagenome ERZ780149 (study PRJEB29588, sample SAMEA2153852) | human gut metagenome | biome: human gut; feature: human-associated habitat; material: faeces | place: Denmark | collected 2008/2010 ... | reverse complement strand
GTTTTACAATCTCTATTTTAATATATACATTAAATTAGCACAAGAAAAATCATACCCCAAAAATCGACAATTTAAGGGCTGTCCCCAATTGTGCAAACGGGACAATTAGGGACTGTCCCTAATTGTGATTTACATATTCATTTAATGGTTTTACTCTATATTGTAATTCTCCCATTTTTTCTGTTGTTACATAACCTGGTTCTGCATTTAATACATCTGGTATTCTATTTACAACACTAGCACAAGTCAATTCTACTGTTGAAGGTCTTGCTACTACTATTGTTGTATCTGGTTCTCCATATATGCTCCATTCGTTTTTATCAAAATCTTCTTTTGAATATACTTTACCTATGCATTCTGTTTCTAATGTTATTCCTTCTTTTGTCTTTGTTGTAACAACTGCACTCATTCCAGTTGCTTGTCCAGCTTTTACAGTCATTCCCAATGTAGAAGATTCTATATCCTCTTTATATACTTGTGGTACACATTTTTGAGTCTGCTCTAATACTGTTAGTCCCAACTTTGAGCAAAGCCATCCATTTACATTCCACATATATGATGGTAAAAACTTTCCATTATTTATTAATTCTATTCTTTCCTCTTCTGAAATATTATCTCCTGCTGCTACCTCTTTTTCAAATTGTTCTAATGTAAGTCCTGCTCCATGTGCTTTTGCCAACGCGATTCCATAATCCTCTACATTATAGCTTGAACTTCCAACTATTTTTGTTATTTTATGTGTAGAACCTGCAATTGAGCTTATTAATTGTCCCCAATATATGTCTTGATATCCGCTACCTGTAATTGTACAATTATTTTTCTTTGCTAATTCATCTATATCTCTTGTTACTACAGGGTTTGAGTTTTGAGGATAAAATGCTTCTTCACATGTTGTTATTGCATTAACTCCTAATTTTGCACATAGCATTAATGCTTCTTTTACATCTTCTATTAAACTCATAGTTGTTACTATTGCTATGTCTGGCTTCACTTCTTGCATCATTTCTTCTGCATTTTCTAATGATGTAACTTTAACATCTAGCTTATCCCAAGTTCCAATTACTTCAGATACATCTTTGCCTATAACAGCTGGGTTAACATCTATTGCTCCAACTATTTCTCCACCTTTTTCTAGCACATACCTCATTGTGTATACTGCCATTTTTCCTGTACCAAATTGTACAACTTTTACTTTTCTATCCATATTTATCACATTCCTTTCGTATAAAGTATACACTATTCAATATATTTTATACAAGACATATTTTAAAATTTTATTTAACTCAATAAAAGTGTTTTTGTTCTATTTACTTGTTTTTTGTTTAAAAATGTTATATAGTATAGGTACATTAAAATAACTTATTTTTATAAAAAATAAATGGTTGTTAAATAGGAGTGAATATTGTGAAATTAACATCTGATAATGAAACCTTAGCAGAAGGAAAAGTTATAATCTTATATATTTTGAATAAATTACCAAACCCTATATCTAATGAAGGGCTATATAAATTGGTACTTTCTATAAATGATATGAATTATTTTTATTTTCAGCAATTTTTATTAGATTTAACTAATAATAAATACATTGAATACTTTAATAATGGAATACATACTATTTACAAAATTACTACTTTGGGTAAAAATGTTCTTGAATTAACAGAAGATATTTTACCTGGAATTTTGAAATTGCAAATTGATACAGAATTGACAACTGCTAAAACAGAAAGTGCAGTTATTGCTGAATTCACACCTCGTAGCGAAAATAATTATGTTGTTACTTGCAAAATCCTTGAAAACAATGAATGTTGTTTTGAATTGAAGGCTACAGCGCCTTCTAGAGAACAAGCGAAAAAAATTGTAAGTAACTGGGAAAATAATTCTAATGAAATATATAGAAAGATTTTAAGTCTTTTAACACAAGACCAGTAAATTTGCTTCAATAAAGAGTTTTAATATGAATATATTAAGGCTCTTTATTCAATTTTGGCATAAATTACCTTTGATTTTTACTTGTAGTTTATGTTAATATTAATATAAGATATTTATTGAAATATAGAGAGGATTGATATTAGCATGAATAAAATTATTAATGAATTAAGGTCTTTTGATAAATTAATACTAAAAACTGTAATGTCAGGTCTTAGGTATTGCTTTATATTTTGCATATTTGCTATTTCTATTTTATTAATATACAGATTTTATGCTTATCCAATCTTTTATTACATAGGAATTTCATTATTTCGCTCTGGTCTATTTTTTATAGTTACCTTTATTGCATGTGGGTTTGTATTTAATCAAATAAAAAAAGATTTAAAGTGTTAATATACATTATAAGAGCTATTCCTTTTCGCGGAACAGCCCTTTATATTTTTATACATATTATTTTTTTAATTCTTCTAAAAACATTTCATTTAGCATTTGTGGGTTTGCTTTTCCTTTTGTCTCTTTCATTGCTTGCCCAACCAAGAATCCCAAAGCTCTGTCTTTTCCAGCTTTATAATCTATTATAGATTGTGGATTATTATCTAATATTTTTAAAACTACTTCTTTAATTGCACCCTCATCTGAAATCTGTATCCATCCTTTTTCCTTTATAATATCTTCTGGATTTTTTGGACTTTCAAATAATTCCTCTATTACTTTTTTAGCAATTGCCGAACTTATTGTTCCATTATCTATTAGTTCTATAACTTTTGCCAATTCTTTTGCTGTAAATGGTATTTCATTTGCTTCAATTTCTTTTTCATTTATTATTCTAGAAATATCTGATAAAATCCAATTTGCTATAGCTTTTGGTGTACCATATATTTTCAATGTACCCTCAAATAAATCTGACAAATATTTAGAAGCTGTTAATAATGTTGCATCCTTTTGTGATAACTCATATTCTTCTAAATATCTTTTCTTTCTATTCTCTGGTAATTCTGGCAATGAGCTTCTAACTTTTTCTATGTATTCATCTGAAAGTCTTATTGCTACTAAATCTGGCTCTGGAAAATATCTATAATCCTCTGCATCTTCTTTATCCCTCATTGAAAAGGTTTTTCCAGACACATCATCCCATCTTAGTGTTTCTTGTTCTATTTTTCCTCCTGCTTCTATTACTTCTATTTGCCTTCCTACTTCATATTCTATTTCTCTAACAATAGCTCTAAATGAATTCATATTTTTTGTTTCTGTACGTGTTCCATATTCCTTTGCACCTTTTTTTCTTACAGAAACATTTACATCTGCCCTAAATGAACCCTCTTGCATTTTGCAATCTGATACTTCTATATATTCTAGTATGGATTTTAATTTTTTTAAGTACTTTTCTGCCTCTTCACTTGAACGTAAATCTGGTTCAGAAACAATTTCTATTAAAGGTACTCCTGCTCTATTTAAATCTACTAAACTATCTCCACTTAATTCACTATGATTTAGTTTTCCAGCATCTTCTTCTATATGAATTCTTGTGACTCCTACCTTTTTTCTTTCTCCATTTTCATTTTCTATTTCTACATATCCTTTTTCACAAAGCGGTTTATCAAATTGTGATATTTGGTATGATTTTGGTGTATCCGGATAGAAATAATTTTTTCTATCATTTTTACTATCTCTTGATATTTGACAATTTGTTGCAAGTCCTGCTTTTACTGCATATTCTACCACTTTTTCATTTAAAACTGGTAATGCTCCTGGCATTGCCATACAAATTGGACAAGTATGCGTGTTTGGTTTTGCACCAAATTCAGTAGGACATGAACAAAATATTTTTGTTTTTGTAGAAAGCTCTGCATGTACCTCTAATCCTATTACAACTTCATAATCTTCCCTTGCCATAGTTTTATTCTCCTTCCTGTAATGTTGGTTTATGCTTTTCTCTAAATTTAATTTCTTGTTCTAATGTATATGCTGCATTTAATATTTTTTCTTCTTCAAATCTATTGCCTATAAGTTGCATTCCTATTGGCATTCCATTACTATCAACTGCTATTGGTATAGATATTGCTGGTAATCCCGCAATATTAACTGGAACTGTGCATATATCTGCCAAGTACATTTCTAAAGGATTATTTGATCTTTCTCCGATTTTAAATGCTACAGTCGGCGATGTTGGAGTTAATAATACATCATACTTTTTAAATGCCTCGTCAAATTCTTTTTGTACTAATGTACGAACCTGCTGTGCTTTTTTATAATATGCATCATAATATCCTGAAGAAAGTACATAAGTTCCTAATATAATTCTTCTTTTTACTTCACTACCAAATGCCTCGCTTCTTGAATTTCTGTATAATTCTTTTAAATTTGAATAATTTTTTGTCCTATATCCATATCTAATTCCATCAAATCTTCCTAAATTTGAGCTTGCTTCTGCACAAGCTATTATGTAATATGTTGCTAATGCATAGTCTGCAATATCCAATGAAAATTCTTCTATTTCTGCTCCAAGCTCTTTATATTTTTTTATTGTTTCTTGTAGTTTTTCTTTTACTTCTTGATTTATTCCCTCTCCAAAATATTCTTTTGGAACTCCTATTTTTAAACCTTTTACATTGTTTTGTAAACATTGTGTATAATCTTTACTATTAATATTTTCAGATGTTGAATCTTTTTCATCATGTCCTGCTATTACATTTAGCAAAATTGCTGCATCTTTTACATCCTTTGTAATTGGTCCTATTTGATCAAGTGATGATGCAAATGCTACAAGTCCAAATCTAGAAACTAGTCCATATGTTGGTTTTAATCCTACAACTCCACAAAATGATGCTGGTTGACGTATTGACCCTCCTGTGTCAGAGCCTAGTGCCCATGGTACCATATTTGCTGCAACTGCTGCTGCACTTCCTCCTGAAGAACCTCCTGGTACAGCTTCTAAATTCCATGGGTTTTTGGTAACTTTAAATGCAGAATATTCTGTAGAACCTCCCATTGCAAATTCATCCATATTCAATTTACCTATATTAATTAGTCCTTTATTCTCTAATCTTTCTACTACTGTAGCATCATATGGTGACACAAAGTTTTCCAACATCTTTGAAGCACATGTTGTCTTTATATTTTTTGTGCATATATTATCTTTTATACCTATTGGAATTCCTGCTAACTCTGACAAATTGTTTGAAATATTTTTTGACCTTTCTAGGGCTTCTTTATCCAATACAGTTATAAATGCTTGTATATCTTTTTCTCTTAAATTTATCCTGTCAATATATGCCTGGTTAATTTCTGTCACAGTAAGTTCTTTATTTTTAATTTTTTCTATCAATTCATGAACTGTTAACTCTGTAATATCCATTGTTATCCTCCTTAAATATTTATTGTATTACTTTTGGTGTTTTAAACATGTTTTCTTCTTTCTCTGGTGCATTTTGCAATAAAGCTTCCATATTTTCAAATTGTTTTATTTCATCTTTTCTAAATACATTACAATTTTTATTTACACTTACTGATTGTTCCATTTCATTTACTGGCGCACCACTTACAATATTGGCAAAATTCAAAATGTCTTGTAAATGTAGTAAATATGTGTCAATTTCTTCTTCTTTTAAATTTAAACTTGCCAAGTTTGCAATATGTAATAATTCTTCTTTACTAACTTTCATGTATTCTCACATTCCTTTCAATATGTTAATAATTATATCTTTCTTCGTTCTAAAATACAAGGTATACCTAAAAATATCAGACTTTAAATTAAAATCTGTTGAAATAATTTTTAATTTTAAGTCTGATTAGTAACAATTTAGTATTTTTATTTTTTTTCTTTAAAACCCTTTCCCCATGTTTCTCTTGCATTTGCAATTATTATAAATGCTTTTGGATCTATTTTTAATGATATGTCTTTTATTCGCGCCACTTCATTTCGGGAAACTACACATAATAGCATCATTCTTCTTTCTCTTGTGTACATACCTTTTGCATATACAGCCGTACTACCTCTTCCATATTTTTCACCTATTTCTTTTGCTATCTCTTTATATTTATTTGATACAATAAATATCATTTTAGTAAAATTAATTCCTTCAAATACAATATCTATCATTTTCCCCATTATATATATTGCTATTGCGGAATATAGTCCTATCTCTATTTCTTTAAAAAATATTACATTTAGCATAACAATTATTACATCTATTATAACTATAAGGCTACTGCTCTTAAAATGTGGTTTATATGTCCTTATTATATATGTTAATAAATCTGTTCCTCCTGTAGAGCCATTACCTTTTAATACAATTGCCATGCCTACTCCTACTAATATTCCACCATATATACATGCTAATGGCCTATCTTGTGTCAATGGTTTTATTTTTTCAAACAAATTTATAGCTTGACTTAGTAACACTGTTCCTATTATAGATTTTGTAAATATTTCTTTTCCTATTTTAAAAAAAGCTATAATGAACAAAGGAATGTTTAATACCAATATTGTAGTTCCTAATGGCAAATTAAATAAATAATATCCTATTGTTGCAATTCCAGACACTCCACCTGTTGATAATTTATTTGGCAGTAAAAATAAAGATGTACCAGTTCCCATAATAGTACATCCAATTATTATATATATTATATCTATTATATATGCTTTTATCTTTCCCATACAACTTTTCCATTCCACAAAAAAATTACCTATTTGTATTATTATTTATTAAATAGGTAATTTTTATTCATTTTTTCTTATTTGTTATTCAAAAAATCTTGATATGTTTTTTCTATTTCTAATTTAAACTTTCCTGGCTTTATATCATCATTTGCCTCTACTCGTACATCAACATCATAATATTCTTTTAACTTTAATATATTTTCTTTTTTATGTCCAATTATATTATTAACATTTTCTTGGTTAGCTATTATTTTTACTTGCATTACTTTTACATTTATTTTTTTAATTTCTTGCACTATAGCATCATACCACAATCTTCCTTCTACTAGTTGTCTAAATGCTGGATGATATGGACCAGCAACCACCTGACTGCTTTTTTCTTGTGGATCTGTTATTTCTTCCGTATTTTGCAAACCTATTCTTATAACTTCTATATTAGCTTTATTAAATAAATCTACTATGTCTTTGCAAGTTTCTACAGCTTGTTCCACTGTAAGTGGTGAATATTCGTTATTTTTATATTCTTCCTCTAAAGGTGTATCTTTTATAACCAAGACAGGATATATTCTAACTATTTTCGGTTTTAATTTTATTAACGCTTTTGCTGTATTTATTTCATCGAGTTTTGTACTTTCTGGTAAACCAACCATCATTTGGTGTCCTAATACAAATCTATGCCATCTTATCAGCTTAGAGGCCTTCTTTACATCCTCAAATGTGTGTCCTCTTTTACATTGTTTTAATATATAATCATTAGCAGATTGAACACCTAATTCTATTGTTTTTACACCATATTTTTTTAGCCTTTTCAATATATCTTTATCAATGCAATCTGGTCTTGTAGAAATTCTTATACTATTAACTTTTTTATTCTCTATATATTTGTGTGCCACACTTAGCAATTCTTCTTGCTCTTTCACATCTATAGCTGTAAAACTACCTCCAAAAAAAGCAACCTCTACATATTTATTTTTATCCTTAAAATTTTTCAAGTAATATTCTATTGTTTCTTCCACATCTTTTGCCGTAACTTTTTTTAATTGTCCACTAATCTTCTTTTGATTACAGAAAGTACATTGGTTTGGGCAACCCAAATGTGGCACAAATATTGGTATAATATACTCTTTTTTCATTTTTTCACTTTCCTTTCTTAAAATTACAGACAAACATTAAAATTTATAAAGTTTTTTACTATTTCATATACTCCAATGCTTTTCTTGCAGCCTCCATCTCAGCCTGTTTTTTCGTTTTACCTTTGCCTATAGCCAGTTTTTTATTGTTGCAACTCACTTCTGCAGTAAAAGTTTTATCATGGTCTGGTCCTTTTTCTTCTATTATTGTATATCTAATATTAACTTCTCCATTCATTTGTAATTTTTCCTGCAACACTGTTTTATGGTCTTTCATACCTACATTTTTTGTAGAAACTTCTATAGCATCTTTTAGATTTTCTATTATAAATTTCTCTGCATCTTCTATATTTGAGTCAAAATATATTGCCGCTATTGTTGCTTCTATACTATCTGCAAGTATTGCTACTTTTTCATTTCCATGATTGATTCTTTCGCTTTTTCCTACCTGTAAGAAATCACTAAAATTATGCTTACATGCTACATTATATAAGCTCTGCTCACATACAACCTCTGCTCTAACTTTAGTCATTTCTCCTTCTTTTAGTTTTGGATAATTATTATATATATATTTACTGCTAATAAACTCTAAGATACTATCTCCCAAAAACTCTAATTTCTCGTTACTTTCTATTTTATTTTCATATGCATATGATCTATGTGTTAAAGCTTTTTTTAATAAATCTTTATTTTTAAATGTATACCCTATGCTTTTTTCTAGTTTTTCAAAGTTTTCCACTTCTTTTCCTTCTTTCTCTTGTAAATTAAACCATGTACATTATACTATAATAGGCAAAAAAAAGAAAGGTTTTTGCTTTACCTTTCATTTTATTTTTTCTTATGCTACATGATCTTTTATATACTCTACTACATCTCCTACAGTTACAACTTTTTCTGCATCACTGTCTGGTATTTCTATGTCAAACTCTTCCTCTAAAGCCATTATTAATTCTACTATATCTAAAGAATCTGCACCTAAATCATCTATAAAAGATGCTTTCATTGTAATATTACCTTCTGCAACACCTAATTGTTCTACTATTACACCTTTTACTTTTTCAAATATTTCTTCTGAACTCATTATAAGTTCACCTCCTTTTAATTGTTTATTATCTTTTTCCATTTAACAATAATACATATAAGTTTAATTGTCAAGTTATTTTGTATAATTTTTCTACTTATTTTTCTTGTTGTTCAAATGCCTTAATCAACTTTTCTACTGCTTGATTCTCCACAAATTTTTCTGCCTGCTTTATAGTATATTCAAATAATTTTTCATCACTGCTTCCATGTGCTTTTACAACTGGTTTGTTTACCCCTAAAAATAGCGCACCACCATATTCCTTGTAATCTACCATTTTTCCAAATCTTTTAATAGATGGTAATGCTGGCAAGCTTCCAATTACAGACAATATATTCTTTTTCAAACTTTCTGTTAAGGTTTTTTTAATAAATTTTCCAAATCCTTCTACTGTTTTTAAAAATATATTTCCTGTAAATCCATCTGTAATTAGTATATCTAATTGCCCAGAGAACGCATCTCTTCCCTCTACATTGCCAACAAAGTTTATATTTAATTCCTCTGCTTTTTCTTTTAACAATTTATATGATTCTTTTATTAATTCATTGCCTTTTGTTTCTTCTGTTCCTATATTTAAAAGTCCTACTGTTGGGTTTCTATCCATATTAAATGTATTTTTTAAATATATGCTTGACATTTGTGCAAATTGTAATAAGTTTATTGGTTTACAATTCGTATTAGAACCGCAATCCATTAATAGCAGTCTACTCTTATATGAAGGTAAAATTCCTGCAAGTGCCGGTCTATCAATTCCCTTTATTCTGCCTACTAATAATGTTGCACCTGTTAATAATGCCCCTGAATTGCCTGCAGATATAAATACATCGCCTTTACCTTCTTTTAACATATTAAACCCTACTACCATTGATGAATCTTTTTTATGTTTTATAGCATGTGTTGGTATATCTACCATTTCAATTGTTTCTGTTGTATGATGTATTGATAACCTTGGTGAAATTTCTTTTATATCATCTTTATCATAGAATTCTTTTATTTTTTTATTAATTATATCTTTATTCCCTATTAGAACAACTTCAGCTTTAATGTCATTTATTGCTTTTACTGCTCCTTTTATTGTTGCATCTGGTGCATTATCTCCACCCATCGCATCTAATAATATTATCATATTAGTCTCCTTTGATTACAATATATTAACATTTTTATATTTTATAACTTATATTTGTTAAAGTCAAGTGTTGAAATTCAAAAAATAGACTGCTAACTTTTTGTTAACAGTCCTATATTTTCTATATTATTTTTATATTATTGTAATTCTATTACTGCTCCAGCTTCTGTGAATTTAGCTTTTAATTCTTCTGCTTCTTCTTTAGCTACATTCTCTTTAACTGTTTTTGGAGCTCCGTCTACTAAATCTTTAGCTTCTTTTAATCCTAATCCAGTAGCATCTCTTACAACTTTTATAACTTGTATTTTATTTGCTCCTGCTTCTTTTAATACTACATTAAAGCTTGTTTTTTCTTCAGCGGCAGGGACCGATGCCACCAATGCGCCCGGCTTCCTGGCGGGCGCGGCTGTGCTCCTGCTGCTGGAGCTGCTGCAGCTACTGCAGATACTCCGTATTTTTCTTCTATAGCTTTAACTAATTCTGCTAATTCTGCAACTGTTAAAGCATCAATTTTTTCTAATAATTCTTCTATCATTTTTTAATCCTCCTAAATTTTATTTTCTTGTGATTTAAGTTCACAACTCTATTATTGTAAATGTTAGTAATCTCTATCTTTCAAAAGTAAAGATTTACTTTATTTTTTCTCTATGCATTTTCCTTTTGTTTACAAACTTCATTAAGTCCAACTGCAAGTTTTGAAATATTTCCAAGCAATGCACCAGCAAGCATTCCAAGTAATTCTTGTCTTGATGGTAATTTTGCAAGTGTTATTATTTCTTCTGCTGTCATAACTTTTCCATCAATAATTCCACCCTTTATTTTGTAGAAATCATTATCTTTAGAAAAATTATATATTATTTTAGCAGGTTCTAGGTAATCTCCTGTACCATAAACTATTGCTGTTGGTCCTTCTAATAATTCATTTAATCCAGATTCTCCATTAACCTCTAATGCTCTTCTTATAATGTTATTTTTTATAACTTTATATTCTACAGCTGTAGGTCTTAAATCTGCTCTTAGTTTTGTAACATCTGCAACATTAATTCCTCTGTAATCTGTTAAAAGTACCATTTTAGCTTCTTTTAATTTATCTGCTAGTTCCTTTACTTCTTTTTCTTTTTGTTCTATAATTTTTTGATTTGCCATTTTATATATTCACCTCACTTTAACATACTTAAAAATTAAAACCAATCTTTCAAGCCATAGGCATACAAAGATTGGTTTAATCCGCTCAATTTATGCCTAGGTAAGACTTACTTTATTGCTTACTTTCTTTGGCTTTTATTTATTTTTGGTCAATATACATACTTGGTCCCATAGTTGTAGAAATTGCAACACTTTTAATGTATTGTCCTTTAGCTGCTGCTGGTTTTGCTTTTATAATAGCATTTATAATTGTTTCATAGTTCTCTGCTAATTTTTCTACACCAAATGAAACTTTTCCAAATCCTAAGTGAATAATATTATTTTTATCTAATCTATATTCAACTTTTCCAGATTTAATTTCATTAATAGCTTTTGTAACATCCATTGTTACAGTTCCTGATTTAGGGTTTGGCATTAATCCTTTTGGTCCTAATACTTTACCTAATCTTCCTACAACACCCATCATATCTGGAGTTGCAACTATTACATCATAGTCAAACCAATTTTCTTTTTCAATTTTTGGTATTAATTCTTCTGCTCCAACAAAATCTGCTCCTGCTTTTGTAGCTTCATCTGCTTTTGGCCCTTTTGCAAATACTAATACTCTTTGTGTTTTTCCTGTACCATTTGGAAGTACTGTTGTACCTCTAACTTGTTGGTCTGCTTGTTTTGAGTCAACACCTAATTTAACATGTAGTTCTACTGTTTCATCGAATTTTGGTTTTGGCATTTTTTCGATTGTTTCTAGTGCTTCTTTTACACTATAATTTTTTTTCTTGTCAACAAGCTTTTCTGCTTCTTGATATCTCTTTCCTCTTTTCATTTTACCCTCCTTTGGTATTAACGAAACTAATATTGTTTCTCCCATATTATTCTGCTACAATAACACCCATAGATCTTGCTGTCCCTGCTACCATGCTCATAGCACTTTCTAATGATGCTGCATTTAAGTCTGGCATTTTTTGTTTAGCAATTTCCTCTACTTGTGCTTTTGTAATTGTTGCAACTTTTTCTCTATTTGGTTTTCCTGAAGCTTTTTCGATTTTAGCTGCTTTTTTTATTAACACTGCCATTGGTGGTTCTTTTGTTATGAATTCAAATGTTTTATCTTTATATACAGTTAAAACAACTGGAATTTTAACACCACCTAAATTTGCTGTTCTATCATTAAATTCTTTTACGAATTGCATGATATTTACACCTGTACCACCTAATGCTGGACCTACTGGTGGAGCTGGACTTGCCTTTCCGGCAGGTATTTGTAATTTTATAACACTACCAATTTCTTTTTCTGCCATTTTTTTGCACCTCCTTTAAAATGTAAAATATGTATATTAACCTAATAAATAGATTATAAACTTTATATTTTTTCTACTTGCGAGAATTCTAGTTCTACTGGTGTTTCTCTACCAAACATAGACACCAAAACTTTTACTTTGTGTTTTTCTTTGTTTATTTCTGTTACTGTCCCTACGAAATCCCTTAATGCACCATCTAATATTTTTACAGAGTCATTTACAGAATAGTCTACATTAACTTCCTTCACTTCAAATCCCATTTTTCTTATTTCTTCTTCTGTTAATGGTATTGGGTCTGTTCCTGAACCTACAAATCCAGTAACTCCTCTTGTATTTCTAACAATATACCATGTCTTCTCAGTAACTATCATTTTAACCAATACATAACTTGGAAATACTTTTCTTAAATTAGTTTTTCTTTTTCCTTCTTTAATTTCTATTTGTTCTTCCATTGGAACAATTATATCAAAAAAATAATCTTCTAATTCTCTATTTTTTATTGTTTTTTCCAAATCTGTTTTAACTTTATTTTCATAGCCTGAATATGTATGAACAACATACCATTTTGGTATTAATTCATTTTCTTGAGACATAATTTAGCCTCCTTTATTACTCTACTTCTTTATTTTCTGCTTTTGCTGTATTGTCTTCTGTTCCATTTTCTGTTTCGCCGTTATTTTCAGAGTTTTCTGCATTTTCTTCGTTTGCATTTTCTCCTTCTGTGTTTTCTTCTTGTTTATGGCTTTCAACAGTTTCTTTTATTTTGTTAATTCCATATTTGTTCATATTTTCAAAAACAAAATCTAAAGCAAATACAACAGCTGCAGTAATTAGTACTATTGTTATTACTGCAATGGTATTATTTATAAGTTGCTTTGGTGTAGGCCAAATTACTCTTTTTAATTCCGCTTTGAAATCTCTAAAAAAATGCTTTTTCTCTTTTTTTACCTTATTATCTTTTGGCATTTTTAATCCCCCTTACAAAGCTATTTTGTTTCTTTATGTGTTGTATGTTTTTTACAGAATTTGCAATATTTTTCTACTTCTAATCTCTCTGTATTATTTTTTTTGTTCTTTTCTGTTGTATAGTTTCTTCTTTTACATTCTGTACATTCTAATGTAATTGCTTCTCTTGCTCCTTTTGCTGCCATTTAATACACCTCCACCTTAAGTTCTTACGCTTATAATTAATTTTATTTTTTTAAGCGTATGTTTTACTACATACGCTTAATTATTGTACCATCTTTTTTACAATATGTCAACATTTGGTACTGTTTTTCTTGTTTCATTTTTAATATTTTTTTATTTTGTTGCTTTTACTGGTACATATCCTGCATTTGACATTGCTTTTTGGCCTTCTGATGTTAACAACCATTCAACCATATTTCTTACATTTGAACCTTCTGCTTCTTTTTTATTAAATATAGCATATTTATAATCTATTAGTGGATATGTTCCGTCTTCTATGGTTTTATAACTTGGTTCTACTCCATCTACTTTCACAAATTTAATTCCTGCTAAGTTATACATATTTCTTGCATATGCATGTACAGAATACCCTATTGAATATTTTCCATTATCATATCCTGCTATAACATCTAAAATGCTATTCATGCTTTCTAATATAAATTCTTGTTTTGCTTTTATTAAATTATATCCCTTCATAAATACTTTCATATTGTTTTGGCTTCCTGATGTTTCGTCTCTTTGATATGCTACTATTTCAGCATCATCTCCACCAAGTTCTTTCCAGTTTTTTATTTCTCCTGTGTATATTTTTCTTATTTGTTCTTGTGTTAATGTATCTACTGTATTATCTGGATTAATAACAAATACAAAAGCTTCTTTTGTTATAGGAACTATTTCTAATTCTATCCCTTTATCTTCTGCTGCTTTTTTTTGTTCATCTGATAATAATGGCACAAATACTAATTCACATTTTCCTTCTAATAAGTTTTCAAATGATCCATATGTTGTAGAATGTTTTATCTTTGCTTCTGCTTCTTCTTGTGATATTCCTTCAAATGCTGCTACAATCCCTGCTTCCAATGGTATTGTTGAAGTTGAACCATCCATTTTAGGAAAATTCCCTTTTAATTTTTCTCTTAACTCTGCCGCTTTTGCTGTGTCATTCACTATAGTTTCGTTTGGTTTGTTATTTTCTGCTTGTCCTATATTACTTTGTGCATTGTCCCATACTATATAGCCAACTCCACCTATTAGTATTAATACTAATATAACTGCTAAAACAATTACTGCTTTTTTCATCTAAAATTCCTCCTTTAAATTTATATAAACAAAAATTTATAAACCTTTCATTTTTTCTAAAGCATCACTCCAAGATATACTATTAGGTCCTATTGAGATCATTCCCATGCTTGGCTCTACACTTTCTAATTCACCTGTGTATCTATTTACAATAATTTCTATAAATGGATATGCACTTTTATAATTAATTATATATCTTATATTTTCCTCATTATAACTTAATTCTACTGTATTGCTCTTATATGTCCCTTCTGCAAATCTACTTGTATCCAAAATGTCTTTATAGTTTTTCATTATATATTCCATATATTTTTCTATATTTGTGTTTATTTTTTCTCCTATTTTATCATCCCAATGCTTTATTTTAGGTATTTTATATGGAATTCCATTTACTTCTGTTTGGACAATTTGATTTCTAAAACCAAACATTGCAAATTTATTTATTTCAATTTTATCATTAAATATTCCTTTCATATCTCTTTCTATTGTTATTACAGGAAATATTGTATAATAATATTCTGTTGGTATTATTGCTCCTTCGGAAAATACTGTATTTTGCTTGTCAAAGAAAATACTATTTAGTGTAAACTTTTCATAGTTTTGTTCTAATGTTAAAAAATCCCTTTTAACATAATTGCCATATCCTTCAACAGACATTTTACTTTGCATTAACTCATATAATTCTGTACTATAATTTTCTCCTTCGAAAAATAAGTCACTAAGTTGTATTTTTTTGCCTGTGTATAAATCATATGTAGCACAATATGATTTATATATACCACTATTTTGAAGATTATCACCTATAAAATTTACTATATCTCCATATCTGTATTTATAATATAGAGAAATCGACAAGTATCCATTTACGCATTTCCAATCAACAGTTATTCCTATTGCGTTTTTTTCTTCCTCAAAAGGAATAACTCTGCTATAATAATCACTTGCTCCTATTTCTGGACTATAATATTCTGCTTCTGAATCTAAACCTTTTATTTTTACCTTACCTTTTAGTTTATTTCCTTCATCAATATATTTTTTAAATTCTACTTCATCTTTTGCTAATTTTGTTTTGCTTTCCTTTATAAATGTATTTATTTCATTTTTTAACTGAACATTACTTAAATTATTAACTAAATCTTCTAATTCATATTTATATTCGTAAATACAATATGAATCTGTTGGTTTATAATTACTTGGTCTTTTCATTCCTGTTCCAAGTGTTATAATTTTATCAATTTTTGTTGGTGCTTCTTCTTTTCCTGGCTCTTCTACCTTTGGCTCTTGCGTAACACCATTTGTATCCTTTAAATTAAGCCAACTCTTTACAGTATCTTTTTTAAAAATATATAATCCTAATGCTGTTAGTACTAACAATATTAAAATAATTAATATTGTTGTAAACACTTTGTACTTTTTCATATGTTTCCCCCCTTTTTATTTATTTTTTAGTAATTTCTTCAAAGTGCGGTCGATTAAAATCGCCCCTACATTTTTACTTTACGCTATCTATTTCTTTCAATCCATTTATATGACTTGAGATTTTGCTATATGGTTCATTTTATTTTTTTAATTTTTGTAAAATGGAATTAAGTTCTTTTAAAATACTATTTCTTACTGTTTCATTTGAAGTTTCCCCTGCACTTACATCTTCTCTATAATATAATTCTTCAATATCTCCAGTTTGTGCATTTAGTAGAATTTCAATTGCCTGTTCTTTGTTATTCAGCTGTTGTATAACCATTGTTCTTATTTTTTCGCCATCATAATTATATTGCCAAGAGGTTACCGTAAATATATTATTTTTGTTTATTTTGTCAAATATACCATTTTTATCTAATTCTTCTGCACATTTTATTATACTATTATTTATTTTGTTTTCTATATTTTTGTCCCAATGTTTTATCTTACCAATTACATATGTATTATTGTTTATTTGAATTTGAGTTATTTGCACCATTGGTTTTCCCAATGCATCATCTGTTTCTATTTTTACATCATTACTAAATATATTTTTCATGTCTCTAGCAATACTTAAAGTTGGAAACATTGTATAATAGTATGCTGTTGATATTTCTGTTGCTTCAGAAAAATACAAATTTTGTTTATTAAATATAATGTTTTCTATTGTAAAATATTGATAATCTTGTGGTAATGTTGTAAATTCCCTTTTTACGTATTGCTCCATAATATCTGTTGCTATTTTACCTTTCATAAATTCATACAATTCTGCGCCGTAGTCTTCTCCTTCAAAGAATAAATCACTGAATTGTATTCTTTTTCCAGTATACAAATCATATGTAGCACAATATATTTCATATGGTCCATAATTAAAAATTTTTGAATCTTTTCTAGAAGTTCTGTTTATAAGTTCACCATATGCATATTTATATGACAATGATATTGATAAATACCCATTTGTACATTTCCATTCAGTAAAAATTTGTATTGGATCACTTTCATCTCCTATATTTCCATTCGTTGAAATAACTCTGTAATAGTCTAATTTATTTCCTGCCCTTTCAATTTTTTCTCTTTCTTTATTTCCTTCTTCTATATATTGTTGAAAATCACTTCTTTTATTTTCGAGCTTATCTGTGCTTTCTTTTATAAATGTGTTAATCTCTTTTTTTAGCTCTTCATTTTTTAATGAGTTTACGAGTGTATTTAATTCATATTTTCGATTATCTATTATATAATATTGTTCACTCGGTTTATATTGACTTGGTCTTTTCATTCCTGTTCCAAGTGTTATAATTTTATTAACATCTTCCTCATACTTTGTATTATTTTCTTCTGTTGTTTTTGGCACATCTTTAGAGACCCATTGTCTTATACTTTCCCCCTTAAAAATATATACTCCAAGTGCAATGACTAAAATAGCTAATATAATTATTATTGCAATTAGTCCTTTATTATTTTTCACATACATCACCTTTCCTTTTTTCTTTTGATTACTATTCTATATCTTATAAATTATTTTTTCAAGTTTTTTTGAACTGAATAGCCAAATTTGCCTATTTTTTTATCCAAATTATAATACCCACCATTTGCATATGCTATTAGTCCACATTTTGATATATCAAATGCTCCAGCACTATCAATATATTTTTCTGCAACATCTATTGAAAGTACATCTGCTATAAACATATGGTGACTTCCCAATTCATTTATATCTTTTACTTTACATTCAATTGAAATAGGGCTTTCTGCTATTAAAGGGCATTTAATATTTTCCGCTTTTTGTTTTGTAAGTTTCATTTCCTTGAATTTATCCACTTTAGCACCTGTTTTGACTCCACACCAATCTGTTGCATATACTAAATCTTGAGTTGTTAAATTAATTGCAAACTCTCCAATATCTTTAATTAAATTATACGAATATCTTTCTGGTCTAACTGATATATAACACATAGCTGGATTAGTATTCATAATTCCTGTCCAAGCAACAGTTATAATATTGCTTTTTTCCATGTTTCCACATGATACCATTACTACTGGCAGTGGATAAATAAAAGTACCTGACTTCCATATTGTTTTTTCCAAATTAATTCCTCCTTGCACAAATACATTAACATTAATATTTTATTATTTGTTTATATAAATGTTACATTATATTATGACATTTACATAGATTTCATTAAAATATTATCATTTAATGTAAATATTTTCAATAAAATTCTCAACAAAATAAAACAGAAATTACAAATAATAATTTTTTATTACTTCTAATTTCTGTTTTCGTAGATAGATAATATAAAAATAATGTAAGACAAAAAAAATCTGGCAACAACCTATTTTCTCAGCAGGGTAACCCGCAAATATCGTCGGCACAATAGAGCTTGACTTCTGTGTTCGGGATGGGAACAGGTATTGCCTCTATGTTATCGTCACCAGAAAAGTGTTATGTACTTGTATAATAGCACACTCAAAAATACATAGAGAGATAAATTGTAAACCAATATATATT
>ERZ780149.2216-NODE-2216-length-18620-cov-3.595206_pt1 | contig 18620 bp, 13 predicted proteins | sample MGYA00511367_ERZ780149 | MGnify/ENA primary metagenome ERZ780149 (study PRJEB29588, sample SAMEA2153852) | human gut metagenome | biome: human gut; feature: human-associated habitat; material: faeces | place: Denmark | collected 2008/2010 ... | reverse complement strand
TCGAAGCACGTTCGGTATTATGGAACACACTTCATAAATACACTCTTAAACTAATCTGTCTTTCACCTGCGTCGTTTTTACACTTCGGCACATCAAAAGAACTGTTATCTCTTGTAACAGAATCAATCGACGACTACAAATTTCTTGATTGGAAAAGTATTGTCAACACAAACCGCGAGGAAATAAACTGTGCCGTTTACAACAGTTGTATTGATAAAACTGCCGTTATAGGTAGGGGCTCCTACCTTGAAAACAGCATAATTGACAAAGGTACCGTTATCGGAAAAAACTGTATTGTTTCGGGTGTCTCGCTTAAAAATATAACGGTGCCCGACAATGTGATTTTACACGGGTTAAAACTTAAAAACGGAAAATTCGTTGTAAGAATGTTGGGTATAAACGATAACCCGAAAGAAAACTTTATTCTTGGCAAAAAGCTTAATTCACCGTTGTGGGACGAGCCTCTTTTTGCCGAGTATGACACAATGGAAGAAGCCGCACAAGCTACCGTACAGGGTGTTAAGGGCAGTTATTCACTCAAAAGCAGTTTTAATTATGCCGATGTCACGCAGATTTTGCCTTGGCAGGATAAGCTTAATGACCGAATATGTTCAGAAAAAATTGTAGATGCCATTACTGCAAAAACACCTTTGTCCGAACTTACGGATACCGTAATTACAGCGCGGGTTAAAAAGTATTTGCTCAGTATTGCAGAAACTTCGGATTTCAGCCTTAAAATCAGAATTTATTATTATGTCTCAAAGCTTTCAAACGATGAAGTCTTATTAAAAAAATGTTTTGATACTATACGCGATGACATTGTTAAATATGCCATTCAAAACACACAGTACAATGAAAACAACCGTATTGTTAAAGATTCGGTTACCGTAAAACTGCCCGTGCGTGTAAATTGGGCAGGCGGCTGGTCCGACACACCGCCTTACTGTAATGAGCATGGCGGAATGGTGCTTAATGCGGCAATAACCCTTGAAGGACAAAAGCCTATTGTAGTTACTGCCAAAAAAATTAAAGAAAACAAATTTATACTGTCAAGCACCGACAACGGTTCTTACGGTGAATTCACCGATATAAGCAAATTACAGGATTGTCAAAATCCGCATGACGCATTTGCACTTCATAAAGCGGCGCTTATTGCATGCGGCATTATTCCGTTTAAAGAACAAATTTCGGTAGAAAAAATATGCTCGAATTTAGGCGGAGGGCTACATCTGAATACCGAAGTGTTGAACATTCCGAAAGGCAGCGGACTCGGCACAAGCTCCATACTTGCGGGCGCCTGCGTTAAGGCAATATATCAAATGCTCGGTGTAGAGCTTCCCGAAAACGATATGTACACCCGTGTTGTATGTATGGAGCAAATTATGTCAACAGGCGGCGGTTGGCAAGACCAAGTGGGCGGACTTGCCCCGGGTATAAAAATGGTATCGTCAGAAGCCGGTATGCAGCAGTTTATAAAATGTGATACACTCAATATTCCAAATGACGCACTCAAAGAATTAGAAGATCGTTTTTATTTAATTTATACCGGTCAGCGAAGACTCGCAAGAAATCTTTTAAGAGAAATTGTCGGAAAATATATTGCTGCCGATCCCGATGCACTGTATGTATTATACAAAATACAGCAAATTGCGGTTTTGATGCGTTTTGAGCTTGAAAGAGGAAATATTGACGGTTTTTGCAGGCTGTTAAACGAGCATTGGGAATTATCAAAGAAATTGGATTCGGGCTGCACGAACACTTGTATAGACCAAATTTTCAATTCAATAGATGATCTTATTGAAGCCCGTATGATTTGCGGCGCCGGAGGCGGCGGATTTTTACAGGTTGTAACAAAAAAAGGTATTACCGGCACAATGCTTCGAGAACGCCTTTGGGAAGTTTTCGAGGATTCGGGAGTTTCGGTTTATGATTGCAATTTTTATTTTTAATATCGGTTAAAAATTTCAAAACAGAATGGAGAATATGATGAAAATTTCGATTATAACGACAACATTTAATTCATCAAAAACCGTTTCAGAAACTATAGAATCATTACTTAAACAGAATTACACCGATTTTGAGCATATTATTGTTGACGGGCTGTCGGCCGATAACACCTTGGAAATTGTTTCATCTTATAAAGATGCATACGCAGGAAGATTGAAGATAATCAGTGAAAAAGACAGCGGTTTGTACGACGCCATGAATAAGGGTATTAAAAACGCAACCGGAGATATTATAGGAATACTTAATTCAGACGATATTTTAGCAAGACCCGACGCTCTGTCGCTTATAGCCGAAAGTTTTAAAGAAAAAAACTGTGACGCTGTTTATTCAGATTTAATATTTATGGATGAGCAAACCATGTCAAAGCCGGTAAGAAAATGGATATCCAAAACAGGCAATTATAAATTGGGTTGGCATCCGCCGCACCCCACGCTTTATATCAAAAAAGAAGTTTATGATAATATAGGCTCTTTTGACCTGCAATTTAAAATTGCCGCCGACTATGATTTTATGATAAGGCTTATGAAAAGCACAGAAAAACTTGTGTACATTCCCGAAACATTAATTTATATGCGTGCGGGCGGTGTAAGCACAAACGGTTTGTCGGGCTATATCAATAACCTCAAGGAAGCGCACCGCGTGCTAAAGAAAAATAAAATACCGTGCGCGGTTTTTGTTGACATCATAAGAATAATAAAAACCTTATTTCAATTTATTAAGTGTAAAAACCGTTATATATTGCTATTGAAAAATTTAACAGAATAAGGTATAATATGTTATTAGTAATTACCTAAAATAAGGAGATTTAAAATATATGAAGCTCAGTATGGTGGGACACGAGCCGAATTTCATAACTCCTTAAAAATCCACAAATGCTTATAAAACTCCATATATACTTAGGTTTCAGGAAACCGAAAACCATATAACTTCATACTATTCCATATATCTCTCCGCGAAAATGGAGTAAAAATGGAGTAGAAGAAAATTTTATCAAACGAGAAAACAGCACATTGCTACAAAATGCTCTCCTGACATTTCTGTCGTAGAGCATTAATTCTGTCACAGAAAATATGAAAGTGAGCGAAACGATGGAAGAATGTTTCGCTCACTTTTTTCGTATATTTTGATTATAATGGAATATCTACTGTTGATTCGCAGGACAAGATAAATATTGGACTCGTTTTAACCCCTCTGTTTATTATCCGAATAAAAGTATAATATTTAATCGGTTTCTGTCGGTAAGAATTACTTTATTTCATCGGTGCGATAAATAAATTTAACATCGCCGTCCGTGCCGTCGGCTATTCCCGCAAAGCTTTTGTAATCGCGTGAGACCTCGACAGTGGCTTTGATTCTTGTAACAAGACTGCCCAAATCGTCCCCCGCAAGGGAAGTAAGCTTGCTTATTCCCTTTTCATTAAACTCCTTAAGTCCGTCAGCTAATCTCTTTGAGCCGTCAGTCAATTGCTGTACGCCGCCTACAAGCTGCGACGAGCCCGATTTAAGCGCATTTGCACCGTCTGAAAGCTCTTTAGCGCCGTTCTTAAGCTCCGTACTGCCGTCATACGCCTGTTTTGCGCCTGCGGTGTAGGCAAGCACACCCTTATAAAACTCGTTGTAGCTGTCAAGCTGAGCCACAGCCTCTTTTACGGTGGGCTCAAGGGTCTGATTTGCCAATTTAAGGCAACAAGCGTTTATTATCTGCTTGCCTTTTTCGCTTTTGGCGGTCTCTGCTGCCTCGTCTATTGCCTCCGCGTTCTGCTGGTCGCTTATGTTTTGAAGCATTGCGGCGATTTCCGCCATAGCGCTCTCCTGCGTCTCGCCGGAGCTCAATTTGGTTGCCAAAAGCACCTTTACAGCCCCGTAACAATTTTGCGGAACTCCGATTGCGGAAAGCTTGGCGTTAAGCGCGGCGTCGGCAATATTTATAAGCTCCGCCTTTTGCGAATCGGTCGGATTTTCAAGCAGACCGCCTATAACCGTTTTATAATTTTCGACCGTAAGGGTATCTACGGTGATTCCGTTATCCTTAAGCTTCTGCGAAACGGCAGAAAGCAGAGTATCAAAGACCTGCTTCGCACCCGCGTTTAGAGTATCGTTGTTGGAGACAAGCTCTGAGAGTCCCGCCGACAGAGCTGCTGCACCATCTGAAAGCGCGCTTGCGCCGTTTGCAAGCTTATCAACACCCGATATCAGCTCATTTGATTTAAGGAGCAACTCGCTTAAACCTCCGTAAAGCTCGGAGGAACCGTCCAGCAGCTTTGACATAGCTGACGAAAGCTCGGTCAAAGAGGCCTGCAGGTCGTCCGCACTGTCAAGCTTTGAAACATCAAGGTCGCTTATAATGCTGTTTGCCGCAACAGTAAGCGTATTGCTGAGGGCAAAATTATTAACATCGGCGGTAATCTCAACAAAATCGGGAATATCAACCTTATCGCGGCTTAAATTAAGGTTTTCCTGCATACCGGGTAGTGCAAAGCCTACGGCAATAATGCGGTCACCGTCGTTAATTATTTTTCCGTTTGAAATTTCAACATTTGTGAAAATATCGTTATCAAGTAAAAGTCCCGTAAGCATTACAAACGGCACATAAATTTTAGTATTTTTTCCGTCAATGCTCACATTCTTGTACTGATTGTTGGTATAATCGAAACGGATTGTCACCTTACCGCTCTTGCCCGCAAGCGACTCGGCGGAAACCGGCTTGCCGTCAAGCTCGTAGCTGACCTTAAGGTCAACGGGCAGAGCCTTGCTTATTGTACCCTGATAATAAATGTCCTTTCCGTCCGCATTCCATTCTCGCATATTCTCGGTATCCATCACATAGGATTCGTCGCCCTTTACATTTTTAATGTCGGAAAGCTCGGTTTTGTCACTAACGGTTTTCCCGCCGTTATTCTTAATCCAGTCGCTTACTATTATTTTCTTAACCGAGCCGTCAGCGTTTGCGAGTACATACACAGTCTCGTCCTTTGAAGGCTTTTTTTGCTCGGTTGTTTCTGCAGCTTGCGATGAGGCGGCGGAGGTGTTTTCAGTATCCTCTGTCTTATTTGCTATGCCGAATGCGGCGGCGGTAACGCTCGTTCCCGCTATAACTCCCGCGGCGGCGACCGCTATTACCTTAATTAAATCCTTTTTTCCCATTTTCATTTAAAGATTACCTCCGTTATTTTTGGGTTTAAAGCCAATGCTTGTAGCGCAAATGACCTTATCGAAAAGCATAAACATTGCGGGTAAAATGAATATTACGCAAAACATACTTATAATAGCTCCCCTTGCCATAAGGTTGCACAGCGAGCTTATTAAATCAACATCGGAATAAACCGCCACTCCGAAGGTTGCCGCGAAAAATCCTAACGCGCTTACCGTAATAGACGGTATCGAGGTTTTAAGCGCCGTTGATACAGACGAACGCTTATCCTCGCCGTGGGAACGCTCTCTCTTATAGCGTGTGGTCATAAGAATCGCGTAATCGACGGTAGAGCCTAACTGAATAGTGCTTATGCATATAGGCGCGATAAAGGGCATCGAAGTGCCTGTAAGATGCGGTATTCCTAAGTTTATAAATATTGCAAGCTCTATTACCGCGACCAAAATTATCGGCAGGGATACGCTCTTTAAAACTATGGCAATTATAATAAATATAGCCGCTATAGATATGGCGTTTACAACCTGAAAATCGTGATTTGTAATATCAATCATATCCTTAGTGCAGGGCGCTTCGCCGATAAGCATACCTGACTCGTCATATTTCTTGAGTATTTTATTAAGCTCTGATATTTGAGCGTTTACCTCATCGCTTGCCGTCGTATATTCCGAATTGATTATATACAGCTTCCAATTTTCGCTTTGCAGTATATTTTTCACAGAGTCGGGTATTACTTCCTCGGGTATCAGACTGCCGACAACCGACTCAACCCCTAAAACATACTTTACGCCGTCGGTCCTCTCCATTTCGGACATCATATTTCGTATGCTCTTGCCGTCCGTATCAGCCGAGACAAGGAGCATATGTGTTGAGCCGACCGCAAATTCGTCCTTTAGCTTTGAATTTGCTATGGCACATTCCATATCGTCGGGGATAGACTGCGTCATATCGTAATATACCTCCTTGTTCGCCCTGTTGTAGCAAACAGAGGCGGGAACAACGAGCAGAGCAAAGACAAGAATAAATATCCACGAACGCTTTACGACAAAGCCTGTAAGAGCGTTAAGCGGCGGCATAAGCGGCTTGTGCATTGTTTTTTCAAGCAGCTTATCGAAAACAAGTATCAGCGCGGGCAAGGTTGTTATACAGCCTATAAGACCTAAAAGCACACCCTTAGCCATTACAACGCCTAAGTCAAGCCCTAAAGTATAGCTCATAAAGCAGAGGGCGATAAAGCCAGCTATTGTAGTAACGGAGCTTCCTAAAACCGAGCTTATAGTCGCCTTTATCGCGTGCGCCATAGCCCGCTGTTTGTCACCCGAATAGCGTGCTTTTTGCTCCTCGTAGCTGTGCCACAGGAATATTGAATAGTCCATAGTGACCGCAAGCTGAAGCACCGCCGCAAGCGCCTTTGTGATATAGGAAATCTCGCCCAAAAAGTAGTTAGTGCCGAGGTTTAAAAGAATAGCCGAGCCGATGCTTAAAAGGAAAATAAAAGGAACAATCCAGTTATCCATAAAGAGCATCATCGCAACACAGCACAAAAGCACCGCAAGCCCTACATAAATCGGCTCTTCGTGTTCACACAGGTCTTTAAGGTCGGTCACCACCGCAGACATACCCGTTACAAAGCAGGACTTGCCCGCGATTTTTCTTATCTCCTTTATCGCCTTCATAGTTTCGTCCGCCGAGGTTGAGGTCTTAAAGAATACCGCCATAACCGTGGAATCTCCCGAGTTAAAGGCGTTGTATATCTCGTCGGGTAAAACCTCTTTAGGAACCGAAATATCCATAAGACTGTCGTACCAGATAACGCTGTCTACATTGTCGATTTTTTCGAGCTTACCCCTAAGCTTAGATATGTCCTTATCCTCCATACCGTCCACGATTACAAAGGAAAAGGCGCCCTTGCCGAAATCCTTAAGCAGTATATCCTGACCCTCTATCGTTTCAATATCGTCGGGCAGGTAACTTAGCATATCGTAATTAATCCGCGTGCCTGCCATTCCGATAACCGACGGGATAATCAGTACCGCCGCGATAATTAAAATCAGCGACCTGTGCTTTACTATCGCCTTTGAAAGTTTAATCATCATAATCCCCTTTTCGTTAAAGCTTTTTATTTTTGATTATTTTTACGGTATATGCGGCGTTAAAAAGATTTTGTATTCCGTCCGCCGCTATACCTATGCCCACAAGTACCGTCAGCGCTTCGCTCCCGTAGAAGGGATCTGTTATAAGCAGTATTCCGAGTATCGCGCAGATAACAGAGCCTATAAGAATAAGCCACCAGCCCGACAGCCCGAAACGGTAGGCGTCAACAGCAGTTTGAAGCTTAAACACTCCGTCTACCAAAATAAAAATCCCGATAAGCACTGGTAAAAAGGCAATAACATGCTCCGACCTTAAAAGCATTACAAGTCCTGCGATAATCGCAAATATACCAAGCGATAAATCAAACTGAAACGCAAGGTTATAAATATCGTAGGATATATAGCCGAATATCTTTGCCGCGCCGCAGATAACCGCAAGCACGCCCATCAGCCTGCAAAGGAATATTGCCGAGCTGTGGGGACGGATAATAATGTATATTCCCGCCGCCGCTGTAAGCACAGAGCAGATTATATAAAACCATTTTGCCTCTCTTATACTTTTCATTTTCCTCACTCCTGACAATCACATTATAGTCACACAAAAGCCCTTTTCCACCGACAAAAAAAGACCTATGTGTGAAATTCACACATAGGTCCTTAACTGTTGCATTTTCAGACATCTTTATCGGTTTGTCTGTTTTTTAAAAAGCAATGGCGGATATTACCGTCCAAAAGCACGCCTAACCGTTCTATGTATTCCCGAGGATTGCCCCGCATACCGTCTCCCAGCCAATCAAGCACAAGCCCCGTAAGCGCGTGGGCGTAAAAACTCGCGATAAGCTCAACATCCTCCCCGTCCACCGATAAATCGTCGGTTTCCCGCTTTGCAAAGGCGAGAATATTATTATAGGAAACGCGGTTTAAATGGTTTTCCACCTGTTCGCGGCTTATTGATTTATATAAATGATAAACCCCCTGTTTATTCTTATATACAAAATCTATCGCCTTGTAAAACGCCTCCTGCCAGCTCTGATAGTCCTCCTCATTGCCTATGACCTTTTCGGTTTCAAGCTGAAACAGCTCGTCAATAAGGGCGTAAATATCCTCAAAATAGTAATAAAAGGTGTTACGGTTGACTCCGCAACGTGTAACAATGTCCTTAACCGTGATTTTACTTAACGGCCGCTCGGATATAAGCTCCACAAACGCGTCGATAATCGCCTTTTTCGTAAACTGTGACATAAAACACCTCTGTTGAAAAAAATACCACATTATAAATATAGCATTTATCGGTTGATTTTTCAAGGTCAAACGGAATAAAACTTAAAAAGCCAAAAAAATGGGGTTGTCTTAATGCTAACGCCACATAAAGAAGGAATAATACAGGGGTCGGTTCTATGTGTGAATTGAGTATCTCAAATAGTTTAAATACATAACTTATTACGATAATTATACTTATTTAACACCTGCTTTTTCCTTTTTGCCGTAACTTCAGTGTATATTTCGGTTGTGGCAATGCTGCTATGTCCCAATAGCTCTTGAACGGAGCGTAGATCTGCACCGTTTGCAAGTTCAGCGATACGGATGCCGGTGCTGATAAGTATGTCAAGCATTGCAAGATTTCGAGTCGTTTTCCATATTTCATAATCGCTCTGAGCAGCCAAATTCTGATTCGTTAAATGGGTCGTAATTTGGCTGTTTCTTTATCTCTGTCACCGATTAAATTTATTTACTATTTTTCCTCCACAGATTTATGGGGTACACCCTTGCTTTCAAATCTTTTATTTTTTACGGCTTTTACAAAGCAGTCCACCGCCATATATAAATATTTAATGTTAATTTCAAAAGTTACCGGTGGCAGAGTTTTGTTTTACGGGAATAATTATTATATGCGTGTCGATTTATTATGACTATGATTTACGCTTTGCAATGACAAGATGATACTAATTTGCAAATGACAGTCATACACAGATTTATTATTGATTATTTGTAGATTTATTTTAGGCAAAACTGTCGTTTTGAAATGAGTGACCGACCTCTCATTTTGAAATGATTTCGTCGCTGTCGTTTTGGGAGGATTTTATGCCTTTCATTTTGAAATGAGCAAAAATATTCTCTCGCTTTGAAATGCTTAGATTTTCCTCCCTCTTGTCAACCTCAAAATAATAATAATAATATCTTTGTCATAAAAAACTGAAAATGTCACGCTCAAGAGATTCATAAAAAAAGGGATAATAATTTCAAATATTGAGCGCAACTTTTTTGCTTGAAATGACCGTAATTTCAAAAAGAATTTCTCACGCAAAAAAACTCTCAAAACTCTTATAATTCCAAAGAGAAAGTCAATCTCTATAGATTTTTTATTATTGTGCATTAGGAAGCGAGAATCAGTGTTAGACTGCGTGTACTTCCAAAAAACATACATTTGTGGTCAGTTTAGTGTCATTCATAGTCATTTGAGTGCGATTATCATACCATTACAATAATTACCCTATAAGGGGGACGCTGTAATTCATAAATGTCGTTTTGATGAAAAACCAAAAATAGCAGACGGTATCATTCGGTTTTTATATTGAGCAATAGATTGTGGTATCATTAAGTTTTTATATAGGTTTATAAATTTGGGTATCATCAGTTTGTTATATATACCGATAACAGGCGGTATCATACACTTGTTGCATACTGGTTAAAAATTTCGGGGGCATCGTATTTTTATATTCTAATATTTTCACTTTCAGCACTTATCTTTCGGATAGGTGCTGTTTTCTTTTCGTTAATGTTTTCTTGAAAATTGAAAAAAGAATCCTCAGGTTTTATCCACAAATGTTTTCGGAAAAGAAATTAAAGGAGGATAAAACTGTTATGACAAATAATGTTCAAACTGTTCCCATCCACGAAAAGTTGGCACTTACAATACGTGAAGCCGCCGAGTACAGCAATATTGGAATCAACAAAATTGATGAGATGCTTCGCACACCTAATTGTCCGTTCGTGCTTTTTGTGGGTAAGAAGAAGTTGGTAAAACGCAAAGAGTTTTAAGAGTTCATCAGTTCAAGACTGACGATATAACTCTGCTTCTAAAAAAATTACGAAAATAATATTTAATCACTTGAGAAAGAGAGCACTATATGATATAATTATAGTGTAGCAGTGTGTTCTTTTTCTCTGTGAGAAAGGAGAACATTTTGGGAAAGAATCTAAAAGGCAAAGAATGTGGTAAAGGTATTTATCAAAGAAAGGACGGTTTATACAGCGCAAGATTTGTTGACAAATTGGGTAAACGTCACGAGAAATATTTTAATACTGTACCCGAGGCACGCAACTGGATTGAAGATTCAAAATATGCCGATAAACATGAAGGAATTTTCGTAGCAACCGAAACTACGGTTGATGAATGGTTTGAATTTTGGATTGAAAATATCGTTGGAGATTTAGCTCCAAACACGCTCCGTAATTACCGTGAACGATACAAATTTAACATTCAACCCGTGATCGGAAAAATGGCGATTACTAATGTAAAGCCCATGCACTGCAAGAGGGTATTGCTAAAAATGGATGAAACCTATGCCGGTTCTACCATTCGTCAAACCTATATTTGTATGGGTACTATGTTCAAGGCGGCACTTATGAACGACTTAATACCAAGGCATCCTATGAACGGTGTAAGGTATACCAAGCCCATGCGGGTGAAGGACGATATTAAATTTTTGACCCGTGAAGAACAACGCATTTTCTTAAATGCAGCTAAAAACTCGCATAATTATAATCAGTACGCACTTATTTTAGAAACCGGACTTCGTACGGGTGAACTTATAGGGCTTACTTGGGATGCGATTGATTTCCCGAAGCGAACGCTTACCGTTAACAAAACTTTGGAGTACAGACATTCTCAAGGGTATTGGCGAGCAGGTGAAACCTCGCAGCTTATTATGTCCGACCTTGTTTTTATAAATTGGCGTACGGGGCTACCGGCAAAGAACAGTTCCTATGATACTCACCTGTATAAGCTTTGTGACGAGGCAGGTATAAAACGCTTTTGTATGCACGCTTTAAAGCACACATACGCCACCCGTGCTATTGAGGCAGGAATGCAACCGAAAGTGCTACAGAAACTACTGGGCCACGGCAGTATAAAAACCACGATGGACAGATATGTTCATGTCACTACCGATTCTATGGACCGGGCCATTAAGCAATTTGAAAATAATCGGGTATCGCAATGAATTTTCATATAATTCAATGCGAAAATGGAGTAAAAATGGCGTAGAAAGAAAGCGTATTACCCCTAAAACCCCATTAAATAAAGGATTTTTAAGGAGATAGAGAAATATATGAAATTAGGTATGGTAGGGTTGCCTAATGTAGGCAAATCAACCCTTTTTAATGCAATAACAAACGCAGGGGCGCAATCCGCAAACTACCCTTTTTGCACAATAGAACCTAATGTAGGTATGGTAAGTGTGCCCGACGAGCGACTTGAAAAGCTTGCCGAAATTTACAAGCCTGACAAGTTTACACCTGCGGTAATTGAATTTGTCGATATTGCAGGCCTTGTAAAGGGCGCTTCAAAGGGCGAGGGACTGGGCAACAAGTTTTTAAGCAATATCCGCGAGGTTGACGCCATTGTTCATGTGGTGCGTTGCTTTGAAAGCACCGACATAATTCATGTAGAAGGCTCGGTTGACCCGTTGCGTGATATTGAAACTATAAATTTAGAGCTTATACTTTCCGATATTGAAATCGCCCAGCGCCGACTTGATAAGGCAACCAAGGCTTTAAAGGGCGACAAGTCTATGCAAGCAGAGGTCGATTTTTTAAAACGGCTTATTGCTCACCTTGAAGAAGGACTGCCCGCACGCTCGGTAGAGATTACAAGCGACACCGAAAGCGAGGTTCTTGCCACCACCTCACTGCTTTCCGCAAAGCCTGTAATATACGCTTGCAATATGAGCGAAGACGATTTCAAAAACGGTATTGACACAAATGCAGGATATAACGCAGTAAAAGAAGCGGCAGAAAAAGAAAACGCCGAAATACTGCCTATTTGTGCCGCTTTGGAAGCCGAGCTTGCAAGCCTTGACGATGAAGAAAAAAGAATGTTTTTAGAAGATTTGGGGTTAGAGCGTTCGGGTCTTGACCGTATGATACAAAAATGCTACAGTCTTTTAGGTCTTATTTCTTACCTAACTGCCGGTAAGCCCGAAGTTCGCGCTTGGACCATTACAAAAGGCACAAAGGCTCCGCAAGCGGCGGGCAAAATTCACACCGACTTTGAACGCGGCTTTATACGCGCCGAGGTTATTGCCTATGACGACTTTATGGCCTGCGGCGGTAATATGGTTACCGCTAAAGAAAAGGGCCTTGTTCGCAGTGAAGGCAAGGAATATGTTATGAATGACGGAGATATTGTTCTTTTCAGATTTAATGTATAACAAAAAAATTATCACCAAAAATTATATTGGGTGATAATTTTGAAAGACAAAAAATGCGGTTCGGTAATTTTCGGTTTGGGTGCTGTGGGTTATGGCGCAATAGAGCTTATATGGCGCGGCAGAACGCATTGGTCAATGCTTGCCGCAGGCGGCTTGTCTTTTTTGACGCTTTCGAAAATATCGAACACATTTAAAAAAGCAAGTCTTTTCACAAAAGCGATTATCGGAAGTGCTTTTATTACTGCTATTGAATATATCTTCGGTCTGATTTTTAATATAATTTTAAAGCGTAATATTTGGGATTACAGCAAAATGCCGTTGAATATTGACGGTCAGGTGTGTCTGCTTTACTCTTTCTTTTGGCTGCTGCTGAGTTTTCTGTTTATCCCTTTGGCTGATAAAATACGAAACAAAATGAGATGATTTGTTGTGACAAAATTTTTGCGAAGAACTTGGGCTGAAATTGATGAAGACGCCCTTGTACATAATTTTAACATCATAAAAGAGTCGGCTCAAACAAAGGTTTGTGCGGTTGTCAAGGCCAACGCTTACGGTCACGGCGCCGACATTGCGGCGCCGATTTTGCAAAAGGCGGGCGCCGACTTTTTTGCCGTGTCAAATGTTGAAGAGGCTCTTGAGCTTCGCGAACACGGCATTTCGAAACCGATTTTAATTTTGGGCTACACCCCCTGCGAATATGCCTGCGAGCTTGCCGCACACAATATTTCGCAGTGCGTTCATTCGCTTGAATATGCAAGCGAGCTTTCACATCAAGCTCAAAAACACAACTTAAAAATTAAAATACATATAAAGCTTGATACAGGTATGTCGCGCATAGGCTTTGACTGCCGCAGTTATGAACTTTCAGGCATAAACGACGCCTTAAAAGCGGCGTCGCTTTGCGGCTTTGTGCTTGAAGGCATTTTCACACACTTTGCCGTTTCCGACCGAAATGCCGAGCAAGAGGACGGTTTTACCGACGAGCAGTACAGCCGTTTTTGCAAGGCTGCCGAAATATTTGAAGCGCACGGTCTGCACCCCGAAATAAAACACTGCTGTAATTCGGCGGCTTTATGTCAAGACCAAAGCAAGCACCTTGATATGTGCCGTGCAGGTATTGTTCTTTACGGGCTGACCCCCTCGGCCGACCTTAAACTGCCGCAAGATTTTATACCCGTAATGAGTTTCAAATCGGTTGTATCACAGGTAAAAGAAATTCGCGAGGGCGACACCGTAAGCTACGGCAGAACCTTTAAAGCACAAAGAAATATGACCGTTGCAACCGTCAGCGCAGGTTATGCAGACGGTTATTCAAGGTTGCTTTCCAACCGAGGCTATGTGCTTATAAACGGCAAGCGCGCAAATATTATAGGCCGCGTTTGTATGGATCAGTTTTGTGTTGATGTCACTGATATACCAAACGTTAAGCGTGATGACGAGGTTCTGCTTTTCGGTAAAGACCTGCCGGTAGAAGAGCTTGCCGAGGCAATAGGCACTATAAACTATGAATTGGTTTGCGCCGTTTCAAGCCGTGTTAAAAGAATAGGTAAAAAGAGGCAATAATACCAAGGGGTATTGTTGCCCTTTTTGAATTTTGAGGAGAAATTATGAAAAAGTATATTCTTACTTTAGATGAGGGCACCACCAGCGCCAGAGCCATTATTTTTGACACAGACGGAAACACAGTATCGGTTGCTCAAAACGAATTCAGGCAAATATATCCGTCTCCGAGCTTTGTTGAGCACGACCCTATTGAGATTTTATCTGCACAGTATTCGGCAATTTGTGAATGTATAATAAAATCGGGCTTAAATGCATCGGATATTTCCTGCGTAGGTATTACCAACCAGCGCGAAACGGTTGTTATGTGGAACAAAAAAACGGGCGAGCCTATATACAACGCTATTGTATGGCAATGCCGACGCACTGCGTCAATTTGTGAAGGGCTGAAAAATCAAGGCTTGGAAAAATACATTGCCGACACAACCGGTCTTAAAATTGACGCATATTTCAGCGCAACAAAAATCAAATGGATTTTAGACAATATTGATGGTGCGCGTGATTTAGCATTAAAAGGAGATTTGCTTTTCGGAACGGTTGACACTTGGCTTATGTGGAAGCTGTCGGGAGGAAAAATTCACGCAACCGACCAGACAAACGCGTCGCGCACAATGCTTTACGATATACATAATTTATGTTGGGACAAAAAGCTGCTTGAAATTTTAGATATTCCCGAAAGCATACTGCCGACCGTACAAAAAAGCGGCAGTTTTTACGGTGACATTGATATTATGGGCGTAAAACTTCCCGTTTGCGGCGTTGCTGGCGACCAGCAATCTGCTCTTTTCGGTCAACATTGTGTAAATGCAGGCGACATAAAAAACACCTACGGCACCGGTTGCTTTTTGCTTATGAACACGGGTGAAAACGCCGTAGCCAGCAAAAACGGCATGCTTACCACCGTAGCGGCTACAACCGAAAATCAACCCACGCAATATGCCCTTGAAGGAAGCGTATTTATAGGCGGCGCGGTAATTCAGTGGTTGCGCGATGAAATGAAGTTAATCGAAACGGCGGAGCAAAGCGAGGCTTGCGCTTTATCCGTATCCGACAGCGCAGGTGTATATATTGTGCCCGCCTTTGCGGGGCTCGGAGCGCCTTATTGGGATATGTACGCGCGCGGTACAATTTGCGGTCTTACAAGGGGTGCCGGACGCAATCACATAGTGCGAGCCGCGCTCGAATCAATAGCCTATCAAACTAACGATTTAATTGCCGCCATGCAAAACGATGCGGGCGTTGCCGTTACATCGCTCAAAGCCGACGGCGGTGCCGCAAAAAATAAGTTTTTAATGCAGTTTCAGGCAGATATTTCAAACATTGATGTAGTCCGCCCCTCAAACACCGAAGCCACCGCCTTGGGCGCGGCATTGCTTGCGGGCATTACCTCAGGAATAATAAACAAAAACTCCGAAAACATAAATGCTCTGTCCGATACATTTAAACCCGAAATATCAGATGATGAAAGAATTAAAAAACTGTCAGGCTGGAGTCGGGCAGTCAAAAGCGCCATAAGTTTTACCAAGGAGGAAATATAATGAAATTTGAAAAGGTCGAAAAGAAAATTTTATCAAGCGACGGCAAAAACACACTGTCAGGGGTAGTTTATGTACCCGACGGCGAAGCACGCGGCATATTCCACATAGTACACGGTATGACCGAATACATAGACAGATACAATCCTTTGTTTGAAACTCTTGCGAGCGCAGGCTATATATGCGCAGGCTTTGACAATTTAGGTCACGGAAACACGGCAGACGAAAAGGATTTAGGCTTTATTGCGCAAAAAGACGGTTGGAATTATATGGTTCGGGATGTAAAGCTTTTTGCCGACAGCGTAAAGTCTGAATACCCGTCTTTACCGTATATTTTAATGGGGCACAGCATGGGCTCTTTTATTACCAGAATAGCGGTATCGCGCTACAGCGATCTTGCCGATAAATACATTTGCTGCGGTACGGCGGGCAAAAATCATGCAGCAGCCGCGGGGCTTGCCCTTTGTGATATTATAAAGGCTTTGCGCGGTGAACGAGCAGTATCGCCTTTTTTAGAAAACATTGTTTTCGGTTCGTATAACAAGCGCTTTGACGGTGACAGCAAATACGAATGGCTTACAAAAGACCGTGAGATTATTGAAAAATACGCGAGCGACAGATTTTGCACATTTCATTTTACGGTGTCGGCCATGCACGACCTAATAAAGCTTATGCAACAGTGCAACAGCAAGAATTGCTTTAAAGAAACCCGAAACGACCTTCCTATACTTATAATCGCAGGCGACAGCGACCCTGTAGGCAATTACGGCAAGGGTGTCAAATGGGTTTATAACAGTCTCAAAGCATTCGGCAAAACAGATGTGACTATGTTTCTTTACAAGGATTGCCGCCACGAAATACACAACGATTCCTGCCGAGATAAAATGACCGAAGATATTTTGAAATTTATAGCAAAATAATCGGGCGACTGTAAAAGCACAGTCTTTTACAGTCGCCTTGATTTATATACGGTTTTTACAAAGCTATATAAAATAGTATGACATATCCCAGCACGGAAGTGACGGAAAATGCCGCAAATAAACCTTGTAGTCACCCCTTAAACTTAACACAGTTTCGGGTATTAAGAATAAATCTTCACTGCGGTGATATGCCGCAATCTGCATTTTAGGTCTGCATTCACTTATTGTTTGTTTTCCGCCTCTTAATGCCGCCGATTCGGCACCCTCTATATCCATTTTAATGATTGTCGGTACATATTTTTGCGACAGTGAGTCGATTGAAACCGAAGCTACAACGGTGCCGCCCTGCCCTATTCCCGACCCGCGCGAGCCATGCATATCAAAGGCAATCTGACCGTCGCAGTCGCTTACGCACGCGTTTATATTGATAATATCATTTATATTTTGTGTAGCGATACATAATTTGCTGTATGTTTTAAAATCGGGCTCAACAGCAACTATTTTGTTATATTTGTTTACCACCGACAAAAACTCTTCTACCGTATCGCCGCGATAGGCACCTAGGTCAAAATATGTTTCGCCGTCACCAAGCTTCAGTACATTTTGATACACCTCGCCGCTCGGCGTTTCACAGTCGAAAAGGTAATCGATTTTACCCGTCAGCTTATACATGACCGCATTTTCAAAAACCTTTTTTGAAGTATTGTCGGCAAGCAAATTATAAATGCTTTCGAGCCTATTTCGATTATTAAACACAAATTCCGTATTAAAAAGTGTGTCGCCGCATACGGGTACATCAGGTGCATACAACTCTTGTTCTGAGGCTATGCGTTTTATATTTGCGATAACATCGGGCAAAGATGTGCCAAAGCACACTAACACTATCATATCGCCGAAGGTATTTTGGGCTGTTTTATAATCGGTTACTCTGAAACCGTGAAATGTTTTTTGGCGCACAAAGCCGTCGGATGCAAACACACCCGATACCCTAATTTTATATCTGTCAAGCACAGAAATAATTTTATCTGCGCCGTTGCCCATACCGTAAAGTACTATAGGTTTTTGTGCGTTTTTTAAGTAGGTCCATAAATCTTTCATAGTCAAATTATATAACGAAAAACAAATTTTTACAAGTAAGTTATAGACAAAACCGAAATAGTTTGATATATTTAATATGTAACAAAATTTAAACGGAGGATTATTTATGAAAAAAGTTCTTGCTTTTGACTTTGGCGCTTCAAGCGGACGTGCAATGCTTGCAACACTTGAAGGCGGTAAAATCAGTATGAAAGAAATTCACCGCTTTTCTAATGACCCTGTAGTAGTGAGAGGCAGTATGTTTTGGGATGTTTTGCGTCTTTTCTTTGAAATTAAGACAGGCATTACCAAAGCGGTAAACGAAGGCGGATTTGACGCCGTAAGCATTGATACATGGGGCGTAGATTTCGGACTTATAGATAAAAACGGCAGACTTATGGCCAACCCCTATCACTACCGCGACAGCAGAACACACAAAATACCCGAAAAGGTTTTTGAAATAATTTCAAAAGACGAGCTTTACGGCAAGGCAGGCTTGCAATTTATACATTTTAACACTATCTATCAGCTTATGTATTTAAAATTCAATGAGCCCGAAATGCTCGAGCGCGCCGACAAAATGCTTATGATGCCCGACCTTTTCGGCTATATGCTCACAGGCGAAATGAAAGAAGAGGCAACCATTGCCTCTACCTCTAACCTGTTAGACCCTTATACTAAAGATTGGAATTTCGAGCTTATTGAGCAGTTGGGTTTACCAAAATCAATATTTGCGCCCATTACAAAACCGGGCAGTATTTACGGCTATCTTTCAGATGAAATCTGCGAAGAGCTGGGTTGCAAAAAGGTGCCCGTTATTGCGGTTGCCTCGCACGATACTGCGTCGG
>ERZ780149.2214-NODE-2214-length-18625-cov-10.726817_pt1 | contig 18625 bp, 17 predicted proteins | sample MGYA00511367_ERZ780149 | MGnify/ENA primary metagenome ERZ780149 (study PRJEB29588, sample SAMEA2153852) | human gut metagenome | biome: human gut; feature: human-associated habitat; material: faeces | place: Denmark | collected 2008/2010 ... | reverse complement strand
ACATAACTTTTTCCTGTTCCTGTTGCTTGCAGTATTGCTACCCTACTTTCTCCATCTTCAAAAGTATTTTTTACTTTTTCAAATGTTTCTATATTATGTTCATATAAGTCTAATATGTTAGTCATATAGATTCCCCTCTTTCTTCTTTATTTTATCATTTTATACTATGTTTTTCAATAATTTTATTTGATATTTATCACTTTGATGATATAATGTTGATAGAGGTAATATATGGAAGATAAAATTGTTAATGAAAGAGATACTAATATTCTTAAAACTATGATTAAGAATAGGGTTTGTCCTAAATGTGGAGGAACGATACATACTTTTAAAACTGGTATTTGTACAATGTGTGGATCAAAATGGGAAACTAATTATCTTGATAGTGGTTTTGAATCTATTATGGGTAAACTCGATAATTATAGTTTTGATTTAAATGAGACTACTATTTATTTGTGTTCTCTTAGTAGTTATAGTGAGAAATTAGATAGTATGCTTAAGACATTTAAAGTACAAGATAGAGTTAAAGAAAGGTTAGATATTATTAATGGAAAATTATTTAATGGAATAAAATTAAGTGAAGAAGAAGATTCTTTACTTAGATATTCTTTATTTGGTGGAATTTCTCCAGATAGTGAACTTAATGTTTTATCGGTTATTAATAGTATTTTTAGAAACAATATGATTGTTAGTTATGATACTTTTAAACAAGTAATGACTTTCTTTATTCAGACACTTATTAGTCGTTCTTATGGTAATATTGTTAATAATTATAATCCTATTGTTAATATTTTTTACTTTGATGGAGAAAATAAAAACTCTTTAGGAACTACTCACGATGTTTTCAGGATTAATATTAATGAAGATATTATTGCAAAATTATATAACGATGGTAATATTGAAGCATTTACTACTATTTTTCATGAATTAGCACATATTGAACAAATGGTATATATGAAATATGGTTATATTTCTGATAGAATTATTGATTATATCAAAGATGATGTTATTTACAAAACTATTCATGAAGATAACTATATTAACTATTATAAAGAAAATTATGATGTTATTTCTTTTGAAAAAGATGCCGAAATTATTGGTACTACAACCGCGGTTAAATGGCTTAATGAGGCTGGTATAAAGTTAGATGACAATACCCAGATTGCTCTTAATAATCATGTTAATAGTGAACTCGAAAAAAGAAGCAATAAAAATAGAACTGTCAATGGAAAAGTATATAATATAGATGAACTATTTGAAAAATGTATTATGTTGCATCCTGAATATTTAAAGTCTTATCCTCAACTTAATATTGAATATGTTAGAGAAGGGGATTATGTTTTTAAAAGAAGTACATCTCAGTTATATGATTTACTTAATTTATATAAAGAAGATGATAATACTTCTAAATATATTAATGAATTAATAGAAGCAAATGAAAATAGTGATTTAAAAAAGCATTAGATTGATACTTATATAAATGTGAGTTATACTAAGTATGCATTAGGAGGAATATTATGAAACAAGTTGTTGGTACTTTATTTTTTAATGATGGGAAATTACTTATTGACAAACCAAGAAAAAGGCCTACATTTCAAATGGTTGGTGGCTCTGTAGAAGAAGGAGAATCTATTTATGAAGCCGCTATCAGGGAATGTCGTGAAGAGTTAGGTGATAGAGCATTTTTTAATCCAGAAAATGTAAAGTTCTTAATGGATTTTGATGAAATTGCTACTAGTGACCCTAATCTTAAAATTCATATGAATATATTTATTTATGAAGGTACATTAACTGGGGAACTTTCTACTAGTTCAGAAATTGAAAGTTTTATGTGGTTTGGAGTAGATGATGATATTAGTATTTTATCTAATACTCTTAAAAATGAAATTGTTCCTTATTGTAAAGAGAAAAAACTTATATATAAAAAATAACTATTAATTCAAAGACTTTATGGCTTTGAATTATTTTTTAAAGACCTTAGGCTTTAAAAATAAGTGAGTAACAAAGTGCGAACTCTAAAAAATAGATAAAAACTCTTTCTTTTTTATTATTTTTTTGGTACAATTATATTTGAGGAAAATAAGGTGAAACAGATGGGAAAAATTATTGCAATTGTAAATCAAAAGGGTGGTGTAGGGAAAACCACTACTAGTATAAACTTAGCAGCCTCTTTAGGTGTTTTAGATAAAAAAGTGTTACTTGTCGACCTAGACCCACAGGGTAATGCTACTACTGGTGTTGGTGTTGATAAGAGTGATATATCGAGTAGTATTTATGAAGTTTTAACTAAAAAGGAAACTATAGAGAAATCTATTATTAAAACAAAGAGTAAGAATCTTTATCTTCTTCCAGCTTATCTTAATTTAGCAGGTGTTGATATGGAACTTATCGAACTAGAGAGAAAAGCAAAAGAAACTGGAGAAAAGTTTAATAGGGTAGTTAGATTAAAAGAAGAACTTGCTAAAGTTAGAGAAAATTATGACTTTATCTTAATTGATTGTCCTCCTAGTCTTGGAATATTAACTACTAATGCTCTAGCAGCAGCTGATTCAGTTCTAATTCCAGTTCAATGCGAATATTTTGCTTTGGAAGGTATTATGCAACTTATTAATACTATTATGCTTGCTCAAAGAAAAGTTAATCCTAGTTTAGATATTGAAGGAGTGCTTCTTACAATGTTTTCCAACACTAATCTTGGTATTGAAGTAATAGAAAGTATTAAAGGTTTCTTTAAAGAAAGAGTATATGATACTATTATTCCTAGACTTGTTAGGCTTGCAGAGGCTCCTAGTCACGGAAAACCTATACTTGAATATGAGCCTAGAAATAAGGGTACTATTGCTTATCTTAATTTAGCAAAGGAGGTTATTTTGAGAAATGGAACAAAAGAAGAAAGCCCTAGGTAAGGGACTTGAGGAATTATTTTCTAGTGAAGTATTAGATTTTGATACTTTTGAAAGTAATATTATGGAAAATACTTCTTCTGATGAGGTTATGGAAATACCTGTTAATGAAGTTAGACCTAATCCTTACCAGCCAAGAAAAACTTTTAATGAAGATGCTCTTAATGAACTTGCTGAGTCTATTAAAAATTATGGTGTATTTCAACCAATTATCGTTAAAAAGGGTATTAAGGGTTATGACTTAATCGCAGGTGAGAGAAGACTTAGAGCAAGTCGTATTGCTGGTATGGAAAAGATTCCTGCTATTGTAAAAGAGTTTACTGATGAAGAAATGAGAGAGATTTCACTACTTGAGAATATTCAAAGAGAAAATCTTACTTCTATTGAACTTGCTTGGGCTTATAAAGGTATTATTGATAACTTAGATATTACTCAAGAGGATTTGGCTAAGAAAATTGGTAAAAGTAGAAGTCATATTACTAATACTTTAGGTCTTCTTAATTTACCTGAAGATGTTCAAAAGAAAATTCTTGATGGTGAATTATCAATGGGACATGCTAGAGTTCTTTCTAAAATGGAAGATGAGGAAGAGGTTTCTCATTTAGTTGATAAGGTTATTAAGGATAATATTAGTGTTCATGCTTTAGAGGAAATTAGTAAAAAGGAAGATATTAAGAAGAGAATGCCCGTTACTAGAAGAAGAGTTGATACTAATTATTTCCATATTGAAAATGAACTTAGAGATATTCTTGGAACTAAGGTTAAAGTCGATAACAAGAAAATGAGTATTTATTTTGAAAATGTTAACGATTTGAATAGAATTCTTGAAATTATGAATATTGAAATTAAGTAGATTTTTATTTCTACTTTTTCTTTTTTTTATAGGTATACAATTGGTTAACTATTGATTATTAGCAGCCATTTATTTTTATTTTAGTTTTGTATATATTTTTTTCATATTTAATAATGGTATGATTGTTTTGCTTGCAGTAAGGAAGCTCATCTGAAAGAAATTATCGAATTTTGTCATACTAATTTGGTTGCAAAATGGCTTAGCAGTATATTATAATATTCTTGTAGGAAAGATGAAGAAAAGTGAGGTGGCAAAAGTGCAAGGAAGAGTTAAATGGTTTAACAATGACAAAGGTTATGGCTTTATTGATTATCCTAATGGTGAAGATATTTTTGTTCATTATTCTGCTATTAAACAAGAAGGTTTTAAAACTCTATCTGAAGGACAGATTGTTGGTTTTGACCTTATTGAAACGGCAAAAGGATTACAGGCTATTAATGTTTCAATAGAAACCAATGTTAAGGCTTAATAAATGCAGTATATATAAGACAGCTAGTAGTTTAGGCTATCTTATTTTTATTTGGAGTGATATTTATGAACTTTATTAAAAATCTTTTTTTATCTTTAAAAGAGATACTTATTGTTATGCTTAGTCAGTATTTAATTCTTATTATTTCTATTATTTTATATGGTATTAATAAGAGTTACTATATTGGTACTATTCTTCTTTTAATTTTTGATATATCTTTTATTATACTTAAAATTAGGAAGAGACACTTTAATATTTCTTTTAAGGGTAGAAATTACTTTTTTTGTATTACTCTTGGATTATCTATTTCTATTATTTATAATATGATTTTATATAGATTCAATTTATATTCTTATCAAAGCGATAATATTTCCTTTTTTCTTAATATTTTTTCTTCTGGTATTATTGGTCCTATATTTGAAGAAGTTCTCTTTAGAGTCTCTTTTATTTCTAAATTAGAAAAATGGAACAAAGATAAGATAATTATTATTTTCTTATCTAGTTTTATCTTTGCTATTTTTCATTTTAATGTTTATTCTTCAATTATTGCTTTTATTATTGGTATTATTAATGGTTATATTTATGTTAAGGAAAGAAATGTTAGAAAAATATTTCTTATTCATATTTCTAATAATATAATGAGTTCTTTTTTATTTGGATATAACTTTACTATTTTGATTCTTGGTACTTTCCTTCTTAGTATTTCTCTTGCTGGTTTTCTTAGGATTAAAGAATAATTTAGAGGCTTTATTTTTGGCTTCTTTTTTCTTTACTTTTAATTGTTTTTATTATACAATATAGGTGGAGAGGTGGGATAGACTTTTATGAAACACAATCTTTTACCAGCAGACTCTTATGTTGTCATTAATAAGACTATTCTACACGATGAGGATAGGAAAATTATTACTAGTTTATATCTTCCTGTTATTGGAATTGATGCTGTTATGCTTTATTTTTTGTTATGGGCTGATTTAGATAGTTCTTCAATTGTTAGTTCGGATTTTACTCATCAAAAGATTGTATCTAATCTTAGAATGACTATTAATGAGGTTATGGAAGCAAGAAGTAAACTGGAGGCTATTGGACTTATTAGAACTCTCGTTAAAGAGGGAAATGTTAATAATTATATTTATGAATTATATAGTCCCGCTAGTGCGACAGAATTTTTATCTCATCCTATTCTTAATATTGTTTTATATAGTAATATTGGTAAAAAGGAATATGATAATTTGATTAAGACTTTTAAAATGCCTAGATTTAATACTAGTGGATATACTGATATTACTAAAAACTTTAATGATGTATTTGAAAGTACTTGTATGACCTCCTACGACCTATCTTTAGAGGATATTAGGAAATATAATAAACTTAAACTTAATATTAATAGTAATTTTGATTTTAATTTTCTTATGAACTCTATGCCTAAAAATATTGATGTTAATAGAATATTTACTAGAGAAATAAAGGAACTTATTATTAATTTGTCTTTTATATATGATATTGATGCTATTAAGATGTCTAATATTGTTAAGGGTTGTTTTAATGAGAGGGGAACTATTAATAAGGAAGAACTTAGAAAAAGTGCTAGAAATTTCTACCAGTTTGATAATGGTGGTAATCTTCCTACTATTGTTTCTAATTGCCAACCTGAGTATTTAAGAAAACCTATTGGTGATACTTCTAAAAGGGCTAAAATGATTTATACTTTTGAAACTATTTCACCAAGAGAACTTCTTGTTAGTAAGAATAAGGGTAATGAACCTACAAGAAGAGATTTGAGATTAATAGAGGATTTACTTCTTGATTATAATTTAAAACCCGGAGTTGTTAATGTACTAGTGGATTATATTCTTAATATTAATGATAAGAAACTTACGAGAGCACTTGTTGAGACTATGGCTGGTGAATGGCAGAGAAAAGGAATTGAGACTGTAGAAGATGCTATGAGTCTATGTGAAAAAGAACATAAAAAAAGAAATAAGAAAACTACCCAAGAGAAATATAATAATGCTAAAACTCCTGATTGGTTTGATAAAGAAATTGAGAAGAAAAAAATTGATGATGGAGAAGATAACCAATTAGAGGAACTTTTAAAGGAGTATAAATAATGAAAGATACAAAAAATATTATTAATAATAAATATAGTTTTGATAGATTTAAACTTGAAGAGAACTTTGATATTGCTATGGAAGATAATACTTTTAAAAGCCTTGTATCTAGGCTTAAACTTTCTAGAGATGAACTTATTAAGTATACTTCTAGTATTATGGATTCTGCTAACGAACTTAAAAATTGTAAGAATTGTAAGAATATTATGGAATGTAAAAATGGTATATGTGGTTATGTCTATTATCCTAGCGTGGAACAAGATAATTTGGTTTTTTCTTATGTTCCTTGCAAATACAAGAAGAAACTAGATAATGATACGGCTTACAGAAATAATATTATTTCTTTTGATATGCCTAAAGAGATTGTTAATGCTTCAATGAAGGATATTTATACTGATGATAAGAATAGGTTAGAGACTATTAAATGGCTTACTACTTTTATTAAGAAAATTGAAAATAATGAAAAAAGTAAAGGTTTATTCTTGACAGGTAACTTTGGATGTGGTAAAACATATGTAGTGGCTGCTTGCTTTAATGAACTTGCTAAAAAGGGTAAAAAGGGTGCTTCTCTTTATTATCCTGAATTTTTGAGGAGTCTTAAAGAAAGGTTTTCTGATGACTACAGGGAAATATTTGATAAAGTTAAGAAGTGTGATTTACTTTTGATTGATGATATTGGTGCGGAGAGTGTTACTAGTTGGAATAGAGATGAAGTTCTTGGTACTATTTTACAATATCGTATGCAGGAAGCATTGCCAACTTTCTTTACTTCTAATTTATCTATCAAGGAACTTGAGGTTCATCTTGCTGGTAATGATAGTGAAGGAAAGATTAAAGCAAGGAGAATTATTGAAAGAATTAAATATTTAACTGATAATATTACTATGATTGCTGAAAATAGAAGAAAGTGAGGGAAAGTTAAATGGAAGAAAATAAGAACTATGGATTTAAGTTTAATCCAGAAAAACAAGAGAAGTCTTTTACTGATAAGAATGGCACTTCTAAGTTAGAGATTCAAAGTGATGGGGCTCCTCTTAACATGCCTGAAGGTGTTACTTTAGTTAATAGACCTAAAACTAGGGTTTTATCTAAAGAAATTAAAAGTCCAAAGGCTGGTGCTAATATTGGTATTGGTAGTAATGGTTTTGCAGGAGTTATTACTCTTGCCAGTATTATTGCTATTGCAGGAATTATTATTGCTTACTTAACACTTAGATATTAATTTTTAAAGGAGGAGGAGTTTATGCTTTGTGCTTTACAGGTTAAAACTTGTTATTCTATTTTAAGTAGTTTAAATAGAATTGATGATTTGACTAAGAGGGCTAAAGAAATGGGCTACTCCTCTTTGGCTATTACTGATGTGAATAATATGTTTGGAGTATATGAATTTTATTTGTCTTGTCTTAATAATGGAATTAAACCTATTATTGGTATGGAAGTTAAATCTTCTTTTGATGATTATATTTTAATTGCCAAGAATAATGATGGATATAAAAACCTTATTAAGATTGCTACAATTATTTCTGATAGGAATATTTCTTTTGAAGAAATTAAATCTTACTCTAAAGATATTATTTTAATTATGCCTATTTCTTCTTATAATAAAGATGTTATTGATATCTTTGATGAATATTTTATTGGATATTCTAACAAGAATGAAATAAAAGATAATAGAGAAAAATGTGCTCTTATTACTGATATTTGTTATATTGATAATGATGACTATAAATATATTGACTATCTTACTATGATTCGTGATGATAAAAAACTAGGTGAGATGGAACTTAATAATTATAAAGGGAAACACTTACTTAGTAAGAATGAATTTGATTTTCTTACTAATGATGATATTTTGTCTAATATGGAATATATTGTTCAAAACTCTAATGTTTCTTTTGAAAAGAGAGATGGCCTTCTTCCTATTTACGATGAGAATATTAACTCTTTTGAATATCTTAGTTCTTTATGTAATAAGGGATTAAAAAAGAGACTTGCTAACGATGTAACTGATGTATATCAGGAAAGATTAAATTATGAACTAGATGTTATTAATAAAATGGGATTTTGTGATTACTTCTTAGTTGTTTGGGATTATGTTAAATATGCTAAATTTAATAATATTTTAGTTGGTCCTGGTAGAGGTAGTGCCGCTGGCAGTTTGGTTAGTTATTGTCTTGGTATTACTGATGTTGACCCTATTAAGTATGATTTATTGTTTGAGAGATTTTTAAATCCCGAAAGGGTTACAATGCCCGATATTGATATTGATTTTGATAGTGAAAAAAGAAATATCGTTACTGACTATGTAATGGAAAAGTATGGTGAAAAAAGAGCTATTGGTATTATTACTTTTAATACTCTTGGTGCTAAACAGGTTATTAGAGATGTCGGAAGAGTTCTTAATATTTCACTTCCTATTATAGATGAAATTGCTAAATCTATTACAAGTAAAGAACTTAAGGATAGTTATGTTATGGGGAGCAAATTTTATAGACTTATTAATTCTAATAGTGAGTATATGAAACTTTATAAGGCAAGTCTTAAACTTGAAGGTCTTCCTAGACATATTTCTGTTCATGCTGCTGGTGTTGTTATGAGTAGTGTTCCAATAGATGAGGTTATTCCTTTATATAAAAATCCTCTTGGAATGTATGTTTCGGCTTTTTCTAAGGATTACTTGGAGCCTTTAGGCTTACTTAAAATGGACTTTTTAGGTCTTGATAATTTAACTTTAATTAGTAATGTTATTGATGAGATTAGAAAAAATGAGGGTATTAATATTAGTTTTGAGAAGATTCCTCTAGATGATAAAAAAACTTTAAAAATATTTAGAGATGTCGATACGGATGGCATTTTTCAATTTGAATCAGTAGGAATGAAAAGATTTTTATCTAAACTTAAAATTAACTCTTTTGATGATATTGCTACTGCTCTTGCATTATATAGACCAGGCCCAATGGATAATATTGACTTATTTATTGCCAGAAGAGAAGGTAGAGAAAAGATTGATTATATTCATCCTGATTTAGAAGATATTCTTAAACCTACTTATGGTATTATTATTTATCAGGAGCAGATTATGCAAATTGTTAGAAAAATGGCTAGTTATTCTTATGGTGAAGCAGATATTTTAAGGAGGGCTATGTCAAAGAAAAAAGAGAGTATTATTTTAAATGAGAAACCAAAGTTCATTAAAGGCTCTTTAAATAATGGATATGATGAGAGGACCGCTACTGAAGTGTATGACTTGATATTAAAGTTTGCTAACTATGGTTTTAATAAATCACACTCTGTTTCTTATGCTATTACGGCTTATAAGATGGCCTTCATTAAGACATATTTTCTTAAATATTTTATTGCTGGTATACTTACTAACTCTATCGGAAATGTTAATAAAATTAATACCTATGTTAATAGGGCAAGAAAGGATAGAATTAAAATTCTTCCTCCTGATATTAATGAGAGTACAAATAGATTTTTTGCTAGCAATGATGGTATTAGATGTCCTTTATCTATTGTTAGTGGTGTAGGTACTTCTATTTCTAATGATATTTTAAAAGAGAGAGAAAAGGGTAAATATTTATCTTTTGCTGATTTTATTACTAGAACTATCAATTATGGTATTGGTAAGAAAACTATATCTAGTCTTATTTATGCTGGTGCGATTTCTTTTGGATATAATAAAAAGACTTTAATTTCTAATTTAGATACTTTTCTTAATTATGCTGATATTGCTAAAGATGGAGGGATTTTAAAGGAATTAGAGCCTGAGATTATTTTGTATGATGAATACGATAAAAGTGAACTTATTTCTTTGGAACTTAAAACGATTGGCTTCTATTTAACTAATCATCCTGCTTCTAAGTATAGAGATGATAGTATTATTGTTAATACTTCTAATATTAGTGATTTCTTTGATAAGAGAATTTTTATGATTGTTATGATTAGTAAAATTAGAGAGACTACTACTAAGAATAATGATATTATGGCTTTTATTGTTGGTAGCGATGAATTTGGTGAAGCAGATTTTACTTGTTTTCCAGATGTTTATAAGAAATTTAATTCTATTAAAGTAGGTAATGTTGTAAAGATATTTGGTAGAGTAGAAAAAAGATATGATAAATATCAAATAATTATTAATAATGTAAATGTATTGGAGGGAAATTATGAATAAAGGTAAATTTATTGTTATTTCTGGTCCTTCTGGTGTTGGTAAGGATACTATATGTGAAGAGTTAATTAAAAGAGGAAATGGTATATACTCAGTATCTATGACTACTAGAAAAAAAAGAAATAATGAGATTGATGGTGTTAATTATTTCTTTGTAAGTAAAGATGAATTTGAAAATAAGATTAAGGATAATTTCTTTTTAGAATATGCTATGTATAATGGTAATTATTATGGTACTCCTACCGACTTTATTTCTGATAATACTAATAGGGGTATTAATGTATTTGCAGTTCTTGAAATTAATGGGGCTATAAATGTTAAAAAGATATTTCCTTCTGCTATTACGATATTTATTATGCCACCTTCTTTTGATGAACTAGAAAGAAGACTTAGAGGTAGAAAGTCTGAAGATGATGATATTATTAATGAACGACTTAATATTGCTAAAGAAGAAGTAAAGTATAAGGATAAATATGACTATGTTGTTATCAACAGTACTGTTGATAATGCTGTCTTAGAAGTTGAAAAAATTATTAATAATTATTAATCTATCCACAACTATTGTGGATAAGTATATGTGCTTTTTAAAGTAGAGAAAAAATATTTTTTGACTCTACTTTCTTTATGAAGACTTATGGCTTCATAAACGACGAACGACTTTAGTGTGAGACGACAATAATAAATTAGATATTTTACTTGAAAAATCTATCATTTTATTATATACTTATATTAAACAAAGGAGGCATTTTATGAAGAGTGAAAGAATTATGAAAATCTTTGAACAGTATGTTAGAAAATATGATATGAATAATTCATATATTAAATCGAGATATTTTCATTCTCTGAAAGTTATGGAAATATGTAGAGACCTTGCAACTGGACTTGGAATATTCTCTCCAGAAGAAGTAGCCGTCTGTGAGTTAATTGGTTTATTTCATGAAATTGGTAACTTTTCTAAGACTCCTAATTACCAAATGGATGATATTAATGATGCTTACAATAGAACTATTGATGTTTTATTTAATAAAAAGTTAATTAGAGAGATTAGTAAAGACACTAAATATGATAATATTATAAAAATGGCTATATTTGCATATGATAAAAATGGATTTCCTGCTGATATCGATGAGAAAAGTAGGCATATGTGTGCTATTATAAAAGATGCTCATAATTTGGATTCTTTTAGACTATTTGTCAATTATCCATATGTAGATACTGTCATTAAAAGTTATCCTAATAGTCTCGTCTATGATGATTTTAAGAGTTTTAAAACTATTAGTCCAAAAGTTAGTGATAACTCTAGTGATGAAGTCTTAGTTACTTTATCGAAAATGTACTCTTTTAATTATAAATATTCTTATTATTTACTTAAAGAAAATAATTATATTACTAAGATATTTAATTCTTTAACTTTTGATAATGATGAATTAAAAGGGTTCTTTAAACAACTTATGGTTGTTCTTAATAATTATATTGATAAAAGGATAGGTGTTGTTAATGCTTGATAAAAAATATGACCACTTGATGGTTGAAAAAGATAAATATGATAATTGGAAAGAAAAGGGGTATTTTAAATCAGGAGACTTAAGTAAAGAGCCATATTGTATAGTTATTCCTCCTCCTAATGTAACAGGTAAATTACATTTAGGTCATGCTTGGGATACTTCAATTCAAGATATTATTATTAGATATAAGAGAATGCAAGGATTTGATGCTTTATGGCTTCCTGGTATGGACCATGCTGGTATTGCTACGCAGGCTAAGGTAGATAAAAAACTTAGAAGTGAAGGTATTAATCCTAGAAGTATGTCTCGTGAAGAGTGGCTTAAGGTTGCTTGGTCTTGGAAAGAAGAATATGCAGAAAATATTCATAGTCAGTGGGCAAAACTTGGTTTATCTCTTGATTATGATAAGGAAAGATTTACTTTAGATGATGGTTTATCCCATGCTGTTAGAAAGGTATTTGTTGATTTATATAACAAAGGTCTTATCTATAGAGGTGAGAGAATTATTAACTGGGACCCTGCGGCGATGACTGCTCTAAGTAATGAAGAGGTTATTTATAAAGATGTTGAGGGAGCCTTCTACCACATTAAATATATGATTGAAGGTACTGATGAGTATCTAGAGGTTGCTACAACTAGACCAGAGACTTTATTTGGTGATACGGCAGTTGCGGTTAATCCAGAAGATAATAGATATAAGAAATATATTGGTAAGAATGTTGTTCTTCCAATAGTTAATAAACTTATTCCTATTATTGGTGATGCACATGCTGATATGGAGTTTGGTACTGGTGTTGTTAAGATTACTCCTGCTCATGACCCTAATGACTTTGAAGTAGGTAATAGACATAATCTAGAGAGAATTATCGTTATGAATCCTAATGGTACAATGAACGAGAATGCTGGTAAATATAATGGTATGGATAGATTTGAATGTAGAGATGCTGTTATTAAGGACTTAGATAGTGAAGGACTTCTTATTAAGATTGAACCTATTAATCATAATGTTGGTTTTTCTGAGAGAAGTGATGTTATGGTTGAACCTTATCTTTCTAAGCAATGGTTTGTTAAGATGAGACCTCTAGCGGATAGAGTTCTTGAAAACCAAAAGGATAAAGATAAGAAAGTTAACTTTGTTCCTCCTAGATATGAAAAGACAATGAATCATTGGATGGAGATTACTTATGATTGGTGTATCTCTAGACAATTATGGTGGGGTCACAGAATACCTGCTTGGTATAAAGGTGATGAAGTTTATGTTGGTATGGAAGAACCTCAAGGTGATGGTTGGGTACAAGATAATGATGTACTTGATACTTGGTTTTCTTCAGCACTATGGCCTTTTAGTACTTTAGGATGGCCTGATAATACTGACTTACTTAAGAGATATTATCCTAATAATGTACTAGTTACTGGTTATGATATTATTCCTTTCTGGGTTAATAGAATGACTTTCCAAGGACTTGAGTTCTTAAATGAAAGACCTTTTAAAGATTGTTTAATTCATGGTCTTATTAGAGATAAAAAGGGAAGAAAAATGAGTAAGAGTCTTGGTAATGGTATTGACCCTATGGATGTTATTGATATGTATGGTGCTGACTCTTTAAGATTCTTCTTAACTACGAATACTGCTCCTGGTATGGATTTAAGATATGATGAAGATAAAGTTAAATCAACTTGGAACTTTATTAATAAGATTTGGAATGCTTCAAGATTTGTTTTAATGAAACTAGAAGACTTTAAAGAGGAAGATTATACTCTTGATAATTTAAAAGAAGAAGATAAGTGGATTTTAGATAGATTAAATACTACGATTAAAGATGTTACTAAAAATATGGATAAATATGATTTTCATATTGTTGGTAATACACTATATGATTTTGTATGGGGAGACTTCTGTGACAAGTATATTGAGTTATCTAAGTTCTATAATGATAATACTACGAAGAGTGTACTTGTTAGGGTTCTTACGGATATTCTGAAGATGCTTCATCCTTTTATGCCTTATGTTACTGAAGAAATATATGGTATGATGCCTATTAAAGAAGCAGAATCTATTATGATTAGTAATTATCCTGTATATAATAAGAAAGAGGTATTTACCACTAATATTGATAATGTACTTGAGTTTATTACAATGTTTAGAAATAAAAAGGCTGAACTTGGTAATATTGGAGAGTATAAGGTATATATTGATATTGATGATGAGACTTCTAAAGACATTATTATTAATATGCTAAAATTAAGTGATAAGATTTCTTTAGAAGATGGTAATGGTATAAAAATAGAATATGCTGGTATGAAAGCTTCTATTATATATGATAATAGTAAGAGTTTAGAAGAAGAAAAAGAAAAACTTCTTAAAGAAAAAGAAAGTCTAGAAGCTTCAATTGCAAGAAGAGAAAAACTTCTTAATAATAGTAATTATGTTGAGAAGGCTCCTAAAGCAATTGTTGATAAAGATAGAGAAGCTCTTCTTAAAGAAAAAGAAATGTTAGATATTATTTTAAATAAAATTAATGGTTAGTTTATAAAAAGGAGGTTATATTTATGGCTAAGTATTGTGCAAATTGTGGAAAGGAATTAACTGATGAGCAAGATATTTGTTTAAATTGTGGTGTTAGGGTTAAAAAGGGTTCTACTTCTAGTGATCCTAATGCTAAATCTAAACTTGCTGCTGGGCTATTTGGTATTTTCTTAGGTGCCTTTGGTGTTCATAACTTTTACCTTGGCTTTACTGGTAAAGCAGTTGCTCAACTTTTAATCACTGTTTTATCTTGCGGTATCTTAAGTCCTGTGTCCGCTATATGGGGACTTATTGAAGGTATTATGATTCTTTCTAGTAATGACTATAAAGATGCTGATGGTAATACTTTAAGAGACTAATGAAAAAAAGAATTATTAATTTAATTATTTTGCTTTCTGGTACTTTATTTATTTTTATGGTAGTTGCTGGAAAGTTTAATGTGGAATGTCTTTTTAAAAAGATATTCCATATTTCTTGTCCTGGATGTGGTTTAACTAGGTCTTTTAGGTCTATTCTTAATTTAGACCTTATTAATGCTTTTAAATACAACATTCTTGGTATACCTTTATTTATTTTATGTGCTGTTTATATTATTCTCTTAATTAGAGATGTTATAATAGGTAGTGATAAAGGTAATAAGTTAGTACTTTATATTTTTAGTAAATACTATATACTTATTATTTGTTTATTTATTATTTCTATGATTATTAATAATATTAATGGTATATAATTATTTTTACACTTCATACTAATTATGAGGTGTTTTATTATGAATGATTTTCTTAATATTTGTTTTAGAACGATACTAGTACTTGTTATTTTATTCTTTATTACTAAGATGATGGGTAAGAAACAGATATCTGAACTTAATTTTTTTGACTATGTTGTTGGTATTACGATTGGTTCTATTGCCGCTGATATTTCTTTAGATATTGAAAAGGATATGATTGCAGGAATAGCGGCATTATTTATATATGGCTTTATATCTTATATAATTTCATTTGTATCTATAAAAAGTATTTTGGCTAGAAGATTTTTTATTGGTGTACCCACAGTTCTTGTGGAAAAAGGTAAAATTATTGAATCTGGTTTAAAAAAATCTAAAATTGATGTTAATGATTTATTAATGGAGGCAAGAGAAAATGGTTATTTTAATTTAGATGAAATTGATTATGCTCTTATGGAAGTTAATGGTAATATTAGTTTTCTTCCTAAAGAAAAAGATAAGCCTGTGACTAAAAAAGATATGAAAATTAAATGTAGTAATGAAGGACTTACAGTAAATGCTATTATTGATAGTAAGTATATGGTTAATAATATGAAGGCGATTAATAAGGATAAAGAATGGTTAGATCATGAACTTAAAGTTAAGGGTTATGATAATTATGATAGTATACTTTTAGCTACGATTGATAATAATTATAAAGTTACTATTTACGAAAAGAATGTAAAGCCAGATAAAAATACTGTTTTGGAATAGTATTTTTTTTATAGTGATGATATAATAAAAATTGATATGGAAGTAGTTTGTATGAAGTTTAAAAAGACAATAATTATCTCTATAGTTATTTCAGCAATTTTACTTATATGTACTTTATTATTACCTAATATTAATATTGATAAAGATACAATTGGTTATAATGGTAATGATACATATAATATAAAAGCTTATAACACTATAAGAGACATAAATAAGTATATTAAAATTAGTGATAATATAGACAAAAAGGTACTTGGAAATTATCAAGTTACTGTTAAAGTTAGATATTTATTTTATAGATATGATAAAAAAATTAATGTTAAGGTTGTTGATAATATTAATCCTGTTCTTTCTTTAAATGGTAATAATCCTAGTTATGTTTGTCCAAATATGGAATATGAAGAAGAAGGGTATACCGCGAGCGATGATTATGATGGTGATATTACTGATAAAGTAAATATAAAAAAGAATGGTAATTTTATTATTTATAGTGTTAAAGATAGTTCAGGTAATAAAAATGAAATTAGAAGAAGTATTATATTTAAAGATAAGGAAGTGCCTTCACTTACTTTAAAAGGCGATAATAATATTGTTATTTATAAAAATAGTAAGTATATTGAAGAAGGATATGTAGCAAACGATAAATGTGATGGTGATATTACTGATAAGGTTATTGTAACAGGTACTGTTGATACTAATAGAGTTGGAACTTACACTATTAACTATAAGGTAGTAGATAATAGTGGTAATGAAGCTTCAGTAGATAGAAAAATTACCGTCAGAGAAAGACCAAGTTATTATGGAAATGGTAGTATTTATTTAACCTTTGATGATGGACCTAGTTATTTGACAAAAGAAATTTTAGATATTCTAGATGAAGAAGGTATTAAAGCAACTTTCTTTGTAACTAGTGGTGGTGAATATGTAAAGAGAGCCTACAATAGTGGACATACAATTGCTTTACATACTTCTAGTCATAAATATAGTTATGTATATGCTAGTGAAGAAAATTATTTTAATGATTTAAATACTGTTAGTGATAGTGTTTATAATTCTATTGGTATTAGATGTAAATTTATTAGATTTCCTGGAGGTAGTTCTAATACTATAAGTAGAAATTATAATAATGGTATTATGTCTAGACTTGTTAATGCTGTTACTAATAAAGGATATGTATATTTTGATTGGAATGTTGATTCTAATGATGCTGGTGGTGATGGTAATAACAGTAATAAAATATACAATAATGTTATAAATGGTTTATCTCATAATAAAACAAACATAGTACTTATGCATGATTCTGCTAGTCACAGGGGTACTGTGAATGCTTTAAGAGACATTATTAGATATGGTAAAGATAATGGGTATTCTTTTAAGGCTATTACTAGTGATACACCTACTGTTAGACATCCTGTTAATAATTAAATAGTTATATGAAAGTGTAACTATTTTTATTTATAATGTTGTAATTTTTGTCATTTTTGTTTATAATAGTGTTAGAAAGGATGGTTAGTATGATTAAGAAAATAAATGAGTACATTAATTTATCGATTATATTGTCAGTTTTATTTATGATAGTGGGAGTATTACTTATAGTATGGCCTAAAGCATCTCTTGATACTTTTGCTTATGTTATTGGTACTATTATGATTATCTATGGTATTTATAGTTTTATAGATAGTTTTAGTATTAATCCTGCTCTTTGTTTATTTCAAATGACAAATAGTATTTTATCATTTTTACTTGGTATTTGTGTATTTTTAAATCCTAGTATTTTTGAAAGTATTTTACCAATTGTTTTAGGTATTTTCTTTATTATAAGTGGTGCATTTAGTTCTAGAATATCATTTATTATTAAAGATATTGATAATAGTTATATTCTATCTTTATTTACCTCTATCTTAATGATCATATGTGGTGTAGTATTAATTATTAATCCAGGAAATACTGCTCTTGTTATTACTACTTTAATTGGTATTATTCTTATTGTATACTCTGTAAGTGCCATAATTGACATGTTTGTATTTAAATCAAGAGTAAAAGAAATAGATAAGTACTTTAGTAAATTACTTAAATAATCCTATTAACTTAGGGTTATTTTTTTGTAAAGTATTATGTAAAATATGAATCATTTCCTTTATTGTTATTTCTAAATGTGATATATTTATACTAGAAGAGGTGATAACTATGGATGATAACATGAGAAATGCTTGGCTAGATATGATATCTAAAGTTTATACTAATTTACATAATAGTGATAGAGTTCTTAGAGCTTCAAATGTATCTGATAAAAAAAGAGAAAGACTACTAAAATATTTTGAAAGGCTTGAAGAACTACATAATAAGGTGTCTAAAACTAAAAGTGTTAATGGTGAAAAATTACTTAAAAGTTTTTACTATGACTTATATGTTATTAAACCAGAGAATATACCTGATGCTTACTTTCAAAACCAAGTTAGACTTGCTAGAGAAAGAGGTTATGGTAACATAGAATTAACTGAAGAAGATAAGAGGAGAATGACTGAAGAAGTTATTGATGACCAAAAGAAAAGTTTAGATAAATGGATTGAATACTTTTTATATGATGAAGAAAGTAAATCTTATGAAAT
>ERZ780149.2213-NODE-2213-length-18630-cov-57.146756_pt1 | contig 18630 bp, 20 predicted proteins | sample MGYA00511367_ERZ780149 | MGnify/ENA primary metagenome ERZ780149 (study PRJEB29588, sample SAMEA2153852) | human gut metagenome | biome: human gut; feature: human-associated habitat; material: faeces | place: Denmark | collected 2008/2010 ... | reverse complement strand
CCAACAACTGCACCTATATCCGTGTGGTCTTGCAGATGAATCGGCAGATGAATTTTGCGGACTTCACCGGCATCTACCTGTACCCCGAAGCGTTCGGCACACAGTATGTTTATGACAAAAATGGCAACCGCAAGACGCGGAAGATGCTCTACGGCGGTCAGGAAAAGTCGGAGTTCGACGATGCGGACAACCTGACGAAGCACACCGCAGCGGGCCGCACGGTGTCCAGCACCTTCTATTACGGCGACACAGAAGCCGAACAGAAGAAGCATCTGCTGCTGAAAAGCATTGCGCCGCTGGGCAGCGTCGGCACGTTCACTTACGATGCGTTCGGGAATCCGCTGACGAGTCAGGTGCAGAATGCGGATGCGAATCCGAGCTACTTCATCCGCGGCGAAACTTCGTACACGAATGATGGCAACTATGTCACGGAGCAGAAGGACGCGCGCGGCAAGATTGTGCGCACGGAAACCGACCCGCAGCGCGGCACGACGACGAGCGTGACCGACGCGAAGGGGCAGACGGTGGAATACAAGTACGACGAATTGCGTCGAATTGTAAAAACTTCTGCAAAAATGGGCGCAAAAGAAGGAATTCAGACAGTACATAACGAATATACCTATGACGTAAAGCGTGGGAATCTGGTAGAAATCCGTCACAATACGGACGGGAACGCCGCGAACGACGTGGTGTACAGCTTCGAGCAGGACGCGCTGGGTCGCCAGACGGCGGTCAAGGTCGGGAATCAGACCTTGTCGCAGAGTGTGTATCAGAACGATCCGACGAAGCCGAATTTCGGCACGTTGACCGCGACGACATACGGCAACGGGGCGAAAATCAGCAGTCGGTACGACGATTTCAACCGCGTGACGGGGGTGGTGTACGGCGAGGAAGCCGCGCCGAGATACGAGTACGACTACAACGCGAAGGGGCAAGTGGCACGAGTCCGCGACAATCTGCTGAATCGGACGACGCAGAGCGAATACGATTTGGCGAATCGTCCGGTGCGCGTAAAGACCGCAGAAGCTGGTCAGCATGTGTACACGGGACAGGTCGCATACGACAATGTGTACGGCAACTTGAGCGAATTCACGGAGAAAGTGGGTGAAAATCGACAGGAATTTGGAACGAAATTCGGTTATGATGACGAAAATCGTCCGACGTCGCTGACGTACAGTGCGAGCGGCAAGGAAATCGGGCAGAGCACGACGACCATTGACAAGCTGAATCGGACGACGTTCTCGGCGGTCAAGCTGGGCAGCAAGACATTCACGAGCGAATACCATTTCGCGACGGGCGGCTACGGCACCGGCAGCGTGACGAACTTGGTTTCGTCGATTACCCAGCCGGGGTGCAATTGCGGCTACGGCTATGACGACAATGGGAACATCGCGAGTGCGACGCTGAACGGCAAGTGGACGGGCTATACCTACGACGAACTTGGTCAGCTGATTCAGGTCAACGACCACAGCGATACCCGTTCCGGTAAAAATGGTACGACTTGGAAGTACACCTACGACCTCGGCGGCAACATCCTGAAAAAGGAACGCTTTGCGTATGCCGACACGACGACTCCTCTGGAAACCATTACCTACGAATACGGTGACGCGAACTGGCGCGACAAGCTCACGGCGGTCAACGGAAACGCCATTGCCTACGATGCGATTGGCAATCCGCTGAACGACGGGACGTGGACGTACACTTGGCAGAACGGCCGGCAGCTGCAAAAGATGCAGAAGTCGGGCGTGACGGCAGAGTTCGTCTACAACGCGGACGGCTTGCGCGTGCAGAAAACGGTCAACGGCGTGGTGACGAAGTACACACTGCACGGCAAGAATGTTGTGCATATGACTTCCGGCACGGATGAGCTGCACTTCTTCTACGACGCGCAGAACCGCCCGGCGGTGGTGGTGTACAATGGCACGGCGTATGCCTACGTCAAGAGCTTGCAGGGCGATATTGTTGCGATTCTGGATGAGAATGGCAATACCGTCGTCAGCTACGGCTACGATGCGTGGGGCGCGCCGCTGTGGTGTACTGGCGAGCTGGCAGAAACGCTGGGCAAGGTGCAGCCGTTCCGCTATCGCGGGTATGTGTACGACGAAGAGACGGGGCTGTATTATCTGAGGAGTCGGTTCTACAATTCTTCGCTCTGCAGATTTATTGATATGGATTGCCTCATCCATTCTGGAAATACTTTTGCATATTGCTGTAATTCTCCCGCTTCAATGCATGATGTTTGTGGAACTACAGGCGATTATGCATATGATCGGGATAAGGTTATTGAATATGGGCGGCAATACTATAACAAACAGGATCCTTATTACCCCCAAAGATCATACAGGAATAACTGCGTTCGGTTTGCTTCACAATGTTTGTATGCCGGTCTCGGAGATGATATCATTGCCGAGGTTTATCCGGAGTGGCATTGTTATCGAAACAATCAGCGCGATCCAGAGAATCCGGAAGAACACGATCAAACAAGGTCTTGGCGGAAAACGAATTACTTCTACCGCTTTTTGATGGATTCTGGCTTGGCATATAATACAACCCGCCTTTATTCTGGGTGGGATCTTGGACTGATGGCAGAGTGGTTTCAGTATGAGCCTGGTGATTTTCTCTTCTTTTCAAACGGAAATGGTGCAGATGAATTTTATCATGTGGCAGTTGTTTCGGCTATAACAGAAAATGATATTCTATTTATGGGCAATACGACGGATTGTTTTGACGCTTCGTTGACTGCATGGTTTCAAGACCCGGAGAATCAGGAAAAAGAGGTGGTAATAGTATGTATTGCAGACCAAGGATAAGGAGCCTTGTGATGAAAAGTATTTGTATCATTATAGTTGCTGCAATTGTTTTATTTGGAATCGCAACACATTCTATGCATCGCAACCAAGCCAATCCCTATGCAGACCAAATTATTGGATCATGGGTAATGTATGAAGGTGGAAACGTTGCGCCAGAAGTCCTATCTTTTTTCGCTAATGGTTCTGGTTACTCATACATGCTGAGTGAAGAATTTGTTGAAACAGATCAACCACCTATACATATTGCATCCTCTTTCTTGAGTACACCTCTTTCATTTACGTGGAATATTCAAACAGATGTACTATGTGTCATGTTTGAAGATGGAACTGATATGCAGTACAGCTTGTCTATCGAATCAGACTCAAACAGATGGCCTGTCCTTTCTCTTCAGTATGATATTGGTAGTGGTGGTTGGGTTCCTGCACTAATTATAAAATAGCACGAAATAGAGCTGAAGTTTTTATATATCCATCCCGGAATAATCATTTTGTGAACAGCGCTATTACTCTCACACTGGCCATCCGGCATTACCGGGTGGCCTTTTCTTTTACTCCCTGGTACGACCAACTACACCCTGCATGGCAAGAACATTCATCACATGACTCAGGGCAGCAACGAACTGCACTTCTTCTACGATGCTCAGAACAAGCCTGCTGTAGTTGTGTACAACGACATACCGTACAGCTATATCAAGAATCTGCAGGGCGATATTGTGGCCATTCTTGACAGCACTGGCACGCCTGTGGTAAACTATGTGTATGATGCTTGGGGTCGTCCTATCAGCTGCTCTGGCATCATGGCAAACACGCTGGGCAAGATCAATCCCTTCCGGTATCGTGGCTATGTCTACGACGAAGAGACGGGGCTGTATTATCTCAGAAGCAGATATTACGTATCAGCTAACGCTCGTTTCTTGAATGCTGATATTATGTTTACCAACAATTTGTTCGCATATTGTTCAAACAACGTGATTAATTGCACTGATCCAATGGGTACAGAAGAAGAGTGGCTTGAGGGTTGGATTGAACCTTTGCGGAAGAGTCCTCGTTGGGGAACTGCCGTTGATGGCGAGCAAATGAGTGTGTTCTATTTCGTGAATGGCCTCCACTATATGGTTAACGACGTCGTCGATGGTAAAAAAGGTTGGAAGTATCGCAGCAATATGGGATTTGGATATGTTGATTGTATTGGCGGTGCGAGGTTCATGGGACAACAGTTTTTCAAAAACAGCAGAACCTTGGATGCTAATATTCGTGCGACTGCAAGTGGAATCCGAGCGAACAACCTTTCCCGCTTAGAAGATATTGATCCCACTGCTTTGGAGGAAATCACATATGGTGCCGTGCTATTTACTCTTCCAGATAAGAAAGGAAAGAGGCACATGGCATATTACATCGGGAGTCATAATGGATATGAGCATTGTATTATTGAAACCACAGGAAAAGGAGATCGAATGCATTATGCGAATTTGGAAGAACGGCTGTACAATCCAGAAACTGGGCATGGTTTCTATGAGTGGGGCGAACTGGCATGTGTTGACTATAGCGGTGTGTGCGGTTCTTGGATTGCTCTTCCCTATGATATTCCTTCCGATTGAGGTGTCAGCTGATCAGTCTACGTCGCAGGAATATACTGAGGCATTGACACCTCATGAACAAAATGGCATGTGGGGATATACCGATCGTACTGGTTCTATAGTTATACAGCCGCAGTGGGCTGTTGCGGGGTGGTATCGGGGCGGAACCGCAGCCGTTTGCTCTACCGATGGGCAGTGGGGGATTATAGATGAAAACGGCGAATATCTCGTACCATGCCGATACGATAGCATCTGGGATCAGCATTCATATTATGAGACAACGCCATTTGAAGATTCTAACAGTTACATTGGCGGTCTGAGTGATGGATTCTATATTATCATCGATCGCGTTGATGATGAAGAATATATGGGATTCTTTTGCATTTCAACCAAGACACTTGTTGAACCACAATGGTTTTCAGTTACAATTGCTGACGAGGGTATTGGAATCAATGAATTAGTTCTGGTAGAAGACTGGGATGCAGGCTTTGGATATGTAGACCGCTTTGGACATGTGGTTATTGAGTGTCAGTACGATTGGGCAACACCTTTCGTAGAAGGAGTGGCGCAAGTGGGAAAGTGGATTGATGACGATTACTATGAATACTATATCGATACTATTGGAAATGAAATTAACCTCATGATGAACTGATTTACACAACATCAACTACTCTATCTCTGAAGATTCAAACAATGTAGCAATAAGCGGTAACACCGCAACAGAAGGTTGGCGAGATGACCATGCAGGAATTGTTGGATATAGATTGGATTGGAGACGATTAATTATGAAAATCAAAAGGTTACTGTCTCAAATCTTGGCTAATCGAAAGAATAGGCTTCTGTATATTGTTGATGCAAGTTGGGAAATATTTATTTTACTTTTTCCTGTTTGGTTTATACTGTCAAACGGGAAAGCTCGTCTTGCGGAAACGCTCGGTGGAAATAGAGATCTCGCATCTATTCTCATCTGTCTTACTCAACTCAGCATGATTTATGCAGAAAAAGTAATTACATATATGATAGAAAAAAGGGCGGATGTAAAATAAGATTAGGCTCTCAGACAATACCGTACAAGAGCATCAGCAACGCTGCCAACGAATTGTGTGGTATCTCTTTAAGTAAGGATGCAGGTACTGGTGTCTAAACAAACGTTACGAAAAACCGCGGCGAAGCCCATCAGCTTCGCCGCGGTCAAAGACATTCGTCTATGACAATGCGGCGTGGCGAGAGCAACGAGCGGCTGCATGCACGGCAAGAATATTGTGCATATGACTTCCGGCACGGACGAGATGCACTTCTTTTACGATGCGCAGAACCGCCCGGCGGTGGTGGTGTACAACGGCACGGCGTATGCGTATGTCAAGAGCTTGCAGGGCGATATTCTTGCAATTCTGGATGAGAATGGCAATGCCGTCGTCAGCTACGGCTACGATGCGTGGGGTGCGCCGCTGTGGTGTACTGGCGAACTGGCGGAGACGCTGGGCAAGGTGCAGCCGTTTAGGTATCGCGGGTATGTCTACGACGAAGAAACCGAGCTGTATTATCTCAGAAGTAGATATTATGCTGCTCTTCGTTCAAGAATGCTCAATCATGATTCTCGCCTATTTAAAAACGAAACTTTTGAATTTAATGGCTATGTATATTGTATGAATAACCCTATTGCATATCATGATCCGAGCGGCACTTGCGTATCTTGCGAAACAGTAGATGAAGTTGGGTATCGAAAGACCACCACGGACGACGATTTCAATTCCACTGTAACCCAGGGTATGCGAAATCTGTTATATAATGCCGATGACTACTATTATATTAGTGCAAGCAAAAACAATAAAGGCGGTATTGACTGCATTTGGGCAGTAAATAAGGCACTAAACAAAAAAACTTGGAAAATGGTAGATGCGGCTTGGCAATCATATGTGCGTAGCAATACCACACGAGGGCGCATCCTTGATCTGAATGACTTGCAACCGGGTGACATCATCTTCTCCATAGATCATAGGGATCCCAATTATGGAAAGGATGTTAAGGATATTGCACCAATTGATCCCGTAAAAAAGGGTCATATCGGCATTGTTGTTTCGTTCGATTTCGGAGATGGAAATGGTGAAGTTTTAGCAGTTTTCCAATCCTGCAGTGAAAAACTTTATCCTGATAAGTGGACTGCTCTGTTTTATGATGATACAGGTCCTAATATCACCGCTCTGGAGGATAATGACGGAAACAGCAATTGGGCGTTCTATGTACGTCCGAAAAAATAAAATGTAACAGGAGGAGTTGCAGATGAAGAGAGCTTTCTTAACTATTCTATTCTTTATGTCTCTATTGCCATGCATAGTATATGCCGAGGAATTGTTCTTATACATATCCGATGGCCAATGGGGATATGCGACAGACGACGGGACAGTAGTTATCGCTGCATCTTTTTCAGAAGCAACTCCCTTTTACAATGGCGTGGCCAAGGTGCGTACTTCCGTACCGATGGATCATTATTCTTTGATTGATTTTCAGGGGAACGAAATTACTCCCCCTTGCTATGATATCTATGAATTTGATTCAGCTTTTATCTATGCAGTAGATGCTGGAGATGTCCTCTTGTTCGGTTTCTATGACAAACAAAGCGGCTATTTATCGTCAACATATGACGCAATCAAGCTAACAGATCCATATATCAACGAACAAGAATATATTGCAGTCCAGGATAATGACAAGTGGGGATTTGTTCATCGTTCTATTGGTAATGTCATCATTCCTTGCGTATACGATGAAATCGTCGAACCTTTTCAGAACGGTTATGCATTAGTAATCCAGGCGGATCACCAGATTAACGATAACTTTGATAGTATGGACGATTACATCTTAATTAATTCAAACGGAGTCCCTGTGACTTTTGATGACGGGATTGTGCCAATGAGTTGTCCCTCCTCCGTGGGTCTTATAGCTGTTGTCCAAAACGGTTTGTACGGTTTAGCTGATATTTACGGCCGCCTGATGATTGAACCACAGTACGAATATGTCGATTCACCTACAAATGATCGATTTTGGTATCAAAACACGGCTGGTTATTGGGGCGTCTTAGATGAACGTGGTGCAGTGATTGTTAAGCCAAGCTTTCTGCATAACGATCTGTTGTACGGAACACCGCCAGCCTATGTGAATGACTATGCAGTTGTAAGGCTGAAGGATCAGGTTGTCATACTTGACTTGGCCGGTACTGAAACTGTTATCAACCGCGCCCCTAACAGCACTGTTGGAAACGTGATTGACGAAGTTCAGCTGCTCTCGTACTATGATTCATCAACTGATCGCTACGGATTTTATAATGTTCATGGGTTGATGTTAACTTCGGAATTGTATGAGGATTATTCACCGTTAACCAATGGTCTCATAACCGTGAAGCGCGAAGGAAAATGGGGAGTATTGGATAACAATGGTATTGAAATTCTCCCGTGTATGTATGACGAAATCAATCTTTTCAACAATTCGACTATCTATGTCATTCAAGACAGCACGATATCTTACATATCAATCAGCAAGTGGATATAATATTTATAATTATCGTTGATAACATATCCCCCCCGATAGTACATTCTGACCATTCGTCATACGTCGGGTGGCCTTTTCTATGCCCGAAAATTTTCTTCATTTTCGCGTTTCAGAAATTGAAATTCAGGCAGTCTGGGAAGGTTTGCATTGACTCAATTTTCAAGTAGACGGCAAAAAGAAAAGTCCTGAATCCCTTGGAATCACTGGATTTCAGGATTTCAGTTTCTGGTTTTGAATTCGCAAACTTTTCTGCTATGATGAGGCTACGAAGCAACGACAGGAGGTTTGCGGAATGAGTATTGCATGGAACTATCTGGATAAGCGGAGCGCGGCAATGGCGGCGCTGAAAGATTATCGCAGTATGAAGGCGATTCTGGCGACAACGGCGGAGGAGATTGCGAATGTGCGGCAGGACATGGTTCGCATTGGCGGGATGCGCTTCGAGGAGTCGGCGCATGGTGCGCGAAATCCGTAGGCGGGCGAAAACCAGATCCTGCATGGAATTGCGGAAATTGATGTGCTGGAAGTTGGCATACCCGGAAAATGTTCAAAAATCAAGTGTTTCTGGACTTCGCAAAGGCGGCAGGCAAGCAGAGGCAAAGGCTCGAAAAATGTACGCTGTTCTCTCCGAATTTGGAGACAAATTGGCAGTTTGGAGAGAAAATTGGAGAGAAAAGAACGAGAACAGCGCGCAACGCACACCCGTCTGGTGTTGGTAAAACAGATGAGGTGATATGCAATGAGTCAGAACATCGACTATAAAGCGATTTTGAAGGCGTATCCGGAGACGATTTCGAAGGAACAGCTCTATAAACTGTGCCATATCAGCAAGCGCATGGCGAAGTTCTATCTTGACAATGGGATGATTGCTTGCACAAATACGGGGCATTCCACGCATAAGTACATTATCCGAACGAGTGATGCAGTGGCATTCCTTCGGGATAGGGAGAAGCATCCTGACAGGTATCGTGTTACAGGAGTAGGCGGAGCGGGGCGTGAGCCGATTGTGCATCCGTCCATCAACTATGATCAAGCAGTTATGCGAGCGTATCAGCGGCTTTTAGTTCGGAAAATCAGCGTGTATCCAGACTTGATGACGGCGGCGGCGATTTCCCAGTTGACGGGTTACTCAAAAAAGACCGTTTTGACGTGGGCAAGTCTTGGAATGATTCGCTGGTTTAAGAACGCTCAGCAGCAATATGCACCAAAAGAATTGGTGATGAAGCACCTATTAAGCAGGGAGTTCCGCGAAATTCGCAATAAGAGCGATACGCACGAGGAATGGATTCGGGAACTTATGGAAAATATGAATACGAAAAAGAATCAAAAGTAAAAGAGATGTTTTCTGGATGCACTGCGCAGAAGGACGATAGCGCAACGTTAGCAATGGATTGGACTCCTTCAATCGTGTTTCTTCGTCTGCTTGCCCTCCGCCCAATGATTTGACAAGTGGACTGAGAAAAAAATATCGCCGGCTATTCCGTCCGATTGACTTGCTATTTCCAGAGATAGATGGTAAAATCAAAGTACACTGAGGTTCAATATCCTTTTGAGGGTTATGCGCAAGAGCAGCCTCGGTAGTAATGCTTCGGAAGGGAGTAGGTAGCATGGCTTTTTTGAACATTCCGAAGGGAAAATCCGAATTTGAAAAGATCCGTAGAGAAGGTCTATACTATGTCGATAAGACAGGGCTGATTGGTGAAATACTCAAGTCGTCCGGTACGCAAGTTACATTAATAACTCGCCCGCGCCGCTTTGGAAAGACGTTAGGAATGAGTACGCTTGAGTGCTTCTTAGACATTCAAAAAGATAGCAAAAGTTTGTTTGAGGGACTGGAAATTTCAAAGCAAAAGGGTATTTGCGATGCGTGGATGAACCAGTGGCCTGTGATGAGTTTGAGTCTTAAAGCAGTTGAGGGAAACGACTTTTCAACTGCGTATGAGCAGTTTGCTTATGAAATTGGAGAACTTTATAAGAAACATGAATATCTGATGCAAAGCTCGGCGCTGAACGAAGAAGAAAAGAAGCTGTTTTGGAACATTGCATATAAGCACGCGGGAAAGATTGAAGTGATGCGTTCACTTCAAATTCTCTCAGAGTTTCTGAACAGACACTATCATAAAAATGTAATTCTTCTGATTGATGAGTATGATGTTCCTATGGCAAAAGCAACCAGCAACGGCTACTACAAAGAAATGCTTGAAATCATGAAGGGATTTATGCAGGCATTAAAGGATAATCCGTATCTTCAACTTGCCGTGGTGACTGGATGCCTGAAAATTGCAAAGGAGAGCATTTTTACAGGCACAAACAATTTCGTCTCGAACACAATTACTTCGTCTCACCTTAACGAATACTATGGATTTGTTCAAAGCGAAGTGGATAAAATCCTTGAAGATGCAGGCATCAAGGGGAAGGAAGAAGTCATAAAGAAATGGTATGATGGCTACCGTTTCGGTGATGCCGATGTCTATTGCCCTTGGGATGTGATGTGCTATATTGATGATTTGCAGAAAAATTCCAATGCAGAACCAGATGAGTATTGGAAAGATACAAGTGATAACGCAATCATTCGCTCGTTCATTGATTATGCCGGCACAAGCATTACCAAGAAAATGGAAACGCTGATGAGCGGCGGATATATCGTACAGAGAGTGGATGAAAATCTGACGTATGACTATTTGCACTCCTCTGAGGAAAATCTATGGAGCATGATGTACCTGACGGGCTATTTGACACGGGTCAGAGATGGTGAAATCAATGAAGCTCTTACGGATAACATGGTGGCACTGAAAATTCCGAATTTGGAAATTAAACAGATTTTTGAAACAGAGGTCGCTGAATGGTTTGAGGAAAGTGCTTCTAAATGGAATAAGAATGCCCTTTTTGAAGCCGTGTGGCGTGGCGACTGCGAAAAAATCACAAGGGAAGTGAGCACACTATTAAGGCGCACCATAAGCTACCATGATTATGGAGAGGACTTTTATCACGCATTCCTGAGTGGTATTTTCGCTGGTGCAGGATATCAGGTGGATTCAAACAAGGAACATGGAGAAGGTCGAAGTGATGTCGTTGTCTGCGATACGATCAATGGCCGGGTGGCTATTTTTGAAGCGAAACGCGCGATGACATTAGGCGATTTGGAATCTGCGTGTGACAAGGCGCTGCGGCAAATTGACCAAAGAATGTACTCCAAGGATTTTGAAGATGAGTATGACAGTGACCACATTCATTGCTATGGCATTGCGTTCTATAAAAAACGCTGCTTCGTAAAGAAAAAGGATTGAGTATTTTCAGCCCGTCAGCATACTGTGAATAACACGGTGTGCTGGCGGGCTCTTTGGCATTTCAGGATGAGTTTCTACCTATTATAATAAGTACATTCTGCGGTGGGGCAAAGAATACACTGCTTATTCGTTGAGAAGCCAATCAATGAGGTTCTCGGATTTGATGCCGTCATAGGAAGTATCAAGTCCCGGCTCAAGAGATAACACGATTTTTTCGTAGTTATCACGAATGCTTTGCAGCGGTGCGAGTTCACGCTTGCGCACGTCCTCGCTCATCATGGACTCCGTTACCTGAATATACTTTTTTTCGTCAGCTGTCGTTGCGATGAAATCCACCTCGGCATTGCCGATTTTGCCGATTGCTACATCATAGCCACGGCGAAGAAGCTCAAAGTAAACGACATTCTCGATGGCGTGACCGCTGTCGCGATTGCGAAAACCCAGTAAACAATTGCGAAGTCCGATGTCAACGATATAGTATTTTCCGAGCGTGCGGAGGTAGGCTTTGCCCTTGATGTCAAAGCGTTTGATTTCATAGAAGAAGTAGCTCTCCAACAGCGCATTCACATAGGCTTGTACAGTATGTGCGCTGGGGATACCCTTGCGTTTATCATCGTCCCAAAGCCCTTCGTTTACCAGTATATTACCGATGGAGGCAATAGAAACGCTGGAGCCGATATTATCTGCAAGGAACAGGATAATCTTGCGAAGCAGCGCAGGGTCTGTGATTTGCTTTTGCCCTCTGCGAGTTTCTCGCTCCAGAATATCGCGGATTACGACTGTGGAATAGATGCCATCAAGAAGTGCCAGCACCTTTTCCTGCTCCAGACCAACATCAGCGATGCCAGGCATCCCGCCGAAGCGCATATAGGCAGCGAAAACCTCTCGCAACTCATAGCGTTCATTGTTTTTATCGAATACCTGTTTGCGAAGCCCGCCAAGCGCACTTTGCGTTTCACGAACATCAAAACCATGAAAATCGAGAAATTCGCGGAAAGAGAGCGGCAGCATTTTGATTTCTACGCACCGTCCGGAGAGATAGGTGGCATACTCCGAAGAAAGAAGATAGGCATTCGACCCGGTAACATAGATATCGCAATCAAAGTCCACACGGAAAGCGTTTACTGCATCTTCCCATGCTTTGATTCGCTGCAGCTCGTCAAAGAAAAGGTACATCCTCTTTCCGGCGATGATGCGCTCTTTCACATATCGGTAGACATCGTCAGCACTCATCTTATGAAAATCAAAGGACTCAAAATTCATCTCGATAATCTGCTCCGGCAGAACACCGGTATCCTTCAAATGCTGAACCATCAACTTTAACAGACTGGACTTACCGCAGCGGCGAATACCGGTAATAACCTTGACTGGTTCCGTATCCTGAAAGCCAATCAGCTTATTCAAATAGCTGTCGCGCCGTCTAAGTTCATGAGAATCTATCATGTGGTACACCTCCTGTATCATTAGTATAGCACAAATCGGCGAAAAAATAAAGTAAATGCACTGCAATGCAAAAACTTTTAACATTCGACCGACTTTGCAGCGCTAATCAATAACAGTTTGTGGATACTATGTGCAGCGCGGTATGCTGGGGTTCATTTGCGTTAATCAGAATACAAAGATTCGCGGCGCATTCTCATTTGAAAATGGTAGCGGCTGATTTCTATTGGGAATATGATTGCATGAAAACACAAAAAAATTCCGGTTTCGGAATACTATATTGACTTCGAGAATATTCTGTTCTATAATAGAGATACTTCTTGCAGGAGGTGTATTCAGTGGTAGAGCGAAAAGAGTATCTTGACGAGCTGATTGGCTGGAAGGACGAACAAGTTATCAAGGCCGTGACCGGCATTCACCGCTGCGGAAAATCCACATTGCTGGCGCAGTATCAAACTTGGCTCAAGGAGAATGGCATTGCAGATGCGCAGATTGTTTCGATAAACTTCGAGGAATTGGAGTATGAGGAACTGCTGGATTACAAAAAGCTGTACGCATATCTGAAAGAACGGCTGATTCCCGAAAAAAACACCTACATCTTTCTTGATGAAATTCAAAAGGTTGCTGACTTTGAAAAGGTCGTGGATAGTCTGTATGTGAAGCCCAATGTGGATATTTACATCACCGGCTCTAATGCGTACATGCTTTCTGGCGACCTTGCCACGCTTCTGACAGGGCGCTATGTGGAGATTAAGATGCTCCCGCTTTCGCTGAAAGAATTTCTGACGATTACAGGGATGGACGAGGAGCGCGGATTTGCGGAGTACTTGAAATGCGGCGGGCTGCCTTACGTCGCTCGGATGGGGTGCACCACAGCAAAAGTGGAAACCTATTTGGAGGGCATCTACAATACCGTTATCGTGAAAGACATCGAAGATAGGCAGGTGCGGCGCGAAAGCGAGCCGAGCAAGCGGAAAATCACAGACATTGCCCTGCTGAAATCAATTGCCAAATACCTTGCAAGCGTGGTGGGCAGCCCTGTTTCCATTCGCAGCATTACCGACTACCTGATTTCTTCCGGCAGAAAAGTTTCTCCGAATACGGTGGATGATTATGTGGATGCGCTGACAGAATCATTCATATTTTATCCTGCTGAGCGCTTCGACATTGTGGGAAAACAGCTTCTGAAGGTCAACAAAAAGTTCTACATTGTTGATCTCGGCTTGAGAAACCACATTTTCCCCCGCAGAAATTACGATTTCGGCTTCACGCTTGAAAATGTAGTCTATTTTGAGCTTTTGCGACGGGGCTATCAGGTGATGATTGGCAAGCTCGGAAGCACGGAAGTTGATTTTGTGGCGGAGAAGCATGGCGAATACAGCTACTATCAGGTAACAGCTGATATGACGGCACAGGAGACGTTTGACCGCGAAATGCGTCCATTGACACAAATCCGCGATAATTACGAAAAAGTAGTCCTTACATCAGAACGCCTGACAGTAGGAAACTATAATGGCATTCGCGTAAAGAACCTTACAGACTGGCTTCTTGGAAAAGATAGCTGACATCATGAATATACCCTATCGGGGATAAAATGCATGCCGAATGCAGGATTATACCCGATAGGGCTCTTTTCCTTTATGCAAATACAGCGGCACGCTCTATCAGCAGTGCAATGCAGGCTTGCCGAATATCATCGGGAATTTCAGCATGTTCGGCAATAGAAATCAGCACGTCAACCTTTTTAATCAAATTTCCAATCATCTTTTCAGCAGCAGCGGACGACAAGTGGCAGGCTGCTGCTAACGCAAAGAAATCCTTCTTGCGCAAGTTACTCTTTTTGCCGTTCAACGCCAAAGCGGTTTCCTCTGTGTCAGTTGATACGATGTTTACAGGAAGCATGTCATACGCGGGAGACAACATAAATTCCTGTGAGCCGGGGGCAGTTTCAAGCAATGAAAAATTTTTCAAATGCATATCGGAATTTCCCACCAGAAAAGAAAAAACAATGCGAATAAAGAATTCTGCCATATCTAATCCCTTTTGTGAAGACCATCGGTCAATGACTTTGGCACATCGTTCATAGGAACTTTGGTACTTGTCATTTGTCAACCGATAGGTTAATTGACAGAAATCTTCCATAGCTAACAGTCGAATTGATTGATCTGGCAGCACCATGCGGTCAACACGCTTCGTAATATAAGCATATGTACCATCTGATTGGATGAGTCCATGCGGTACTGTGGTGATGCCTGCTGCATCGGCCATACACATAATCATTTGCTCTGCTTCTGGCAAGGCACGATACTCATTTGTCTGCGGCTTTAGAATATATCCGGATGGATAACCAACTAAAGTTAGGCGAGCTTTCTCTTCTTTGGACAGGTGCAGCGACAATTTTTTTTGCACACCCGGTACAGTGTAGCCCTTACTGATTGTTTCATTTGCAATCCATTCTAATGCTTCGTTTGAAATGGTGATTTCAGGTAATCTGGTAGTTCCAAAGAAATGTTTGATGCAGGAGTGATGCCAGCCGCAGGAGGCAGCTCCTTTATTCTTGATGGGCTTTCCACAGCAAAGGCAGATCATTTGCGCACCTCCTGAATGGTTACATTGCCAATCGTATCACGACATGCGACAAGCAGCAAACCAAAACGGTCTTTTCGATTAAGTTTCCAGTTGCGCGTGACAACATTTAGCAGCCACCCTTCTGGAATGAGACCGTCGAAGAAAGAAAATAGTGTGCTGGAGTCATAAGGCTCATCACGCAGCGGAAGAGTCAGCGAAACTGCTCTCGGATTCTCGCTGCTTAGATAATCTGCATCATAGGCAAAGCGGTAGCCATCTTCTGTCTCAGAAAGTGTGCCAGCATAGCAATCTTCGACATAAACAAATCCTGTTCTAAATGCGTCCATCAGTCTGTTCCCTTTCTGCCGGGGACGGCTTCCATGCCAAACATAGCAAGTGCTATATTTACTTTGTCCATGCGGACAGTAGGTTTTCCCTGCTCTAATTCACGGACAAAGCGAAGTCCAAGACCAGAACGAACAGCAAATTCTTCTTGCGTGAGTCCTGCAGCCTTGCGGCTTTCGCGGACAAACAGGGCAATCTTGTTCACGATAAACACCTCCAAAGGCTTAAATCATCACTATATTTTATACCCAATCGGGGCGAAAGTCAATAAGGAAGGTGAAATTATACCCGATAGGGATTACATGAATTCGTGACGGATAGAGAAGAAAGACAAGCCATGTCTAAAAACGCGGATGCACACGCTGCAAAAGTGTGATAGAATCATACCGTCGAAAGATACAGAGAGGCTCCCGCGCACGGCGCGAGGGGCTTTTTTCGTACCCTTCGATAGAAAAAATGTGCGCAAAAGGAGCGCACAGAAAAGAAAGGAAACATATGAGTAACCAAGAAAACAATCAGAAACAGATTCAGTTCCCGGCTCAGCAGGAACTGAAACACCTCCGCACCCGATGCGGCAAGGTGTACGCGCTGGGCAACAACCGATTCCGCGCAGTGGTGCAGACCACGCCGGTTCATGAGTACGATGCGGCGACGCACCAGTGGGTGGAACTTTCCGCCGAAAAGCGCCAGCAGATGGCGGCGCAGGCACACAGCCCGATTGCGACGTTCGCGGACAGCGCGAATAGCGCGGAAAACGCCGCAGGTATCCTCGATACCTACGTCAAGGAAGGTTCGACGCAGAACTTTTCGCATGACGAGCGTCTGTGGATCAGCAACACGAATTACTACGGCAACCGCCTGACTTATCTGAAAGTCGTGGATTTGCCGCGTCTGGGCGCGAATCACTTCATCACGTCCGCAAAGTTGTGCGTTCGCAACGTCTACGCACCGTCAGCGGATACCGCCATCATGTGCAAGGAAGTGCTGAAGGACTGGGATCCGGAGACGATCACCTATGACCACCAGCCGGATGTCAGCGGCGTGTATCAGGACTACTGCCGCGTAGTGAAAAATCAGTATTCGTGGAAAGAGTTCGATGTCACCAGCCTTGCGCGCAAGTGGTATTTGGGCGACAATCACGGCGTTCAGCTGAGCGCGCCCGAAAGCGAAAGCAGCTTTTCGCAGCTTCATTCGAGCGAAACGGCGAATCAGCCGTACTTCGTATTGGAGTACGCAAGCCTCGCGGGTCTGGAAAGTTATCTGACTTACGACCATCAGTCTGCTGGTTTGGCAGGGACTGGCAGTGTCAGCCTCGTCAACGGCAACCTGATCTTCGCTCACGCGGACACGGCGATGAACGGCAATCGTCTGCCGGTTTCCGTGACCCACTACTACAATTCTTGTGACAGCGACAAAGACGAGTTCGGCATGGGCTATGGCTGGCGGACTTCGCTGCATCAGACGCTGCATAAGGTGCTGTACAATGGCGAAGTGGCGTTCGTGTATACGGACGGCGACGGCACGGAACACTTCTTTAAGAAGAATAAAGATGACCAAAAGAAGTATTCCGACCAGTCTGGTTTGTCTCTGACGCTGGAAATCGGGGATGAGAATATCACGATTACCGACAAGGGCGACAACGTGATGACGTTCCCGCTGGTGAGCGAGACGCCGACGGAGGATGCGCCGGCACAATCACGACAGTTACAAAAAAGCCCGTCAGTAGACTGCAACGTTTACAGTCGACTAACGGGCAAAGCTCATTTTACGCCATATGGGCATCCGCTCTTTTGCGGGGCGGATTGACCCTCTTGAATTTAACCGCTTGTTCCGGCGTGGTTGCAGGGCAATCCGCATCAAACGTAATTGGCATTTTTTTTGCGGCTTCCAACTCTGCCAGTTCCTCTTTGGTGAAGGCAAGCTCGCGCTTCATTTCGGCGGACAGTTCATTAGCTCTTACCATAATAAAGCCCCCTTTCAAATTCGGTCGCTAATCGGGCTGAAATTAACCTTGTTACGTCAGTTTCTTTTCCGTTCTCTTCAACTCTGACTCTTTCAGTATATACAACGAAGAGAATTTCATTCTTACCATCAGAGAATTGGTTTACATTTCCGATTGATATTTCTCCAACTTGTGTGATTCGTCCGGCTGAGGTATCGCCGATTGTATCATAGCGCACCTCACAGCCGCTGTGATTGTCATCGAAAAATTCAATTCGGTCATAATCGAAAAAGATACGGGCTGCACTGCGAAAAGAAATCCCATGCTTCTTTATATTGATTCGATTCTTTTCTTCATCGTATTCAAAAGCCATTTCACCCAGCGAAAAGCTAATTGTTCGATTGCTGTCCATTGGCATCACCCCATTCTTTGACCACACAATAGACGTTCGCCTACTGCATCTTTATTTTATCACAGTATTCAGAGCTTCGCAAGAGAACAGTGAGTGATTATTTTTATCCTTCGGGCGGCAGGAAGCCGTCCTTCTTCATCTTGTTCGTAACAGATTTCCGCAAATAGTCCGCCTTGGAAATTCCATGAACTGTACATGCTTTGTCAAGAGCTTCCATGCTTCCAGACTCCTTGCGGAATGTTACTTCAAACCGGATATTTCTTGCATCGTAATTTTTGTGCCATTCTTTTCCCTTGTCCGTCGAATCCCATTTCATGTGTTCTCGCTCCTTGATAAAAATCCGTCTTCTCGAAGCTGCGCTTCTATTGCATCACGAACATATGATGCCTTTGATTTGCCACTTGCTTCCACGGCTTCTTGAAACGGAATAGAATTTTCTTTATCAAAGGAAAAAGTAACAGCATCAGCTCTTTTTTTCTTGTACTTTGCAGGAACTCTTTCTTGTGCTTCGTTAACCATTCTCACCCCTCCCAGATAATTCTACCATAGGGGAGGGGAGAAGTCAAGCAAGCACACGACCACACCAATTGTTTCACGCGCCAAAGCAGGAAATCCGCCAGTCCACATCGAATATACCTACGACGAGCAGCACGGGAATCTGGTCGAAATCCGTCACAATACGGACGGGAACGCCGCGAACGACGTG
>ERZ780149.2210-NODE-2210-length-18663-cov-7.323463_pt1 | contig 18663 bp, 16 predicted proteins | sample MGYA00511367_ERZ780149 | MGnify/ENA primary metagenome ERZ780149 (study PRJEB29588, sample SAMEA2153852) | human gut metagenome | biome: human gut; feature: human-associated habitat; material: faeces | place: Denmark | collected 2008/2010 ... | reverse complement strand
AATATTATTATTAATATTATTCTTTCTAACTATTAAATTATCTATCTTACTCTTATATTCATTAATATTATTATTAATATTACTAATCTTATTATCTAATACCTCAATATCATTATTATAATTAGTAAGTTTATTCTTAATACTAAGAATATCTTCTTTTAAAGTAATAATATTATTACTAATAAGAGATTCCTCACCCCTATATTTATTTCTCTCTTGTAATAATCTAATATCCGAAGTAATCTTCTCTTCCCTCTTAGATAAATCTATTAATAATACTTGACTCTTATTAATATTATCTCTTACTTCTTTTAACTTATCTTTATATTTAAGTATATCAATATCATAAGTACTACTATCAGTAGACACTTTAGTAATTTCATTTTCTAACTCTTCTATTCTTTTCTTACCTTCTTGATATTCAAAGTTTAAGTCTTTAATCTCTTTAGCAATAACTGCTACTTCAATATTAGATAACCTATCTTTATATTCAATATATTTCTTAGCCTTCTTACTAGCTTCTTCTAGTGGTATAATATTACTATTTAATTCATTAATAATATCATTAACCCTATTAAGATTCTGATTAGTCTTATCTAGTTTTCTAACTGCTTCTTCTTTTCTTCTCTTGTATTTTAAAACTCCTGCTGCTTCTTCAAATATTACTCTTCGATCTTCTGGCTTATTAGATAATATTTCATCTATCTTACCCTGACTTATAATATTAAAACTTTCTTTCGCAGTACCACTATCAGTTAAAAGTTCAGTTATATCTTTTAATCTTACTCTTTCATTATTAATATAGTATTCATTTTCTCCTGTTCGAAAAGCCATTCTCTTTATTGATACTTCATTAAAATCTATTGGAAGACTTCTATCAGTATTATCAAATACTAAAGTAACTGAAGCACTATTAAGAGGTTTTCTACTATCACTACCAGAGAATATTACATCTAATGAATTATCTCCTCTAAGACTCTTCATTGACTGTTCTCCTAGTACCCATCTTACAGCATCTACTATATTAGATTTTCCTGATCCATTAGGTCCTACTATACCATTAATATTTTTACCAAATTCAATCGAAGTTTTATCTGCAAATGACTTAAATCCATATGCTTTTATTTCTTTTAAATACATATACTTCACATCCTACTTCTTTATTTTATCAAATTTTATAATAAAAATCTAGTTAATTTATTATATTTATATATTTATTACCCTTTCAGCCTTATATAAAATAAGTCTTCCAGGGTATGAGTAAGCCTTCTAAAGTAGTCTTCCTCATAACAATTCACAGTGGAGTATAAGAAAAAGAGAGCAACTAATTGCTTTCTTTTGCATACATTTAATTATCCAAACTATAAATAACAAAAAAATAATAGTTTATTGTTTTTTATCTAGTTTTAAAATTAGTTTTTTTTTTATTTTCTGGAATTAACTCTCCCAAAATTTCTTCATAATCTTTCTCATCAAATAAATCACCAATTATTCTTAAATAACTCTCGTATCTATTTAAATTAATTAAACCGCTGGCAACTGCCTGTTTTACCATACATGAATCATATGGTTCTTTATAATGTATACAATCACTATATTTGCATCTTACTTTCCAATTATCTAGCTCTGGAAAATAATCTTGTATTTCGATTGGACTAAATGTCGAAACATCCAAACTTCTTATACCTGGAGTATCAATTATAGAAGAATTATCTTCCCATACATAATATTTTGATGTAGTAGTTGTATGTCTTCCACGTTTACTCTTATCACTAACATGACTTGTTTTAATATCGCCTTCTTCCATAATAGCATTTGTCAAAGAAGACTTTCCAACACCACTATTACCAACAAAAATTGCTTGCTTATTATATAAATATGATTTCAATTCTTCTATCCCTATATTCTTATATGCAGAAGTTTCAATAACAGGAATACCTATTTTTCTATAAACATCAAGTATTTTCTCTTCTTCTTCAGTCTTTAAATCACACTTATTTAAACACACAATAGCTGGTATATTACTATTTTGCAGTATCATTAAATATCTATCAATAAATTTAGGGTGTAATGGTGGTTCCTTTGCAGCAACAACAATTACAGCAAGATCAACATTAGCAGCAACATTTTTAGTTAATCCTACATCATCTAATCTTGTACTATCTTTTTTTACTCTTGATAGTAATGATGTTCTCTTTACCATATTTTGTATAACAAAGGTGTCATTTACCTTATCCAACAATACTTTATCGCCTGGAAAAACGACTTGATTACAAGCTAAATTTATGTCTTTTCTTAATTTTGCTACAACTATTTCGTTATTGTATAATACATAAGCATCATTATACCTAACTTCTATCACAATTCCACAATCCTGTGAATCTTTGACTACAAATTCAATTGACTCATCATTCTTCCTACCCAAGGCTTTCTCCTTAGCTTTTTGTTTTTTATCTAAACTTTTTTTTGTTTTAAAACTATCATAAGCATTATAATGTGGCATATTTTACCTCCTTTATTAATTTTTTTGCACAATTCAACGCTATATTTTTGAATAATATTAGAATAATCATTAGAATATAAAATTTCATAATCTTTTAAAATGAATGTTATATTTAGATATATCTAGAAAATATAGTCTCATGTTCATTATTATATTCTTTTATATCCATATGTATCACCGCTTTCACATCTATAATATATTATACCATATTTATAGTTGTTTTTAAACTTTTCCTAAATATTTTATTAAAATCTTATATTATTATTAATCTTTCCATAATAATTTCTTTATATCTGTTGGTTGATCAATACCTTCGTCAAGATCATAATACTTAACTTCTTTATTATTTCTCGAAAATGTTATACAATTACCTTCCCATTTTATTATGTTTTCTCTTCTAACTTTTCCTATTGTTGTATCCATAACAAATCTAACTGAATTTATCCACGAAGGAGTATTCCAGTTAATTTCATTCATAATATTTATTATTCTATTATAGCTTAATCTAAATGAAGCACTATAGGATATCGGATCAGGTATAAATATTGATAATGGTCTAATATTTAATTCATCCATCTTTTCTAATAATCTTTTTAAAACAATTGTATTATCATTAATTCCTCTTAATAATGGAAACTGAGCATACATTTTCACTTTACTATCATTTATTTTACCTATTATGCATTCAACTTCCTCACAAATTTCATAAGGATGATTAATATGAAATACTAATCTAACTTTATACTTAGCTAGCAATTCAATTGTTTTATCATCAAATATTTCTGGATTATATACAATACCACGCGTATGTATTCTTATATTCCAATGTTTTAGATTTTCTAAAACATAACATAAGTTATCATAACCAATACTTAGTGGATCACCACCCGATAATATTACTTCTCTTACTTCTCCTTTGTTCTTTAAATATTCTTTCAACGTATCAACCTTATTTTTTATTGTCTCTTTTAAGTTACTTTGTTGAAATTTTGAAAGATTATAAGTTCTAAAACAATATTGACAATGTGCAAAGCAAATATCAGTTATTATCACTAAAACTCTATCACTATATTTTTGAATTATATAATCTACACCTTCAATTGGTAAATGCTTATCTTCTTCTACATAATCACGAGTTTCAACACTCGTTTTAACGCTTATTTTTTCTTTTGTTGGTATAACAGATTTATATAGTGGTCCACCTACTCCGATATGGTTAACTTCGTCTACAACTTTTTTCATATAAAATTCACTGATTTTTATAGGCAAAAGATTATCATTTTTAACCAAATTATTGTATTCATTTAAAACATCATTTTCAATTAAATTATTCATTTATATCACCTCTTATTCCTACAGAATTTATCTTTTTCGATGTAGTTAAAGCCCTTGAAACTATATAGCAAACTATATCATTAAATTCATATCCATCTTTTTTAGCACAAGTAATAAACTCGCCTTCCGGATGAAAACTTACTTGTGAATTAATTTCAATTAAATAACATTTATCATCATGTAGTCTAAAGTCCAATTTAGCATAACCTTTAATATCTAATTTATTTGCCATTTTACAAACAGTATCTTTTAAATCACTAAACTTACCATCTAAAGTTTTTATATCAACAGTATCATCTTTAATAGATTTCATTTCGTAGTCATAAAACTCTGAATCGCAATTAACTATACATGGCCCTAAAGCTCCAAGTCCTTCAACATAAATCATACTTATATCCTCACCTGAAATATATTGTTCAATCAATACTGTTCGATCATATTTATCTAATAATTTGCATACCTCTTTATGTAAATCACCATAATTATAAACTATAGAATCTTTGGTCATCCCCATACTCGACCCTTCTGAATTCAATTTAACTATTACAGGGTATTCAATATTTTTATTTTTAAGTAATTCAATTTCTTTTTTATTTGTAATTGTATAACCGAAAGGCACTAAAAACGAATTTCTTAATATATTTTTAACCAAGTATTTATTATGGCACATTAACAAATTAGTACTATCTGGTCCAGAATAGTTAATTTTTAATTGTTCCAATATTGCACCATACACTGACTCTCTTGCCGGACCATTAAACCCTTCACATACATTAAATACAAGTTCTGGATTAATTTTCTTTAATCGCTTTATCCATTCAAAATCCTTATCCGCTTCAAGCTTATAAACATCATATTTATCACATAAAGCTGAGTATATACTATCAATAGTATATTCTGAATCAAACTCGGTTTCATATTCAAACTGATGTCTATTTAAATTAAATAATATTACAATTTTCTTCATTTCTTACCTCCTAATTTTTTTATTTTTTTGAAAAACCTTTTTTCAATACTATTTTCATTTCTTCTAGTAAATATATGTAGTATCTATTATAAATAAATCACAACTAGACAAATCTATATTCTCTAGAAGTCTACCTATACAAGCAAAAGAAACTATGTCAATTAATAATGTACTCATTCCTCAATTAGCAAAAACATAACTGTAATCAGAAAGATTTGTATTATAAATTTTATCTATACACTTTTCAATTTCTATATCGTATTTCTGATATTCGTATTCAAATTTCTAACTATTTCTGCTTGTATTTTGACAGTTACAAGTTTCTTCAAAAAATCCTGACTTTAAAAATACTTGTCTTTTAAGTTCTTGATTGATAATCTTTTATATTATTTCTATCTTATCTATATCTTCTGTTTTATCAAAAACATTAAATAAACTTAGTTTCCTTCCTTTTTATATATTCTTCATAATTATTTAACATTTTTTCATAGAAATCAATGTCTAGTTTTTTATATATCCAAATGCTAAAAAATGATAAATCAACTCACAAGCAATTACAAATGAGCTATGTGAATCATCCAATTTTGGATTTAACTCAACTATATCGAAACCACATATATCAAATTTACCTAAATTTCTTAATGCTTCATCTGCTTCATAAGGTGTTAAACCATTGCATTGTGGTGTTCCTGTTCCAAAAACATAAGAAACATCAAGACAATCTATATCAAATGTTATATAAAACTTAATCTTTTTGTTTTTATTTTTTTCTTGAATTTCTTTTATTACATTTACTATTCCGACTTCTTTAACTTTATTTGATGTAAATATATTTACGCCTTTTTCCTTAGCATAATCTACCCATTGTCTTCCAACAACTCCTCTAGGTCCAATTGAATATAAATTCTCTCCTTTTAAATAGCCATCTTCAATTAATTTTCTAAAAACATTTCCGTGCCAAACTTCTGGCATATTTAAATATTCATCTTCTAAATCCAAATGAGCATCAAAATGAATTATACCTATTTCATAATCTGAACATTTTTCTTTCATTGCTCTGTAAACCCCACGAAAACTACCATAAGTTATAGAATGATCACCACCACATATAACTGGAAAACTATCCCTAGCAATTGCATTAGTCTTTTCTGATATTGCGTCTTGATTTTCGTTTGGATGCGTTGGATTAACATAAACGTCTCCCAAATCTGCAATTTTAAAATCATTTGTCTTTAAACATTCACTATGATCTAAATCATACAATTCCTCTCCATATATTCTATCCCAAAATGAATATTCTCTTAATTGTCTTGGTGCATATTTTGCTCCTAGTCGATACGATGCACCATAATCACATGGAACTCCTAAAAAAACAACATCATAATTTTTAATTTCATTTTCTCTAATAAATTCACCTCCCATAAATGTGGGAATACCTGCATATATATATTCTTCTTTTCTTTCTTCCTTCATAATACCACTCCTTATTAAATATACTTCCTGTATTTAATCCATCTTTTATTTTACCAGCATAAAACTTATATGCATATATTTTAAAATCTTTCGTATATTTTTCTCAATATTTTTTATATCTTATTTTTCTTCTTTTGATAATTTTATATTTATTTAATTTATTCCTTTGCCTAATCTCTAAGTTATAACTAATTTTGCTTAATTTATATAACGTTTATAATAATTTCATATTTTGTTGATAATATTTTCCAATTAAATTTTCATATTTTTCAATTAAATTATTCATTAATACTAAACTCATATAATATATCTAAATCTCTATTATATTCAGTAATCATACCTGGATTTTCTCTAACTACCTTTTCTGCTATTATAAAAAATTTTCTTTTGATAAAATCAGTTAATATTTTATTATCAATTTTTGCAAAAATTGGACAATCATTAGATTTAGTTATAACAAACTTATCACTCTTTTTCATTATATAAAATGGCCAAGATTCACAATCAAAAGGTCGATATTCGTTTGGCAATACACAACCTTTTTCAGATAATAATGGACATTTATATTTTGATTTGTACTTAACTAATTGGATTTTATAAATATCATCAATTTTTGTAAATTTTAGATTTTCGTTTATATTATCTTTTATATATTGCATTTGTTTTTTGGTAAATGTTGGAGCATCAATTAATTCATCTGGTTCAAATTTACAACATATTTTGCAATTTGCACAATCTCCTCTACTAATCAACTCATTTAACATATTATCATCCTCCTTATACATATTGTGAAATATCCATTGATATTTTTTTCTTATGCTTTTTCAAAAATACTTCTTCTAAAACTTTTTCAGTATATTCACCAAATAAAGGTCCACATATAGTTTCAATAACATCCATACCACTCATAGTTAGATTTGCTTCAATAATTATAGGAACATTATTCTCGGTTATTGCTATATCCCAACCAATTAATCTAAAATGTGGAAATCTTTGTGCTGCATTCTTAACTAGCTCTCTTACTTCTTCCATAAACTCAAATTTTATAGTTGAAAACTTTCCACCATCAGGATGTTCTTCAAATTTTTTACCTAAAGCATCATAAGCAAAATTCGAAAGTGTTCCATCTTCATTAATTTTACAATATATTCCACCAGAACTTGCATTATCAACTTTAGATTTTCCAATTCCCATTCTAAAAGCTGCATAAGGTAATACTTTTACTTCTCCATCTAATATTAGAGTCATTATTCTTATTGTATTAAGTGAATCAGGATGTAGTTTTGCGGTTATATCTGATTGATTAACAGTTTCCTGAAAAATTAAATTATCTTCTTTAAGATTATCAATGAAGTTTACCAAATCAATTCTGGATGGATTATCAAGAAACTTCACTCCCTTACCTCCATATGATGCCATACTTGGTTTAATTGTTATATTATTAGCCGTCGACAAAATATCTATTGTTTGTTCTTTTGATACAATATTATAATTCTCATCTTCAAATATACCATTTATTAAATGTATATATGTTTTTGGTAAATTAAATCCTTTTAAGTATAAATCAAAATAGTTTTTATCAGCCATTCCTGGCTCTATGGCCCTATTATTCAAATATCCATCTATATATCCAACAAACAAATCATCAGGAATAAATTTTTCATCAAATATACCACTTCTATCAATATAATATTTATGATATGCTATATCAAAATCAGTTGTATATTTTTTCCAAAAATCATATATTTTCTTTTCTTGTTGTGCTGTTAATTCTTTAACATTTTCCGAAAATAATTCTTTTGAATCAATTCTAAAGCATTCCATACATCTACTGGCTAACTCTTCAAAAAAATTATCATATAATTTGATTAAATAGTTAAAGGTTTCTTCTTCCCACTGTTCAAATCTCATATTATCCCTCCTCAATAAAACTATCTAAAAGTTTTGGTATTGATAAATCAATCAAATCATTTTTCTTCATCCATTCATCATTGAAAATATTATTCAAATATTTTTCACCACCATCACATAACAATATTACAGCTTTACCTGTATCAGTTTTTTTATTTATGTCTTCTAGAGCTTTAAATAAAACTCCTCCAGATGATCCGCCAATTAATAAACCATGTTTTTTTGCAAAATATCTGCAAGTATTAAATGCTTCCTTATCTGTTGCATAATAGTTATGATCAATCAAGGAATAATCAATTATTTTAGGAATTGGTGCATTAATTGGATTACCTGTGCCAGATTGAAAATATGGTTTACCAGGTCCACCAAATAATATTGATCCATCTGGTTCAATTGCATTTATCTCAATTTTATTCGTTCTTTTTTTTAAACCAATTGCTGTACCACATACAGAACCTCCTGTTCCAATTGCTCCATAAAAAGAATCAATTTTACCCAAATCATCAATCAATTCACATGCCAATGTATCAATATAAGCAGATCTATTATTAAAATTATCAGCTTGATTTGGAAAAAAAGCATTTTCCATTATATCTGCCATTCTTTTTGCTGTTTTTTCACGTTCAATAACAGCAACTTCATTATCCTTATAGTCATCTCCAACCACAACAATATTACCACCATAAGCTTTAATCATATCTATTTTTTCCTTAGATGCATGGTGATCTACTACTGCAATAAATTTGTATCCTTTTATTGCAGAAGCAATAGCTAACCCAATAGCAGTATTCCCACTAGAAGATTCAATTATTGTTCCTCCCGGTTTAAGTTTACCATCCTTTTCGGCTTGATTAATCATATTTAGTGCCATTCGGTCTTTCATACTACCACCTGGATTAAATTTTTCCAATTTTAGATATACCTTCCAATCATTGTTTTTCATTTTTAATTCAATCATCGGCGTATTTCCAATCAACTCAGTAATGTTTTTAGCAATCATATTTATCATCCTCCTTTATCTCATATTTATTGCCACTTTTTTCAACTACAATTTTTTTTACTAATGGTATCTTATGAAAATTACTTTCATTCGAATCCATTTGATACCCAGCAGTATTATAATAAATCAAATAATCTCCTGGTTCAGGTAAATAATCAAACTTTATTTTTCGCCAAGTTATCATATCTTGCTCCAAACATAAATTTCCTGCAATACTTGCGAAAATTGGTTTATCTATTTTCTTACTATTTTTGTTCCTTTTATATAATATTGGTTCTATTAAATAGTCTGTATTAAACCACTGTTCAGACAAACAATTTATATTACCATTAGTAACTAATATTTTTTCTCCGTTTGGTAAATCTTTTAAATATTCAACTTCATAAATACTAATTCCACAATTATTTAAAAGACTTCTACCTGGTTCTATTATAATTTGTATATCATTTAATATATTTGAAACACTTGATAAAATATACTCTAGGGATTTTTCATTTGACATATCACTATAATATGTATAAAAATCATTAAATCTTTTATGCTTAAAAAACATATTTGAACTTACTTGCTTCAAGAATTTTTCATAATCTTCTTTATAGCAATAGTTAGAAGGAAATCCTCCACCTATGTCAATATACTTAATTTTTATTTCATATTTTTCAGAAAGTTTTATAATCTTTCTTATTGCATATATTCGATCATCCAAATTATAATTATTAATATGAAATGAAAGTCCTATTATTTCAATTTTAGAATTCTTAGTAATTCTTAAACATTCATTTATTTGTCCCATAGGAATACCAAATCGACTTGTCACATTATCGACAACATCGTTTATTCTCAAAAAAACTTTTACAAATTTATTAATTTTTCGTATTTTTTTTAGTTCTTCAAGATCATCAACAGATATTATTACATCGTTATTGATAGATAATTCAAGATAATCAAACGTTTTAGCAGGTCCTGAAGAAATTATTTTATTTGTAAATTTTAGTGCATCTTTTAACTCATAAATACTTGATACTTCAATACCGCAGTCATTCATTGCACATATCTTAAGAAAAGCTAAACTTTTGTTAGATTTGCACGAAAAAAAGATATTATTGTCCATTTTATAGTGGCCAAAAATATCTTTATATTTTTTAATATTAACAATTAAATTTTTAGAGAATAATACATTAACAGGTGCATCAAAAACTGCAAATAAATTACAGTCTTCTACAAAAGTATCTATTTCTTCATTTTTTATTGGATGTATTTTAACATATTCCATAATGCTCACTCCCTCTTTTTGAATAATTTAGATTAAAATTATAACTTTTTAGAATGTTTGTCAACCCTTTTTTGACAATTTTTACCAAAAGTGCAATGAAAACAAAAAATAATAAGGTATAATACTACAAACATTCTAAAAAATATAACCAAAACCCCTTCACTTAATATACTACTACTAAAATGATGTATTGACAAATATTAATTTTTTATATGCCATATAAATATAATTTATACATAAAAAGATATAGTAAATTATTCACTACATCTCTCTATCTTCTTAAACATTTTCTTCTTTAAATCATCATCACTACTTATTAAATTCCTTACAATATCTCCATATTTATCTTGTTCTTTATTATCAAGATTTAATAACTCAATAAATTTATATGCTTCATCCTTATCAGATTCTTGATATTCTATTTCTATATAACTACCAATAGTATCAAACTCATCAATAAATATTAAAAGATTATTGTATTTTCTTACTTCTCTATATCTATCTAATACTAAATATGGTTCCATATTAAGTAATTTAAAGAAATCTAATCCATCTCTTATTGAATTAATAGGTAATGATTTTTCTAAACACTCATCTTTATTTTGATAATTTTTAATTTCTATTTTATAACTATTACCATTACATCTAATTCTTCCAATATATCCAAGTTTACTTAAAGAATCAAATTCATACTTACCACAAGTTATATCAATTAATCTAGTTCTTTCTTTATAACTATCAGTAACCTTCTTAATTCTTTCAATATCATTATCATTTATTTTTAATCTAATCTCTTTTTCTATACTACTCATTATTTATTCTCCTTATCATAAATACAATCATTTCCTAATCTATCAAAATATTCTTCTACCTTTTCTTTTAAATGAATATAATCATTATTTTCTAATTCATTATATATAGATACTACATTATCATTAAATCTACATAAATGTAAATTACCATCCATAGATAGATATATATCATTATTATCTCGACATAAGATTTTTTTATCAGAATGGCAACTTACTTCACTACAAGTACATTTAATTAATGATATTGTATTTTCATTATCATCATAAATAGTCTTTCTAAATTCACTACCCTTAAACTTATAATTCATTTTCTCAAGTAGTGGTACTAAAGTTTCAATAGGAACAAAGTTTTCTTTATCTGTATTAGGAAACAATTCAATTATCTTTAGATCAGCCTTAATACTCTTAGCAAACTTAATTAAATCCTCTAGTTCACCAGGATTATCAACTAAACTCTTAGTCAAAGTAGTATTAATTTCTACTCTTAGTAGTGGATAATTACTCTTTAATTTTTTAATATTATCAGTAGCAGTCCTATATGATCCTTTAACTGTAGTAATTCTTTCATAATCATTTTCATCTAAAGAATGTATTGATATATTAATCTTATCTATTAAATCAAATATATAATCAGATGGATTAATAGAATATCCATTACTAGTAATAGTTATATTAGCTCCTAACTTCTTAAGACCTTCTACTACATCAAATAAATTATTATTAAGAAACGGCTCACCACCAGTAAAGTGAACATTATTAATATTATAAGTATTCTTTAAAAACTTATATAAATCAATAATATCATTAGTAGTCATTTTTTCTTCTATTTTATTCTTAATACCTTCTCTATGACAAAAAGAACAATTATATTTACATTTCTGAGTATAAACAATTCTAAGACATTTCTTTTCTCTAACCTCTTTTTTATGTATCTCTCTCATCATAAAGTCAATAAACTTACTACTAGCAGTACCTAAGAATTCTGGAATATAAGCAAGACAAGTTTCTGTCTTAGGAAGTTTAGTCTTAGTCTTTATTTCAAACAAATCATTATTAACAATATCATTGATAACAGAAGACTTAGTAAAATACCCTATTCCAAGTCCTCTTTTTACTAAATCACTCATCATCTCTGTAGTAGACACTTCAATTACAGGATTAAGTTTTAAATTAGGACTTTCACTTCTTATTACATCTTCAAGTATATTTCTAGTAGAAGTTCTTTCTGCTGGTAATAATATTTGATATTTATTTAACTCTCTAAAATCGATAATATTATCTGCTAATTTAATATATTTTTTATTAGCAACAAAACAATTATCAAAACTCATTAAAGGTACTTTTTTCATTCCACTAATATCTTGTCCTAAAGGAGAATTATCTATTATCATATCTATTTCTCTTTTAGTTAACATATCAAGCATATCTTTAGTAGAACGACTTTCTATATAGAACTTAACACCAGGATATATATTTTTAAACTTTTCAATTATTTCACTTACAAGAAAGACTCCAATATGTGTTGGTACACCTATTCTAACCTCACCATTAGTAAGTGTTTTATCTTCCTTTAATCTTTTCTCAGCAGTATTTAAAGTATTAATAATAGATTCCACATAAAAAAGTAATTGTTTACCTGTCTCTGTAAGTTCTATTCCTTTCTTATCTCTTTTAAATAATGTAACATCTAAATTATCTTCCATTTTCTTTATCGCAATACTGACAGCGGGCTGTGAAATATTAAGTTCTTCGCTTGCTTTAGAAAAACTTTTACATTTTGCTACTACATAAAATGTTTTATATGAATTAAAATCAATATTATTCTTAAATATATCCATACTTCTACCTCGTCTTTTTCTCCACTATGATAACATAAAAAGTACTATATTTCAAGTACTTTAATTTTATTATTTATTTCCACGGGAGCCTGTAGTCTTCCGTGGTGTGAGAAAGCCTACAAGTAGTCTTTCTCACAATATTTTATTTTTCTTCTAAATATACTTCTATTGCTTTAATAGTATCATTAACAGTATTCTTATTCTTGCATATTTCTAAATTGTTTTTAAGTTCATCAATCACTTTATCTAAAGAAATATATCTAAACTCAAATAATCCTTCTTTCTCATTATCAGTAAGATTAATATGCTCTAAATCAGGTTTTAAATCAGAATTAATACTATAATAATTAATTATATATTCACAATTTAATCCCTCATTAGGATAATCTTTACAATAATACATTATTTGAAAAAAAGGTACTCTCTCTTCAAAAGGGATAACTATACCAGTTTCTTCTTCTACTTCTCTTACTACACATTCATCATAAGATTCATTTTCTTCTACATGACCACCAATTATTTGATAAGTATTATGACCATAACCTAATAATATTTCATTATTAGAATTAATTATTAACATCTTTGCTCTTTTAACAGAATTATTAATATCCTTATCATTTAAATTATCTTCATTATAAAATATCTTCTTCATTATATTCTCCTTTACTCATTTAAAATAAAACTATCATCTAGTGGACTAATTCCATTATTAAATAATATATATTCTTTATTCCTATTAATATACACCTCATTTTAAATCGTTTACTTTAGATAAGTACATATTATTTTTCTTCTATTACACCATTTTCTATAAAGTAATGTTTACCTACAAAATCTATATTGCCATCTTTTACTCTAATAAAAGATTCATTAGGCAATCCTACTATCTTAGTATATTTGCTAACCTCTAGTACTTCATTCATATATTCTTTACTATCACTATCAAAATGAGGATATATATCTAAATCAATAAAACCAAGTCCTTGATAATCTACTAATTCATAATTTTTAAAATCATCTTTATATATTACTCTATCTGTTTGATTCATCGCTCCAGCACTAGTACCAATAGTAATGCCTTCTCTATCATTTAATATATTAAATAAGTTATACTCTATAATAGATTTCATTTCTAATTCAGGACTACCACTCATTAAATAAACTATATCTGTTTTTTCTATATATTTATATGCTTCTTCTTTAGATACCCTATTATCTATTAAATATACTTCTTTAAAATTAATATCTATATTTTTAAATACATTAATAATTTCTTTAACCTGAGTATCATTTCTTTCATATTCATCAAATAAACTAGCTATAAAAGTAATAGACATATCACTATTTATATCTTCTTTTATATATTTCTTTTGGTTATAGTTAAAACCTTCATCTCTATCTATTCTACTAAACATATAATTAATTTTCATAGTTATCCTCTCTTCTTAACACTTTCTCTTTATTATAATTGTATTTTTTATATAAACTTTCTTTATCTTCTATATCTAACATAGGAAGATTTTTTGCTAATAACATAAATATCGAAGAAGCATAGTCTTCTTGTGGGAAATCATATAAACTTTTTTCAGTATAATATTCATCTTCTTCTTCATATTTATTTCCAGAATATTTAAACATAATAATACCTGTATTTATATCAGTATCTGGTAATTTATAATTATCACTTAATTCTTCACTCATAAGATAATATCCACTTTGAAAATTATATCTAGTAAGCATATATCTATCTAAGTTATAATACTTATCTAATACCTCTAATGCTAATTTATTATTAATATTCTTTTTTCTTACATAAGATAATATTTTCCATACAGTAAATGTTGGTATATTCTTTAAATGCATGTTCTTGTTTCTCTTTTCTTCTAAAGCATTTATCATATTATTAAATCCTTCTAAATAAACTGGATTAGTCTTTACACCTTCAATATGTTTATATAACCCTGTTTCTTCTAGAGGGAGATCTCCTAGTAAAAAGTCTTCATATAAATCTACTATTTCAGAACTAACATCTTTAAATAAATAATATTCATAAGTACTTCCATCAATATTCTTAATAGCAGTCTCTACATTATCAATGATCATTTTATCAGCAGATAACTTTTTATATCCTCTTTTTAACTTCTCTAATTCTTGTTTTCTTTCATTTGGTTTGACTTCCACTATATTAATACACATAGCAAGTATTAATTCTTTATTCTCATATAAATAACTATATCTTCTTATTAATTCTTCTTTAATATTCATAACTATCTCCTTTGATAATATTATTTTATCATGATACATTATCAAAGTAAATATAGTTTATTTAAAATAATCATCACAAGTAATAGAATAACTAATTAAATCTGCTTGCTTTTTAGTAACTTTATCATATACCCTTTTTCTAAGAATACCTTCATACTTCATTCCTATTTTTTCTAATACTCTTCCGCTAGCAGAGTTTCCATCTACATAATAAGCATATATAGTTTCCACCCCTACTTCTTCGAAAAAGAACTTTATTATTCTAGTTAAAGTCTCAGTACCATATCCTTTATTCCAAAATTTTCTTCCGTAACAGTGCCCTATTTCTACTGTATTATTATTAACATCAATATCTACTGCTCCAATTGTTCCGATAGGGACTCCTTCTTCTTTAGGTATTACCATCCAGTTATAAAAATTATCTTCTTTATAACTATTCTCTAAATAATTAAGAAATTTTATCGTATCTTCTTCTTTCTTATAAGCATCCCATCTTAAATACTTAGTTACTTCTTTATCATTAGCCCAATTATTAAACATAGCATTAGAATCACTAGTACTTGCTTTTCTAAATAGAAGTCTATTTGATTCTAATTCTACTGTTCCTACATTCTTCATATAAATCATCTCCTTTTCTTTCTTCAATTTTACCATTTTCTACTACAAAATAATTATTAATATAATAAGTATTCTTATCTTTTATTACAATACATGAATCATTAGGTAAACCTATTATTCTATGTTTATGAGAACTATTAACTATTTCATTTACTTGTTCTTTATTATTAATATCAAAATGAGAATCAATAGTTATATTAGTAAAACCTAATCCTTCATAGAAGAATGTCTTATCATAATCATCATCTTTAGAATAATACCCTATCTTACCTAAGTTCATACTACCAGCAGATACGCCAAGTAATATTTTATCCTTAAATAATTCTTTATAATCTATTCTCTTAATTATATCTAATTGTATTAAAGGATTACCACCAAATAAATATATAATATCTACTTTTCTTATTATATTTATCATATCGTCAACAGAAGCCCTTCTGTCTATTAAATAAAATTCTTTAATACTATTAAACATACTTCTTATGCCAATTTTATCACTAGTACCATCTATTAAAGTATCATTCTTACTATAATCATCACTAGCACATATAACAGCCATACTATTATATCTATCTAATTCTTTATTTATAACTTCATTTATTCTAGTATTAAACCCATTTACTTTATCACAACCACTAAATAATATTATCATACCATCACCTACTTTTTCTTACATTTATTTAAAACAATTAAAGGTATCTTCATCTCAACTTCAGTTAAACCAGCATGCGTAGACTTATGAATATGGCCAACATTCCTATATTTAAAATATTTATTACTATAGGCTAAAGCAAAATAATCTCCTAGTGAATCTCTAAAGTATTTATGTTCAGTACCATTACCTAATAACTTACTATTAATAAGTTCTTCTTTAGTCATTAATACAAAATAATTACTAAAATATTTATTAAATAGATAAACAAATTCTTCCTCTCTACCATCTTTTATTTTAAAACAACATAGTCTCCCTTCAAAAAAGACATCTCCATCAAGTGTATCAAATATATCTTTATAATCTTCTAATATAATAGTATCACAATTAATATGACCATGATCCGCTACTACAATAAGTAATGTATCATCAGACATAGTATTATATAATTCTTCTACTTTTTTATTAATCAATTCAAAATAATCTCTAGTCTCTTTACTATCGGTACCAGTAATATGCATAGTAGTATCTGGTTCAGGATTATATACATAAATATAATTTTTATCTTTAATATTTAAACTACTTTTGATTTTACTTATCATATCATCGATATCTTCATATTTGTTCTCATTAAATGGAGCAATTATTTTTGAAAAATATTTGCCTTTTTCATTTATTAATTCACAAATATTTTTATACGGAAAATATTTTCTAGCTAGTGATACACTATCAGCATCTATATCAGTATCTTTAATTTTATTAGTAAACATTGTTACTATTTTATCCTCTTTTTTAAAATATAAATCCCAAGCAAGCCAACCATGTTCCACTGGTGTAAGACCAGTAAGCATTGATGTAGTTGAAGCAGTTGTAGTCGCTGGTACTACTGAAGATATTTCTTTTAACATATTTCTATAAAGAAAACTATTTTCTCCTAATATTTTTTTTATTAATCTTGAGCCCATTCCATCAAATAATATAACTACTACATTTCTTGGTTTATATTCTTCTAATATTTTGTCAATATCACTTAAAGTATTATGATAAACATCAAGTTCAAAATATCTTCTAATACTAGATGCTAAACTAACAATACTATTATCATATTCTGGTAATATAAACTTATCCATTTTATCCACTTCCTTTCTTTTATTATTCATAGTTATTTAAAACTACTGCTAATTCTAGAGCAAGTAATAATACCTCTTTCTTTTTATCAATATTAGTAGGACCTTCTAGACTTCTTTTGTCCCATACAGTACTATCTAGATTATCTCCGGCATAGTAAAAGGTAAAATATTTCATATTTAATCTTTGACTAACCGAAGCAATTACTGTACCTTCCATTTCTACACAGACTGCTCCATTATCTTTAAAATATTTTATTTTATCATTTGTCTCTCTATAAAAAGCATCAGTCGTCCAAGTATAACCTTCAGTATAATCAAAATTATATTCATTTAATATCTTAATAAAATCTTCTTTATAATCAGGATTAATTTCTATTGTTTCACTAGGTGAAACATAATGATAACTAGTTCCTTCATCTCTAAATCCTTTAGTAGGAATTATAATACTACAATCTTCTATTTTAGAATCAAGTACTCCGCAATTACCAAAAATAATAACTTTTTGAACACCAGCAGAATATAACTCCTCAATATCTCCAGCAATCCATGGTCCACTTACACCAGCCATAAAAAAGACTATTTCTATATCTTTATATTTTATTATATAGATATTTCTTTCCATATTAGCACAAGAAAAATATCCAACTTCAAGTGCACTATACTTTTCTATAACATCATCAAATAAATGTCTAGAAAATACTCCTACTGCAACACTAGGTAACTTAATATTTTTATCTTGTCCTTCTCTATATTTAAATCCATGTGCTCTAATAAAGCCATCTTCTTCACTAAACTTAATCATTTTATCTACTTCCTTTCTTTTATTAATATCATATATAGAAAAAACCGAAGAAAGCTATAATATTTATATGCCCTATGAGGGAAC
>ERZ780149.2206-NODE-2206-length-18666-cov-4.314277_pt1 | contig 18666 bp, 19 predicted proteins | sample MGYA00511367_ERZ780149 | MGnify/ENA primary metagenome ERZ780149 (study PRJEB29588, sample SAMEA2153852) | human gut metagenome | biome: human gut; feature: human-associated habitat; material: faeces | place: Denmark | collected 2008/2010 ... | reverse complement strand
TAATTTATAAAACTTATAATTAAAACTTATTAAATCAATTCAAACAGAACACAAATAAGCCCTAAAAGCAAGGTTATAATGCTATACCACACAACAATTTTAACTTCATGAATTCCCTTTTTTTCAAAATGGTGATGAAGCGGTGCCATTAAAAACACTCTTTTGTGAGTTCTTTTATAGTGCAAAACCTGAATAATAACAGAAACACTTGAAAGCACAAACATAAACCCAATTATTGGAATAAACAATGAATTTCTTGTAAAAATTGCAACTGATGCCACCATGCCACCAAGAGCAAGTGAGCCTGTGTCTCCCATGAAAATTTTTGCGGGATACCCATTAAACAACAAAAACGCAAGCAACGCCCCCATTCCAATAAAACAAAGGGTAACAATGTTTTGGTATTCGTTCATGCTAAATTCATTAATTCCGCCCAACCTTGAAAAAAGCATAACAATCATAAGCAGCGCAAATGTGAACAAAAAACTCAATGTTGTTGTTCCTGCAAGGCCGTCAAGCCCATCAGTAAGGTTAACACTGTTGGTGCACGCAATAAAAATTAAAATAACAAATGGAATTATAAACACTCCAAAATCAACATAGGTGTTAACAAAAGGAACATACAAAACACTGCCAACCAGCCCTTCGCTTTTATAAACAAACCCTGCACCCGCCACGGCTATTGCAAGTTGTGAAATTATTTTTTGATAAGGCTTTAAACCTAAATTTCTTTTAAATTTAAATTTAATAAAATCATCAAGAAAGCCGATAAGCCCATATGAAAAAGTAACAATAATTGTCATTAAACTTAATGTGCTTTCCCCATTACAAAAAATTAAACCACAAATACAAATTGAAAGAACAAAGGCAATTCCGCCCATTGTTGGGGTACCACTTTTATATGAATGCATGTCAACATAATGTAAAATAACCTGTTTAATTTTTTCCTTTCTTAAAAACCAAATTAAAATTGGCAAAATTATAGCCGTTAAACTAAAACAGGCAAACAAACTAACAAGTAATTTTACACTAAAACTCATAATCCCTCGCTAAATTTTTTCTACTTCTTCTTGGTCGCTATATGGAATTTTTTTGCCACAAACATCTAAGTAATTTTCATTTCCCTTGCCAAGAATGGCAACAACATCTCCGCTTTTTGCCAAACTTAACGCTTTTTTAATTGCTTTGCTTCTGTCAGGCTCGCAAATATAATTGGTGTAACCCGAAATGTCTTTGCATATGTTTGCAATTATCACCTCGGGATCTTCATATCTTGGGTTATCGCTGGTTATAACAACGCAGTCTGCCAAGTTGCATGCAATTTGCCCCATAATAGGTCGCTTTGCTGCATCTCTGTTTCCACCACACCCAAAAACGGCAATCACCTTACCTTTTTTTGCAATCTCTCGGGTTGCAGTTAAAATGTTTTGAATGCCATCAGGAGTGTGAGCATAATCAATAATAACGCTTACCCCGTTTTTATCAATCTTGTTAAACCTTCCAGGAATAGGCTCAACGCTAGAAAGACTTTTAGAAACTTGCTTTTGGTCTAACCCCAAAAGTTCTGCAACCGCAATAACCCCAAGAGCATTTGACACATTAAATTTGCCATCAAGTTTTAAGTTAAAGTTTTGAAGTTCACCAACAATATTTGCAGTAAAACTTTGACCAACTCTATTTTGTGCAATATCAAACGCATTTATGTCAGCATCTTTGCTTGTTCCAACGCTGATTGCAGGAATGGCACAGTTTTCAAAAATTGACTTTGCTAGGCTATTATCAGTGTTAATCACACAAAATCTGCTGCTTTCAGGTTCAAAAAGTTTGCTTTTTGCTTTAACATAATTTTCCATTGTTCTAAAAAAATCTAAATGGTCTTGCGTTATATTTGTTAAAATTGAAATATCTGCCTTTAAACCTGAAAGTTTATCTAAATAAATCGCATGAGCACTTGCCTCCATGCAAACGAAATCACAACCGTTTTTCTCCATTTGCCTTAAAATGCTAAACAACTCGATTGGGTCAGGAGTTGTAAGATTGCTGTTTATGTGTTTATTTCCAATAAGAGTTCCGTTTGTTCCAATTAACCCCACACTAAATCCAGCATCTTCCAAAACCTTTTTTAAAAGATAAGTTGTTGTGGTTTTTCCATTTGTTCCAGTAACCATAATAACTTTCATGTTTTTTTGTGGGTTGCCATAAAACTCGCTTGCAAACTCTCCCATTGCCCTTCTTGAAGATGGCACAATAATTTGAGTAACCTGCTTAGGTAAATCAAGTTCTTTTTCACAAACAACCGCAACCGCCCCATTTTTTACTGCATCTAAGGCAAATTTATGCCCATCAGTGTGTGTGCCGTTAATGCAAAAGAACAAGTCGTTGGCTTTAACTTCTTTTGAGTTGCAACATAACCCTGAAATTTCTTTATCTTCTCCCAACATGTAAACATCAAAATTTTTAGTAAGTTTACTTAGTTCCATTTTTGCCTCCTATTCCATAATAAGTAAAACCGTGTCACCACTAAACACCATTGTGTCTGGCGCTGCAATTTGAGCAGTAACAACACTTCCCGTTCCGCTAACAAGATAGTTTAGTCCCATGCCAACTATTGTGGTTGCGGCTTCTGTTAAACTCATGCCAACAAAACTTGGCAGTTTAATGTTTGCTTCTAAATCTTTTTTATCCTCTTCAAAATTTTGGTTTGTTTGAGTGCCCCTTATTTCAAAAATCTTCTCGAAAATTTTTCTTGCAACTGGGGCGGCAACAATGCTTCCGTAATATGCTCCCTTTGGTTCATCAACGGTAACTAAAACAAGATACTCAGGGTTATCCGCTGGTGTGTAGCCAATAAATGACGCCACATATTTACCCTGAGCAATGGCACCATTTTCATACTTTTGTGCAGTGCCCGTTTTACCCGCAATGCTGTAACCTGCAATTTTTGCCTGCTTTCCGCCACCGCTAGACACAACCTGTTCAAGCATTTTGTTCATAAGAGCACTAACTTCACTGCTAACAGTTTTTCTTAAAACGGTGTTTTCTTTGCTGTAAACCACTGTGCCACTATTGTTATAGATGTTTTTAACAAAATAAGGTTGCATTAAATTTCCGCCATTAATAACCGAACTAACTGCATTTGCAAGCCCCAGCGGAGTAACAGCAATTGCCTGCCCAAACCCCATTCTTAAAAGGTCGCCTTGTGTAACTAATGATTTTGGCATTGTAACTGCCTTGCCTTCACCGCCAATGTCAACCCCAAAGCCCGAAGTTAGCCCAAAAATTTCCATATATTCATAGAACTTTTCAAGCCCAATTCTGTTAGCAAGTTCCATAAACACACAGTTGCAAGAATTAGACAACCCTTGAAGCAAACTTTGTGAACCATGCCCCGTTCTTCTGTGGCAATTAATTTTAACCCCGTTAACAATCCTAAACCCACTGCAATAGAAATAGTCATGCTCATAAGTTAGCCCTTCATTAAGTGCAATTGCAGCAGTTAAAATTTTAAAGGTTGACCCCGGCTCGTAAACATCACTAACTGCCAAAAGTTTTGCCATTTGCATAAGTGTGCTAACATCATCACGCGGGATATCGTTAAGGTTAAATGAAGGCTTTGAAGTCATTGCAATAACTTCACCCGTTTGTGGGTTCAGCACAACAGCAGTTGCACTTTTTGCCACGTTTTCAAGATAACACTGTTGCATAATCTCTTCTGTTGCCTGCTGAATTTTAAAATCTATTGTAAGAGTAAGGTTAAGCCCATCAATTGGTTCAATGTAATAGGTTGAAGAACTGTCAAGAGTTGACCCTTTTATGTCGCTTTCAACCAAACTTACCCCATCAACCCCACTTAAAAATTTATTGTAATATGCTTCAAGCCCTGTTTGCCCATCGCCATCAATATTAGTAAACCCAATAACTTGCGTAAGCAAATCGTCATAGGCATAATTTCTGGTGCTGGTTTGGGTGAAAAATATTCCGTCTTGATAATTTTTCAAAATCTCTTGCATTAATTCATGAGAAATTTTGTCTGCAATTTTAATTTCACTTATTCCCTTTTTTGTAACTTGTTCATAAACCTCGTCATAATCAAGATTCAAAACGCTTGAAAGCACAAGGCTAACGCTATTGCTATTTTTTACATCAGCAGGACGAACATAAACATCATAACTAGTTACATCACTTGCAAGAACAACCCCATTTCTGTCAGTAATTGTTCCCCTTAATGCTTCGGTTGGAATGTCTCTAAACCACTGGCTAAGTGCCTTTGCCTGCAAAGAATTTCCGCAGATAACCTGCAAATAAAACAATCTTCCCACAAGCAACATCAAAAAAAAGATTATCAGCAAAACAATGGCTAATAATCTCTTTTGCAAACTAAATGAAGTATATTTAACTTCCACCCCGCAGTCTCCTAAACTTAAAGTTTAGAACAGACTACTAAAAAACTCACAAATCTTATCAAACCAATTTGTTGGGGCTTGATAAGTGCTTACGGCGTCAACATCAGGCTTGTTTATTATAACTGTGTTAGAACTGTCAGCCTCAACAAAATCACCTGAAACTTGGTCTCTAATTGCTTCGTCTGTTCCTAACTCATTATATTGTCCTGTAAGGTCATTTATGACCTCAGTTGTTGCCGAAACTTCAATTTGCTTAGCTGAAAGCATTGACGCAGTGTTTGAAATTGCAACTGCATTGTAAATTGAAAAGCCCAAAAGCAAAGCAAAAACCAAACTATAAACTGTTATCATTATTTTAAGCCTTGGGCTTAGGGCAGTTTTACTTTTTGTTTGAGTTAAAACTTGCTTCTTTTCAACTTCTTGCATTAAAGGCCTAACAACCTTGTATTCATCTTGTTGTGGAGCAATTGTGGTGTTATATTCCTTCTCAATTTCAAACGCTGGTTCTGTTTGTGAAGTTGTTGTTGTGAAGGAATTACCAAAATCACTGCCAAAACCAGAAGAATCATCTTCAAACTCTTCGTCTTGCGTGTCAACTTCAGGAACAAAAGTGTCTTGTTTGTAAATATCTCTTGTTCTGGTCTGTGTTGCTAACATAATTCCTTACCTCCCTTTTTGTGGCATTGCACTCTTCCCAAAGCGAATGCCCATTTGTTTTATCCGTTTAAAATAAAATATTTTTATCCTAAACTCAATTTTGTTTTATCTTTTCGGCAACCCTTAACTTTGCGCTTGCACTTCTTGAATTTTCCTTAATTTCCTCTTTTGTTGCAACAACGGGTTTTGGGGTTAAAACCTTAATCACCGCATTGTTTCCCCCGCAAACACAAACAGGAAACTCAGGCGGACACAAACAATTAGTTGATAAATCTTTAAATGTGTTTTTTACAATTCTGTCTTCAAGACTGTGAAATGTAAGAATTGCAAGCCTTCCTCCAACCTTCAAGTGACTAATTGCACTCATAACAGTTTGGTGAATTATGCTAAGTTCGCCATTTACCTCAATTCTTATAGCCTGAAAAGTTCGCTGAACATTGTCCATTCCATCTTTTCCCCTATATTTTGGAACGGCCGCAAGAATAACCTTTTTTAAGTCTTGCGTTGTTTTTATTGGCTCTTTGCTTCGGGCTTTTACAATCTGGCGAGCAATGTTTGAGGCAAAACGCTCCTCGCCAAAGTTAGAAATTATCTGTTTTAATTGTGCTTGGGTGTAATTATTTACAACATCATAAGCACTAAATGGGTTTTCTTGATTCATTCTCATATCAAGTGGTGCATCAAACCTAAATGAAAACCCCCTAAGCGGTGTGTCAAGTTGATAACTTGAAACCCCAAGGTCTATTAAAATTCCATCAACCTCATCAATTTTCAATTTTTCAAGAATTGATGGAAGATTTGAAAAATTGTCATGAACTAATGTGCATCTATCTTTATAAGGCTTTAACTTTTCTGTGCAAAAGGCAATAGCGTCTTTGTCTTGGTCAATGCCAATAAGTTTTGCTGTTTTTGTTCGCTTTAAAATTTCACTTGAATGCCCTGCGCCACCAATTGTTGCATCAACATAAATTCCGCCTTCTTTAAGGTTTAAGGCTTCAACACACTCACTAAGCATAACAGGAACATGAACAAACTCCATTAAACACCTAACTTTGCAAGTTCACTAACTGCCTCATCAAAATTGCAATCGTTGCTATAAGCGTTCCAAACTTCTTCAGCCCAAATTTCCATTCTGTTTCCAACGCCAATAAAAACAATTTGCTTTTTGATTTGTGCATAATCTCTAAGTTCTTGCGGCAACAAAATTCTTCCCTGATTATCTTCTTCAGTTTCAAATGCTGATGCCATTAACATTCTCAAAGGTTTTTGACTAGCACTATCAAACATTGAAAATGCCTTAGTTTTGGCAACAACATCTTGGTCAAAAGCAGTTCGGCAAAAAGCAAACAAGCAACCGCCGTTTCCTTTGGTTATAACAAAGCCAGAGCCCAAAAACTCTTTAAACTTTGAAGGAACGCGCATACGCTTTTTTTCATCTAAGCTGTGCCTATAAGTTCCAATAAGCATAAGCCGACACTACTCCTTTTTAATTTCAAGTTGATTATAATAAACCAAAAAAATAAAATCAACCACTTTTGACCACTTTTTTAACAAAATTATTAACAAATGTTGATAACTTAAACCACCCACCCCACTCTTTGCTAGATTTTTCCTAACAATTTTAAGGATAAAAAAAGTGGTCAAACACTTAAAAAATAATAAAAATTTGTGCAAATTGTCCACTTTTGTCCACAATGAATTTTGTTTAATTGTAAAACATTATGTCATATTTTGCTTACACATTTTATGCCCCACACAAAACCGCAAAAAATGACAAAAAAACCACAACCAAAGATTGCGGCAATTTATAAAACTTAACCTTATATTATTTATCCTTTTACTACTTTAAATTTATAGCACTTTAAAATAATTATATTTCAACAACATTAATGTTTCCAAAATGTTTTTAATATCATCATTTTTCATTCTTCAAATGATATTTTAATTTGTTTCAAATGTAATTTCAACAGGGTCATGGTTAATTTGGTCAGTTGAAGTTAAATAATATCTAATTCCATTTTTTACAATAAGTTTATCACTTCTAACATCTTTTCCATGAAGATGCCCATAAACCACAACATCAACATTAAATTTTTCAAAAAGTTTTGTGAACTCATTATCTTCTCTTTTTGAATTAAACGGCGGAAAATGAAACAAACAAACCACCTTATCTTGCGGGGTTCTTTTCTTTTGCATATCACTAAGGGTTAAATTAAGCCTTATAACTTCTCTTGCAAAAATTTTTTCATCATCACTTGAATATGGCTTATTAATTTCTTTGCAAGCCCAGCCTCTGGTTCCACAAACCAAAACATTGCCAAACCTAACGCTATCATTTTGCAGGGCAATAACACTTTCAGGCAAAATCTCTCTCACTTTTTTTATTGAACTCCACCACAATTCGTGGTTACCTTTTATTATAACTTTTGTTCCGTTAAGTTCACCTAAAAATTTGAGGTCAGCAATGGCATCTTCAAGTTTAAGCGCCCAACTAATGTCTCCTGCAACAAAAACAACATCGTCTTTTTTAACCTTCTTTTGCCAGTTTGCTTTAATTTTTGAAACATAATCAGACCAATTATCCCCAAAAATGTCCATTGGTTTATCACAAGAAAAACTTAAATGTAAATCACTTAACGCCCAAAACTTCATAACCTTTTCTCCTTTAATTTGTACTTTCTAAAATCTGCAACAGTTTTTCTTCAACCTTGCTTTTCCCACAACCAGTTTGAGCACTTGTAACAATAATATTGCCAATTCCTGTTTTTAAAGTTTGGGCAATTTGGCTTAAACATTTTTCTTTTTCGCTTTTTTTGATTTTATCAAATTTTGTTGCAACAAAAATAACAGGCAAATTATAATGCACAATAAATCCTAGCATTTGTTCATCTTTAACACTTGGCTTATGCCTAATGTCAACGAGCATAATAACAGCCTTCAAATTTTCACTGCTTTTAAGATAATCTTCAATCATAACCGCCCAAGAGTTTTGCTCTTTATCACTAACCTTTGCAAACCCATAACCCGGCAAATCAACTAAATAAAATTCGTCATTGACACTAAACAAATTAATAAGCCTAGTTTTCCCAGGAACAGATGATGTTTTGGCAAGTTTTTTATTACCTGCAAGCATATTAATAAAACTTGATTTCCCAACATTGCTTCTTCCAACAATGGCAATTTCAGGAAGGTTTGTGGGGTTTTCAAGTTTATCATATTTTGCCAAAGATTTTTTAAACTTAAAATTTTTTATTTTCATATCTTACTCTTTTATTTTTACTTTTGCATTCTTAATTTTTTATTTTATTTTCCGCAAAATTTAAGTTAATTTTTGATTTTTCATGTAAATTTTATTTGTTTATAATTATTTTTGCGAATTTTTGCCAACCACTCTTTTAAGCACATCAAGAATAATTGTGTTGCCACTAATGTCATAGCCATTTTGGTGTATTAAATATTCTTCATCGCCAACAACTGGTTTAATTTCATCTCTTATTCCAATTGGAATAACTTGAACATTAAGATTAAACTTTGCAACAATTTCACAAATAATGCTTCCAAGCCCACCAATCACAGAATGTTCTTCAATTGTATAAACATAATCAAATTTGCTCAAATGTTTTGCAATTAAACTTTCGTTTACGGGTTTTAATTGTGGCATGCTAAACACTGCTGGGGAAACGGCTTCACCTTGATATTGATGAGCAGTAAGTTTTGCCCCTGCACCAATTGCCTCTTCTAAACTTCTTCCAGTTGCAACAATGGCAACCTTTTGACCTGTAAAAATTTTGTTAAATGCTTTGGGTTTAAAATTAAAACTAACAGAATAAGTTTTTTGGTCTTTTAGATATATCCACTCAATAGGACTAGTTATTTCTTTTTTAGCAAGCCTTAAATAACAAGGGGTGTTTGATGAGAGCATTTCATTCACACAAAACTCACACTCACCTTTTGTTGCTGGCGAAAATATTGACATATTAGGCATTGCCCTCATGCAGGCAATATCTTCAGTTGCATGGTGAGTAAACCCAAGCGGGCCATATTCAAGCCCCGCGCCAATTGAAACAATTTTAATGTTAGCATTGTTATAACACACTAAGTTTCGAATAAACTCTAACACCCTTAATGTGTTGAAATTGCCAATTGAATAAACAACCACTTGCTTGCCTGAAAGTGCCAAACCAGTTGCTACGGCAATCATGTTTTGCTCTGCAATTCCGCAATTTATAAACCTTTCAGGAAACTCTTTTTCAAATGGCTCTAATGCTCCAGCACCCAAATCGCCAGTAAGAAGCATCAAATTTTCATTTTTTCTTGCATAATCAATTAAAACTTTAACAAATGTGTCTCTCATTTATTTCCCCTCAATTTCAGCCAAAACCTTATTTAAATCTTGGCTTGATACATATTTTGAATGATAATCATTGTTATTTTCCATCATTTTAACACCCTTGCCCTTAATTGTGTTGCAAATTACAACCAAAGGTTTATCTTTAACATTTTTAGTTAAAGCAAGTTTAATTTGCTTGTGGTTATGCCCATCAATTTCTGCAATTTCACAACCAAAACTTGAAAATTTGCCACTTAAACTGCCCATATCTAAAATTTCTGCAGATTTTCCAAGTGATTGAAGTTTGTTATCATCAACAATAATAACAAGATTATCAAGTTTATGAGCGCTTGCAAACATAACTGCTTCCCAAACAGAACCCTCGTTGCATTCGCCATTGCCAACAAGTGTGTAAACCTTTGCAGAACTTTTATTTAATTTTTCTGCCAATGCAAACCCAACTGCCACACCAATTCCTTGCCCTAATGAGCCCGTTGAAAGTTCAATGCCCTCATTTTTATAACTTGAAACATGACCCGAAAACCTGCTTCCATTTTGATAATAGGTTTTAAGAAGCAAATCTTTATCAATTATTTTAAGTTCGGCAAGAGCGCTATAAACGGCAAGCCCTGCGTGACCTTTGCTTAAAACAAATTTATCAAAAAACACTGGTTTTGCACCTTGTTTATTTTTTCTTAAAACATCGGCATACAAAACTGCAACAATATCTGCTATTGAAAGAATTGAGCCAATATGCCCCGCATGTGCCATGCTTGTTGCAATCACAGCGTCTTTTCTTATTTCTTTTGCTAAAACTACACTATTCATATTTCCCCCAATTAATATTAGTTTATCATACAAAAAACAAATTAATCAAACATTTGTCACACAAAACGGACAAATAAATTTTCAAAAAAATAAGAGAATAATTTTTCTCTTATTTTACGCAATTTCTTCTTTTTGATTTTGCAATTTATTATCCATTCGCTCATGATAAACAAATTCTGCTTCAATTTTAGTATCATCATTTTTATCGGCTTTTAAAATTATTTTTGAAATTGAGTTATCACTTGGCACTTTATACATAAGTGGCAACATTGCATCTTCAAGAATGCTTCTAAGCCCTCTTGCCCCAGTTTTAAGTTTTATTGCCTTTTTAGCAAAACTTGCAATTGCAGAATTATCAAATTCCAAATCAACATTGTCTAAACCAAACATCTTTTTATATTGTTTTGTAAGTGAATTTCGTGGTTCTGTTAAAATTTGTTTTAATGCATTTTCATCAAGATTATCAAGCGAAACAACAATAGGAATCCTTCCAATAAACTCAGGAATTAAGCCAAACTTAATTAAATCATGAGGTTCTACTTGTTTTAAAATTTCACTACTGTCTTTACCGCTTTTTGCCTGCACCTTTCCGCCAAAGCCAAGAACAGAAGAGTTTAAGCGTTTTTCAATAATCTTATCAAGCCCAACAAATGCCCCACCGCAAATAAACAAAATATTAGTTGTGTCAATTTGCATGCACTCTTGGTTTGGGTGCTTTCTTCCACCTTGCGGAGGAACAGATGCAACAGTTCCCTCTAAAATTTTAAGCAGACCTTGCTGAACACCTTCACCTGAAACATCACGAGTTATTGAAACATTTTCACTTTTTCTTGCAATTTTATCAATTTCATCAATATAAACAATGCCTCTTTCAGCCCTTGAAACATCATAGTCAGCAGCCTGAATTAATTTAAGCAAAATGTTTTCAACATCATCTCCAACATATCCCGCTTCGGTTAGAGTTGTTGCATCGCTTGTTGCAAAAGGAACATCTAAAATTTTTGCAAGAGTTCTTGCAATCAAAGTTTTTCCGCAACCCGTTGGGCCAAGCATAAGAACATTGCTTTTTTCAAGTTCAACATCATCTAACTGTTGTTTTTTACCTTTATTTTTAACTAAATAGTTAATTCTCTTGTAATGGTTATAAACACTTACTGCTAAAACCTTTTTTGCTTGGTCTTGCCCAACAATATATTTATCTAAAATGTCTTTAATTTGTTCGGGCTTTGGAAGTTCAAGTTCTTTTTCCTTATATCTGTTTTTATCTTCAGCCTTTAAAATTGCTTTGCAAATTTCAACACAATCTTCACAAATGGTTACCGTTCCATTTGGGTTTTCAATCATTCTGTTAACTTCTTTTCTGTTTCTTCCACAAAAAGAACAGCAATCACTTTTTTGTTGGTTATTTTTATTTTCCATTCACATCTCCTTACTAACAAAAATATTTGGTAAACAAAATGATTACCAAATAAATAAAATTAACTCTTTTGTGTTCTATTTTCTTTTATCATAAATTTTGTCAATAAGGCCATATTTTAATGCTTCATCAGCAGTCATAAAATTATCTCTGTCAGTATCTTTTTCAATAACTTCAAGAGGTTGCCCACTGTTGTCTGACAAAATTTTGTTAATTTTCTTTTTAGTTTTTATGATGTGGTCTGTGTGAATTTGAATGTCACTTGCTTGACCTTGCACTCCGCCCAAAGGCTGGTGAATCATAATTTCGCTGTTAGGCAAAGCACATCTTTTTCCCTTAGCACCGCTTGAAAGCAAAATTGCAGCCATGCTTGCAGCCATGCCCACGCAAATTGTGCAAACATCACATTTAATGTAATTCATTGTGTCATAAATTGCCATTCCTGCAACAACACTTCCACCAGGACTGTTGATATACATCATAATATCTTTATCAGGGTCTTTCCCTTCAAGAAATATTAGTTGTGCAACAACTAAGTTTGCAGTTGCATCAGTTATTTCATCTGACAAGAATATAATTCTATCTTCAAGCAATCTTGAATAAATATCATATGACCTTTCACCACGGTTTGTTTGTTCAATAACCATAGGCACTAAAACATTCTTTTCCATACCCTCTCCTTAATTTTGCAATAATTTGATTTTTTTATTCAATTGTGTTTAATTCTTTTAACTTTTTCATAAGTTTTTCAGTAAGAACATTGTTTTTAATAAAGTCTTCCTGAGCACCCTTCATTGTGGCCTTCAACTCTTCAACAGTTCTTTTTGTGTAATCAGCAATTTCACCTAATTTTTTATCAATATCTTTTTCGGTTACTTTAATTTTTTCAGCCTTTACAATTTCTTGCAATGTAAGTGAAGTTTTAACGGCTTTTTGCGCTTCTTTCTTTCTTGAATTTCTGTAATCAGCAAGAGTTGTGTTTGTGTATTTAAGGTAATCATCAAAGTTTAACCCTTGGTAAGATAACCTTTGCTTAATGTCTTCAACAAAATTGTCAAGTTGAGATTCAACCATGCAATCAGGAACATCAATTTTTGTTGCATCAACAATAGTGTCAACCAATTTGTTTTCAGCGTCAATTTCAACTTGCTTTTCTTTTTCTTCTGTTTTCTTCTTTAAAATGTCTGCCTTTAACTCTTTTAATGTGTTAAATTCACTAACATCTTTTGCAAATTCATCATCAAGTTTTGGTAAAACTTTTTCCCTTATTCCCAAAAGTTTAACAGCAAAAATTGCAGGTTTTCCAGCAAGGCTTTGAGCATGATAATTTGAAGGAAAAGTTACATGCAAATCTCTTTCTTCACCAATGTTCATTCCAACCATTTGGTCTTCAAAACCTTCAATAAAACTGTGGCTTCCAAGTTCAAGTTCTTGGTCTTTTGCTGTGCCACCTTCAAAAACAACGCCATCAACAGAGCCAGAATAATCTAGGTTAACTAAGTCACCAAGTTTTGCAGGTCTGTCTGTCACATCAACAAACCTTGCTTGTTTTTCACGAAGGTGTTCAAGTTCATGGCTAACTTCGCTTTCTTTAACCTTAGCACTTTCTTTTTTAATTGTAATACCCTTATAATTACCTAAGTTGATTTCAGGCATAACAGTAACAGTTGCAGTAAAAGTTACACCATCTTTTGAAATTTTCTTGATATCAACCTCAGGATATTCAACAGGTTCAAGAGCCTTTTCTTTATTTAACATTTGTGAATAATAAACTGGGCAACAATCATTAAACGCATCTTCATAGAAAAGATATTCACCATAGGTTTGCTCTAACACCTTTCTTGGAACTTTACCTTGCCTGAACCCCTCTTTCTTATATTTTCCTTTATTTTTTTGGTAAGCATTTTCAACTGCTTCTTCCCACTCTTTAGCATCAATAGTAAATTCTATTTCAACCTTATTGTTTTTCTTTTCACCAACTTTGTATTTCATAAAAATTTCTCCTCTTTATTGCAGTAATACCTTTATATGATACACCACACTTAATAAAAAATCAAGTTTTAACACATCAATTCAAGCCCAAATTAAAATAAAATTAAAACAACAAATGCAAAAATACAAAATGCGGCACAAAGCACAATTTTTGTGTATCCCCAATTAATTTGCTTGCGTATTTCTTTTAACTCTTTTTGGTAATCTGCTGTTGTTTCATTAGGCATTTTGCTTACCTCAAAGCCTTCAAGATTTGCCATTTCAGTTTCATTAACTTCTTCTGCAATGCTAACATTTTGTGCCATGCTTGCTTTAAACTTTTCGTCTAAATCTTTAATGCTCTTTTTTAAATAATCAACCCCAATGCACTCATTAGTTGTCATTATTCCAAACGCAATAACATAAAGAACCAAAGCGCAAATAACCAAAAATTCATTTGCTGTAAACTGAAACACAATAACTGCTATTGTTGCAAGAATAAACGCAACATATTCGGCAATATAGAAAATATTGTATATAACATTCTTTGTCATCTCTTTCTCCTTGAAAATAATTCTAACCTTAAATAAACTTATTGTCCATCATTTTTTACAAATTTGACGGATAGTTTTTCCAAAATATTTTTAAAATATGACGGAATTTGGCAAGAAAACGCCATTCTTTCGCCCGTTTTGGGGTGAGCCAGTTCAAGTCTGCAAGCGTGCAACAATTGCCCCGCCAAATTGAATTTTTGGTGGCTAAACCCATAAACCATGTCTCCTACAATTGGGTGACCAATTGCCTTGCAATGAACCCTAATTTGATGTGTTCTTCCTGTTTTTAATTGAAAGTTCACAAGAGTATAGCCATTATAAATTGTGTCAACACTAAAATGGGTTTCGGCATATTTCCCGTCAGAGTCAACTGCCATTTTCTTATAATCTTTTTTGTCTCTTGCAATTGGCAAAATAATGTCGCCTTCCAATTGTTTAAACTCGCCTTCACAAAGTGCAACATAGTGCCTAAAACAAGTGTGATTTGCAATTTGCTTTGCAAGGGAAAGATGTGCTTCATTATTTTTTGCAACAACAATAAGCCCTGATGTGTCTTTATCAATCCTGTGAACAATGCCCGGCCTGAATTTTTCGCCCACACTGCTTATGCTTTGGAAATGATAAAGAAGTGCATTAACAAGTGTGTGGTTATAATTTCCAACTGCTGGGTGAACAACCATTCCTTGTGGTTTGTTGATAACAGCGATATAGTCATCTTCAAAAACAATGTCAAGCGGAATGTTTTCAGGTTCAACATTATTTATGTCAGGGTTTGCAATTAGGTCAAGTTCAATGGCATCTCCGTTTGAAACCAGTTTTCCAGCCTTGCTTTTTTTGCCGTTTATAAGCACCCTGCCTTCATCAATTTGTTTTTTTATTTGGCTTCTTGTCCAATCTTCTAAAACCGATGTTAAATAAACATCAAGCCTAACTTTACCTTGCGTTTGTGCAATTAAAATTTGTTTTAAATCTTGCATTATTTTTCTTCTTCCTTAACTTTAACCTTTTCAGGCGGTTTGTAAATAAACAGAACATAAATTATAAGCATAACCATTGAAACGCAAATAAAAGCATCAGCAAAATTAAAAATTGCAAAGCCAATTGATTTAAAATAAATAAAATCTCTTACGCACCCAAAAACAATGCGGTCAATAAGGTTACCAATAATCCCACCTAAAAGAAGCCCCAAGGTTATTCCTAAAAACTTAGAATTGCCAACCTTTCCACTAAAAAGAACATATAACACAAAGGCAATAACAATAATGCTTAAAATTATAAAAAACCATAGTCCACCGCTAAAAAATCCAAATGCCGCACCATCATTAAAGGCAGACTCAACCCACAAAAACTCTCCTATAACACTAAACGACTTGCCATATAGAAAAATTTTTGTAAGCTGGTCAACAGCAACTGAAACTAAGGCAAAAGCCAGTGCAAAAATTACCAATCTATTTCTCCTTAATTATATGTTTATTTACAAACCGCTCTAAACTTGCAAGGGTGTCAACATTAGTGCTTAGCCCATCAAAATTCATAAAAGCGTGCATTGCCCTTGCCTCATCTTTCTTAAAAAACTTTGTTGAAACAGTAACACCTGCCTCTTTCAACTTTTCAGCCATAAGTTTTGACTGACTTTTATGCAACTTGTCAATCTCTCCGCTTGCAAGAAAACATGGCGGAAACCCCGAAAGGTCTTTTTTAATTGGCGAATATAAATCTAACTCTTGCGTGTTTGTTTCTCCACCAACAATGCTTGCTCTAACATAGTTTTTTGCCCCAGGAAAGCCAGTTTTTGTAAGGGTAGACAAATCATAAACCCCATAAAACAACCCAAGCCCCTTAACCCTTTCAAGCCTAAGTTTATCACCTTCACGCAAAAAGTTAGCAACAAGGTCAGCGCTAATGTGGGCTCCTGCAGAATCACCTGCAAGCATAATGTTGTTTGCATCTGCTCCAAAGTTTGTTGCAGTTTTTGTTACAAAATCAAAAGCATCAAGACAATCTTTTTCAATATCCCCAAGTTTTGCTTTTGGTGCAAGGGTGTAGTTACAACAAAAAACAATAAACCCCATTTTAGCAAGCCTTCTTGAAAGTGTTACATAAAGGTTTTTTGAATAACACGCCCAACCCCCACCATGGTAATAAATCAAGCAAGGATACACCTTTTTTCTGTTTTTCTCTTTATTGTAAATGCACTTTGCATCTGCGGGAAAATGCACATCAAGTTTTTGATAAACATTTCCATTTTTAATATATTTGATGTTTTTCTTTGTTTTAATGCCTTTTATGTGCTTATGAAAATTATACACCACACTTCCAAGCAGTGTTCCAATTGCAGATGTAAACTTCAACCAATAAATTTTTAAATTCATAATTAAGCCCTTAAATTTCTTTAATAATTATAACTAACAACGGCAAATTTTACAACAAAAATAAATCAATTTTAAATAACTTATTGACACACTAATTTTTCAGGTGTTAAAATTAAACTCCATTATGAAAAACTTTTTAGATACCCTGCTTCAAATAAAAGCATTTATGCCTTTGTGCAGCCAAGACCAACAGGCACTTTTTTCTTTTGAAAAACAAATTATAAAAAGAATTCGTCAAGATGTTAAACAAACAGGCACAAGCGACCTTTTTAACCTTCAAAGTGAAGACGGAAATTTTTTAAGTCATGTAAGTGTCATGCTTAATTTAAACAACCTTGCAAACGAAATTTTAAAGCACAATAAGTTGGCATTAGCAAAAAACAAAAAGGGCGAAACCATGGCATTTTGTGCAGTAAACTGCAATAATTTTGCAGTCGCAAATAAATGCCTAAACAACGCTGAACTGGTTAAAACAAAGTGCAATGGAACCTATTTTATTTTTGAAGCAACAAAACTTGCTAACAGTGTTCCGTTTTTAAATAACCTTATAGATAATTTTCCACAATATCTTACCCTTAAAGACGAATTTCATGAACACATAGGCTTTTATTTAGTTAGAAACAAAAAAACAAAACAAGCAATTAAATTAATAAAAGAACGCCCAGAAATTGCAAAACTAAAAAATGTTGATGGCGACACCATGGCTCACATTGCCTTTGATGAACAGAATTTAAGTGTTTTGCAAGAATGGATAGATAACAAAGCCCTTCGCAGAATTCAAAATAAATATAAGCAATCAGTTGTTCACTTAATTGCAATTGAAAACCGAAAGCCAAAACTTACTCTTAAAGCCTGTGATGATAACATTGCTTTAAAGCAACAAGATTATCTTGGCAACACCCCCGCTCATTATTTTTGCAGCAATTCAAATTACCGCCTTGCAAACCTTGCCTTTAAAGTGAAAGGAATTCACACAATACAAAACAATAAAGGGCAAACAATAACCGACATTGCAAGAGAGAAAAACGACCTTCTTTCAATCGCCAACTACACAGAAAATGAAAAATAACAATTTGATTGCTTAAAAATAAAAAAGACCCCCATGAAGTTTTTAATCTTCATAAAGGGTCTTTTTTAACTGGTTCTGTTTCAAACAATCGGTAATTTTTATTTTTAACAAAACTCTATTTCTTCGCCATTTTCAAAGGCATCATAAATTGCTTTCTCTTGAAGTTTCTTTTTCAAATCAATTCCAAAATACTCTTCAAAAGCCCTAACTTGTTTTTGTTTGCCATTTTTCATTATTGCTTCACCATGCACTAAAATATCCGCACCAGGAATTAATTTAGCAAAACTAAAATTATCTTCCGCACTGCCAAATTGGGCTATAACTTCACCATGTGCTTTAACATCTGCACCTTCAACATTTTTTGCAAAGGTATAGTTAAAATTAACATGTCCGCTTTCTATAACAGCCTTTCCATGAGCCTTAACATCTGCACCAGGAACAGACATTGCAAAGCAACAGTTATAATTTGGGTCGCCACTTTCAATAACCACTTCCCCATGCGCTTTAACATCTGCACCTTTGATTTCTTTGGCAAAGAAATAATTAAATCTTGGGTCGCCACTTTCAATAACTACTTGACCATGAGCCATAACATCTGCACCAGGAATATTTTCTGCAAATTTATAGTTAAATTCAGCATCTCCACTTTCTATAACTTTTTCGCCAAACCTTTTAACATCTAACCCTTCAACATCTCTTGCCAAAAAATATAGTTGCCCAACACTACAATTTTGCAAAGCAATTTCTTCTAACTTCAAAAAAGAATCAGAAGGAATATATTCCTCTTCACCATTAACAATTTCACCATTAACAATTTCTAAATTACCCCTTTTAGATTCTCTTAATAAAATTGCTTTAAAATCATCAAATTTAACCTTATTAACCATTTTCAACCTCCATTTTCCATGATTATATCATTAAATTTTTGTAATTTCAATACCCATTTAAAAATTAAAGGTTTATTTTTAACGAATTTAACCTGAAAATAAATTTTATAAGAAATTTCTAAACAAAACTTTATTACTTCAACAAATAAATATCCACCGGCTTAGCTGGTGGATATTT
>ERZ780149.2205-NODE-2205-length-18669-cov-4.880574_pt1 | contig 18669 bp, 24 predicted proteins | sample MGYA00511367_ERZ780149 | MGnify/ENA primary metagenome ERZ780149 (study PRJEB29588, sample SAMEA2153852) | human gut metagenome | biome: human gut; feature: human-associated habitat; material: faeces | place: Denmark | collected 2008/2010 ... | reverse complement strand
TATCTTTGCACTCGCAATTGCGAAAATAGCTCAGTTGGTAGAGCACAACCTTGCCAAGGTTGGGGTCGCGGGTTCGAGTCCCGTTTTTCGCTCGAGTACATTAAAATACTTTCAGACTACACTGAAATGCTTTTCCATTCATGCGAAAATAGCTCAGTTGGTAGAGCACAACCTTGCCAAGGTTGGGGTCGCGGGTTCGAGTCCCGTTTTTCGCTCTAATTCAGTTAGTTTGAACTTTCGTCCGGGTGGTGGAATTGGTAGACACGCTACTTTGAGGGGGTAGTGGCCGTAAGGCTGTGTGAGTTCGAATCTCATCTCGGACACCTTGAAAAATCGCAGTTAACTTCATGTTAGTTGCGATTTTTCTTTTTTTTCTACGCTTTCGGTTGTTAATCGATGTCGCTGCCATCTTTGAGCGCCTGACCTAACCATGCAAATATGCAGAGTATCATAATGAGGAATGCCATAATTAATTAATTTAGATGTTTGGTGGGAATCTGCCGATTCTTTGGCGCGAAATTAATCGCATGATGGGCGGTATCCCTGTGCACCTAAGTTAAAAAGTGTTGTAATAGATTTATTGTCATGCGTCCCTTATTACCATGCGCCCAAAAGTGGCGCGGCTCTTCCGTGCCGGATATAAAAAGAAAGAGCCGAATCTTGATGATTCAGCTCTTTCCTTGTGTTGCCTTGGAAGGATTCGAACCCTCACAGGCGGAACCAGAATCCGACGTGCTACCATTACACCACAAGGCAATTATTATCGGTTTGCGTGTGCAAAGTTATAAGGTTTGTTGCGATTCTCCAAATGTTTTGGCAACTTTTTTTCAAGTATTTTTGCGCTTATTTCTTAATCCTCATTAGACCAGACTGTTTTGCTGACACAAATGTGACCGTATTACCTTGTGGCAATTATAGACGTCCTTGAATAATTAATGTTATTTGTTTGAAAATAATATTGTGAATCCAAAAATTATTCGTATCTTAGAGCGAGAGAAAATTGTGCCTATGAAAAAACTCGAAAGTATTCTTTTTAATATCAACCTGCCTGATCGCAAGGCTTACCAGGGTTCGCTGCTCATTGCAGAGCCGTTTCTCAGGGAATGTTATTTCAATCATGCCGTCATATCTCTGATTGAGTATAATCCCTCCGGGACTTCCATGGGGCTTGTCCTTAATAAACAGACCAACTACAATCTATCCGATCTTATAAGCAATGTTTCGCGTCCCGATGCCATCCCTGTGTATTGTGGCGGTCCAATGTCTTGCGACAGGATGTATGTGGTCCATCGGCTTGGCGACATTGTGCCGGGTTCACGTCTCATCGCTAACGGGCTCTATGTCGGCGGCGATTTTGAGATGTTGGTTGATTATGTCAACTCCGACATGCCTTTGGAGGGCTATGTCAGATTTTGTCTTGGATACAGTGGATGGGGTGCAGGTCAGCTTGACGAAGAATTGCGCAAAAAAGTGTGGGCTGTTGCGTCTGTTTCTGATACCGAGAATCTGCTTGCCGGTTCAGAAGACGCTTATTGGCATCGTCAGGTGAAACAAATGGGGCGCGATTACCGGGGATGGCTTTATCATCCTCAGAATCCAAGAATGAACTGATTATTCATATCCATGCAGATACGCCTTGCGCGTTGAATTGTGTCATTGCGTTTCACGGTATTGCACAATGCCGCGCCTGTTTCTGTTGGGTGCTATAATAAAAAAATTGATTGTCATCCTCTCTTGATAATCAGCGCATTGCAAATTTACTGTGTTGAGAGCCTATGCTAATCTCAGTGCAAAGATACACATTTTCAGACAATTAAAAAACAGATTGCATATATATCATCATCTCAAAATATAATACTGGGTAGCGGATTAACATTCGTAGGAATATAAAGGTAAGCATCCCTTGGAATCCTTATGAATGTACATATTTCTAATTGAGATATTTTATCAATCATGGGATAATTGGGGCTGTGAAGCTCGGATTATCCACCTTTTTTATTGCCCTTTTGAAACCTTACTGAAAGCCTTATATATGTAATAATGAATCTAATAACACATATATAATCAATCGAAGAACAAATGAATAAAATTTTTAAAGCCATCGCTATCGTTGGCAACGTATCCGAGGTTATCATAGCCTCCGCAATGGTCGCTGACCTTATCAGCAAACTCCGTGGCATTAACACTGCCTCAAAATCAACCCCTCTGGCAGAGGAAACTCCCCAGCCAGACCAACCTATCGCTGCGTGAAGAAATTAAGCGTGGCAATCATTCTTAGCGAGATTCTATTGAACTTGCTAAAGAGCGCCAAGAAGCTCTACGACATGAAGAAACTTATGTAATAATCATGTTCGTAGGGCTTTTTTGCTCATTTCAGACAGAGAATATTAATCTAGTAAAACCCATTCAACATGGCAAACAACTCTTTAGTGGTGGTACCTGACAACGGTATCATCACACAACCGACATGGGAAGTTCGGGAAGGTCTGCATGATCCATATACCGAAAGACATCCCAACTTCATCGAAGGCCCCTCCAACGAGATAAGCATGGAGGAATTGACTTTCAAGAATATCATCCCCACGTTCAGCGATAACTCTCTGACAATCTCACATCAGAAGTTCATCGAGACAACAAGAAAGGCAGCTGAAGTTATCTTCGGTGCCGGGAACATCACGACAGCAGAGACAAGATGCAGCCATCCGATAATTGGAAGAATCCCCTCTGCTCAACACAAGAAGGCATCCGAGCTTAGAGACGATGAAAAGACCATATTCTATCAGCGTCTTGCATGGATAGCCCACATTACGACCCTCACATCCTCAATCAACGGCCAACAGGTTTCACTGACAATCGGTGGAACACGAAGCTATGCGGAGGATAAACTCTATGCACGCCAGAACCCACAGCATTTCCGAGTATTCATCGGATTTCGTGTCCGTGTCTGCTCCAATATGATGCTAACCACAGACGGCGTATCTGACAATCTGCTCTGTATGACGGAAGCAGGTATATTCCAGAAAGCGTTTGAACTGTTCAACCGGTTCGACGAAGTAAAGGAATCCACTCTCTACAACCTTGAAGCCCTGAACAACACATGGCTTTCACAGGAACAGTTCTGCAAGATAATCGGGAGACTCCGCTTGTATCAGGCACTCCCAAACACTCAGCAGAAAGCACTGCCTCAGATTCTCCTAGGAGACTCGGTAGTGAACGCAGCGACAAAGCAATATATCTCCAATCCCAACTTCGGTATGGGTGATGGTGATGGCTCGATTTCATGTTGGCAGCTTATGAATCTTCTCAACGAAGCAGTCAAGAATTCATATTCTGACCTTTGGATTGAGAGAAATGCCAACTGCACTACATTCGCATCAGGAATAGCTAACGCCCTCAACGGCAACGATGACTCCTACAGCTGGTTCCTGAACTAATCAATCAACGAAGGGAGGCTCTACACTAAAATTCAAAGTGTGGAGTCTCTTTTCTTTTGTCAAATCCTCTGCAAATGAGAGCAGAGCCAAGCTTGCTTGAGCTATGCCGAATGCAGCGAGGATTCAACATAGTTAAATCCTTCAAAATCATATAACAATGAGTTCAGAAGATTTCGAAATGGCTCCTATGGCTTTCACCGGTCATCAGGACTACGAGAAGAAAGTGGCTGAAAAATTCAATCAGCTATCATCCCTCAATGTCAACGATAAGACAGAAAAGAAGAATGGCCTGACCTATCTGAGTTGGAGCAATGCTTGGCTCGAATTCAAAAAGGTCTATCCCACCGCAACGTATAATGTTGTCAAGAACCCCCAGACAGGACTCCCATATTTCGTGGATCCTGCTGTCGGAATCATGGTCTTTACCGAAGTAGAGGCCGATGGTCTGAAGTATTCCATGTGGCTCCCGGTAATGGACGGAGCTAACAAAGCAATGAAAATCCAACCTTACACCTATCAGGTATGGAACAAAACAACGAAGCAGTATGAAAACCGTAAGGTGGAAGCTGCGACGATGTTTGACATCAACAAGGCTATAATGCGTTGTCTTACAAAGTGTTTGGCTATGCACGGCCTCGGAATCTACCTCTATAATGGGGAAGATATGCCTGAAACGGTGGAATCAAGCACCGAAGAACCGCAACAGAACGCAACTCCCGTGAAAACAAGAAAGCGTAAATCAAATGACCGCTATGATGGAATAAGACAGGCCATCAATGCAGCCAATACTACTCAGGAACTCATGACGCTCTATCAGCAGCATCCGGAGGTGGCGAACAATCCTCAAATCCTGGCTCTTTTCACCGCTCGGAAAGAAGAGCTATTAAACGCAGCATAATGACATGGCTACAAAAAGAATAGAACTCAAATCATGTAGTGTGGTCTTCAATCCGGAGGATCACACCTACTACCTGCCTGAGAAAAACAAATATCTCTCAGGTATCACAGGGATGTTGGAACGTCAATTATTCCCTGACACATACGCCGGTATTCCCGAAGCTATAATCAAACAGGCAGCGGAATACGGGACATCAGTCCATCAATCCATAGAAGCATTCGATATGGACTGGGAGAACGACGGTACTCAAGAAGTAGCAGATTACATAAGGCTTATTGCTGAAAATGGTCTGGTACATGAAACCTCGGAATATCTCATAACCGACGGTGAGAACTACGCCTCCATGATAGACAAGGTGTATCGCGTTGATGAGACCACCTTCGATATTGGAGACATCAAGACCTATGGTGTAATGACTCCCGATAAGAGAGAAAAAGCTCGTTGGCAGCTTTCAATCTATGCCTATCTGTTTGAATTAATGAACAAAAAGGCAAAGGTAAGACGCATATTCATCCTTCATATCCGCAACAAGGCGAAGAAGGACGGTAGCTTCGATCATATCTCTGACTTCATCGAGCTTGTCAGAATACCCTCGGAGATAGTGAAAGATTTGCTCTACACTGACTCCATAGGACAACAGTTCTCAAATCCCTATGCAATTCCGGAGGACATCAAATCTCAGGAATCCGTCATCAGGAAACTCATTCAGGCCAAAACCGATGCTGAAACCAGACTCAACAGCATCAAGGCCAGAATACTCTCACTCATGGAAGCTCAGGACATCAAATCTTGGTGTACTGAAACCATGAGAATCACTCGTAAATTACCATCAACCCGAAGCTCCTTCTCACTGGCAGATTTCAAGGAGGCTCATTCAGACATCGACATCGAGCCTTACATGAGAACAAGCCAAGTGGCCGGGAGTCTCACTATCACACTCTAGTATGGACAAATTAGAAGAATCGCGTGAGTACAAAGCTGCAATGGCTTTGGAAGACGCAATCAATGATATGGGCTGGGATGAAAGAAAATTCGCCCAAGCCTGTACGACAATGCACCGAACTTTGCAACAGACCCTGTTCAGGACTATCGTTGCAGTTCTCAGAGAATACGCTGACCCTAACCGCAGCGTGGATCCCAGAAACGAAGCATCGAAAGAAGGCTCTCGTAAACTCATGGAGGTAATAGACACTCTGTATATTCCCTTCATATAAACGCTTGAAACATAGCACCACCTTTCGAAGAGGGAGGCAAGTCATCTTAACCGGTGGCCTGTCTCCCTCTCTTTTTATGAAACCTCAAAATTGAAGAAAAATGATATTGTTCAATATTCGAGACTATGACGATTTCAAATACCTTTTCGGTATAGAATCGCATGGCAACGGTGTCAAGAGCAGAAAAAATAAAATCCTGCTCCAACACATCAAGAACCCTGCCTTGATAAAGTATTGCAGGGAACACAACGACTGGTCATTGCTTCGCATCAGAAACATGGCTGAACTCAAACAGCTTGTACTGGGATATATCCGGGAATCAGGCAAAGCCGATTCCAATCTCCCTAACAAGGTAATCCTCATTGGCAACACCTACTGGAGTGCTCAATATAAGACCGACCACATGGAAGGATTATGCGAGGACTTCGATAAAAAGGCAGTCAGATATGTCAACACCAAGACAGACCGTGTGTATAAGATGAAGGCAGGGAAATTCTTTACCTCCATCATAAAGGAAACGGAAATAGGTCAGATTCTTTCTGAGCAGGTTGTAAACTGGCTTTCGGAAGAATTTACTCAGGACTGGCAGACTTACACTTTCGGTAAGACCCCAAACGTCGAGCTTCATGTGGATGATAACTTCAAGTTGATCTACGATGAATGTGCCTGTAAAGATTTCAAAGGTTGTAGCTGCATGGTTGGCAGAGACAGACATTCTTTCTATGAAGAGTCCGTTGATGCTAAAGCTGCTTATCTGCTTGACATAGATGGATATGTTCTGGCAAGAGCTATCATCTTCACCGATGTAAAAGACGAGGATGGTAAAAAATGGAGATTGCTTGAACGGCAGTATTCCAAAGAATCCAATGAAGTTCTGAAACGCCTATTGGTTGACCTCTGTATAAAAGGGGGTTATATAGACGCATACAAGCAAATTGGGGCTGGTTGCTCAGAGTCAAGAGCTTTTGTAGCTAATGACGGAACATCTCTCATTGATAAGAAATTCTCAATCAGATGCGACCTTGATACATACGACATTCTGTCATATCAGGACTCATTCAAATACTACGATTATGACCGGAATATCGCTTACAACTACGTTGATAGCCATTACGATTATTGTCTCGATACCACTGACCTCAATCTGGAAGGTGATTACGATGATGACGATGAAGATGAGTCATACGATGAGTACCATGACTACAACTGTCCGGAGACCCGAATCTGCTACTATCATGGGCAGGAAATATCTGTAGATGTGGATAATCTGGAAGATTTCGTCTGGATTGAAAGCGAAGGAGAATACCATCACAGGGAGGATTGTTCCCAGTGCGATGCCTGTGGAAAATGGGTAGTGAAAGAAGATGCCACCTATAATTCTGATGCGGAAGCCTATTTCTGTGATTCCGAATGTGAATCCAAATACATCAAAGAGAATTTCTTCTACGCTGAATATGACGATGACTACTTCTATCACGAAGATGACATCACCACGATTCAGACATGGGACGAAGAAAACCAATCTTACAAGGAAATAACAATCAGCTGTATGTCGAGAGACTGGCTAATCAACAATGGCCGTGCTTTCGGAGGTGGTGATACATGGTTCATCACTGACGAGGCACTTGCTCTTAAAACAGCATAACACCCTAGTAAAATGAACAAAACAATAGACTGGCGTTTGCTCAAAAAGCTATACGCCATACACTCGCCGTCAGGAAAAGAGGACAAGATGATAGCGTTCCTCGTTTCCTATCTCAAATCCTTGCCCGGCGTTAAACTGGGCAGGGATTCTTATGGCAATCTCTACGCATGGAAAGGAGAATCAGAAACCTATCCTTGCATAGTCGCTCACCTCGATCAAGTGCAGCGAAACCATCCCCGTGATTTCAGAGCAATAGAGACCAGAGACATCATCTTTGGCTACTCTGCAAAGGAACATTCAATATGTGGACTTGGGGCTGACGATAAAAACGGAATTATCATCTGTCTTGAAGCGATTAAAAAGTACGATTGCATGAAAGTCGTATTTTTCAAAGAGGAAGAAACCGGGTGTCATGGTTCTTCTCGTGCTGAAATGAAATTCTTTGAAGACTGTCGCTATGTAATCCAATGCGACCGTCGAGGAAATTCTGACCTGATTACCAATATCGGTTGCTCTGACTTATGCAGTGAGAAATTCATCCAAGATATAGACCCTGAAAAATGGGGCTATAAGGAGGAAACCGGAATGATGACTGATGTGGAAGCCTTGAAGGAACGTGGCTTATCCGTGTCTGCAATCAACATGGGCTGTGGTTATTACAATCCTCACACAGACGAGGAAATCACAGTGAAACGCGACCTTGAAAAGTGCTGGCACCTTGTTCAGCACATAATCGAGGACTGTGCCGAAACATATCCCCACGAAGTTGGAGACAATGCCTGTTTCGGTTATGATGAGTGGGAAATCGAAGATGAGATACATTCGATTATTCAGCAAGACCCCACAATGACAGCTTCCGACCTCTACGATATGTATCAGACAAACTACCCCATGCTCAGACTGGAGGACTTTGAACGTATCGTATCAGATCATCAACTCTGGTATGACGATGAAGAAGAAACATTAACCCAAACATTCAAACCAGATGGCAAAGAAACAGACAAAGAAGACTTCATCTTCTAAGCTCACTATTGAGCATCGTGGCCCCTCTATATTTGAAGTGGCCCATCAGGTGCATCATACGGTAGCCCGGTGCTGTGCTTACTGCGGCAGACCTATGACACCATCAGACGTGAACGATTATGGCAGCCTCTGTGAACGCTGCTACATGAAAGAATACTATAACGACTGAAAACAATGGATATAAATAAAATCATTTTTTCAAGGACGGCACCTAGTAAGAAGGTGGAGATTGTGAAAACTCTCTCCATCTCTCAACTGCTGTCCATCACCCCTGAAGCCATAACAAGAATGGTTAAGGAAACAGGTTCAAGCATAAGCAAGAGCCGAAACAAAGAGCTTCGCATATCATCCAACCTCAGAACTGGGAACAACTGGAATTCTGAGATCGAGGGCGTAAGACTCTACAAAGGTCATCTATCGGTGGACTTCTATCTGCAATTTGAGAACACCGATACTAACACCAATGACAGCCTCAATAATTTTCTGAACAAAGGGGATTATCGAGGTAGCGTAATCAGAAGCGACAGATATGGCACAATCGCCATTACTACTTCTCATACAACGAAGCTGACAAAGCCGAGTTTGTGAAATCTCTGCTTCTTGAATATCTCAACCGAAAATATAAAGACAAGTTGGGTTAACCATCCCTGACCAACAGAAGGGAGAACTGACAATAATAATCTCGATTCTCTCTTCTTTTGTGTTCAAATGGTTGATGTGTTCAAATAAATCTGTAATAACATTTGAATACGTCCTAGTCATGTACCCATTAAATACAAAGATTAAAATGGAAACGAAACCAGCGATAATCTATGCCCGCGTGTCAAGCGTGGGTGATAGACAAAACACAGAACGCCAGATTTCAGACCTTACCAGATATGCAGAATACTCAAATCTCACAATAACAAAGGTATTTGAGGAACATATATCCGGAGCAAAACGGAATACCGAGCGACCGGTGTTATTGGAGGCTATCGAATATGCCAAATCCAATAATATCACACAAATCCTGATTTCTGAATTATCCCGTCTTGGCAGAAATGCCTTTGAGGTATTATCAACTGTCAAGGAGATGATCGACGCAGGAATCAACATCTACTTCCAGAAAGAACAATTCACTTTATTGGACGAAGAGGGCAAGCCAAGCCTGTTCGCTCCAGTGATGATTGCCACTTTATCCACCTGCGCCCAACTTGAAAGAGAGAATATCAAATTTCGTCTCAACTCCGGTAGGGCAAACTACATAGCCAAAGGTGGCAAACTAGGAAGAAAGAAAGGTTCGACCAAATCAGAGGAAGCCTTACGAGAGCAATACAAGGATGTCATAACACTCTTGAAGAAAGGCTACTCCGTCAGGAATATAGCCAAACTTCAGAACGTGGGCATCTCAACAGTTCAAAGAATCAAAAATCAATTTATCAACAAATAATCATGGAAACAAATTATGTAATCATCCTCGACTTCTGCGGTGGCTATCTGAACATCATACACCTGTCAGAAGAAGAGAAGAAAGAATCCGAGAAATATGAGGATTTTGAATCATTCCTCAGTACCCTCGAAGAAAAGTATGGCTTTCGCCTCAAAGACTGCAACTGGATGACAACAGAGACTCTTCAGGTCTATCGCTACGAAAACGGAAAGGAGGTGAGTCATGCCTAACTGGGCCTACTCGATGTATCATGCAACGGGAGATAAGGAGCAACTTAAAAAGCTCCACTCCGTTATGGATGAACTGGAGTGCATGAAGGCTCCGGGACTACATGACAATGGCTTCGGATCAACGTGGCTTGGAAACCTCGTCATTAAACTAGGCGGCGATTGGGAAAAGGTCTATTGTCGCGGATATTGGGACAACCTTCTTCTGCATGACAATGGCACTGTTTCGTTCAGCATTGAATCAGCATGGGGAGAACTCAATGAAGTCCGAGAGTTCATCGAAGAAAAGTTCCCCGGTGTTAAGCTCTATTTCCAATGCGAAGAATCAGGCAATGGAGTTTATGAGACAAACGACGATACTGGAGAATACTTCCCTGAACGATACTATCTCTGGATGGAAAACGGAGAGTCGATGTACCATAAGACACTTGAAGAACTGATTAAGGACGTTCAAAGCGAAACCGGCTCCAAGAATCTCAAGACCTTCGACTCATGCAAAAAAGCTCTGGAAACATACTCCAGAAACCACAGCGACCTCTGCTATACATTGGCTGAGTTTGATGTGGTGGAATGACTGTTGGCAATTAAGATATGTGGTCTCGTGCCGCATACCTTTTTGTTTTTACCGTCCTGAACTGGCATAAAAGCCTAATATTTGAGAGAATAAATGCTCAAGAAGAGTGTGAAATCCGAAAAAAAAGAGCTAACTTTGCACTACCGATTGGGGAGAAATCCAATTGGTCAGGAAAAGCGTTAGCTTTCTTTCGAGGTCCGGAGAAATCGCCAAATTACATCCACAAGACCCAAGGGAGAAGGATTTACGCTCTTCTGTTTTGTCTTTTGCATCATACGACGGGTGTGAACCTGTCATACGCATAGACTCAACAGAGAGGGCATTTATTCTTCCTTTTTCATGGGTCTTAGGCGTTTGGCGATGCCTTCCGGACAATGGGAAAAGGCGATGAAGTCCTCTCTTTTCTTGTACCCATGATAAACCGCTGAATCCGGAGGACAATAGGCACGAGTAAACAGCCTCTTGAAAACTGCTTATGATATTTGAAATTATTATTTGCGTAATTGTCCTTGGCATTGCGTGGTATATCGTTCAGGGTCGATTGGGAAAGAAAATCAGCGAAACAGCCGAAGAGTATGGCAAAGTATTCTCTGATAACGATGTGTCAAATCTGAAGATGATGCTCATTCCATTGACCGGTTGTCTGCTGATGGCAATCTTATGGTGGTTTGTGATGTGCGGAATAAGGGATGTTTCAGAAGGAATTATAACTCTTTTGGCCGCTGTAATCATCGAAGCAGTCTTAGGATTTGGGTATATCAAGTTATGTTCTAAATCCGCTCAGGATTTTGGAAGATATGGAAAGACGCTGTTTGTTGCAGTCCGACTTTATGCGTTTGTCCCTGTTATTATTGGATTAGGATTGTTCCTGTTTCTATTAGCTACAGGCTATCATATTCCTTTCTTTTGGCTGTTTACAGTTCTCATGATTGCCTCATTTATTCCTGTTTACAAGAATTATCCAGCCCTTAAGAATGAATTTGTAAAGGCAATCAATCCTAACAATGTAGCGACTCAATCGACACAGTCCATAACGCCGACATCTTCAGAATCTACAATTTCTCAATCCCATACAGTTAAGCCTGCCAAGCGTTGCCCTTATTGTGGCGAAGAAATTCTTGCTGTGGCTAAAAAATGCAAGCACTGCGGAGAGTGGCTTGAACAAAAATAATAGAATCTACGAGTTATGGTATCACTAATTCTCATCTTACTCGCAGTAGGAGCCTACTTCCTGCTGAAGAAAAATCTTATTGCCAAGTTCCCCCAACTTGGTGATGTGAAAATTGGAGCTTTAATTGGAGTTCCGTTGTTCTACATGACTTATAGCCTGTCAGAAGTCTCACGTTTATGGGGAGCCGGGAAAGCGATTTTCAATACGACTGGTTATCAGCATCTGATGTCTGGAACAGACGCTCAATGGGATGCGAACATCCTTGCGAGTGCAATCAACAATATGGAGTCTGAAACTCGGAATGCCTGGGCGTTTGTGTCTATGGCTGAGTCTTGTTCCCAATATCTGGCAATAATAGTGGTTGCACTCGGAGCTGTTATGATTTATAAATTGTTTAATCCTGACGCATTACCTAAATGGAAATACCAGACACTTGTGATTATATCCGGGATATGCTGTGTATTTCCATATCTGCTTTATGCCTTTGGATTACAGAATATCTATATATGGCTTATTCTCGTAGTGGTAGCGGCTCTTTTCGGATGGACATACTACATTTACAAAAATGCTTCGATAAGAATGGCTGATGTCCCAGATTCCAATCCCTGTGAGGAGCCAAATTCTTCAGCTTCAGAAGCTACAAAACAATGCCCTTATTGCGGAGAAACCATTTTGGCAGTAGCAAAAAAATGTAAGCATTGTGGCGAATGGCTGTCAGAGCAGAGTGAAGAAATTGTGTCTGAAACGCAATATATCGAATGTCCTATCTGCGGAGAGGAGATAGAAGTTGATGCACAGTTTTGTCCTTATTGCAAAGAAGCAGTGCCGACCGATATAGAGGTTAAATCCCGTACAACCGAGCTTTCTGAAACCCATACAAATGCATGGCAACTAAAAATGGCTCAAAGCACGGAGTCATATAATGAGACCAACAATCGGAAGAAGTATATATGGATTGCTATAGCAGTAGTGGCGATATGTCTGCTATTCTGGTATTTTGGTTCAAGCTCCAATAATGGTTCAGGTTCATCTTCCGGTTATGATGACATTGAAGTGTCAACTTGGGATAATGATGACGATTTCCTAATAGACTAAAACGACTACATAAAGGTATGAAACAAATAATCATAAAAGCGTTTGCCATTGTAATAATGGCAGTTGCAGGCCTTGAAGCCAACGCACAGGCTATCTCCATCAGCTCGCTCAATGACGCTTTGAACGAAATGGCACGCTCTGGCGCCGCTGTCGGTTTTTCACCACTTGTAGATGTGTTGGAACAAACAGGATACCACCAGGTGAAGTGTACTGATTCGAGAGGAGGAAATTATGTCAACATATACGCCAAAAACTGCAAAGTAAAGAGGCTGAATAATCAGGGTCGTGGAGACGAAGCCTATTATCAGGCCATTTCCCCAACTGCAAATGCTTCGATAGCAGAAATCCTGTGTTCAGGTGACGGCACATTCCTTGAATTAAGAGTATATGTTTACGGCAAAGCGACTGCCATGAAATGGGTGAATCAACTCAAGAAGGCAGGCTATAAATGTCCTGCCCCCGGAGGATTGATGGGCTTCTCAGCATGGCAATACGAAAAGCCCGGAAGAGACACGATTACAATCTGGCAAAGAAGCGATAAAGCTGATACATATATTTTAATTGTAGGTTATTGATAAAACGTCTGGCTGCACATATTAATATGAGAGCTATTATCACATTATTATCCATTTTAGTGTCGTTGTGTTTCCCTACGATAGCATCCTCTCAGATCCCTAAGTCTGCAATTAACGCTTGGCATAAGGAATACTACGAAGATGCCTATGGAGACTACGATTACAGACAGCCATATCTGTATATGCCACTGGACTATTCTAAGGATAGTTCATGTACAATCGGAGTGCTCCCCGACTGTTTCATCATATTCCTCTATGGCACGGCTGTAAATTACTATTTCACGTCTCCGGAACTTTATGTCTCCGCCAAAACATCCGATGGTCAAGTAATAAACTTTAAAACCTCCAAACCGGAAAATGATGCTATTGCGACGTGCGTGATTAAAGAGCCTGAATCAATGAGGAAATTCCTGAATCTTTTAAGAAAGGGCAATTTCAGGCTTCTAATTTCAAGCAAGCCCAATTCACAGGGGGAGCTTATTCCGGTAAAAAGAGAAACCATCGGAGTATGGGAAGCGATGAACGACCATCTTTCTCAGAACCCAAACTTTTATACAACATGGGGTGATCTGTTAGGCATCCCAGAGTATAAAGGACAATAAATAAGCAGAAACATAGAATGCGTATGAAGATTAGAATCATTATCGTTTTGATTGGGCTGTTTGTAAGTCTAAGTGCTTTTGCCCAGCAAGCCAAACTCATTCCCATACAAGAGACAGAAGATTTTGAAGTCTTAGTTGCGGATCAGATTACAAAAACTTATGAAGGGACATTCATAGCAATTCTGAAGACTTATCTCTATTCGGATATTGCCAAAGGCTCTTTTATGGAGACCTTTGAAGTAGGTGAAATACCTGCATATAAAATGGAGTTCATTGAGTTCTCGCCCGATTGGTCTCAGTTTGCAATATATGCAATAGAAGCAGTTGATGACAATGGGAACAAAATATTCCATTACACTAACCCAAGCCCTCGTACATACCATCCTATTTCAAGCAGTCATACTGTTTTTAATCTTGTTCCAATGGTAAAGAAATTCAAGATTATAGACTACCCCAAATAGAATTATGACCGATTCGTCATCGATATGAAATTTTAAATAAATAAATTTAGATACAGGAGCAATGAAAAGAATTTTTATCATCCTCACAATGCTGATGACTCTCAGTATTGTCTCCTACGCTCAGAAAGCGACAACGACTAAACCGAGCGTAAAAGAACTTGTTAACGTGGTTCTTAGCACAAACCCCGTCAGCAACATAAAAAAGATAGCAGCTCAAAATGGCTTTAGTCCAATGAAGGCTACTGTGTCAGGTGCTACCCGATATGCTTTCAGCAAAGCTGTTAAAGGTGGAAAGAATGTGTTGGTTTATGACAAATACCCCAAAAAGAAAACTGTCTATAATACTACCGCGTCAAGTGCCGTAGTAAGGTCATGGGAGAGCCAGATCAAGGCTATGGGATATAATTTTGACAATCACTTCATTGAAGGTTCTGATGAAATCTGGCTTTACACCAAAGCCGGCTATCCCTCAATTATGATCATGCACAACAGTGGTGGTTATTTAATTGACATAAGCACAAGCACGTATTAAGCTGAAGTTCATCCGTTCACGTATCAATTACAATAGCCTCCAGTGATGGGGCTATTTTTGTATCTGTCCATGAGAGACAAAAAAGAAAGGTCGTTATCAGTATCTCTTCGATCTGACTTAACCTTTCACGGGCGTATTGCTTTCATTGGGGAGACTAAAGCTGATCCCAATATACTGACACCGTTATCCGTCTTCCAATATCCTTCTGACCAATCTTCTTAAAGTCAGTGATACCGGGCTAATTTTTTGTTTTCTATAGCGAAGTCTTCAACCGCTCTCTACACACAAAGCATAGAGAGCAGAAGGACTCACGCTTAATTCTTATTCACATATAAGGATTTGAGGTATGTTTCAGCCGTCATGTCGAAAGCGGTGAAAAAGTATCATTCGTCATGTCGGAAGCCATTTTTGCCGGCGTAAAATTCAACTGCTTGCCGGCAACGATTTACAGCTAATCTAATGCTCCCTATTCTCACATAAAGGACAGTCTAAATGTCAAAAATGGAGGTAAAATCCCCTCTTTTCCCTTAAAATTGATATGAAAATAATGCGGCATAATTTATGTGCCGCCATGACGGTCAAGATATAATAGCTATGACACATCAAAAATTTATGACAAGAAAAAGATTTAATAATCCTTATTTAACAGATGAAATTCTACAGAAATTACTTAGGCTCAGCTGATGAGCTTGAGCGGGAGAGCGATGTCGGCTCTGACGATAAGCAAAAATACGACATAAACGAGATTATCCCATTCATCCCCAAGAAGTTTGAGAAAGACATATTCAATCTCAAAACCAGAATCGGCGAGGAAAACTTCTATCGGGGACTGACCATAGAAACATCACTGGCAGAAATGTATGAAGTATGTCCTCATGGGAGAAACAGGGCAGATACATATAACTCTCTGATTGATTTTCTAAAGGACGAACTTGATATAACCCTTTTAATCTCCAATAAACGATATGGATCTATCACGGATATTGCTTGGTGAGAACGATGACTTTCTGCATGAGTCTGGAATGGTTAATCGGGATGAACCAATGATTGAGACATTGAAGGAACCATGCGCTGCTCCATCTTCCAAATTCGATGAAGATATAAAGGCATTGCAGAATTACTTCGGAGAGTCTAAATTTCAAACCGGACTCTCCATTGAGATTACATTAGCGGAATTATTAGATATTGTACCGCGACAGAGAAGAAGAACTGATGCTTATACCACCTTGATAAAGCATCTAAAGAATGAATTTGAAATAGAACTAAAAATTATCAAACCACATGAAAAAGAAAATTTTTATAACCGGGAAGGTCAGGGAATTTGATAGCACCAACCCACAAGAATTTACTGATGGAATTGAAGAATATATCAGAACCAATATTGTCAATGAAGAATCAGCGAGTTGTATAAGAGTAAAAGCCTCTGAAACTGCTCCAAACGAAGTAAAAATAGATATGCAGTTTGGAGGGAACGATGATTTAGGCCCAGACGATATAACGAGAGAGATGTATCGTTGCTTTACCGGAGAATATAATGGATTTGTAGCTGAGAATAGTATATTGTGGCCTTTAAGTTTTGGCCCAGATTATATGATGGATGTGAGGTTTTCCATAGAGGACACAATCGCCTCCCACAAAAAGAATACGAAGTTCTACAAAGCTGACAGATACAAGAGCATGACAATGAGTCAAACAATTTTTGGACTAACGATTAAAATTAATTATTGACTATGAACAATAAGATATTGAATAACAGAAATAACGATTTAAAACAAGACACTCATGGGGAAAAAGAGATATATTAGACAGTATTTGAAACAATACTTTGCCAATGGTTGCTTCATAAGTATCGATGGGAAGCATGTTGAGAGGGATTATATCGACAAAAATACAGGTATTAAAAAGACCTACGAGCCAACTATATATACAAGCTCTGCAACTTGTGAAGAATTTGTGGAAATAAACGGGATAAGGGCTAATATAGCTGAAATGGTCTTGACTTGTTATAGCCAATCTGTTCAACAGAATGGTTTAAAATACATCATTCATCATAAGGATGGCGATTTTTCAAATAACAATTTAAGAAACCTTGAATGGATTGAAGATAATCCTTCAAATCGAGCTATGATTAAAGCCGAGATAGTGGCATATCGAAAAATGAGCTTAGAAAAGGCATATAAAAAACTAAAAATCAAAGCTACCCCGCTAGGGGATATAACTCAAAACGGGAGGAAACTTTCTGTACAACATTCGTTGTACGATTCAGATGTTGATTGGGTTTCTTATTTTGACAGAGCATGGGTTGAATATGAAAAAAAGAACTCATGGGGTAGATACGATAGGAAATCAATCTCAGTCGATCTCATAATGAACGATTTTGGGTTTGTATCAGGAGACAAGACCCAATTTACCATACCGGTCGTGCTCCATTTGGATAATGATTTGCTGAATTTTAATAGCAGCAATTTGGAATGGTGCGATAAAACCGACCCACGATATGTAAAGTATATGGAAGAAACGAGATACCGTAGTCTGCAAGAAGAAATAGAAGCCAATTTACACTTTGTCAAAAAGGGAATTCTTGCACCGTGTTTCAGAGATAGATATAAGGATATTGTGGATCTTCAAAACATACCTCTTCCCTGATTGTCAGAGAATAATCCTTCTCAGTATAATAATCCTGATGATGGGTGTCAAAACTTATTGTCAGGATTGTTTAATATCAGCTGGATATACCTTACGGATACCCAGCAAGAACGGATTAAATGGAAATACAATTATCTCACATTTCGAGAAATCAAATATATAAAGAAGAAATGAAGAGACTAGAACGGACTTCCTTCGTCAGTCCAAAGCCCCAACACACACTGAACATCCTCCCTGCTGCTTGGGTTTTGGAGCGAAGCGACGTATTCTTCTATTTTTTCATTACCTCTCTTATACATTTTTTCAAAAAAATAGAAATACAATAATGGTAAATACCCTCAATTCCTTAATAGTAAATATGGAAAAGATAAAATATGAAAAAATTTGCAATAACAGTTCCTAATGTAAAGTATCTGTCTGAGTGGCCTGATTTAGACAAGGCACTCAGACAGTATGGAGATAAGATTATAGTGAATAAGATTGTATGTGGATGTGGTATGACAGATTATTACTTAACTGACTCTACAATGCCTGTGATATTAGCAAGTCCAAGACGAGAACTGATTGTCAGTAAAAAGAAGGATGCAAGGACTCAACACGCCTATTATTTTGACAGGAGTGATAATAACCTTAGCATTGATGAATCGATAAAAAAACTTCGAGACTATCTGTCAACACTCTCAGGCGTTCCCAAAATTATGTGTACTTATGATTCTCTAGAAGTAGTTCTAAAGTGTCTTCATAACTGGAATATGTTAGATTATTTCATAATAATAGGCGATGAAATGACCTGTATATTTACCGATGCTCCGATGAAAGGGGCAAAGTCTATGGAGATTGTCAACCTATTCGGACGCATTTCCAATCGGTGCATATTTATAACCGCAACCCCTCTAAAAGAAACTTATCTTGATGATGTGCCAGTTTTTAGGGATATGTCTTATGTGTCGTTTGAATGGCCTCAGAATCGATTATTGCCTGTATATCTCAGTCCAAAGAAAATGACTGGGACGAGAAACGCTATAAAGGGGATAATCGATAACTACCGTCACTATGGCTACTTTCAGGCAAAACAAGTAAATGGAGTGATTAAGAGGGTGTTTCATAACGATTGTTAATTTGCAGGAAGCCTGTTCAAGAGCA
>ERZ780149.2196-NODE-2196-length-18723-cov-2.647900_pt1 | contig 18723 bp, 8 predicted proteins | sample MGYA00511367_ERZ780149 | MGnify/ENA primary metagenome ERZ780149 (study PRJEB29588, sample SAMEA2153852) | human gut metagenome | biome: human gut; feature: human-associated habitat; material: faeces | place: Denmark | collected 2008/2010 ... | reverse complement strand
GCCATATATCCGCCTCCCCGCTGTTTCTTCCGGGAGAGGATGGACATATGGCGGGCACTTTATACAGGCGGCAGATGTATCTCCAGCGCCTCGCCCAACGGCACCGAGTAAATGAGGATCCGATCCGGCGCACGTCCGTATATTTCGCGGACAGCGGCGGCGTACTGCTCAAGCTGGGAGCTGTACTCATCGGTCAGACGCGCGGCAAGCAGAGTCGGATCATCCCGCTCGGCACGGCTGATACGATCGGTTTTGTAATCGGCTACGGTAATGCGTCCGTCCGGATATTCACACAGCAGATCGACGGAGCCCTGAACATACAGCGTGCGGTCGCCCAGCGCCTCACGCAGGGTCGGCTCGCGCGTCAGCGATGCCAGCGGCACAAACCGCGCGAAGCGGAACTCCCGCCGCACCACCGACGCACGGCGCACCTCCGCGAAGAATCTGCTCGCAAAAAAGCGGCGGATCGCATCCCGATCCAGGATGGCGGCAGTGCGGGCATTCAGATACCCCGCATCCTGCAAACGCGCAAGCTCGGCGTCCGCTCCGTCGGCACAAACGCGGTCGTAATCGCAGAACTGCAAAAACAGGTGCATTGCCGTACCCCGCTCGGCGGCGGTAGGCTTGCGGCTCTCGGCAAGCAGAAGCTCAAATTCGTCCGTACCTGCCGCCCGGAGCAGGCGGATGGACTCGCGCACGGCATCGGTCGTCCGGGGATCACAGCCGCCGAAGCCACGCTCGGAATCAGGCAGTTTGCCCTCATCGCCCACCGGCAGATCGGAGGAAAAGTAAACGCATTTGTCCACCATATCCGCCACCATCCGCGAAGCGGGTACCTTGGTCGGCAGACTGCGAAGCAATGCCTCGACAGGTGTGGGAACAGGAAGGCTTTCGGCAAGGCTACGGTAGTAGGCACAGGTCGCCCGCGTGCGCTCATCCGCCGTATCCGTATCGGCTACGGCGCGCGACAGCGGCTCGCAGGGCAGAATCGAGGCGACCGGCAGAAGATTCAGGTCACCATAAGCGGCAAGCTCGGGGTGCGCCTGCCATGCGGCAGTCACCCAATCCATATACCGCCCACAGGACAGCGCCGCATAGCGATCCCCCGCCGGGAAGGACGGCGGCAGTGTCTGCCTGCCGGTGCCGGTTATGTAAAGCCTCTCGCGGGCGCGCGTCATGGCAACATACAGCACCCGCATATCATCCTCGCGCTCGTGGCGTGCGACTGCCAGCGACACGGTGCGGAACGGAAGCGTCGTGTATTTCCGATGGTCTGCCCGCGAAAACAGCTTCATCCCCAGTCCGCAGGTCGGGTCAAAAACCATGTCCGGCGATCGATGCCCGCCCGCCGCCCGCGCGCCGCATTGCGCAACGAATACCACCGGGAACTCCAATCCTTTGGATTTATGTATGGACATCACCGATACGTATCCGCCGCTTTTCCCGTCATTGCCGACCGGCGCGGATACCGTCGTCTCCAGCTTGCGCTCAAAGTACCGGATGAAATCATACACGCCGGTAAAACTGCCGGTTCGCACGGTGCGGGCGGTGTCATACAGGTACAGGAACGCCTGCCCCGTCCGTGCGGCAACGTGTCCGTCCTGGCGCAAAAGGCGCAGGATACCCTCTGCCGGGAGCGTAAAGCACAGGGTGCGATAGCCCTCCAGCCAGCGCACAAAATCTGCCGCGCGCCGTGCGGGTTCCGCTTCCGTCCCGGTGCCGTCGGCTGTTGACGCCAAGGCGCACAGCCCGCCATAAAGAGAGCCGGCCCCCGCCGCCCGGACAGTCATCAAATCCTCCAGCGAAAAACCCGGATAGGGTGCGCGCAAAACCTCTGCCAGCGGTACATCCCGGTCCGGGTTGTCCAGAACGCGCAGCAGGTTGACGAGGTAGCGCATATCCGCCCCGTGCAGCAGATCCTGCCCGGCATCCGCCTCTTCCAGTTCGCCGCACCCGACCGGGATTCCGGCGGCGGCAAGTGCCGCAGTCAGTTCACGGAAGTGTGTCTTGGAACGCAGCAGAACCGCGATATCCCCCGGTCTGACCGGACTGCCGTCCGCCAGACACGCCCCGCCGCGCAGCAGTTCCGCGATGCGGTTGGCGATATGGGTAAATTCCGGATCCCGCGCCGTCTTGTCCGTCTCCGACTGATCCGGATCCCCGGCATCCTCTTTTTCGCTGTACAGAAGGTCGATCTGTACGCGCGGGGAGACATACCCCGCCGGAACGCGCTTGGAAAAGCCCAGATCGTCCTCCGCCCGGTAGCCGATACTGTCGGGGCACGCGCGGAACAGGTGCCCGCATATGCCGTTGGTCACGCGGATGACAGGCTCGTCACAGCGAAAGTTATCCGACATGAAAATACTGCGCCCGCCGTTATCCTCCGATGCCCCGTCCGCTTGTGCGGACAGATCCAGCGGCGGCAGAGCGCGGCGGTAACCGGCGAACACGGAGGGATCCGCCCCCCGGAAGGCATAGATGCTCTGCTTGATATCCCCGACCATGAAACGGCGATTGCCGCCGATGAGGCGGAAAATGGCATCCTGCACCGCATCCACATCCTGGTACTCATCGATGTACACCTCGTCAAAGCTCTCGCGGTACTCCGCCGCGACGGAGCTCGGTGAGCCGTCCGGATTGCACAGAAGCCGCAGCAGGTTGCGGCGATTATCGGTAAAATCGCAGATACCGCGGCGATGTTTCTCCGCCGTGATCTCCCGGTCATAGGCAGTCAGAAAATCATACAGCACCTCGCACATCCGTGCCATGCGCCGCATATCGGCGGCAACCGCCTCAGGGTCTGCGGAGAACCATTTGTCGCGCAGGCTTTTTTTGATTTCATCCACATAGCCCGTGCGCCTTTCCTTGCGCGCCTCCTGCTCCGGTGTCTGTCCCCGGAGTGCTCCCAGCTTCACCTGCTCAAAACTGCGCAGGCAGGTCTGTATGGCGGCGTAGCTGTCCGCCGCAGACAGCCGGTCGATAAAATCCGACTCGTAAGCAAAGGCGGCTCCCCATGCTTTGGCGGCTTTTTCATCGGTGGCAAAGCTGTCCAGTGCTTCACGGTAAAAAGCACGTGCGGAGGTGCAGAATTCCTCCTTGTGCGCCCGCAGGGGAGCACCGGTGCGTGTGCAAAGGAAGTCGGTCTGACTGCCCGCCCGCAGTTCCGCCGCCTCGTTCTTCAGCTGTTCCAGCCCGTCCGGATAGGTCAGGAGTTTTTCATACAACCCGCGCAATGCATCGGGCAGTCCGTCATCCCGCCGCGCAGGGGTCAGCGCGTCACACAGATCGGCAAAATCATTGCCCTCCAGCATGGAAAATACCGTGTCCCCGGGGCGGCTCTCCGGCGCGTATTTTCGGTAAAATGTGTCGATGAGATCATCCATAACCCGCCCGCAAAGCGGTGCAAGCTCCGCCTCATCCGCAATGCGGAAGGATGCCGGCAGCCCCGCCTCGGCGAAGTGTGTCCGCAACGGCTCCATGCAGAAAGCGTCAATGGTACAGATATGCGCCGCGCCGAGACGCAGCAGCTGCTCCTGCAAGTGACGGCTGTCCGGGTGCGCGGCGATCGCATCGTTCAGCGCCCCGGAGATGCGTTCCCGCAATTCGGCGGCGGCGGCGCGCGTGAAAGTCACGATCAGCATCCGCGAGATGTCGCCGGGGTTCTCCGGGTCGGTCAGGCGGCGGATGATACGCTCGGTCAGGGTAGCGGTCGTGCCGGATCCGGCGGCGGCAGAGACGAGAAGCGTCCTGCCGCGCGTGTTCATGGCGGCGAGCTGTGCCGCAGTCCATTGTCTTGCCATAGCAGAACCTTCCTTTCTCAGAGTTTCCTTATGCGTTCCGCAACGGGACAGCCGGAGCGCATCGTGCAGAAGCGGCAGGCATCCTCGCCGGGCGTGCGCGCGGCTCTGCCGCTGTACAGCGCCTCGCCTACCTGCCGGATGAGCGACCGGACGGTATCATCCAACTCCTCCAGATGCGCCGCCGTGCAGAGCGCGGCACCGGTCAGGGTACCGTCCTTCCCGACCTTCAGCCCCGGAAGGTAATCGGGGGACAGGTCGGCACTGGCGGCGTGCAGGACTTCATCATTGTTCAGAATCAGCCCGGAGCGGCAGGGCGAAAAGCTGCCGTCATCTCCCTCGACGGGGCTGAGATACAGCACCTCGGCAGGCAGAACGGCGTCGGGCAGTCTGCCGTCCGCGTCGGCAAACAGGTGCCGGTTCCGCGGAGCGCAGAGTGTGAACAGGTAGAGCAACAGCTGGATATTCATATCCTGCCATGCCCGCTTTTCGGAAAAAACATGGCGCGAGGACTTATAATCCATGACGCGGACATACACGGTGCCGCCGTCCCGGAAAACATCCACCCGGTCGATCTTGCCGCCCATGAGAATGCGGGGGGACGCGGACGGGAGGGGGGAATCAGGGTCCGGTTCGGTATCCGGATGCGCCCCACCCGCCGCAGGCAAGGGGGAATCGTATCCGCCGGGCAGTTGCTCCGGGGGCGAATCCAGCGGGATCTCCAGCGGCGACGGATCACCTGCCCGCCGCCCACGCGTATCCCACTCCAGCCCCGCGGCCGTGAACGCTCCCTGCCCCAGTCCCGCCTGCACCGTCCGTACCAGCATCAGCGCAACCGCGCGCAGGCGGGCAAACAGGTGCAGAAGCCGCCCGTCGCCGGCAATATCCCCGCACAGCTCGGTCATATACTCCTGCATGATGCGGTCGGCGGCGGCAACCGTCTCCTCTTCCGTCAGGTGCCGGATGCGTCTGTCCTGATCCAAGGAGGTGCGCAGGAACACCTCCAGCACACGGTGCAGGAAAACGCCGGCGTTGACCGCGTCCATACGCGCTTCAATCGGCGCGCGCAGACGGAGCACCCGGGAGCCGAAAAAGCTGTACGGACAGCGGGCATAGCTTTGCAGTGCCGTGTGCGACAGCCACAGCTGATCCCCCAGTGCCCGACGCACAGCGGGACGCGGCAACGTGTCGCCGAGGGGCGGGCGGTAGGCAAGCGCTCCGTCCTCCGGAAGCGTCTCCGGGAATGCAATCGGCTCCAGGTACGGAAGCAGGTAACGCACCCGGCTGAAGGCGATGGAAGGTGCCTTGACACTGCCATCCGCCGTGGCGGTATGGGTAAAAAGCAGCAGATACTGCTTCGGCTTGGTCACGGCACGCCAGATATACAGCAGTTCCTCTGCCGTCAGACGCGGCGCGCGGCTGTCAAACTCAATGCCGAAATTCTCCAGCGTCTGCTTGTCCTGCTCGGTCAGCAGCCCCGTATCGGTCACAGGCTGTGGGAATTCGCCCTCACACAGCCCCAACACCAGCACCGCCATGTTTTCCAATCGGAGGGTAGCGGCAGAGCCGACCGTCACGCAGTCATGCCGCGCCGGCACCGCCCCCATGTCGGTCTCCTCAAAATACAGCTCCAGCGCCGCAGACAGCTCGTCCGCAGACAGAGGTCCCTCCTCTCCGGGCAACAGCGTGGATATGTCCGCCAGCGCGCCGGTCAGCAGGTTCCACAGCCGAACCGTCTCCCCCGCCTCACGCGTCTTACCCAGCAGGAGCAGTGTCTCAGCGGATGCCGCCAGACTGTCCTTGACGCCCAGCCCGCTCAGGTACCCGAACAGTGCCCTGCTCTGCTCTGCCGGCGTATCCGCGACAGCCAGGTGGGCTTCCAGTGCGCACAGCGGCGGCAGAACCGTCTGCCGGACACGGTTGGCGGCGGCAAGGATCTCCCGCCCGCGCGCCGTCATCTCGGTGGTGTAACCGTCCGGATTCATGCTCCAATCCCCGGCGGACAGGTCTGACATTTTCTTCCCCCGGATGCGCCACGTGTCGGTGTACTCCGCAAAAGCGTCCAGGTCGGTCAGGCTGATGCCGCACAGCCCCGTTTTGCACAGCGACACGACATCCGCCGTCTGGTAACCCCGACGGATACAGCGTAGTGCCAGCAACAGCAGCCGCGCGGCGGGGCGGTCGGCAAGTCCGGTCCGCTCCGACAGAAAGAACGGAATATGTGCCGCCTCCAGCGCCGCATCCAGCACGCCGCGCCACGCAGTCGTGTCGCGCACGACCACGGCTATCTGCCCGTACGGAATCCCCGCATTCCGCAACTCTCCGATATGCAGTGCGGCGGCGCGGGCTTCGCCGTACACCGTGCGGGCGGTGATCAGACGTACTGCCCCCCGGCGGTCTTCGTCGGGAATCAGCCGTGCCTCCGGCTGAATGCCGAAGCGCCACAGCCCGTCCCCCAGAATGCGCAACTCGGACGCAGCCGTACAGCCGTCATCCGGCAGGACGCTGTCACACGAATCCGTGCCGACATCCGCACACAGTCGTTCCAGCCTGCGCACCGTATCCCGCATACTGTCAAACTGCGCACCGGCTCCGGCTCGCCCCTTCATGCACAGCGTGACAGTTACCGCCGATGCCTGCGCCAGCATGACCCGCAGAGCCGCATATTCAGGCGCCGTAAAGCTGGTGAAGGAATCCAGGTAGACCGTTGTCCCCCGGAAAAAGTCCTCCCGCTCCAGTACCCCGGCTGTACGCAGCAGGCGGTCGGCAGGATCATTGCCGCACAGTTCGCGCAAAAGTCCCCCATAGGCGGCGCTGACAAGCGACAGGTCGCGTAGTTTATGCGCCAACGGAGCTTCCGACGGGAGCAGTCGCGCAGCCCGTTCCAGTGCCGCCGGAGAAACGGCGGCGCGCGACAACTCGTCAGTCGCATCCAGCATCAGACGGCAGAGTGCGGGATCCCCATCCGGGGCAGGGTTCGTTCCGGTCTCCAGCAGTCCGTGCAGTTCCCGCAGGGTACGCCACATCAGCAAGGCACGCGAGGCGCGGGTCAGCGTTCCGAAGGCACGCCCGCCGAAGCGGTCAGCGACCGTATCGCACAGGCGCGTAAAGCTGAGCACCGACAGGCGCTTCCCTGCCTCGGGCGGCAGACCGGGCAGAATGCCGCTCTCTGCAGAGTACAGCATCTGTTCCGGCACAAGCAGATAGACCTGTCCCTCTCCGGAGGACAGGTCGGCGCGGATGCGTTCAATCACGGTGCGCGTTTTGCCGCTACCGGGACCTCCGAACAGCAGGTTCAGCATGAAGTATCCTCCGTTTCCGTACAGTTTTGTTGCACTGCCGCTCCGTGCAGGGCGAGATTTCTTTCAAGCGGCGCACGCCCCCGCCACGCAAAGGCCCGCTCCCGGAAGCATTCCTCCGACATTCCGGCAAGCGCTTCTGGCGTCAGGCACAGCAGTCGTTCCGTGCGGAAAAAGGCAAGCGGCGTGTCATGCGCTCCGGAAAGCGCCGCACGGTTGAGCGGACAGACCAGCTGGCAGTCGTCACAGCCCCAGATCAGCGGATGCCGCCGCAGAGCATCCTGCTCTTCAGGAGTCAGTGCGCCCTTCTTTTGCGTCAGAGCAGACAGGCATTCCTGCACGGGATGCCCGTCCGCATCGGTAACCGGGCAGGCACGGCGGCAGGCACCGCATCCCGGACAGGCAGGCGGTTCGGTCGGGAAAATGCCCGGCGCGTGTCCCGTAACTGCCGCAAAACCCGCTCCGACGATCACCTCCGCGACAAAGACAAAGCTCCCGTACTCCGGCGTGATAAGCAGATGGTTCCGTCCCAGAACCCCCATGCCCGCCCGTACCGCCGCCTCGCCTTCCGCGAGCGGGGAGTGGTCGGAAAACAGTGCGAACGGGATGTCCCGGAACTGTCCGCGCAGGGCTGGGAGCGCCCGATCCGACAGCTCCCGGATGTAGAGATGGTAGTCGCGCGGTACGGCGTACAGTGACAGATTGCGCTCCGGTGCGCGTGCATCGGCGGCGATCAGATAGGGTACGGAGAAAAACAGTACCGTCGCGTCCGCCGGGATACCGGCGCGCTCCAGCAGGTAGGGACGGGTCACGCGGCAGGCATTCAGGGGAATCGGGAAGACCGCCGTCCCGACCTGCTCCGCTACGGCGTCCAGTATGCTTTTATCCGGCACGGTTGCCCTCCTTTCCGGGAGCGCCCCAAGGCGCCCTTCTGCCGCATTCCGAAAAGCCGGCGCACCCGGCGACCGGCTGGGTGCCCCGGCGATTTGTCTTACATCTTGTCTACGGGATAAAGGATTTTCAGCTGGTTGATCTTCTTCTGATACGCTTCCTGCTGTTTCTCCTGCATGACCTGCTGGTACAACTCCTCGCGGATGTCGGCGTAGGAAATGGGCGTTGCCTCGTTCTTCTTGTTCATCCGGATGAGGTGGTAACCGAACTGAGTCTTGACGGGACCGGTCAGCTCACCCTCCTGCAGGGCGAACACGGCTTGGTCAAATTCCGGAACCATCTGCCCGCGGGCAAAATCGCCCAACGAGCCGCCCTGCTTGCCGGAGGGGCAGGTGGAATACTGCCGTGCGGCATCCTCAAAGCTGATCTTGCCTGCCCGGATGTCCGCCAGAATGCTGTTTGCCTTTTCCTCGGAGTCCACAAGAATGTGACTGGCGTTGACGCTCTCCTCCGCCTGCAGGTCATCCTTATGGGCATCGTAGTAAACGCGCACTTCCTCCTCGGTCACGCGGACGGACTGGATGCACTTGGTGATGGCATACTCCATCAGCAGCTGCTCCTTCACAGCGGCAAGCTGCGCCTTGAAGGCAGGTTCGCGCTCGTAGAGATTGCGCTGCGCATCCAGCAGGAACAGGCGCTGCGCGATCATCTGCTCCAGTACGGCAGCACGCCCCTTCGGATTGTTGTACGCCTGCCCGTTGCGCCCCATTGCCTGAATGAAGCGAGTCACATCCTCCTCGGTGATGGGCTTTCCGCCCACCTGTGCCAGCACCTGCCCGGCAGGCTGTGCGTTCACGGTATTTCCCAGATCTCCGGGTGTCAGAATTGCCATGTCTGTTATCTCTCCTTGACGGCTCGTCACGAAATTCATAGTGGCACCAGTATACCACAGAAAAAAGGAAATTGCAAGGGCATTTTGTAAAGGAAACGCTAATTTACTGCAGTTCTCATAATTACAGGCAGTACCCATCTGCGTCAAAACACCCTGTACTATCCTGCATGGGGAAGTTGCTATAAATCTCAGGCTGACCTCCCGTCAGTCCGATTAGCTTTCTTCCTCCGCAGAACCACCCATGCAACGAGTGCCAAAATACCCAACACGGATGCGCCAAATGCGACTATCGTATACCCCAGCCGCCTGTCAGCGGTTATTTCGTCGGGTTCGCCCGTATGCGAGGAGTCCGGGACTGTCATTTCGTTTCCGGCGGACGCGGAAGTTTCTGTGTCAGATTCCGGTTCGGGTTCGGATTCCGTTTCGGCATCCGTTTCAGTCTCGGGCGGCAGTTCCGGATCGGGGATCGGGGTTGTGTCAACAGGCGTTTCCTGCTCGCCGACGCGCCGCACTTCTACCGACAACGCCGTCATACGCAAGCCGTCCGCGCTATAGGCAACCACCAAAGCAGAGCCGGGCTTGACGGCTCGGACAGTTCCGTCGGAAACCGTCACGGCATCGCCGATGACTTCCAGACGGTATCCCGTTTCATCTGTTTCCAATCCCAGGCTTGCCTCGGTGTTTTCGGTCATGGTCAGCAGGCTTTCCGTAAACCGGATTGTGCCTGCCGGAGCGACCTCCTGCACGTGTGCGCGATACATTTTCACCATTTCCGCGTCGTCCGGCGCCGTCTCCAGCAGCTCCACACCGGTCAGCTTCCCCCGGAAGTCAAATCCCCCCTCGACCAATCTGCCGATATATAGTGTTTCCTCCCCGCCCGCAGCAATAAAATCGGCATTTCCTTTTCCCGCTTCTTTGCCGTCGATGTACACAACCACGGTGTTGCCGCGACGCACCGCCGTCAGCATATGCCACGCACCGGCGTATCCGCTCATATCTACGCCCAGCGACACGGCGGTGTTTCCGTTTCCGGTCGGGGCATAGATTTTCAGCTTGCCCCACTCCATAAACAGTTCAAAGTGTCGGTCGGTTGCCTTGGTTCCGCGTGCAAGCAGGATATTGAAGGAGGAAATGTCATCGATCTGAAACCACAGATTTACCGCCTGCCCGTCCGTAAAGGTGAACCCGCTCTGCTGTGCCTTTCCGCAGTCGTTCCCTTCGATGTCGATCACAATGGACGCCGCATTGCCGGCTTCCCTCGCCATTTCCCCGGCACTCAAAACGCGTGTATACAGTCTGACTTCATCCAAGATTCCGGCATAAGGGATAGAACCGTCATTCAGCGAACCGATCGACAAGGTTTTTGTCGTTTCGGATATCTTGCCGCGAACTGCCGCGTTGCCGACATTCTGACCGTCGATCCAGGTCGAAATATGCCCGTCCTGCCAGGTAAAGACCAGGTAATGCCAACCGGGTGTGCGGTCCAGGGATGCGTTCAATCTGATATCGCCGATCTCCGGAGCGTAGAATTGCAGATTGCCGGACGCTGCGTAGAATTCAAAGTGCCCGTCCGTCTTAGGTCCTTTGGCAAGCAGGACATTGAATCCGTCGGAGGCAGCGCCGTTGTACCACATTCCGACAGAGCATCCCTCCCGGAACGTGTAGGTGACATCCGCCGCACCGGCACCGCCCTTGGCGCACGCCCAACCATAACCGGACTTGCCGCTGTCGGTCGCAGCGCCGCTCTGAATGGGAAACAGTTGGCGGAGCTCTGCGCCGCCGGTAAACAGTCTGCCACGGTTGTCCGGTTCAAAGGATACGGACATGGCAAGTCCGTCATCCAGCTGCACCTGCGTATACGGCATACGCGTCTTACGGTAGCCTGCCGCACGGACACCGACCACGCCGAGCGTGTACACCACATCGGCATCCATATGCTCGACGGTCAGCACGACCGTTGCAGCGTCCTCTCCCGGCACAGCCGCAGTTACACGTGCGCCGTGATTAAGCAGGTACTGCTCTGCTATCCGGACACTGTCGCTGTCCAGTGCGCGGTCAAAGCGCAGCAGCAGTGTACCGTCCTCCGCGCGTTCTGCCCGGAGCAGACGGGGTGCCGCCGTATCCGCATCCGTTGTGAAGGAAAACCCGCGTGCCATTGCCGAACGGTTTCCGTTGTCGTCCAGGGCGGCAACCGTCACGTGATAACGCGTTACCTCCGAAAGGCCGGTAAAGGTATAGGACAACTCGTCCGCCGGGACGAAGTCCACACGCTTTCCGTCCAGATACAACTCATAACCAAACAGACTCACATCATCCGTCGAAGCGGACCAGGTCAGCGTTGCCCCCTCATGCGTCACGTCGGTCAATGCGGTATTTCCCGGTGTGGTGGGCGCGACCTTGTCGGCAGGATCCGCCAGATTGAAGCAACTCACCCCGCGGACGGCTGCTCCGTCACTGACCTGCAGCGTAACCGATTCCCCGGCGGCGAGGAAGAAGTAATTGTCCTCACAGGTGAAGACAGCCGTGTCATCCACCAAAAAGTGAACAGACGCAGCGGGCACGGAGCCGGTGTTGGTCACTGTGATCTGATTTCCGTTCTGTGACCACGTAAGATAGGTGCGGGGCAGACAGAACAAACTGCCCGTGCGATATTCGTAGTTCATGTACGTGTAACTGCGGTTGTACAGAGAACCTCCCAGCAAAAGGTCAACCGTAATGATCAGCGGCGTGGAAGCGGTCTGCTCCGCAGTCAGCGCAAATACGCCCAGCTCACGCAGGCGTCCGACGCTTCCCTGCCCGTCCCAGGTTTCGGTGCGGACTGCCTCCAGCTGTGCATTCCACGCCGTGACACGAACCTGCCACTTCTGCCCTGCCGCAAGTGCGTCCGCATCATCCAACAGGTAAACCGGCATCCGGAAGGGCTGATCCTCCCCGGCGGCATTGCGCGTATGGTAGCGGTCAAATTTACCTGCCGCCATCAGCGGACGGTATGCGTCCTGCATCAGATAGTAGGCAATTTTGGGCGCACCGTACCAGTCCACGATTGCCCAGGACGCTCCCGGGTACACATCATTGAGCTTGTAGACACAGTTGGCGGTATTGTACGGGAAATTCATCCGGGCATTCTGCGCCGCGAGATAATCCGCCTGCGCCTGCGCCAGTTGAGAGCCGAGCACCATATCCTCCAGACTGTCCACCTTCAGAAAAGCGGAGGCATAATGCAAAAACGTATCCACGTCATACCCGTAGGGGGTAGGCGTCCATCCGGTCGTTCCGTTGAAGGTAGCGGTATGGTATGCAAGCACACCGTCACGGGACAGCGGCCACTCGTGAAGACTGTCACCGGTCGCAAACTTGGCGATGGAATCCGGGTTCATCATGCCGTCCAAGCCGTACTCCATCAGGTTCAGACCCCGGAAATCCGCGTAGGTCTTGCAGTAATGCTCCGGGGAGGCGCCGGACCAGTGGATATGATCGTGCGCGATTCCGCCGCCGCCAACACCGCCGTCCTGCCGCCAGAACACGCGTGTTCCGTCGTATTCGTATGTCAGTCTGCCGATTTCATTCAGATTCTGATCGTCCAATGCGGCAACACCCTCGTTACCACCGCCCCAGATAATCAGGGAAGCGCGGCTACGCAGACGCTTGGCATTCAGCCGGATGGTTTCGCGCAGGACATCCATGGGCTGTGTCTTTTGGGAGTCCCAGCAGCAGGGCCATTCCTGGTAGACGCAAATGCCGTACTCGTCGCACAGATCGTAAAATTCCTCCGTTTCCAGCAGTCCCCCGCCCCAGGCGCGCAGGAAATTGATACCGGCGTCCCGCGCACGGGACAAAATGCGGTCGTAATCCTCCCGTTCAAAGCGCATCATAGCGTCAATCGTGCACCAACCGGCGCCCTTCATGTAGACGGACTGCCCGTTGATAACGACAGTTCGGTTATAGGCGGACACGCTCTCCCCGTCCGGGTAGGACGCATAGGCAAGCTCTCGGATTCCGAAGTCCGCAGAGGTTGTCCGTGTGGCCCCGTCGGAGCCGGTGTAGGTCACATACATGGTATAGAGATTTTGCTCACCATACCCGGCGGGCCACCACAACCTCGCGTCCGGAATGTCAAAGCGCAGATGCAGGGCGGTTGCAGATGCCGTGCCGGCGTGAACCTGCGTGGAGAACGAGTAGGTCTTCCCCTCAAAATTTTTCGGCACAATCACACCGGTCAGGATTCCGTCCAGGCGAGCGGAGCCGACACGCTCCAGCTCGCAGTACAGATCCACGGTGCCCTTTTTATAGTCGTAGGTCGATACGAACGGTCTCTCCATTTCAACCCCCGGCACATCCTCTACCCGAACCGACTGCCAGATACCAAGCGGAACCAGTTTCGCATAATGCCAACCGTAAGAACAGTTGAATACGACTGTCTGTGCGTAATCCTTAGCCGGCTTGAGGTGCACAACCAACGTGTTTTCTCCCTTGCGTATGCTGTCCGTTACATCGATATACGGACCGCCAAACATTCCCTCATGCGAGGCAATCTTTTTGCCGTTGAGGTAGAAATCCGCCACGTTGCATACACCGTCAAATGCAAGGCGGACTCGATTTCCGTTGCCCTCATAGGCAAAGGTGCGGCAAAAATACCAGTTCTTTTCGCTGTATCGATTCGCCTTCACCATGTTTTTGCCTAAGTACGGATCCTCTATAACCCCTGCCTCCATCAGACCGGTGTAGATGCTTCCCGGCACCTCTACCTCATACGCAGAACCCCATCCGTTTCCGACTGCCAGCTCCGATATCCGACCGGTGGATTGCATCTTCCAGGTTCCGTCCAGCGTCAGGGTCCAGGCACTGTCCTCCGAAGCCGTGCCGCCGGCTCTCAGCGTAACCGACTGCGGCATGCTCTCCATCGGTCCAGCCGAGGGCTTGAGGTAGGTTTGCTTTTCATACTTTGCCATGTCGTCCGCGCTGACCGGAATCACGACTGCCGGAATCGCGCAGAGTATCAGGGCAAATCCAAGCAACCAAGCGGCAAAACGTGTGCATCCATGCTTCATTCCATGCTTCATAGAGACTTCTCCTTCTTAATATGAATTGACCTTTAATATGCATTCGCCGATTAAAAAGTTCAAATGCAGACGGGGAGATCGGCAATTCCGTCGCCATGCGCCCCGTCCTTTCGGATTTCTTTTCGACGTTCAGCCTTTATGACCGATTCCGCTTGCGATTCCTACGATAACCATTCCATGCTCAAAACAGAAGCTTCGGTTTCTAAGACAGTATCTCTATTATAGAGCAAAAACACGGAAAAAGCTATTGACGATTGGCGCATTGTGTTGTAAAATAGTCTCAACGAAAGGAGGCGCGGATCATGCAGATTGAATCCATATGCGTAACCAACCATATCTGCGGCGGGTTTGAACAGGTTTCCATGGGGCGGAACGCCGAGACAAAATCACTGCCGTTTCTGTCCGTCGTGCAAAGCACACACGGCTCCTACCGCATTGCGCTGGACGACGGTCCGGCGCTTGAAACCGGTGAAATGGGCGTATTCGTTGCGCCCCGCGCACGGATGCAGCACCTTTTACATATACCGGACGAACGGGACGGAACCATGTCCGCACAGTGGATTTTCCTGGATGTGGAAGTCAACCGCCGTTACCGGTTGGACGATTTGTTTTTGTTCCCAACTGTTTTACCGGAAAAGTACCATCAGGACATATACGTTCTGCTCCGACGCATCGCCGCAACCGAACGGCTTACGGATCGGCTGCCGGACATTCACCGCCTGCTGTGTATCCTACTGGAAGTTGCCATGCCCATGAAAAGCGTGCCGGAGGACGTTATCCGCCTGCGGAATTACATCGAAAATCATTTTTCCCACCCGATATCGACAGCTGATCTGGCAAACATTCTGCACTGCTCCCGCGCGGGCGTGTTCCGCGCTTTCCGACAGTCATTCGGAAACACCCCCGGTCAATACATCACAAATGTTCGCATCCGGCACGCCCAACTGCTTCTGCAGAGCACGGACATGACTGTTGCACAGATCGCTTCCGCCGTCGGTATTCCAGATGCGGCATACTTTTCCAAGCTGTTTCATCGCCTGTCCGGCTGTACTGCCGGTTGCTGGCGGGAAAAATCGAGAGAGCGGGCATGACGATTGTAACACTACGTTCCGTGCCATCAAAGTTTGTCAAAAAAGGTTGAAAAAGAGCTTCAGGTATGGTATAATAGACGGGAATGGCGCAAAAGCTGCAAATACAGACAAAAGCCCCCCGCGCGCCGGAGGGATCGGAGGAAAGCATGGACTGTAAGGAATCAAGACCCGCCTGCGGACTTAAGCCGGGGTTCTCCAACGAGGCGTACATCCGCCTGCAATCCGAAAAAATACGGAGCCGCATCGGAGAATTTGGCGGCAAGTTGTATATGGAATTCGGCGGCAAGCTCTTTGACGACTACCACGCGTCACGTGTCCTGCCCGGTTTTTTACCCAACAGCAAGCTGAAAATGCTCTGTGCCCTCGGAAATGATGCGGAAATTGTCATTACCATCAACGCTGCCGACATTGAGAACAGCAAATACCGGGAGGATCTGGGCATCACCTACGACCGCGAGGTCATGCGGCTGATCGACAGCTTCCGCCGGGAGGGACTGTATGTCGGGAGCGTGGTCATGACGCGGTACAGCGGGCAACGTGCAGCTGATGCGTTCAAGCGCGCCATGGAAAACGTGGGAATCCGGGTATACCGCCACTACCCTATCGAGAACTACCCGAAAGACATCGGGCGCATCGTCAGCGAGGACGGCTTCGGGCGAAACGAGTACATCGAAACGACCCGTTCACTGGTCGTGGTCACCGCACCGGGTCCCGGCAGCGGCAAGATGGCAACCTGCCTGTCCCAGCTTTACCATGAAAACAAGCGGGGCGTCAAGGCAGGCTACGCCAAGTTTGAGACATTCCCTGTTTGGAATCTGCCGCTCAAGCATCCGGTCAATCTGGCGTACGAGGCGGCGACTGCCGACCTTGCGGACGTGAATATGGTCGACCCCTACCATCTGGACGCCTACGGCACGGTGGCTGTCAACTACAACCGGGATGTGGAAATTTTCCGTGTGCTGGATGCCATGATGTCCCGTATTTTCGGGGTCTGCCCCTACAAAAGCCCCACCGATATGGGCGTGAACATGGCGGGCTTTGCCATTTATGATGATGATGCTGTGCGGGAAGCGGCGCGGCAGGAGATCCTGCGGCGCTATTTCCGGGCAGCGTGCACGCGCTTGCGGAACAACGGCGACTCGGATGAGCTGCGCAAGATCGAACTGCTCATGGAGGAAGCCGGCATTCGGGAGACTGACCGCGTCGCGGTTCCTGCCGCCCGCGCCGTTGCCGAACGCACCGGACGCCCTGCCACCGCCATCCGGCTGCCGGACGGACATATCGTCACCGGCAAGACAACCGACCTGCTGGGCTCTTCGTCGGCGGCGTTGCTCAATGCGCTCAAGTATATCACCGGGATTCCGGATAGTGTTGATCTCATCTCGCCGGAGGTCATCCGCCCGATCATGCATCTGAAAGCGGAGCACCTCGGCAGCCGTAAACCGCGGATGCACACGGATGAGTTGCTGTTGGCTCTCTCCATCTGCGCTGTCACCGACCGGTACGCATCACTGGCGATGGAATCGTTGGCAGGGCTTGAGGGTTGCGAGGTGCATTCAACGGTTATCCTTGCGCACGCGGACGAAAAGCTGTTCGGCAAGCTCGGCGCCTATGTGACCTGCGATCCTGTATACGAGCAGAAAACGCTCTACCATCATTAAAAACCGCCCGAGGCTACCTGCTTTATGACGGGAGTGCTTTTCCGGGCACCCTCGCATATCCGACAGGATTCACCCCTTTCCCCTACCCCTCATATGCTGATACCAACCGTCGTCCGGCTTCGGTCGGCTGTTATTCCGGAGGTCTGCCGTCGCTATGCCTCCGGTACAAGGAGGGATCGGCATTATGCAATCTGTTTCCGACACGCGTCGGCATACCGTACACATTCGTCTTCCGCTCAGCCGTCTCCGCCCCGGGGAGACCGGCTGTGTGGTCTGCATTGACCCTGCCTCGCCCCTGCTGGAGCGGCTGGGCGATTTCGGGCTGATGCAGGGAACGCATATCCGATGCGAGCGCGTCAGTCTGTTCGGTGACCCGGTCGCGTACCGCATCCTGCCCGCCTCCGACGCGGGGAACGGAACCGTCATCGCTCTGCGCCGTCGGGATGCAGGAGTGCTGACCGTCCGGATCGCCCGCCGCGTGCGTCTCGTTGCGCGGAAGGAGAAGGGGCTATGGGGATAGGGCGTTTCCGTGACCGGAACGTAGCGCACGACTGCTGCGCCGAGCCGGTCTTCGTGATGGCGGGCAATCCCAATGTCGGCAAATCCAGTCTTTTCAACGCGCTCACCGGCTTGCATCAGCATACCGGCAACTGGACGGGAAAAACAGTTGGCTGTGCGGTCGGATACCTGCGCGGTCAGCGGAGGGAACGGCACACACGCATCGCACTGGCAGATCTGCCCGGTTGTTACTCGCTGTCTCCGCGCACGGGCGAGGAGCGCGCGGCACTGCATTTTTTGCTGTCCAGCCGTCTGTACGGCGCGGTGGTGGTCTGCGATGCGCAGAATCTTGAGCGGAATCTGCCGCTTGCTTTTCAGCTGGAGGCTCTCCTTCCGCAGAACCGTATCCTGATTTGTGTCAACCTGATTGATGAGGCGGAGTCACAGGGAATGACGGTTTCGCCACAGGCGCTGGAGGCGGTTTCCGGTTTTCGGACAGTGCTTACCTGCGCCCGCACCGGGCGCGGTGTGGGTGAGGTGCGGCAGGAGATACTCCGCATGATGCAGGAAAACGGCACCGCCGTGACGGCGCCGGCAGATGCCTCGATCCCGCCGGCAGCATCCTGCTTTGCCCGTGCGCGCGACTGTTGTGCCGCCTGTGTCCGCCCTTACGCTGCACCGGAAGTCTCCCTGACCACCACCGGACGGCGTTTCCGCCGCGCACCGGGTCGGCGGAAACGGCACACCGCATCCGGAGCATGGCTTGACCGCGTGGTGCTTGGACGGGTGACCGCGGCTCCGGTCGCGCTTTTATTCCTCGCGCTGATTCTTTGGATCACGATATACGGCGCCAACCGCCCATCGGAATTGCTTGCGGACGGTCTGAATCGCCTCGGTGACCGGCTGGCAACTCTCACGCTATGGTCGGCTTGCCCAGCCTGGGTTTCCGGGTTATTGCTGGACGGCGTGTATGCGACTATTGCGCGGGTGGTAGCCGTGATGCTTCCTCCGATGGCAATCTTCTTCCCGCTGTTCACACTGCTGGAGGATTTCGGCTTTCTTCCCCGGATTGCTTTCAGCTTTGACCGGTGCTTTCAGGGCTGTCACAGCTGCGGCAAGCAGGCGCTGACCATGTGTATGGGGTTGGGTTGCTCCGCTGTCGGCGTGACGGGATGCCGCATCATCGACTCCCAAAGGGAGCGTATGATTGCAGTCCTGACCAATGCCTTCATGCCCTGCAACGGAAAATTCGCCACACTGCTTGTCATGGCGGCAGTCTGCCTGCAATTCGCCGGGAGCGGTCGCGGTGCGACGGAAAGCCTGCTTCCCGCCTTGCTGGTTACTGCCATGATACTTCTTTGCGTGCTCCTGACTCTGATGGTCTCCCGCCTGCTCTCCGCAACGCTCCTTCGCGGTCAGCCGTCCGCGTATCTGTTGGAAATACCACCGTACCGGGTGCCGGATATTCCCACGGTATTGGTTCGTTCCCTGTTGGATCGGACGCTGTTCGTACTGGGGCGTGCGGTGGCGGCGG
>ERZ780149.2195-NODE-2195-length-18732-cov-5.293784_pt1 | contig 18732 bp, 13 predicted proteins | sample MGYA00511367_ERZ780149 | MGnify/ENA primary metagenome ERZ780149 (study PRJEB29588, sample SAMEA2153852) | human gut metagenome | biome: human gut; feature: human-associated habitat; material: faeces | place: Denmark | collected 2008/2010 ... | reverse complement strand
AGAATTTGTATTTTACGGTATAGCCCGCGTCTGTGATTGCCTTGAGGTCGCCCTTGAGCATAACTTTGACGCTGCCGTTTTTCAGCTTCGCGGATCTTGCTGTAAGCACAAGGTCGCCGGCTGCCTCTTTCGCAGCTTTATCAAGCTCTTCCTTCGTCGGTTCCGTAACCTGATCCTTGAAGATCACTTCAACTTTGTCGCCTGTCTTAAGACCTTTGAGTTCCGAAACCGCGCCCATATCCTTACCGTTTAAGAGAACCTTATCAATCACTTTACCTGCATCGGCTGTAATTGTGAGCGTTGTCCCGTCTTTACTGAGTACCGTTTTACCGCCGGCAGCCGCTTTGATTTCAGGCTTCTGCGTTTTCGGAACATAGCTGCCGCCACTGCTGCCACCGCCGCCACCGGAAGCCTTGGTGAAGGTTGCCGTTGCGATTGCGCTGTCATTCATGCCTGCCTTGACCGCGATAGCCTTAAGCTTCGTGGTGGATGTCAGAGTGAGCGCGGTTTTGTACTCGATACCGGAAGCCGTCGGCTCTGTGCCGTCTGTGGTGTAGTAAATCTTTGCACCTGCCGTATCGCAGGCGATGGTGACGCGCTGCGTACCGCTGAAGCTGCTCACACCGTTAGGCGTAAAGGTTGGAGTCGCAACGGTCAGCTTCGGGGAAGTCTGCGTACTGTTGGTCGTTGTGCTGGCTTTGTGAGTTGCCGTTTCCTTGACCCTCGCATAGCCGGTGTAGCTTGTATTCGCGACGCAATCTTTCTTAGTGTTCGCTGCAGAATAGTTCGCGCCGTCGAAGCTGTACTCTCCGCCCGCAACAGTAGGGATGGTCGCCGTAAAGGTCGTGCCGTTGCTGTTAGGTGTAAAGCTAAGCGTGAACGCAGACGGAGCCGCAGGGCCGTCGGCTTTTTCAATGGTTCCTGTGGTCGAACCGTTGATCTTGCCGGTCTGAGCGCTGCTGGTGATCTCCACGGTGATGGTCTTGCCGATGTCGTCCTCGACCAGCGTGTACTTGCCGGTGTTGTTGGTCGCAATTGCGTCAGTCTTACCGCTGCGATACCACGTGTATGTCAGTGTTCCGGTGTTATTGGTGTCAGCGAGGGAAGCAGTCAGCTCCTCGTTAAACTTCAAGTTGCCGGTGATGCTTGCCGTGCCGGTGAGGGCAGCACCCTTGAAGGTTGCCTTTACACTCACATTTTCACTAGGCATGGTAAACTTGCCATCTGCGCCGATAGTCAAGCTATTAGGAGTCTTGTCAGCCCATTTATCAAAGACATAGCCGCTGTTTGGGGTTGCCGTCAGGGTGACGGTTTCGCCAGCCACAACATCGGTGGTCTTGTCGGCGCTGGCAGTACCGTTTCTATCACTTTTCACGGTGACGGTGTACTTCGTTGCGCTGTAAGCAGGAACGACCAACGCGGCGGACACGGTGCCCGCATTGTGGTTGGCATCTGCCTTGAGGCGCACATAGTAGGTGCCGGGGGCAACCTCGGTCGCCGTATCCGTGCAGGTCGTACCAGCAGGAGAGGTAAATCCGCTGTCGGTACTGTACTCCATCGCAGTGGTCGTGCCGGTAATCTTGCCGTTGTCGCCGCTGGCAGTAGGCGCTGCCACGCCGAGACCGGTAGGCACACTCTGATTAGCCGGAGCGATGGTGATTGAGTCGGTGCCGACCATCGTTTCAATAACCGCATTGTAATTGTTATTCTCGACGATTTTGAAATACACGATATAGTCGCCCGCATTCATCGCAGTAGGAATAGTCGTGTCGTAAGAGCCGCCATCCAGCTTATACTGCATATCGCCGCCCTTGGTCACGGTACCGGCGTCAATCAGTGCACGCGCGGAGCCGGTATAGGTAAGACCGGTCTTGGCAGTAGGCCCGGTATAAACGGGATCGGCTTTGTCAATCTTAAATTCCTTGGTGAAGTTGCCCGTGTAGCTGCCGATGCCGGCAACGGTCACAACATAGGTACCTGCACCGACGGGCTTCTTGTCGCTGTCAAGGCTTCCGGTGCTACCGGACGTGAGCGCATAGGAAACCGTATAATCGATGCCACGAGTAAGGCTGCTGCTGAAGGTCGGCTCCTGCGCGGACTCATTATACTTCTTGCCGGTCAGGTCGCTCACAGAAACAAGCGTCTCTGTGATAGGAGTTGTGATCGCAAACACTGCGTTTTCGTTGCTCGTCACATCAAGGCCGCTGGTGCTCGTAACGAGGTTTCCCGCAGGGATCTTAATGACAAGCGCCGCGGAGCTGGTTGCCGCGGGATTGCCGCTGACGGTGATTTTTGCGTGGGTATCATCCGTGCGGCTGACGCTCTGGCTCAAGCCGTTAGGAAGATTGGTGATCCAGTTGCCGGAGAGCATGGATTCAAAGGTGTCATTTGTCAGTGTGATCGTCACTTCTTGGTTAGTGATTGGGCTGTCTTTTACGCCGGCGATGTTCACATCTTCCACGGTTGCCGTCGGCGCAGGCGCGGCGGTGTAGTCCACCGTGAACGAATCGCTCAGATACCTTTCACCGCTCAAAGTTACTGCCATACGGTATTCGCCGGCTTCTAAATTCTTGATGTCCCCCCCGGTGTAATAGTTGGAGGCGCTGACGCTGTACTTATAGGGGAACGCCGTGGAAGCTGTGGTCGGCTGGGGAGCAATGGATCTATACGCGTATACATCTCCCTCTTCCCCGACCTTAACATACTCGAAGTATTCAGCTCCGCCATCCGGTTTTACCGCCGTTTGGAACGCAATCGTACCTTTTGAGTTGTCCATTCTTTTGAACACCGGCGCTCCGTCAAAGGGATTGTATGTCGCCGTTACGGTGACAGCGTTAGCGGGAACACTAAACGATGTGTCTGCCATGGTCGAACTGGTGAGCGCTACACCCCCAACAGTCCACTCCTTGAAGGGAATGCCCTCTCCGCTATTACTCTTCTTTTCATAGGGCTTGATGTTCACCGTGTCGCCCGCAAGGAAGTTTCCGTTGTTCTTTGCATAGGAGACGACACCGGGACCGGCGAGATCGCCATTCTTGACCGTCACTGTATAGGGTGTGCCCTTGCGGTAAGAGGCGTAGCAGTTGGTCTCATCCACATTGATTGCGTAGTCTGTGTCGCTGAGGCTCGCTCCTTTGTATACGACACCGCCGGGGTAACTGGTATGGGTGGTGTGTTTTTTCCACTGGACCTCCATCTCGCCGACCTTGGTCAAGGTCGCAGTTCCCATAGGATAAACACCGAAGCTGTATCCACTATCCTCACCGGCGTTTCTCACATCGATTTCAATCTTGCCATTGGTGTCGATGCTCACATTGTTTTTTGCATACAGACCGTTGCAGTTACCACCGCCTGTCGTATTGTTCGGCGTAGCGCAGGTGATGTCCACCGAGGCATTTTCGGAGATGGTGATGTTTTCCTTTGCGAAAATGCCGTATGCTTTATCATAGGTTTGTGTGCCATTGTGCGTCATGTTGATAGTCACTTTGGCATTGCCCTTGATCGTCACATTGCCGGTGGTATAGCTGCCAGATAAACCAGCCTCGATGCCGATTGCGGCATTGCTGTCGCTTAGTGTGTTGGTGATTGAGAGCGTGCCGCCGCTGCTGGATGTAACGGTGATGTCACCCCCAAAAGGACTTGTAAGGCTACCGTTAGTGATGGTGTTATCTCCGACCAGCACAACGGTGATCTTAGACTTCGTGCCTCCTGCTGTAATGCTCCCGCCGTTGTAGCCGTTCAGCGTCAGCGTGCCGCTGTTCGGATCATAATAGGCGTTGTAGTTGCTCGAATTATCGGAGCAGGCAGCCTCCCCATTTCTGAAATAATGATGACCCGGGGCAAAATACTTGCTGCCGTCAACACAAACCTCACCGGCATTCGGGTATGTGTCTACCGCCAGCGCCGTGGTAGGCAGCAGCGAGAACAGCATCACAATACTGAGCAGGATGCTTAATCTTCTTTTTTTCATGTTCGTTTCCTCCTTTTCGAAAGAAATTTTGGTTCTATTCCGCGTTTTGTGTTTCCCGGCACGCGGAGATGCCGTTTCACGCGGCATGGTTCTCTTGCCCTTGCCATGAGGACGCAAAAAGGCGCGTCCCGCCCGAAGAAGCTTCGGTCAGACCGCGCCTGTGAATCGACTGTGGTAAGAGATACAGCACAAAAGAGCAGACTATAAAACGACCCTTGTCTGTCTGTCTGTCTGTCTGTCTGTCTGTCTGTCTGTCTGTCTGTCTGTCTGTCGCAAGAATTATGCCATTTTATACTCAAACCGTATCTCATTCAGCAAATCCTCCTTTCTTAAAAGTTTTTTTGTTTCGCCGCGTCTTGCTTGGCATATTCTTGTCTGTGATTTTACACTGTTTCCAATCAAAAAACCCCACCCTTTTTGCCAAAAAGGGTGGGAAAATGCAATGTTTTTTTGAGTTTTTCCGAAGGGTGCTTTCTTTTTTTAATTTCTTCCTGTTTTCATGGGGTTTTCGTTATTCCGCTTTTTTCACCATGCAGCCTTTCTTAAAGAAACAGATAGCATATTTCAGAATTGGCTGATAGCCGTCGTCTGAAAGCGGCTGCGTGTAATTGCCTTTTTCAATCTGGGCAAGCCCTTCCTCACACTTTTTCTCCATGCCGCTGATCGTTTCCGAAACCTTCAGCTCCAGAATCATCGCTCTGCCTCTGAATTTTGATTCCGTCATCACGATATCGGGTCTGCCGTTTCCGCTCTCGCGGTTGGATTTCACACGGTAGCCGCCGATATTCGTAAGGATTCCCAGCATGAATCCGTGGTAGAAATTCTCGGCATAATCGTAATAGCTGATGGTGTCCGCAAGCTGACTATTGATGAAGTCCTCCGCTGCCTCGCAGTCGCCTGTTTCGAGCGCATGTTTCAGCGGGCTGCGGTCGGTTTCTTTCATTCTCTGCTCAAACCAGTAGGCAATGGAGTTTTTGTAAATCGTCTTAATTTCCGTATTCGGAATCGCCATGGTCAGATACAGAGTCTCGCCGGATTCGTCCTTCCGTTCACTGATTTTTTTGAGATAGCCGGTGAAGAACAGGAAGTTCCAAAGGTTATCCTGCGTCTGATGAATATCGCCGTAGGTGATATCCTCATGCACAGGTTTTTCAATCGTGCCGTCATTGATCAAGGTTTCCAGATCTGCTTTTGCCATTTCGTCCGCTTCTCCTACCATTTCGCGCACAATGCTGTTAGAAGAGGTGTTCGACCAGTATGGCAGGGCAAACGCTGTCACATGGTCCTTGCGGTCGTTGACATATTTGAGAATACTCCATGGATTGTAAATCTCGGTATTCGCGAACAAATAGCCGTCATACCATTCTTTTACTTCCGCTAGTTCCTGCTGCAAGCCATAGTAGGCAAGCATCGCTTCCACCTCTGCTTCGGTGAAGCCAAAGCTGTCTGCGTAGCGCGTGCGCAGCACGCTATCGTTCTCCAGATTGTTGAGCCCGGTAAAAATGCTTTCCTTACTGATGCGCAGGCAGCCTGTAATAACTCCCTTCTCCAGATACGGATTCGTCTTGAGCGCCGACTCGAACAGGGAACGGATGAACCCGATCATGTTGTCGTAGAAGCCATGCAAATAGGCGTTTTCCAATGGCACATCGTACTCGTCGATGAGGATGAAGGCGTTGTTTCCATGATATTTCGCCAGGCATTCGGAGAGGAAACCGAGCGCTTTGGCGTATTCTTCCTTGCTGCCTCTGCCAAGCGCGATCCGTTCAAAAATTTCACGGCTGCGCACAGGCATCTCATTTTGCAGCACATAACTGTGCCTTTGAAACTCCTTGCAGATCTCATCGATCAGACAAGCATAGGCAGTTTGATAATCGTCCTGTTTCGCAGATTTCAGAGAAAGGAAGATGACCGGATACTGCTGCTGATGTTTGAGGATTTCTTCACCGCACTCCGCAATTTTCAGTCCGTCGAAGAGGTAGCCGTTGTCGACTTTCTCGCCTTTTTCGGTGCGCTCGTCCTCAAAGAAGCGGCGGATCATAAACTGATTGAGCGTCTTGCCGAAGCGTCTTGGGCGGGTAAACAAAGTTACCTTTGCATTGCTTTCAATCAAGCTCTGTATCATCAAGGTTTTATCGACAAAATATCCGTCTTTCTCGATTATTTCCTTAAAATCCTCCACGCCGATGGAGATTTTTTTTAATTTTTCCTGCTTATTCATAGACCGCAGCTCCTTTCTCATTCCTCGTATCCACACTTTCCCTGCGCCGCAGGAAACCTCCTGCCGATTTCGCGCCGCGCAGCTGTCGCCGTTATCTATAGTATACTGGAATCCGTCCAAAGAAACAAGCAAAAAACAAAAGGCCGCGGTAACGCTTACTCGCCGATATCTCTGACCAGCTCGTCGAAGTAGACACGCAAAGCTTCCATCGTCTGCTTGTCCGGTCTGACGATCTGATATTTGCCGTCGGTATAGTATAAGGTGACATTGACCTTGTCGTCCCACGCGGCAGAAGGGCATTGATCCAGCTCCTTTTGCTGATACATGCTCTTGGCTCGAAACAGCACTTTGCCGTCCTCATCCGCATCCACAAATTCAAGATTCAGTACGCGAAAATTCTTCAGTGGTTTTTGTGCGAAGAACGCGACCTTCGCGGCGCTCTCCTCCTCCGAAAGAATATATTCGTCATGACTTTGGTGTCCCGCAACAAAGAAATCAGCCCATGCCGCGCGCAAAACAGCCGGAACGCCCATAGGATCTACGTTTTCCGATTCATATTGCGAAAACGGCGTCAGCGAAAGCATGGCAATCTTCTTTTCGAGCTTCGCCTCTGCGCTTTGGAACTCGTCCGCGCTGATTTGCTCGGAAGCCGCCGGATCCCACTCTCCGCTTGTATTATAATAGTGCTGCAGCCGGACTTCGTCTCCATCCTCCTGATCGTAGGTAAACCAGTAGCCGTCGCAGTCCAGCCCCCTGCCGTCCTTCGAAAGCTTGTAATCGGCGAGAATATAATGTGCGGCGCCCGAGGATGCCCGGTTAAAAAAGTGTTCGTCATCTGTCCAGTCATAGCGGTTTCGTCCCCAGCCCTCCAGAATATTCAGCGCTTCTCCGTCCGCGAGGGTATATACCGCCTGCACGATGCTGCCGCTGTAGCTCACGCCGTTTTCCTGCTCATACTTTCCGGCAGAGGAGATTTCTCCGATCAAAAGCTCCGGCACACCGTCATCGTTGAGATCCTTGAGAAGATAACCGCAGCGATAAGGTGCTTCCGCGGCCATATCCGCCCCGTCCAGTGCGGACAGGAGATCAATGGCACTGTTGATGCCGACCGGTCCGGTCTTTTCTGTAATCTCCCCGGTTCCCAATAACAGTTTGGCATACGCATCCAAGACCTCTGTATAAGCCTCCGGTATTTCGTAGTTTTCCGTTTCTGTGCCGACCGGATCGACATCGTCCGTCGGCTTCTGCTCATTTGTGCATGCGCAAAGCAGCATCAGCAAAATCATCATACCGAAACAAATAACTCTTTTTCCTCTTCGTTTTAATGTCATCGTCAATTTCCTCCTTTAACTTCCGGTTTCTCCAATGGATTCTGCCGGAAGCCTTCCAGCAAAGCATCGTTTTCCATGATGAAAGGACGCGTGGTATCCTGTCCCCATGCGGTATCGTATTTTTCCATCAGATAATCGCTCAGCTCCGTCCTGTTCTGGAATTTTAACAGCCGATACGGCTCTTGAAACGCCACCTTTTCGAGAAAATACAGCGTGCCGTCCTCCGATGGCAGCAGAACACCCGCGTGTCCGACAGAGAGCGTGTTTTCGTCATCCGAGAATTTATCGTGAAAAATGACAGAAATCAAGTGTGCCTCGCTGTCTGCGAAGGTCACGCCGCGGGAAGACCAGCCCTCCTGCAGTGCCTGTACCTGCGCCCCGGTTTCGGTGCTGTCCGCTGCCTCGACAGGCGCGAACAGTGCGCAGAAGCCTGCGGTACTGTCATCAAAAAGAACCTCCGGATGCCGCGCAATGGTATCCAAATCCACAAAAAGCAGTTCTTCCCCCTGCGTCTGCGGCTGATCCGCACCCACGCCCAAAAATTCGCCGAGCAGGCTGTATGCAGTGATGCGGCAGTTATATCCCATGAAGTTTCCATACTTTTCCGTCCATACGTCCTGCATATCGTACACATCGTATTTCGTTTCGGTCGGTGCGGCACTTTCAAATCCGTCTGTCAGCCACGCGGGCTTGACTGCAGCGTTAAACTGATCGACACATGCCAAAAGTGCCTGTATGCGCGCCTCTGCCACGCCGCTTTTTTCCAGAAGCCCGGAAAGCAAGGCACGAGAATCCGCATCCGTCAAATTCGAATATGTCACGGTTTCCAATGCGGGCTGCGCCGGCTCACTTCCGCCCTTCCCCTCGCAGCCTGCCATACAGCTGAGCACCGTGCAAACCATCAGCAGGCACAAAAAACGTGCCATGTTTTGTTTTCTTTTTTTCATAAATCCCCCTTGTATCATCCAATTTCGCGCCGCGCTGCTTTCGTTATTCCGCTTTCTTTACCATGCATCTTTTCTTAAAGAAGCAGATGGCATACTTTAAAATCGGCTGAAAGCAGTCTTCTTCAAGCGAACTTTCGTATTTCTGCTCTTCCATCTGCGTAAGGGCTTCCTCACACTTCTTTTCCATTCCCTGAATCGTGTCTGAAATTTTCAGCTCCAAAATCATCGCTCTGCCTCTGAATTTTGATTCCGTCATCACGATGTCGGGTCTGCCGTTTCCACTCTCACGATTGGATCTCACAAGATAGCCCCCGATATTCACAAGAAGTCCCGCCATAAATCCATGATAGAAATTTTCCGCATAGTCGTAATAGCTGATGGTGTCCGCAAGCTGTCGGTTAATGAAGTCCTCCGCCGCTTCGCAGTCGCCCGTCTCCAGCGCACGCACGAGTGGGCTGCGGTCGGTTTCTTTCATTCTTTGCTCGAACCAATAGGAAATGGAGTTTTCATATATCGTTGCAACCTCAATGTTCGGAATCTTCATTTCCAGCCAGAGATTGTTGCCGACCGTCCGCTCTCCGACTTTCTTCAGGTAGCCCGTGAAAAACAGGAAGTTCCAAAGATTATCCTGCGTCTGATGAATATCGCCATAGGTGATGTCTTCGTGTACCTGCTTTTCTATCGTCCCGCCTGCCATTAGCGTTTCCAGATCTGCCTTTGCCATCTCGTCCGCTTCTCCGACCATCTCACGCACAATACTGTTGGATGAGGTATTCGACCAGTACGGAAGCGCAAACTCGGTCACATGATCCTTGTGGTCATTGACATATTTGAGTATACTCCACGGGTTATAGATTTCAAAATCATTGAACAGGTAGCCGTCATACCATTTCTTTACTTCCTCAAGCTGCTCGCTCAAACCATAGTACGCAAGCAGTCCTTCCACTTCTTCCTGTGTAAAGCCGAAAGAATCTCCAAAGCGTGTATGCAGTACGCTGTCTGTCTCTAAGTTATTCAGCCCCGTGAAAATGCTTTCTTTGCTGATTCTAAGGCAGCCTGTAATTACACTTTTTTCAAGATAAGGGTTTGTCTTGAGTGCCGATTCAAAGAGCGAGCGGATAAAGTCAATCATCTCGTCATAAAAGCCCCTGAAATATGCATTTTCCAGCGGTACATCGTACTCATCGATGAGGATGATGGTGTTCTTCTCATGATATTTCGCAAGGCACATAGACAGGAAGCCCAGTGCATCCGTATAGAGGCTGTCGTCGTCCATGATAGCGGATATTGCCTCAAAGCGGGCTTTTTCATCTGCTGTCAGGATTTCCCCCTGCAGAACATATCTATGCCGTTTGTATTCCTCGCTGATGCGCTTCTTTAGTTCCATGTAAGCTAACGCATACGTAGGCTGCTTCGCTGACTTTAAAGTCAGAAAAATCACCGGATACTGCTGCTGATGTTTGAGGATTTCTTCGCCGCACTCTGTGATTTTCAGCCCTTCGAAGAGATAACCGTTATCGACTTTCTCGCCCTTTTCAGTAATTTCATCCTCAAAGAAACGGCGAATCATGAACTGGTTGAGTGTCTTGCCGAACCGTCGCGGTCGCGTAAACAAAGTAACCTTCGCCTGGCTTTCGATTAACTTTTTTATCATCAAAGTCTTATCGACGAAATATCCGTCTTTATCAATGATTTCTTTAAAATCCTCCACACCGATGGCGATTTTCTTTTTTACTGTATCGCTCATTCCTTCACCCTCCTTCTATTCATAGTATACTTGATTTTCAGAAAAGAAACAACAAGCAATGCAGTTTCGTCCTTTTATTTCTTATTCACAAAAAAATGATTAAATACATACGCAATCGCCCGGTGAAAGCACCTGCAGCCGATGTCGAATACACAAACCTGACATACCTTCAGATAAAAAATCTTTTGCAAGGTACGCATCAGTGCAAACTTCTTCTTCATTTTGCGAATGCACGCAAAATACAGGCGATCGTCTTTCTTTGCAATCGCCTCCGCGCAAAGTCTTCCGCTGTCAAGACCATATCGAAGTCCCGATAGCGTCATGGGGTCGCAGGCACCGACTGCATCGCCGACGAAGTAAATATCTTCGCAGGCTTTCCCTTCGCCCACTTTCATCGGAGTAAAAGCACCTCGAAGCTCACTCATATCGGCCTGCAAGCCAAGCTGCTTCAAAAATCCTGCGAAAACCTCGTGATAGTTTACCGACTTATCGAAAACATCCGTCAGTCCGACATTCGTAAAGCCACCGTAAGAGCTGACCCAGCCGTACCCACGTTTCGTAATGCCGAAATGAATCTGAATTTCCTCTGCCGCAGAGTTCGGGAAAACAAGCTGCATGGCAATATTCTTTTTACGCGCTGGCTGCAGGCGGCTTCCGAATCCGCTCGTTCCATCTGCAAAAATAAGCTTTTCATATGTAAGAATTTCGCCGTTTGAAAGTTTCAGTTCCTTCTTGTCTGCGTCATGTTCCGAAATCGTCGTATTCTCTTTTATTTGGATGCCCTTTGATTTCGCAAGTTCTGCAAAGGTGTTGTCCAGTTCCACCCGGTCAATCATGCGGTTTGTGTATAGAAATTTATTAAGAATCGTCTGCCGTTTTTTCAGTCTGTAAAAAATGTTGAAATCCCTTATCAGACTGTAATGCGCCTCTTCAATATTTAATCCGAAGGTCTCATAGACCGCTTTCGTCTTTCCTGTAATATATCCGGCGCAGCATTTATACCGCGGAAATTCAAATCGCTCAATTACGATTAGATCTGAAATTCCTTCCTCAAGCAGTGTCAATGCCGCCGCCAGCCCCGACGGTCCCGCACCGACGATTATAACCTCAAACTCTGTCTTTTGTTCCATGTTCACCTCTCAACGCGATTCCTACATTATATTATATTCCGCCTTTCTTCGCAAGGAAAAACGACCTCGTTTCCGAGGTCGTCATCGTCCCGTAATTCTATGTCTATTCTCTCGATACCCGCCGCAAAACGATTCGCATGCAGCACAGCATTACGATTGTCCGTATCACTGCGCCGGCCGCACCGGCTGCACCCGCCCCGAGGTCAAACACATCGCTAATCACTTCGGTTAGCCCTGCTGCGGCGAAGCTCATTCCTGCAATCACAAGAACCGCTAAAAATTTCCTGCCGCCGTATTTATTTCCTGCGGTTTGATAGATTGCAATCGCCGCGAAAATCATGGCCGCAAGCGCAAAGGATGCGGCTGCTGTTTCCAAGATCACGCCTCCCAGCGCATCCATGAATGCATTGTACTCATTCAATGTCCGCATTTGAAATTCGTGGCTTGAAAATTCCGTCAATCTGCGATGCAGCACATACCATTGCATGGCAAGCAGAATATATTGCAGTATCGTGAGGGTTCCCCCTGCCGCGGTGATTTTTGAGATTGCGGCACTCTTCTCAGAAATCGGAAGTGTTCGATATAAAATCGCCCCGTCTGTGAACATGGCAATATAAAGAAGCCTTTTAAATATCCGGAAGAAGCAGTAGAAAATAATTGCGGCCGCGGGTATGGCGAAAGAATAATCCGCCATATAAATTCTGCTGGGAACCAGCAGTGGATTTGCCCCGAAAAGCGTGAAGAGAAGCAGCGTCATGTAAGCCGCCGAAACTTCGCCCCCAACACTCTGCAAATCCATCTTCAGACATTTTCCAAAACCCTTCATTTTCATTCCCCCTTTCGCTTCATGCGCTGTACATATCTCTAAGCTCCGATATGCAGAGTCTATATACAAAGACGCATTCCGCCGCACAAACGGTCAGAATCAGCAGGCTTCCCGCAATCGGATTTATGATTTTAAACGGCAGTATGAATACAAGAAGCAGCATGTGCACGATTGTTTCAAGCGAAAGGCACAGACCTCCCGCCAAGCGGCTTGTCTTATGGGTCAAAGGATCGCGCCACCTTCCCGAAAAAGCACTGTTGAAGAGCCCCCATCCGCTGAAAGTAAGCATAAGCACCGTAATAATCAGCACCCAGATCAGGAAAAGAATCGCCGTTTCAAGACCGCCGTCAGTCTTTCCTATCAGCTTCGTCATCACAGCCACAATCTTTTCGCGCCCCTCTTCAAACACGGCAGTCACCGGTATCAGTACGAGGCAAAGCAGCGGAAGAAGTGCCATGCACTTGAATCCGCTTTTCGTGTGTACCTTCACGATATCTTCCGTGCGAACCGGCAGGCTGTAGTAAAACGGAGCATTTTCGTCGAGCAGAATCGCCGTATTCCATGACTGCACCACCGTTCCAAAAGTAGAAAACAACGCGGCCAGAAAAACAATTATCAGACTGCTGCTTACACCTGCGTTTCTGATAAAAACGCAAATCACCAAAACAATGCAGATAACCGACTTCCAGTCCATCATTTTCCCTTTGCCGCCTACGAGTTTTTCATATGCCTTCGCCTTATTTCCGTCCTTTGACTCAAACTCCCATGTTCTGCGAGTCTTCACCTTCGTCGCAGTCAGCTCCGGCATGTGTTTCATTAAGAAGTAAGCTGCTGTTCCCACAATGAGAATCTTTACAAGCAGTACAAGCAGCGGCGGCACCCGGTCTCCCGCTAAAAATGCCAAGCGCGGAAGCAGGACTCCTCCCAGGAAAAACAGCCATGGAATGTCGGAGCGAATAGCACTGCGCTCCGGCAGGCTGCCGTCGTTCTTTCGGCACGCATTTACAAGCGCACGCTCGTATCCTGTTGTAATGCAGAGCGTGAGCAGTATCACAAAAATAAGCTCCAAAGGAAGCATCGCATAAACTGCCCCGTCCGAGATGCCCGTATTGCTTCCGCAATAGAGCCAGCGAAGAAAGCTTGGGATGGCATCGGCGGCATGGTAGCGTGTCAAGCTGAAGTAACCTCCGAAAAAACCGAGCGGCAGGCTCAAAACACATATCAGAACCACGCCTGCTGCCACAAGGTATCCGCCCCCTCGAAGCGTCTTTTCGTCAACGGGCAGCATGTTCACGAGAATAGCGGAGTTTCCGTATCGGTTTTCCCCAAAGATCTTATACATCGTCCTTTCCAAAAAGTAAAATCCGATGATCATGCAGATAAATCCAAGTAAGCAAAGCAGGAGCATCCTGCTGATACAAAAGAGCGATACCGCCGCCAGAAGCATCATCACAACTGTTGCCGGCACTTCCTCCCTTGCAAGCCACATATTCAGTTTAATGATTTTCCAAGTTCCCTGTCTCATCATCTCTAAAAATCTCCTTTAAAGCCCCTTCCAGCGACATGCCGTACTCGCTCCGCAAACGGTCGGAATCCGTAAACTTTTCTACCTTTCCCCTCTTCAAAACAATGACCGAGTCGAAAAGCCTTTCGATGTCCCGCACCAGATGCGTCACGATAAGCATCGTCCCCTTCGGATTAAAATTCTCAATGATTAAATCCAAAATATGATCCCTCGCCTCGACGTCTACGCCGCCAATCGGCTCATCGAGAAGGTAAAGCCTTGCGTTTCGCGACATTACGAGGCAGATCTGCAGCTTGTCAATCATGCCCTTGGACATTTCCTTCGGCATCTGCTGCATTTTTATATCAAAAGTCTCCAAAAGCCTTTTGCATTTTTCTTCGTCGAAATCGTCAAAAAAGGTCCTGTAAATCTTCACGATGTCGCTGACCGCCATGTCCGCCGGAATTCCGCTCCGGTCAGGCAGATAGGCCACATGCGCCTTCGTTTCCGCGCCCGGCTTCACTCCGTCAATGAGCACTTCACCGCGGTACTCCGCATACATGCCCGCCAGAATTTTGAGCAGCGTCGTCTTGCCGCTGCCGTTCGGTCCGAGCAGACCGATGATATGTCCTTCCGGAATTTCCAGACTGACATCATCCAGCGCGCGCACGAAGTCAAACTCTTTCGTCAGATTTTTTATCTCGACTATCGGTTTGCTAACCAGTTTCAATTCACTTGCCATAATCATCCAATCCTTTCATACGCCATTTGTTTCTCCGGTGCGGACTCACACCTCTTTAGAAAAAAATCCATCATTTCCTGCTCGCTGTAGCCAAGCACTGCCATCTCTCTTCGAAATTTGTCCACCGCCTCCGAGGCCATTCTCTTCTTGAGCTCCCCTATCAGCGCGGCGTCCTTCGTAACGAACCTGCCGCTTGTTCGCTCCGAAACCAAAAGCCCTTCTCTTTCCAGTTCATTCAGCGCTCGCTGCATCGTGTTGGGATTCACTTCAAATTCCCCTGCAAGCTCCCTCACAGATGCCACGCGCTCGCCCGGCGCCAGTTCCCCCGAGGCAATTGCCTCTCTGACGTTGTTCATAATCTGCATGTAAATCGGCATATTCTCCTGCAAATTTTTGTCCATGAGCCTACCTCCCTCTTCACTCATAAATTTCCAATCTTCGGTTCATACTATATTACATACGGCATATTGATCGAAAATAGAATTGTATTATATATTTAATACAATAGTACATTCATACAATTTTGTCAATACACAAAAAGAAAAAAAGCAAAACTTTTCGTGCTTTGCTTTCTTTTAGGAGGAAAAATCATGAATGAATCAAATCTCTCAACTTCGCAGGGCAGCGATCAGTCCCTGTCTTTCACCAAACTGACCGCCATGATTATCGGCTCGACCATCGGCGGCGGAATTTTCACGACCGCAGGCGACATGGCGGCACTCGGTGCCCACACGGGCAGCGTGCTCGTGGGCTGGGCAATCTGCGGCGTGGGCATGTTCTGTCTGATGATGTGCTTCTTCGGACTGAACAAAGTCCGTCCCGACCTTACTAACGGCATTTACAGCTACGCAAAGGAAGGCTTCGGTGAATTCGTCGGCTTTAACTCAGCGTGGGGCTACTGGCTGAGCGCCCTGCTTTGCAATGTTTCCTACACAACGCTGCTCTTCGGCGCACTCGGGCATTTCTTTCCGATTTTCGGCGATGGCAACAACCTGCTTGCCATCATCTGCGCCTCCGTCATCATCTGGCTTTTGAACTGGCTGATACTCCGTGGCGTACAGGAGGCCGCCGCTCTGAATGTAATTACGACCATCGCAAAGCTGATTCCGCTTCTGGTCTTTGTGATTGCGATTATCTTTATCGGAGCTTTTGACCCGAAAGTTTTTATGAGCAATTTCTGGGGTAGCGAAACCGCAGGCGCTCCCGCCATCGCCGACCAAATCAAAGCGACTACCTCGGCCACGGTCTGGTCTTTCATCGGCGTTGAAGGCGCTGTGGTTCTTTCCGCGCGCGCCAAGCGTTCCTCCGATGTCGGCAAAGCCTCGCTGACGGGCTTTCTGGGTATCTTCATCATCTATGTGCTCGTTGCGGTTCTGAGCATGGGCGTTCTCACGACGGAAGAACTCGCTGCCCTGAAGAATCCGCAGATGGCGGGAATTTTGGAAGCGGTCGTTGGCCCATGGGGCGCCGCTCTCGTAAACATCGGTGTCATCCTGTCGCTTGCGGGTGCGCTTCTCGGCTGGACAATTCTTGCCGCTGACTGCCCGTATTCCGCAGCCAAGCAGGGCGTATTCATGCATGCCTTCACGCGTGCAAACGAAAACGGCTCACCGTCGTTTTCTCTCTACCTTACGAACGGCCTCGTGCAGCTTTTCCTGATTATCATCTACTTCAGCGCATCCACCTATCAGGTTTTCTACACGTTCAGCACGACGATGATCATGATTCCGTATTTTCTCAGTGCCTTGTACTACATGAAGGTTGCGGCACGCGGCGAAGGTTTTTCAAACAGCGGCGGCAGAGGCGGCTCCCTCGGCGCGGCCCGCTTCTTTGCGTTCGTGGGAACGCTTTACGGCATCTGGATGCTGTATTCGTCGGGACTTGAGCTGACCTTCATCGCCTGCATCCTCTATGCCCCGGGAATCATCGTCTTTGCGCTTGGCAAAAAAGAAAAAGGACGCCCGGTCTTCGAACGTCCTTATGAAGCAGTCATTGCAATCGCTTTGGCTTTGCTTGCGGTAATTGCGCTTTTTATGATTATCACAGGCAGGATTCATCCGTTCTAAGCTGCCTGCTGACCTCCGCAATGATGCTATCATAAAAGTAGACACGGAAAGGTAGAAAACTATCACTCCAACTGTTAAAATAAGAGTGGTGCGACTACCGGGAAGGTGACAGATACCAGTTTTTCTTGACTGGTACATCGTCGGATTATTTCTTCGCCAATCGTCGGAAAAATTCCTCGCCATTCGTCGGAAAAATTCCTCGCCATTCGTCGGAAAAATTTCTCGCCATTCGTCGGAAAAATCTTGTTTTATTTGTCTCGATGGGGTATACTAAAGACAGTATCTATGAAGTGAGGTTTCCGAATGAAAAAATACAGAAAAAGGATTGCAGATGAAATTCTGAAGCGTAAACTGGAAGGGAAAGGTGCAGTGCTGATTGAGGGCCCTAAATGGTGCGGCAAAACGACAACAGCAGAACAACTCGCTTCCAGTATTTTGTATATGGATGACCCGGAAAAGAAAGAGCAAAACATCGCCATGTCCGAGCTGAATCCAAAACGTCTGCTAAAAGGTTCGGCACCGCGCCTCATCGATGAATGGCAGCTCGCTCCAAAACTTTGGGACGCGATCCGCTTTGAAGTTGACCACCGCGGCGAATTGGGACAATTTATTCTCACCGGCTCCGCTGTTCCTGCTGACACAAAACAAATCACCCACTCCGGAACAGGGCGTTTCACATGGTTGACAATGCGTCCTATGAGCTTATACGAATCAGGGGATTCCACAGGAGAAGTCAGTATCAAAAACCTGTTTGACACACAAGCTGAAATTGACGGAGCCTCTAACCTGAGCATTGACCGTCTGGCTTTCCTTGTGTGTCGGGGCGGATGGCCGCAGGCTGTAGACATGCGAGAGGAAATCGCTTTAGATCAAGCAATCGACTATTATGACGCTGTGGTTCACTCTGATGTTAACCGCGCGGATAACGTGCAAAAAAATCCGGAAAAAGTTCGCAGGCTCATGCGTTCCTACGCAAGGAATCAAGGCGCGCAAGTGCCGAATACCGTACTGGCGCAGGATATTGCGGCGAATGATGAAACGCCGATCAGCGAAGATACTGTCGCGTCTTATCTCCATGCACTCCGAAAGATTTTTGTAGTTGAGGATCTGCCTGCATGGAATCCGAATCTGCGCTCTAAAACCGTCATTCGTTCATCGGATACGCGCTACTATGTCGACCCGTCTATCGCCGCTGCTGCACTGGGTATCGGACCTAATGACTTGATCCAGGACTTGAAGACCTTCGGCTTCCTGTTCGAAACCCTTTGCGTCAGGGATCTCCGCGTTTTTGCGGACGCTTTGGGCGGAAATGTTTACCACTACCGAGACAAAAATGGACAGGAATGTGATGCTGTGATTCATTTGAGAAACGGCAAATACGGCTTAATAGAAATCAAACTTGGTGGTGACAAGCTCATCGAAGAAGGCGCAAAAAGCCTAAAAGCAATGGCTGCCAAGATTGATACTGATCGAATGAACGCACCGTCCTTCCTTATGGTTTTGACGGGAATCGGCGATTACGCGTATCGGCGTCAAGATGGTGTCTGCGTTGTCCCCATCGGCTGCCTCAAAAATTAAATCTTTCTCAGATTCTTTCCCCGGCGGCAGTGTAACTGCCGCCGTTTTACTCAAAAGGCTTGCCCGCCTTATACCTTCTGCGTCTTTACGCTGCTGTACTGTCCGTAGATTTTCTTTCCGTTTACGGTTTTATACGCACGGACTTTCACATAATAGGTCTTGCCTTTTTTAAGGCCTGTTACGCTCTTTGACAGGCTCTTGCCGCTGACGGTGGTTTTGACCACATTCTTGCTAAACTTCTCATCGGTCGAGGGCTTTCTTTACCTTCGCCTGTTTGCTGTACGGTGCAAGGGCAATCATGCCCATTGCGGTCATATCCACACTGGAAACAGCGTTGTAGCCGCTCTTTTCTTCGGCTTTGGTCAGGATATTCCAGCCGCCGTCCTCGTACTGGTTTGCCAGCAGGTAGTCCACCATGCGCTGGCGGGAGTTCTGCTCAATGTGGATAAGCGTGAGAACGAGATCGTCGGCGGCGAACCCGATGAGGGCGAAGAAACGCCCGAAAAGAAACCGAGGGACTTGGAAAGATAGCCGAATCTCTTGACAATCGTTATCATATATGATAACATTATAGTGGATCGGAAGGGAGGGTTTTGTATGACCGAAAAGGAACTATTGACAGCAAGACAGAGCATTGTGCAGAAGCTGACGCAGGCAAGACTGGAAAAAG
>ERZ780149.2188-NODE-2188-length-18764-cov-4.901491_pt1 | contig 18764 bp, 19 predicted proteins | sample MGYA00511367_ERZ780149 | MGnify/ENA primary metagenome ERZ780149 (study PRJEB29588, sample SAMEA2153852) | human gut metagenome | biome: human gut; feature: human-associated habitat; material: faeces | place: Denmark | collected 2008/2010 ... | reverse complement strand
TCGCCCGCCGCAACTGTGAAATACATCATCTTCTGCGTTTTGAAAGCGTACGCTCCCACTTCTTTCAATTCGGAAAGCGCAAGAGTAACGGTGGAAACGGCGGTCCCTTCAAACGCGCTCGCGCCGATCTTTTCCAATTTGCAGGCGGAAAGATCCGCCACTTTCAGAGCCGCACAGTTGTAGAACGCCTTTTCGCCGATTTCTTTCATCGCGGAGGAAAGCAATACGTAGCCGAGATCCGCCCGATTCGCAAACGCGTTCGCGGCGATTTTCGTGGCTTTAAGGCTCTTTCCGTTTACGGTTACGTTTTCGGGAATCACCGCCATTTTCAATCCGTCGCCCGCCACATAAGCGGTTTTCGCATCGTAGCCCGTGATCGTAGCCGTGCCGTCGCCGTTATCCGTTGCGACGTATCCGCAGTCTATGGAATAATTGAAGGCTACGTCGAGATATACGTTTGTTTCGAGGGTAGCCGAAAGATCGTAATCCCGCCCGAAGTTTTTCACGGAAACAAGCGTAAGTTTCTTTTCCGCATAAGCGTTTTTCAGCGCGGTGCCGTGTTTTTCGTCGATCGCGGCAAGAAGTTCTTCCGCCGTGAGATTTTGTCCTTTTGTTTTACCGATCGTCGCCTGATAGGTTTCGCCCGTAAGCGTATTTTCGTAATTCACGGTGACGACGGGCGTCGCGCTATCCCCGGAATACACCACTTTGTCTTTCAGACTGGTGCTGTCGCAGAATTCATACATGGTTTCCTCAAGAACCGCCCAACCCGTAGGATCTCCGATGAACGCGGAAGCGGGAAGAGATTCGGGATATTTCGCCTGTCTGAAATTGAGAAGCGTGATGCTTTCCATACCGCTGAAAATCGCATAGCCCGTAGGCGCGATATTACCCTTTAAATCGTTGGCATACTGCGCGTTGAACAGGAAAGATTTGCTCGAATACTGGAACGCCGCCGCAAGATACGAGGAAATATCTTCGTTGTAGTTTATATAAGAGAACGTGGAAGGCAGGGTGAGATATTCAAGCGAGCGATTGAAATACGTACCCGCCTGAATCCCGTTCACGCCTTCGGGAACAACGATCGAAGAATCGTTCGTTACGTCGGATACAAGAATCAGATCGCCGCGATGTCCGTCTTTATCGTCTATTTTATAAATATAGTTGCCTTCTTTGTAGAAATCGCCCGCTCCGGCGTTTGCCTTGCTGTGGCTGAACGTAAGATTGTTCGGCACCATGGAAAGATTTTTTACGCTGTCCGGGATAGCGATGTCGAAAGGATATTCTTCGCCTTTGTTGTATTGCCCGTAGCCGTTGTGGGATGCGTAGGTATTCGCCCAGAAAGATCCGATAATCACTTCCACGCCTTCGGGAATCGTAACGCTCTTCAATTTGTTGAGATTGTTGAAGCAATTCTGAATCACTTTCAAAGAAGAAGGAAGCGCGATTTCTTCCACGGAAGAAGCCGAAGTGGCAATGAGGCTCTGTACGGATACGATCCCCTCGCCGATAATCATCTTTTTGATCGACGCGCTGTTTAAAATCTCGCTCTCGAGGCGCACCGCTTCCACCGTATAGGCTTCAGCCACGCCGTCGCCGTCTTTATCGAACGTGATTTTCCCGAGCACGGACATCACGGGAACGTCGCCCGCTTTGGCAACGTTTTCGGTATCGTCGTAAAGCGCGTCGTTGCCGTACATGGTAACGCAAAGATTTCCCGTCAGTTCGTTCAATTCATATTTGAGGAAAGGCGAACGCCATTTCACTGTGATAACGGTGCTCTTTTCGATCGGCGCGCCGAAATCGAAAGCGGTTCCGTCCGCGTTTACGTAAGAAATATCGTATGCGGACATATAGTTTTTCCAAATCAACGCCTTTTCCACGGTGGAAGCGGCGCCGTCTTCCGTTTTCGCTTCGTGCGTAACGGGGCTTTCATACACCGCGCCCGGGTTCACCGTAGTGGTGTATACGTCCTGATAGCCGTCGTTGAACGTAATGCGCGCAACGCTCTTTGCATAAAGATCGTTGGTTTCCGCTTTGTTATCCCATTTCGTGGTGTAATTCGCGTTGGTGTACCAGCCGTCGAATTCCAGTCCTTCGCCCGGATTGTACGTTCCTTTCACCACGTCGATGAGATTCTGCGTGCCCTGATCTACGCCGTTGATGTGCACGTTCACTTCCACGGGAATAAACCGCGCGTAAACGGTGAGACTCTTCGTAACGTTTTTGCCCGTGAAGGGCGCGCCAGAAAAATCTTTGTTTTCATACCAGTTCGCAAAGGTGTAATACCGCCTGGAAACCGTGGGAAGTTCCACCTCTCCGTTTTCCGCGGTATACTCCGCGGTCTGCTTCCATTCGGAAGATTCGTCGTCTTCCACCATGAAAGTAACTTTGAGATCGTCCGCTTTGTCGTTTTTTTCACACGACGTAAGCAGAGCGATTCCTGCAAGTAACGTCACCATACAAAGAAGTATGGCAACCAACTTTTTTCTTACTGCTGTCATAATTTTGCTCCTTTTAGAGCATGTTGACACTAAGGTCAAAATATGATATAATAAATACATGAATATCACAAAAGCGCAGTACGCAAGAATCGAAAAGTATTTTCCGGTTCAGCGTGGGAATGTAAAAATCGACAATTACACATTTATCAACGCTATCTTGTATATTGCCGAAAATGGGTGCAAGTGGAGGGCACTTCCAGAGAAATACGGCAAATGGAATAGCATTTACCAAAGATTTAAAAGATGGTGTGAAAATGGCGTAATACAGCGTATTTTTAATGCGCTGCAGCAGGAAAAAATTATTGCGATCAAAGTAGAAGTGCTGGCTTTGGACAGTACCTCTTGTAAATTGCACCCTGACGCACATGGCGCTTTAAAAAACACGGACAACAATGTATCGGGAAATCAAAGGGCAGATGGAAGGGCGTGCAAAATTAGCGGTAAAATGATAACAACCGAATAAGCAGCTCTTACGGCAAAACACCACGGAAGAAAAATCCGTGGTGTTTTGCTTTTTAATTTTTTACATGGTGTAAATAATGCATTGCTGTAAGCAAAGAAAAAGTGAAAGTCAAATTGGACCATTAATCATATCGTAGAGAACGCCCCAACCTGTTACTCTTGACGGTGCCTTTACACAATTAGAATTTAGGTCTCCCAATAGAAAAATGCTTTTGCTCAATGTAATAGTGCCTAATGCAGATTTCGATTAACAATTGACTTGGGAACTGCCACTCGAAAATCATTATTAGCATTATTGATAATACTCAATTAGCCGTAGACTGAATACATGCTATCAACTCATTATATTTCTCATCGTTAAAAGAATCACCCTCATACACGGCAAGGCACAGTTTCTTTACAGCGGATAATATATCTGGACTTGCATCTTGTTCTAAGCCTTTTATCATTACATCAATTCGATTTTTTATCTCATTGAGGTTACCGGAAAGATACGGCTTGTCTTCTTCATCAATAAGACACTCGCGATTTTGGGAATACATCCATAATTCCTCACCTATGTCTGCGATCCGACCAAGCCAAATATTTTCTGATGCCTGTTGTTGAATCATATATTCACCATCAAAGCACTCCAACATTTGTGTGTTTACCTCAATGGGATATGGAGAAGCTAAAGGATCTATTGCTTCTTCGACACCTAAGTTTATAGCATTGTAAAGGTACTGGAATACTTTTTTGGGAAACTTAATTGCATTCGGGAGGACCTCACCAATGTCATTCGTCAACAATAAAAGCAAATAATCATATGGAGATTCTGCAAATGAGATAGAGGTGATTAGGAAAGCGTTTGTCATCTCCTCATTAGCCGGATCGTAATTCTTTACCATTATTGGATAGCACAGAAATGTATTGTCTCGATATGAGCTTTTAGGAAGAACAGCGTCGTATGTGCTCGTTAGATCTGTCATTGTAGTATTAACTTGGTCAATTTCCGCCTTCCTGGATGAAGAAAACCAAGCTTTAACCTGATATTTGTTGTAATTGGGTTCGGGTTCATGAGATAAGTAGTATTCACAACACATATAAGCCTCAAAGATGACTTTTTCTTCAAGGGTACATAGTTCCACATGTTTGCTATGATGCTCACTGTCCAATGTGAGATCATCAAAGAATTTTTGAACGTTAGGTAGTGCTGCTAATGCTGCTTTTAGGTTATATATTGCCAAACGCTTCCCCTGGTCTTCTTTTTTGATAAAACTGATTAGTTGGTCAGCAAAATTTTGGATACCATCAAAGTAATCTCGTTTTGCTTTATTAAACAAAGTTGGTATCTCAGGCTTCTTTTCAAATGGGCGGTGTTCTCTTGGGTATGATAAATACGCCACCATCATTTTATTATAGCGATTATGGATGCTGTCAAATAAATTGCCAGCCTCACCAAGTTTCCTTTTACCCAATAATTTGTGCAAACAAACTGAGCTTGCAGCCACTAAATCACAAGCACATTTACGGACATTGAGCCAATGATCAATCCATGCATATACTGTGTCAAACTCATAATTACTTTCTATAGTTTTTAACCACAGACCATTAAACTCTTGATGGAATGTTATGATTATGTTCTCCTTAGGCATTTCCTTGTGGGCGTCATTGGGAATCTGATAGGTAGCCAATAAATCGATTTGGGGCTTGATTGCATCTGAGCAATACGTTTCAAAGATAGGAAGCGTACGGCATATATCTGTCAACCGTGCGACACTTTCGTTATTACCTTTTGTAATCTCACTTGCTCTAAGCAAATACTCGACCTTTATTTTCTTGTTATCGTCGCTTACTTGTACCTTGTGAGAGTTGGTTTTGCGTTTGAGATAGCTAATGATTCTCTGAAGATTGGCTGTTACAAACGTGCTGTATTCCTCTTTGTTGCCGCAAAACGCTGAATACATTAATGACGATACAGTTTTTATAGAAAGAGTTTCAGCTTTAGCCCACAGGTCGTTTAGGGAAATCTTTGATGTTAAATTCATTAAGGGATCAATATTGTAAAGCCAATCCACAATAACCGAATATGAGTCTAAATCTGCTATGCTCGCAAAATTAATTTCTTTTAGTTTTGAATACATGGCAGAGCTTAAGCAATAGATGTCGGTTTTTGATGCTCTGAATTTCGGGATGGAATCACGTAATGTGATCATATGCTGGACGTTAGGGTTATCTGGCATCATCTCCGCCATTTTATTAAGCGTATTCAATTCCTTTTCGCAATCCTCAAACTTCGAAAACGGGCAAAGATCTGTTGACACAAGTAGTAATCCGCCATGTTCATATGCATCATCAAACAACGCCTTGTATGTTTTGAAGTACTGCATTACGCTTCCCGAAAAAGTACCTCGAATTGCTTGAACAAAACGAGATAAGTCCGATCCAGACAACCACATATTAACAACGTTAGTATAAAAAACATCTTTGTCAAAATCGAACTCAGGATAATGCGAAAACAAAACAGATATATCCGAAGCAGATGCGATCTTTGCAATAGAAAGAGCTGTTTCATCAAGAGAGACATATTCATGTAACCGACTGACAATGTGTTGAGAACGTACAGGATGTAACCCCTCAATGTAATCTCCCTCTGAACTAATATGTACCAGGAATTCATCAGCTAAGCTTTTTAGTACTTCGCCAATGTCTAAGTCGGGTTTAATAGTTAACTCTTTAATTAACGACTTAGTTTCAAGTTTAATTCCGCATACATCAGCAAAACAAACTTTTCTTAGAATTTCAAATTTTGTTCCACCTGCCGATGCGTTACCAATTTCCTTTATCTGCGCAGAAATTCGTTCAGCAATCATCTCGCCGTGAGTCAAAAGATATACGTACTCAATAAGAAGTTGCCGATCTTCAATTTTGGACCATGCCTTTTTCCAATCGACAATATCTTCGTGGATCTTTTCAGCTTTTTTTAGAGCGTTATATATGCTTTCTGCTTCTTTTTCACTAAGAGTTGGCTTGATAATGTTCAAATGATGAAGATTGCTTATATCTCCACCGTAATTATACCAGTCGTTTTCACGAGAAGTTACAAGAAGCTTATAATGGTATGTTACTCCTGTTTGCATAAGTTGAGCCAACAAATTCCACTCGCTTAGATGAGCGTCAAGATTATCAAGTAAAATAAGTGGTTTTTCACCAATTCGTGTACGCATGTGAAAATACTCAATGATATGACCTAATTCGGCATCGTTATTACATTTCGTAATTTGATATGGCGTATATTCTTCGGTTAATAATGATATTGCTCTTAATGCCAGCGTGGTTTTACCTTGACCGCTGGATGTTTTGATAATGGTAATTGTATTTTGGGCTATAGAGTCGACGATTTCTTTTTCGACAGTTGGACGGATTATTGGCAAATTGTTGGCAATATCGGAGGGTGTAGCCTTCTTGCCTTCATAATAGTCTGAAGAATAGTTGTCAGATTTAGAGAATTGAATTCTTTGAATCCAAGCGTGAGCTGGATTTTTGGGGCCTTTACTTATATCAAATTTTATTTCTTCAATACACTGTGTTATGTCTTGATGTGAAATTTCACCACGACTTGCCATTTTATCAAAGCACAATAATTTGATGCCGTTAGCAAATAAAGAAATATTATCAGTACTAATCTCAAAAATCTTTATCAACAAAGATTCAATGCTTTTCTCGAGAGAATCCTTTTTGACATTTTCAAAAGATAACCGTTGAATAAAATCTTCAAAATCGAAATTGATCCAATCCCATGAAGATGTATCTTTCTTAATGTTATCAATCTTAGTCTTCCAGAATTCTTTTGAGTTTTTATCAAGAGTTCCAGAAAGCAATTTGCTTAAGTTTCCGGCAGCAACAGAGAAATCATATACCAATTTGAAATATCGATTCTTATCGATCAGGTACGCCTCAAGATAATTTTTCAATACGCTATCCATAAAGCTGGCATCTTGCCGTTGAGTAGAGTATTTGAGTTGGATATGCGTAATTGTTTTGTTTCCGTCACTGCATTTTATAGTATCAATATCTTCGATTCCCTCAAGAGCAAAAATTGTGTCAGTACTGGATGATAAAATCAAATCACATGAATAAAGGAACTGATAGGAGTAACCCCTCAGTGCAATTTGACCGCCATCTCGTGAATCGTGAAGTTCCTGTATGTTGACTTTAGCAACAGGCGGATTCTTCGTTTTTTGTTGTTTCTTTTTCTTTGCCATATTGAAAACCTCATTCTTCCGCTTTTCCGCTATTTACCCACTCATCTATTTCCGAAATCTTAAACTTCCAGTTCTTCCCGATCTTGTGGGCAGGCATATTTTTTGTTGCAATCCAGCGTAGAGCAGTATCTCTACTGATACCAAGATATTTGCAAATCTCGGGCATGGAGTAGTAACGATCCGTTATTTCTGACATTTTGGCGTTCTCCTTAAAATTTTAATGACTGATGTTCAACGCGCTCCCCCTGCTTGTAATATTCAAGACGAATTGTTTTATATTCAAAATCAATCTCATAATATATACCTATATCATCACGAATCAAGGCTTGATTTGATGTTAAAAACATTTCTTTAAGTTGGTTGTATGTTTTCATAATGCCCCCATAATAGTTGTTACTTTATTATAACATAAATCGCGTATTTTGTAAAGTACCGTCTTATATTGTAATATTAAAACGCAAAAAGCACCGCCGAGAGCGACCAAACGAGTTCTCTCGGCGGGGGTTGTTACAATGGATTTCAAAGGATCATTCAAGTGGTCCCGGCAGCTTTGGCTTGTCTTTGAGCCATTCGTTCACTCAAATAATCTTCGATACCACGCCATGTTCCAAAAATCTTGACGTATTCATTGATATCATCCTCACCATATTGATCTTTATAGGCTTGTATGATTTTGATTTTGTTTATAGTGTCTTTGGCAAATTCCTGATCATTCATAGTAAGTATCTCCTTTGTAATTAAATGTATTTACTTGCCTGTAAATTGAACAGCTCGGCATATTTGCCGTTCTGCTTCAAAAGCTCAAAGTGCGAGCCTTGTTCGATAATGTGCCCGTCACCGATGACGAGGATCTTATCGGCAAGAGTGGTATTGGAGAGGCGGTGCGAGATCGTGACCGAACTCTTGCCCTCACTCAAATGATAGAGCTGTTCGAAGATTCTATCCTCGGAGATCGGGTCAAGCGCGGCGGAGGGCTCGTCGAGAATCATATATTCACTATCCTTGAAGTACGCACGGGCAAGCCCCACGAGCTGCCATTGACCGCCCGAAAGGTCTTTGCCGTTGTCTGCATAGTAACGTCCAAGAACGCTGTCATATCCGTTCTCCCAATCCTTGATAACCTCGCTTGCACCGCTGATATCGCAAGCTTTTTTCAGCTTTTCATCATTGAACCTCTCATCGAAGTCAGAGAGTGCAATGATCTCGCGGAGAGGTAAGCAGTAAGTAACGTAATCTTGGAATAGGACACCGAACACCTTACGTACAGCATAAATATCATACTCCTTCAGATCTATGCCGTCGAGCTTGATACAGCCTTTCTCGGGATCGTAGAAACGGAACATCAGCTTGATGATTGTGGATTTTCCTGCACCGTTAAGCCCTATCAGACCAATTTTTTCATGTGGATCAATGGTGAATGAGCAATCCTTCAACACGTACTGTTCTGCATTGGGATAGCGGAAGGATACGTTACAGAATTCGATTTTAGGATTGTTCGATGGCTTCAGCGTTCCGCTCTTCTCAACCTCGGGCTCAATATCCATAAACTCTTGCAGCTCGATCAAGCGGGTGTTATCGTTGAGGAACTTATTAACTTTATTCATCAGCATTTGAGATTGGCTTCGCAATCGGGATATATTGCTAAAGCGTTGGAGGCAACCTCATGAAACTCCAATTCAAACATCAGAAGTTCCAAGCGGATGCAGCAAAAGCGGTCGTTGATGTCTTTGCTGGACAGCCTTATCTCACGCCTACTTACATGATGGACAGAGGCTACGGTCAGCAGACCATAGCGGACGATACGGACTTCACCGGCTGGCGGAATGAACGCATTGTACCGGAGCTTTCCGACAAGCTGATTTTAGAACACTTGCAAGAGGTGCAGCGCACAAATCAGATCAAGCCGTCCGAAAAGCTGGAAGGACGCTACCATGCTGAGATTGTATTGTAGATCACCGATACCGATGTGCTTATTTACAACATCAAACACCGATACTGTCAGCACCAAAAATTCGCTGGATACGTTCACGATCATAATCAACGTGTTGATGATGTTGTGCTTAACGTCCTCTGTCTTGTTGATTTTATAGAACTTACGCCACGTTTCCTTATACTTGCCGATAAAATAGGAACCGATATTATTCAGTTTCACTTCAAATTGAACATTATCGTTGAAGAATACATCACGATAATAATCCTTTTTTCGATTATCACGGAGCTGTTCTTTTTCCATTTGAAGCTTGCGCTCGGTGCGCTTTTTATTGTAGAGCATAAACGGAATCAAGAGGACAAGCGTGACAAGTCCGAGCCACCATTTGTATGTGCAGACAATAATGAGCGTTGCGACCACGTTGATGAAGGCAGAAATGATGTCAAACACAAGCCACGACATATTCATCATCGTGAGAAAATTGTTCCTCGCGTGTCTTACCTTGTCGCCCATTTTGGCAGAATCAAAGAAGGACAGATCCATCCGCGAAGTCTTATCCATCATCACGGCATCAATGTAAAACTTCAATTCGTCACTATATCGGTCTTGAACATAATTGTCGAATTGATCTATCAGGTAGGTTGCCAATTGCAGTGCAAGATAGATGACCAAGCAAACGATTACGGTCTGCTTACTGTTTCCGAAATCCACAATTCCGTTGAGGACCTCTTTCCACAGCCATAGATTCACAAGCGGTATCAGCGTTGTGAACATTAAAATAATAAGCTTCATAGAGAAATAAAATTTTGATGCAAGGAAACAGGTTTTAATGCCGAACCAAACGTTTTTGAAAAGTCCGGAAAAGAAAGTCTTTATCTTATTCATATCATTCCACCTCCTTTACCGTGTACTTTTCGCGTTGGAGGTTATAGAGCTTGGCATACAGACCGTCAAGCGCAACAAGCTCGTCATGGGTGCCTTGCTCTGTAATTTTTCCTCCGTCAAGCACAATGATTTTATTGGACATTCGGGCACTTGAAATACGGTGTGAGATCATAATACCGGTCTTGCCGTCGGATATGGATTCAAAGTTCTTGAATATTCGGTCTTCCGCTTCGGCATCAAGTGCGGCAGAAGGCTCGTCAAAGATGATAATGGGGGCGTTTTTGAAATAGGCGCGGGAAAGCGCGATCTTCTGCCATTGTCCTTTGGAAAGCTCTGTTCCGTTATCGGCAAATTGGCGAGTCATAAAGGAGTCAAGTCCGTTTTCAAGCTTTGGCTTAATATCCTCGTATACGCCGCTTTGTGTCAAAACACCTTCAATCTCATCGCTGTTATCCATTCGTTCAAGTGAGGAAAGTGCGATATTTTCTCGCAAGGTTAGCGGATACTGTACAAAGCTTTGGAATAGCGCGGAAAAGAGCTTTCGCACATCTCGCATATCGTAATCAGACATTGGATAACCGTTGATCAGAATGCGTCCCGACTGAATCTCATAAAGGCCAAGCATCAGTTTGATAATCGTGGATTTTCCCGAACCGTTAATACCGACAATCGACAGCTTATCTCCTTTATTGAGGGTAAAAGAAACTCCGGTCAGCACATATTTATCGGTATGTGGATACTTAAAGCACACATTATCAAAAGTGAGGCTTTCAAAGGTTTCAAGCTTTCGAGTACCGCCCGTTTGTTCCGTTTTTATTGCGAAGAATTCAAACAGCTTGCCCATCAGATCGGATATACGGCTTACTACGTCTGTAGTCAGCCATGTAACGCGCCAAAAAGAGTTTGAAACACTATGCGCAAACCCAATATATAGCGCAACGTCGCCGATACCAATTGCGCCGTTTATCGCCTTATATATCACATAGGCAATAAATACAATCTCTCCGCTCCTACGGAAAAGCTCTATGCCGAGTGAGCCGTGAAGCACCTTCTTGTCAAGTGCTTTGTTGGCTTTGATATAATCTTTCTTTTCCTCATCATAGCGCGACTTAATAGCATCGGCCAGATCGTACATTCTAACGTCTTTTGCAGGCCAAGCATCGGTGAGCATCCAGCGGTAGTAATGGAATTTGCGAACATCGGGGGCTGTTTTTTCACGCAGTTTTTCCGACTTGCGGGCGTAATATTCGTTGAATATAATGCTCGGAATTGTAAATGCCAAGAACATCAGCGAAAAGCCAAGTGAGAATACTGCGAGTGTCGTAAATGCAACAACGAAGGTGTACAGGAAAGATATAATATCGGTAAGACCAAATATTAAGTACACGGATGTGAATTCCATATACCTTACTTCGTCAATCTGATCCTTTCCCTTGGAGGAATCAAGAACATCCATAGGCAGTTCCGAGAGCTTTTCCGCCAATCGACATTGATATAAGTGCCGTGCCTTTTGATCGATGGTGCTTTTCGTCAGATCTTTTGCCGCTGTAATTCCTTGGTTTACTACCAAAGAAAGACCATATATGATAACCACCGCAAGCACCTTTTCTATTTCGGGTGTTGCCATGGTCAATGCATCCAAAACGTATTTCAGCAAAAACGCAGACAACAACGGGAATGACGTCGTAATCAACATCAATGCGAAATACAGAAAAATCATGAACTTGCTTGACTCAAAGATCAGATTCCAAGAGTAAGCAAAAGATTTATAAGCCAATGTCAATCTATTCATTCGCATCACCTCCGTGCATTTCAAAGAAGTCATCGGTTGTACAATTTAATATTCTTGCAAGATGTGGCAGAAAGATAATATCTGGATAGCAGGTGTTTTGTTCCCACTTGCATACCGCTTGCGCAGAGACACCGATCAGCTTGCCGAACTCCTTTAGTGACAGATTGTTTTTGTTGCGGCATGCCTTGATTTTGTCCGCAATCGTAATGTGATAGGTGGGCATAGTCATATCGCATCACCCCTGTCAGTTCTAAAAAACAACCCTCTCATACGATTGACACAACAAAAAGCATCAATTGGTCGAATTTCTTCATAAAATCGCTGTGCTGTCTCAGGGATAAGAGAAGATGTATCGTTGTCTGTCAACATTTTTGCAGTATACTCCTCAACTTTTTCAAGTAGTTCTGCACTGTCAGCCTCCTTATCGGTTAATAAACGCTCCATAACACAGGCGAGCGTATTGAGCTGATTTCCGGAAATCAAAGCTGTCAAAAGAGTAATATCTGCGCTATATTCATCAAGGATAATCTTCTTCTCGTTTTCGGTTTCAACGCTTCGAAAATACAAAAATGGTTTTGAAGTTTCCTTTGGGACGATGCGGCGCGACTCTACCCAGTTGGCAGAAGCTTCATTTTTCGTTATCTCAGGAAGGTCAAGCTTTTGTATATCTTCCGTAATTATATGCGGCAAATAATCTTCCATTAAGATTACTGTATCCGCATAGGCAAGGTATTCACTTGATCCACCAATAACAAGGATAGTCGAAACACCTTTTTCGCCGTATAGCTCGCGCACTCTGTCGGTAAATGGAATGATGGGCTCATTCTTAACAACAAGACGCATATTTTTGTCGCGAATCATAAAGTTGGTTGCGCTTTTATCCTCATCTATAAGCAATAATCTACATTTTCCACAAACCGCCTCAATAATATTTGCCGCTTGCGAAACACTTCCGCTCGCATGCAAAGTAGAAAACTTTTGAAGTTCTGCGCGACCGGGTAAATATCTAAAAAACGGTGAAAGATCAAGTTCTGAAACGGGTCTTCCGTCCTCGGCATACATTTTGAGAGCACTACTATCTGTCAGAACAAACTCACGCCCATCTCCGGGGATATGATTGTAAATACCCATTTCAATGGCATCGAGCAATGTTGATTTTCCCGAATAACCACCGCCCGTAATCACGGTAACACCTTTCTTGACTCCCATACCAACCATCTGTGTTCTATCGGAAAACGGAATGATGACCTCCATTTCTTTTGGAGCAATGAACGGTATTGCATTCTTCATCGGTGCAGATGTTCCGTTTTCACGAGGTAAAATGCTTCCATTGGCAATAAACGAACACAGGTCGTGCTCTCTCATATATTTGCGTATTTCACGCTGATAAGCATAGGTTTTGATATAAAGGTTCAGTTCATTGCGCTCAAAGTCATTCAGCGCGGTTTCAATATGCTCCAAAATATCTCTTATTGCACGGATAGCCGCTTTTGCGTTTACTGAGAGTGCGTTTACAAGTGGAATATTGAAATTCATTCGCAATACATATACATTTTTTTTTGCATTGTATTGAATTCCACTGCGGCGAACCATATATCCGCCGGCATATTGAACTTCAAATTGTGCCTTTTCGCGAACATTTTTATCGGTGTTCAAATAAAAATTGCTTAATTCGTTTATCATTGGCGATATTAAGCGAAGAAGATATGTCTCACATGGCAATGTGTCCGACAACACAATATCACCGATTATCTCTGATGGAATTTGAATATAAAGAAGCAATTTCTCACTTGAACGGTAGCTTGTTCCACCAAACCAAAACTTTAATTTGGAATATGAGAAAATGAGTGGAGGCTCATCTTCAGAGCGAGTATTATAAAGCCAATGTAAATCGCTCTTGTTATGCCCTTGCATAGGTAAAATGATTCTTTTAAATCTTTGCATAAAAATATCGTCCTTCTTTCTTTTCTTGGATTGTAACCAAAGTTACAGAACGAGGGACGATTCTATATAAAACAAAAAGCGCACCCATATCGGATGCGCAACAAAGTAACAGTTAAAAAACCGAATTACAAAACGCAAAATTCGGCAATCAACATAGCATCAGATATGTTCTTATACAGAATCGTCATATACGATTTTTTCATGTTGATCACCTCTCTTTGTGAATTTGTAATTTGATTACTGTAACAGTATACCATGTTTTCGGTTGATTGTCAATTAGGCTTGGGAAAGTTTTCGTCAACCATTGGTTTATAGTAATTTCTTTATTTAGGCTCTTGACAAACGATTGGCTCTGTGTTATAATTAAAGAGCCAATTGGCTCATTATATTTCGGAGGACATGTATATGAGAAGCAGAGATGAATCGCTGTTCGGAAAGATCATCGATTTTGTAAATGAATATTTTGAGGATTACGGTAGGTCTCCCTCCACTCGTGAGATCGAGCAAGGTATTGGCGCATCGCGCCCCACGATTCAGCGTTATCTCAAAACCCTGCAGGAGCAGGGCGAGATCGAATATGACGGTCACCGTGGAATCATTACGCAATACATGAGAGAGCTGATGGATACGAACCGTGTGCAGATGGGCAATTCCATTCCTTGCGGACCACTCACCGAGGTAACCGACGCACAGCTTGAACATATCCGATTGCCCTTGGCTCTGACCGGTAGCGGAGATTTCTTTCTTCTGCGCGCCAACGGCGAATCAATGATAGGCGCCGGAATTGATGACGGCGACCTCGTTCTCATTCGCAAACAGGAAACGGCACGTGAAGGTCAGATCGTTGCCTTTCTCTATCAGAGTGATTGTACTACTCTCAAACGTTATCATCGTGAGAGCGAAAGAGAGGTACACCTCATCCCCGAAAACGATTCAATGAAGCCAATTATTCTGAAAGGCGAACAACTGAATGCTTTAAAGATCCAAGGCGTTGCCACTATGGTGATGAAGGATCTTGAATAAGGAGAAAAAATGGCAAAACAAGCAAAGTACAAAAAGTCCTTTGATAGTGATATCAAATTTGGAAATAATAATTTTCAAAAAATACTAAAGTTTTATCTGTTTGAATGTCCGACACCTGGAAAAAGCAGAAGAGGTACAACATTTGAGGGATTTGGCTGGCAAGGTACTAAGCAATTTTCTAAATTAAAAACATCATTGTTGGCGGCTGCAAGCAACAGCTTAAAATTCAATTATTATCCTTGCTCAAAAAACGAACTGCCTGATAAATTTTCGATGGTAAAAAAAGTTTCTCCAGTCGATGAATATTGTGTATTCTTAAAAACTGATGAAAAAACAGTTATGCAATCATTGTTTTCAGCTATAAGAAACGCATTTGCTCATGGTAGTTTTTGTGTAAAAAAATATGAAAAAACACAAGTGTATTTTTTCTCTAACTATGATAATTATCTTAAAGCAGAAATAATTCTTCAAGAAGATACATTAATTAAGTGGATAGACATAATAAAAAAGGGACCATAAAAAGACCATAAAAAAGGAGAACAAAATGGCTAATAAAACTGACGACGGCAGAAGATATATGCCGAAGCTGAAATGTCCCTACGGCAACCACCGCTTCGCGGACGTTCCCGATGTGCTCCTGCGAAATGACAGTGAGCTCAAGCGTCTCTCGGAAGCATCCGACGCGGATTACATATTGGAGTGTCCGCACTGTCATGGAAAGGTTGCTCTCTGTATCAAGGCTCTGCACTCAAGACCGAACGAGCCTGCAAGACTCATAGCGACTCACGTCGCCCTATAACTGCCGCTTCGCGTGGCGAATACGTTCCATCCTCCCGGCTGTGAATTCGGGAATACATAGGGTCGGAATCAAACATATAAGCGCAAGATATATCCAATAATTGTTGGGTATTTTCTTTCCGCTTTGTTTGATTTCGGCCCATTTTTTATTGAATATGGTATTACGGTGTACACCGACGGAATATGGGCATTCAGCGATTTTGAGAGCAGTAAACAATGCCCAGCCCGATGAGAGCTCTTCCGTTGGGAATTTCGAAAATAATGCCGATGAAGACCGAGGCTTTTTTGAGCAAAAATGGGGGTGCTTCTCACGGGACGAAAAAATAGGAGGTTTTTGAAAAAAACATTATGCTAAACAGAATTCAAAAAAATATTCAAGCCAATTACAGCGATGGTAATATCATTCACAAGCCCACGGTAAAGCAAATCGCCTTTTTGGAAGAAAAAATTGAGGCGCCTGTACTTGAGGATAAGGATGAATATCGACTCTATTATCGGATCTTAAAAGCAGAGGAAGCAATGCTATGCGAAGATTGGGATTCTATCAACCATTACATTTTCGGATATGCGGAAACCGGTGCTATTGTTTTGCAAATTGGAAAGCGCATAATTCCGAAGCCAATTCAATATCAAATTGCGATAAGGCTATATACCAACAAGGGCGATATGTATGATGAAATATTGGATATTGTAAAAAACGGAAAGGATTTTCGTCCTGTGGATTGGAACACAGAGTTGCCCGAATGCGTGCGTACCGAAAACACCTTCACTGTATATCGGGCAGGCGAAGAAAGTATCGATGTGGCGACTGAATCTATGTCGTGGACACTATGGCGAGATGTTGCCGAGTGGTTTGCGGAACGCCATGAGTATTACGGACAAGGAACGCAGCACTTATATAAGGCGACTATTTCCGCCGATGCCGTTATAGCATTTACAAATGGAAGGCAGGAGTTTGAGATCATACAGTATCAGGGAGTCCGAGATATTGAAGAGATACCTCGTATAGGCGTATCCGAGGAATACAAGAAACTGTCTACATCGCCCATCCAAAATTCAGACGATATAAACGAAAACAAAAAACTTGCCGTTGACCTTTTCTTACGTTGGTATCGGCAGAATAATGCAAAGAGGCAGATATGATTACAGGTATTAAGAAAACACATAAAACGACCGAGATATATTTTGATGAAGCTGACAATTGGACTACGGTCATCACATACAACACCAGCCTCAAAAACAGGCTCCTTGCATTCTCGCAAGAATACCCGGAGCTGTGCAAAATAGTGAGTGATGACGAATGCGGTTGCCTTCAGTTCAAAATACAAAAGCGGTATTTTACCTATCGCATATCCGCACCGTACTCCGAGGAACGTAAGGCAACGGCAAGAGCGAAGATGCATGAGCTCAATGCAAAAAAATAATGGCGTGACAGCGTAACAAAAAAGTCGGTACCGCCATTATCGGCGGTTAAATTTTGGAATGAATCACGTTGTAAAATCTGATACGCAGGAATCAAAGAAAAAGCGGAAATTGAGATGAACTTTTACGGAGAAGCGCAAAATCATCGATTTTCGATTTTCAAGCAGGATAAAGCAGTATCCCACAAGGGGCACCTGCATATCACATCGGACGACAACGCCGACCGAATTCGCGAGCTTTCGAGAGCTTTGACTAGCTTTGGAGAGATGTGAGTGCGCGTGGCGCGTGTCACTTTTGTATTCTATTTTGGAGGTTTGGTGTCAGAACGTGCACCTTTTGTATTCCATAACCCACAATTCACCCGCTGTACAACGAAACCATAGTGTGACAATCATTGGTGTTTCGCCATTTTGGAGGTATTTATGAAAGACCCGGAAAATAAGCAAAGAATCAGTATTTACGTTGACCGTGAGCTCGTAAAAAAAGCAGATGAGCTCTTATCTTTGGCAAAATGTTCGTCGAGAAATGAATTTGTTGCCAAGGCAATCGAGCGATATATCGGAGAGCTTGTGCTCGGTGGTGGCAATTCTTTTGTCACGAAAGCTCTCGCGGATTCCATTCAAATAGCATGCGCAGATAGCCTGGGAGGTATCTCAACTGCCATGTTTCGCTATGCGGTTTATGCGGATATGATGGTTCGTCTTGTCGCTTCTTGCCTGGAGGTTGAGCCCGGAGAGCTCGATGAGATTCAGCGTCAGGCTTACAATAATGTGCGCAGAACGCGCGGTAAAATTTCTCTTGAGGAAACGCTACGGCATACAAAGATCAAGGAGGTTAAAGATGACAATTAAAAAATTATGGAAACGAATATGCTGTCTCTTTCACGATGACCGCACCCGTCTTCGTGATGGAGAAAGCATCGAGGATTGGGAAGAAGTTCAGCAAAAGCGCCGTGAGATAGAAGTGGAAAAGCAGAAGGAAGAAGATGAGATTCTCTCCACTTGGTTCGTCCGTGATGAGTATATAAATGCCGGATGGTTCAAAAGAATTCTGCTTACCATTCAGTTTTTGTTTCGAGATACACACGGCAAGACGGGCTATCAAGACCCCGAAGCATTCGCCCGTTACTACGAAGCGCAGAAGGAAAACTACGTCGGTCTCCAGAGTGAGCATACAATTAACGCCAAGGTTTATCACGTAACAAATTATCTTGACCGAAGCAAAGAAGCCACGGCATTCGATAAGATAGACGAGCTGATTGACCGAAACCGATAACAATTATGATATGTTACTTTACTCTTAACATTCCAAAAAACGCTGGATATATGAAAACCTTTGTGGTAATATATGCTTGCAGCTTATTCGGTTGTTTTGTAAAACAAATGGTTTAAGAGTAGAAAGGAGAACAACCATGCACGAAACAAACGAAAAAATAACAGCACTGTATTGCAGACTCAGCCACGAGGATTCGGTTCAAGGTGAGTCAAATAGCATTCAGAATCAGAGAAAGATCCTCACGGATTATGCCAAGAGCAAGGGCTTCCGTAACACAAAATTCTATATTGACGACGGCTTCAGCGGTACGAATTTCAATCGTCCCGGCTTTGAAAGTATGATGGCAGACATGGAAGATGGCAAGCTCGGTATCATTATCGTAAAAGATTATTGTGCGATAATAGGACTAAATCAGAAAGGCCTTGAAAATCAAGGCATTCTGGCTTAGTCCCTTCTTTTTTTGACCGAAAACAAAGGACTTTCAC
>ERZ780149.2187-NODE-2187-length-18783-cov-2.370248_pt1 | contig 18783 bp, 18 predicted proteins | sample MGYA00511367_ERZ780149 | MGnify/ENA primary metagenome ERZ780149 (study PRJEB29588, sample SAMEA2153852) | human gut metagenome | biome: human gut; feature: human-associated habitat; material: faeces | place: Denmark | collected 2008/2010 ... | reverse complement strand
TGGTACTACTCTAACTGATGCAGGTGGACACAAGGTTCAGGTCTTGGAAGTCAACATCAGCAATGATGGCGGCGGTTCCGGTTCTGAACAGGCTGGTAATTCCAGCATTGAGCTGGTCAAATCCTCTGTTTCTCGTTTCTCTCGTAACGGCAAGAATGCTTTCGATACCGCATACGAAGATACCGACCCCGATTCCGGTATTGAGGAACAGCATGTAACCATTACTATCACTGCAGCCAATAAGCTGTATGATGGCAACCCCGATGAAGCTTCCATCAGCGTTTCCGGCAACCTGTCTTCTACCGATATGGACAATATCGTGAAGAACACCACTATCGTCTATGCTAACCGTAAAGGTACATTGACGAAGGCTCCAAGCGATGCGTCTACGGACAAGAACCAGTATCCGCGCTCCGATTGCGGTTCCTATACCGCAACAGCAAAATGTACGGTGTCGGGTTACATCATCACATATCGCTACGAGAACACGAACCCCGGTCATACTTATGACGGCAGCAGTCCGAGCGGTATTGGTGATACCGTCAAGTTCGATATCTATCCTCGCGGATTGACGATTATCGGTACTGGCGATAAACCCTACGACCGCACCAGCAAGGCAACTCTGGAAAATGTTCATATTGCTTCTGGCGGCTTGATTGCGAAGGACGAGAACACTGTGAAGCTGAGCACCACTACGGTGACTGGTAACTACACGGTTGATGGCAAGAATGTCAGCGATGCTGGCGGTCCCTATGTCGTCATCCGAACCAGTGAACTCTCTCTCGTTGGCAACAGCGCAGGCAACTACTACATTGAGAAGGAAGACTTGTCTGGCTCTATCACTCCTCTGGATTTGTACGTTCACAGTATTTATCTGGAAGACCCGACCTATCCTCGCAACGTCAAACACTATGACGGCACGACCAAAGCCACCATTAAGGATATCCTGATTGATGGCGTGCTTGAAGGTGATGACGTTAAGATTAAGGAAGAAACCCTTCCCGGCAACTATAAGACCAAGGATGCTGGCCAGAAGCTGAATGCAGATGGCACGGTAAGCTCCAACTGGCCTTATGAGTTGGACGAGAATCCGATTACGGCAGATGCTCATCCGACACTGACTGGTAAGGATGCCAAGAACTACCGTATCACAAAGGAGAAGTATTCCGGCGCTATCGCACGCGCCAACCTGACCGCACAGGTTGCAAGTTGGCGTGGATTGTATGGTGACGGCGTAGGGGAGAAGCCCTGGCATGACAAGAAGGCTTACGGTTACGGTACTGCAGCTTCTGCAGGCTGCTGGCTGGAAATCGATGGTCTGGTGCAGGGTGATACCTTGACTTTGGACCAGAGCTACAAGAAGTCTTATTTCAAGACTCTGGTAAGTGGTCATGAAAGTCTTGTTCCTGATGAATCGACTCCTGTTGGCACTTATCCGTTAACTTATGTTGGCTTGACTGAAGCCAATTACCCCGTTCTGAAGAACTATATTGTCATGGTTCTGAATGGCCGCTTTGTCGTTGACCCGCGTCCGCTGCATGTGACGGTTCTTGACAGCGATAAGATTATCTACAACGAGAACCCGAACTTCCATGTGAACATTCAGATGGAAGATGATGATGCAAATCTGATTGATGTCGTGAGCGACGTTGACGCCACTCCGATTCTGGATGCAAAGCTCAAGGCGAAAGATACAGTCAGCAGCGTCTTGTACGTTGCGGGCGGTAATCCCTCCAACCTGACTCAAGAATTTGTGGATGCCTACGATTATCGTAAGCAGGAAAATGTCAAGGAAAGCAAGACCAATATCCCGTTTGTGACCGATTGCACCATCAGCTCCCTGCCTCTGTACGCAGATGGTACGAGCACCGATGATGATTTTGAGTGGAACTACGAGGATAAGACCTGCGATTTCTGCCATTATAACCACAAGCTTCTGGCTCCGTATCTGGTAACTATCAACACCGACACCAAGAGTGGTCCTGCATTGGATGTTCATACGGTCGTTAACCCGAATGGTGAAACGGTCCGCAACTACGAGCTGATTATCCATGATGGCGGCCTGTATGTGCATCCGGCTCTGCTGAAGGCTACGGTTCCTCTGTACGTCTGTATGTATGGCAACACCACAAGTGGTGAGGTCAAAGAGCCTACCAACTACCGCATCACGAACTACTCTACTGTGGCTATCCAAATCAAGAATATCAAGGCCAATGGTCCTTGGCTGATGCGTGATATGCCTGGCATGGAGTACTACCCTGACGGCGAGTATGGCAACTCGGTATACGACATGACAAAGAACCGTCTGCGCCGTGGCGAGCTGTACATGCGTCTGCGCGATACCGTCCTGACTCAGGGTGACAACGCAATTGACCATAGCGATACGGCTTGGGTCATTCCGAAAGCTACCGGCGATTTCATCAACAACAACATCACTGGCCGCGCAATGCAGGTGCCTATGGCAGTCTACATTGCAACCGGTAATGTGAATGAATCCGGTGTCTGCACTCCGGTCACGAAAGTGACCTACACGATTGCTCCGTACGGTGGCGTGATGCCGAACGATGCGGACTTCGAGAAAGTGCAGTCTCAGCCGTGGCTCAAAGACGCAAAATGACCTTCCCAGTGTGACCTGATGGTCGCTTCTGTACAACAATTGAGGGCAGTCGAGAAATCGGCTGCCCTCTCTTTTTATTTGTGCTTGCTGCTTCGCCCTACCTGCATTTGAGCAAAAAATAAAGGAACGCCTACAATACCGTGGTATTGTCCGATGTCCCTTCGTGACTGGTTTGTATCGTTGTCCGCCAACCGACAGGCCCTTATGTCCTGCATCTCTTTCGAGTTTTATCGTTGCTCGCCAACCGACAGGTCTTTGTACCCTGCATCTCACTCGGATTATAGGTGCCAGTCCACCAGCAGAATGACGTCTGCTTTCCTGCTACCATTATACCTCACTCGCACTCGAAATGTAAACGGCTTTCGGCTCTAACCAAATGACAGCTGCTCCAATTTCGGGAGTGGCTGATTTTTTTGCGCATAACTTCTGAAAGAATCTCCGGTGAACTACTCGGCAATTGAATTGCCGAGCATCAAACGGAGAGGTTTGACGCTCGATTCTCCAAGAGCCTAGTCCTTTGGGAATAAAGCCGCAACACGTCCAAGGCGTGCAGCAGAAATATCTCCTCCGGCTATCCGCATATAGTCAAGCTATAATACAGAATCGCAGTTCATATGTTCCCAGGGTTCAGGTTTCCGAAGCGGCCTGTTCCTCGGAATTCTGCTTTTTAACAAATTTTTCGGGATGCTGTTGCTTATAAAGTTCGTTTTTACGAGAATAATACCCACTCAGCTTAGACTGCAAGACTTTATGATTGTACTTGTTGTCTTCACAAATCTTAGAGAGGTTTTTATCCAGATAACGAGCCTTAATGTTAATGCCAGCAGTATGGTCAGCATCGCCTTTGTAACCACAGCAAGTGCAAAGGAAGCTCTTCCCATTTCGATTTGCCTTATCGAGATTACTGCACTCTGGACAAACCTGACTGGTGTAATCAGGCACGACTTCAACGAAGTCGAAGCCTTTCCAGTTAAGGGTTTGCATCAACTTCTGCTGTGCTTTACCTCTCGCAAAACAGGAGAACATACCATTAACCCGTCTACTTTTGTTGAACTCACGAATGTCGAGCAACTCCAAGACGGTAATGGTTTCCTTGTCCAGCGATGAGACGTAAGAAAGAACAGCATCCTTGATTTCTTTGTCCAGCATTTGGTAGTAGTGGCGTTTCTTGCGATAAGGGGCATTTGCCTTTTGAATCATGCGATTTAGTTTATCCATCTTTTTGATGAGAGAACGTCTCACATCATCAGGTAGATTTTTATGCTTCCGCAGGAAATGGCGAATTTTGCGCTTCTTGTTTCGTAAGGAAGAGAACTCTCCAAAAGATTTTTCCACTTCCTTGTGATAGAAGTCGAGAACCTCGCGCATAGAACCAAAGTGTTTGCCATCAGACAGGTAAAACAAATCAGCAATGCCAGTGTCTACACCATTTACTTTTGAAGTCGCAGGTTTAGCAACAGTTTTTGTGTAAGACCAACCAATACGCAAAACACCTTTGTCAATAGAGCAAGTCACGGCCCTTGCCATTTTACAGCTTTTGGCTTTATGCAAAGAGTGCTTGCTTGTGTCCAAGGGCACAGTAATCCGTTTACCCTTTTCCGTTGGATTTGTGACTTCGATTACATAAGGAGCTTTAATGTCGTTGGATTCTTCGAGCTTCATCAAGCGACTATCCAACGGAATTCGAGCCTTTGAGATAACGGGAACCTTATATTCCAACGAAAGCATGGCAAAAGAATCGTTGATTTCTTCCATGCGGAAGGCAAACTCTTCGTCAGGCATCTCACTCAGCGTTTTGGCACACTTTTCGTAAAAATCTTCTTTGTCCTCAGGTTCAGGTTTGCCTTCCTTGGCAGCCTTCGCCTTGCGCTTTGTTTTGGCTTCCAAAGAGATTTTTAGCATGGCATCAATCATTTCAGCCTTTGTTGCGTGGTCAAGAGCCATACCGAACAAAACCTTAGACGACGTAAAAACGTCATCGTGTTCACGGTACATGTCGTCCTTGATTGTATTCAAACGATTCGAAAGATGCGTAAACGCTGTATCAAAAGCAGCTTGGCAAAAGGCAGAGTTCACCCCTTTGGGACGAATAGACTTTTCGTAAGCACGAACCTGAGGGTCTTTCTTATCATTTTTGATAAGTTGAACATGCATCCACTCACAATTGTTAATACCTTGTATATTATTGTTTACAAGTCGAGTAAATAATTTTTGGATTGATGCAACGATAGAAGCCTTTTCTTTGTTAGGATGTCCATAAAGAAAAACAGACTTTGTTTGACTGGCTTCGAACCCTGTATCTTTGCGCTTTTTTGCTTTTGGCATAAGGATGATTTACCTCCTTTCTTTGCTAGTATTGTTTGTTTTGTTTTTGGATGTACTTTCGAATGTTTTCTTCCGAAACAGAGCCAACTGTTTCTACATAATATGAGTGATTCCAAAGTTGTCCTTTCCACAACTTTTGTCTTATTTCTGGAAAACGCTCGTAAAGTTTCCGCCCGGAAATACCTTTTAGATATTTTACTATCTGAGTAATGGATAATTTCGGCGGGGCGGAAACAAAACAGTGAACGTGGTTCATTTGACCGCACTCGAACTCATGTACAGTAAACCCTTTTTCGGCAGCAGTTTCATACACGACTTGGCGCATATAATCTTCAATCTCTTTGGTCAAAACCTTTCGTCTGTATTTGACTGACCATACCACATGGTAGTTGATATTGCATACGCAAGTCCTGTAATGTATGAGGTTTCCCTTCATACATATAGTATAGCATAAATCTCATCATAAATCAAGTTTTTCCTAATTGGCGCTTTCATCTCGGCAATTGAATTGCCGAGGATTCCCGCGCCGTTATCCTAAAATCAACCGTTGCGGATTTGTGCGATTCGCAGATAATAAAGCATGTAAGCATGAAAAGTACCAATTTGAATAACACCAATTACAACGAAAGGACTGCATTATCGTGAAACGATTAAAACAGATTGTCACAATCGGCTGCGTTGCGGTGGTCGCTGCGCTGCTGATGGCTGGATGCGGTGAGCATCGGCTGGTATCAATTTCGATGCCAGAATCGATAGATTTGAAGCTTGGGGAAAGTACCGTAATTGAACTGACCGGAACTCTTAAAAATGGCACTGAGGTGACGGGAGACCAGCTCACGCAGCTTCTCGAACATCGAGGAATGACATTTGAGAGCTTTGCGCCGAGCGTTGCATCTTTGGATGACACGCTGCGCTTGACTGCTAATTCATCTGGCAGAACGGAAATCAATATCTATAGCCGGGATAACAAACTGAACTGCAGCGCGGAAGTGACTGTCGTATCTCCGCTTGAAGGCTTTGAGATGGATGATATTGTCGCTACTACAGATGATACTCTAGGAACTCCTGAATATACGACAATTCCTGAAACAGCTGATGTGGGTGAAGTTACCGTAAGCGTTGGGGATGAATCAATCGCCCGTGTGGAGAACAATAAGATTGTTCCTCTGAAAGCCGGAAGCACCACGGTCACTATCACGGCAGATAATGGTGTGTCCAAGACTGTGAAACTCAAGGTCAAGCAGGCTCCGAAAGAGCTCTATGCTGACAACCTGGAAGTCGAAATCGGAGAGACTAAGACGATTCATGTCTATACTGATGTTCCTGACCCTGATACGGATAACGATAACAGCCTGTATGAGTTTGAGAACACCGACAATTCGGTTTGTGCCGTCAACGTTAAGGGTGAAGTGACGGGCATTTTGGTCGGCACCAGCAAGGTCAAGGTTACGAACAGCAGCGGCCTTGAGACAACAATGACGGTAAATGTTGTACCGAAAACCGCACACATGACGCTGACTTTTGGCGCATCTGAGGATACCGAAAGCACCAACGAAAACACTGAAAATCAGCCCGCAGAAGCCACTGACAACGCCGATTCCAGCCAGGATAGCGTGGGAGGTAATGAATGATGAGACATATCAAGAAGTTCGCAGCACTGCTCCTTGCAGCTATCTGCACCATGATGGTTCTGACTGGATGTGTGGATAAGGCTTCTCTGTATGATGATACGCAGCAGATTGCGGCCGGAAGGACGGCATACTCTGCGACCGGGTATCAAGGTGGCTATGTGATGGGCGACGGGTCTTTTGATTTCACGGCAAGCGCTGATAAGCTTGTAGGAGCCGTTGAAGCGTTTGATATTGACGTCAAGAATGAGTCCACCCTCGTTGATTGCTATACGACCGTTGATACCACAAATGGCGAATTCAAAATTCTGTTCATCCACACTGACAACAAACAGATTATTGCTGAGTATATTGATGATGCATACAGTGACCTGGTTCTTCCTGTCGGCAACTACAAGGTATATCTTGTGGGCAAAGACGATGCAGCGTTCGACGTTGGTATTGGTCTTTACAGTTTCGGTGAGAATGTGAGCTGGTATGAACCTTCCAAAAAATAAAATGTGACTTTTTCCGTGCCCTGGGACGAAAAATCCTGGGGCAATTTTTAATTTTTCATAAATATTGTTGCGGAAATGTGCGAATCAAAGATAATGAAAACATAGGGCAAAAAAGCACGTTAATCGCTGAAAAAAGTGACCGCCTTTTCTTTTTTTGTCTTGTTTCTGGAAAGCAAATGTGTCTTTTCGAGAGCATCCAAAAAACGGTGTCACAAGAACAAATTACAATGTACCTTTTCAAAAATAACAAGGAGGTTTTTATGAAATCCACCAAAAGCGTCAACAGCAGCGTGAGCAGTGCCATTGCGGGTGAATGGGAAACCCCGGATGAACTGTTCCAGGAACTTGACCGCGTTTATCATTTCACTTTGGATGCCTGTGCCCGCCCCGAAAATGCCAAGTGCCAGAAGTTCTTTACCAAGAAGGAAGATGGTCTTGCACAGGATTGGCGCGGCAATGTCGTGTATTGCTGCCCTCCGAGCGGGACACGAAATCTGCGCCTGTGGGTTGCGAAGGGTGCTGCTGAGGGCAAGAAGAAGAACACGACCGTTGTCATGCTGCTGCCGGTATCGACTGATGCTGCCTGGTTTCAGGAACACATCTATCTCCAGCCTGGCGTTCGGGTACATTTCCTGCCGGAACGAGTTAAGTTCACCAACCGCCTGCTGCCGTCCTATGCAAAGTATGGTCAGAACGGAACGAAGGACCCTGCCGGTGGTATGCGGCCGTCCATGGTTGTTGTGTTCACCGGCTCGAAACGCAAGTTCTGCTGTGAGTCAATAACCCACGACTAAAGTCGCGGGCTTGCTCCGGCAAGTCTGCGCTTTAGGAGTGTCCGTAAGGATATGTTGACTACCCTATGCGCATTAAGTTGCGCCCCGTTATAAGCGAATAGACAGTTACCGTACGGTGTAAATCCTAGCCGTGCGCTCTAAGGCAACACATCACGTAAAGCTGAGGCAAAGCCGACAGGTGTGGCTGCATCAAGCCGCTTATGACCTTGGGGAAGGATTCTTACCCTCTTCGGAGGAGTGAGCAGCTTCTTTTTAGCTGCAATTTTATCGAAAGGAGCATGGCATCATGCAATATGTGTATGTACTCAGTAAACACGGCGAGCCCATGATGCCGTGCTCACCCGGAAAGGTTCGTTTGCTATTAAAGCAGCAAAAAGCATGCGTTGTAAGGCGCACACCGTTTACCATCAAGCTCCTGTACGGAAGTGCGGGATACAAACAACCTATCACTTTGGGCGTTGACGCAGGCAGCAAGCATGTTGGTTTGTCTGCATCTACTGAGAAGCGCGAACTCTACCGTGAGGAATTTGCTCCTCGCAACGATGTAGTAGAATTGCTTTCTACGCGCAGGCAGAACCGCCGTTCGAGACGCAACCGTAAGACCCGTTACCGTGCACCGAGATTTGATAACCGCGTCCATAGCAAGCATAAAGGCTGGCTGGCACCTTCAGTAGAAGTGAAAATTCAAGAGCACATCACCATCATTAAGCGCATCTGCAAAATTTTGCCTATCTCTCTTGTAAGAGTAGAAACAGCAGAATTTGACACGCAGCGCTTGAAGGCAATGCTTGCTGGAAAACCTCTACCGGTGGGAACAGACTATCAGCTTGGTGAGATGTACGACGAATACAATGTCCGTCAGTATGTCTTGAAGAGAGACAACTACACCTGTCAGTGCTGTGGCGCTCATACTACTGCCAAGAAGTTGGTCAAGCTGCATGTACATCATCTCGAAAGCCGTAAGACTGGCGGCAACGCTCCAAGCAACCTTGTTACTTTGTGTACCACATGCCACAAGAACCTTCACAAAGGAAAAGTGACCCTTGACGGCAAGGAACGCGGCAAGCCTCTTCGTGATGCTGCTTTCATGGGTATCATGCGCAAGACCTTAATGGCGCGTTTGAAAAAGGAGCTGCCTATCCCTGTTCAGGGAACTTATGGCTATATCACTAAAATGCGCCGTGAGCAAAATGACATCAAGAAGAGTCATACAAACGATGCTCGCTGTATTAGTAAGCATCCGTTAGCTGAGCCTTGCAGCGTTTGCTACCGTACAAAGGCTATCAGGCACCACAATCGGCAAACCCATAAAGCAAATTTCTCTAAAAAGGGTATCCGTAAAAGAAGCCAAATGCCCTATCTCGTTGAAGGTTACCGTTTGTGGGATAAGGTCCTCTACAAAGAGCAAGAATGCTTCGTTTCCGGGCGTCGCTCTTCGGGGAGCTTTACGCTTAAAAAGCTAGATGGTACAAGCGTCTCTAAAGGCGTGACATTCAAAAAGCTGCGACTTTTAGAGCCCGCAACAAATTATTTAATTGAAAGGATGTGAACGGGCAGTTCCTCCCACGACTGAAGTCGCGGGTCTCCTTGCCCTGATTTATGAAAAAGAAAATCACGATTGTGGATAAGGACCTGAACCAGCTTGTGGTTGTTGCAGATTGCAGTAGTGCTCTGTATCAGAACCGGGGCACGAAACTCGGTGAGCAGAATCTTCTTTCCGATACTGCCGTCACCTTTAAGGTCTATGATGGAACGGCTCAAGTTGCTGTAATGATGGCAGACATCCTTCAGGTTCCGACCAAGCAGGGAACGATGGCGGATATCTGGCCTACTCCTGCCAATCCGCTTCCCGACAAGCAGCTTGCCATCAACTATCTCTGTGCCCGAAATGCTGAACGCCAGATGTTGTGCGACAAAGACCCGAAAGACAGCGTTGCGATGGTCCTGCCTATTACGACACATCTTTATATCGACTCTATCAAAGTCGAGAACGCCTATAAACGGCGCGGGATTGCTACCGGTATGCTGGACTTTGCTGTGAGCCTTGCTTTGCCCGAAACCATCGGCTTGTTCTGCGCCAATGAGGACGCAGAGATGAAAGCAATGCTGAAAGCCCTCAAATTCGCTCAGTCCCCACTCAAGGCACAGAACATGCCCTGGAAAGAGAAGTTCTTTTATTACAAGCGCTTGAAGCGCCTGGCACGATAAAATATCAGGAGGCTTTATTTTGATGGAATCTAATAAACCGCTTCGTACACATCCCAAGATGACGAAAGTTTTGCTCGGCCAGATTGATTCACTGGATAAGGCAGGCCGCTCGGTTGAAGACATTGCAGCTACGCTGAATACTACTCCGGAAGCTGTTCAGCGTGGCATCGATAAGCTGATTGACCGGCGACGCTCTGAGATTCGTGCAACGCCTGGTGGTGCATTTACGGTGGCTGCTCAAAAGAAAACGGTCCGCGCCGTATGTGCCGAACGGAGCTGCCCGTGGCGCTGTGACGCGAAGGACTACTGCGTTTGGCCGACTTGCCTGAAGCAGGCTGTCAATCTTGACAAGACCGTTCCGGTATGTGCCAGCGTCGTGAGCAGTGAGACAATGTCCAATAATGCAATGCCTGGTGCTGAGCCCAAAGTTGGGCCCAGTGCTGAAGCTAAAACTCAAGCCCCGAATGTTTGAGAAGGAGGATTATGAATTATGTCTGAGAACCGCAGTTTGAACAGCTTGTTTGCTCGGCTGGATGAATCGAAAGCAAACCGCGCAAATGAAGCAAACCGTGAACATGAAAAAGCCGCAGAGGAAGCTGAAAAGGAACGCCAGAAAAAGAAGGTGGAGGAATCCGCTGTCGAGAAGTACCGCGTGTACGATGACGACTACGAGCCGGAGGTTATGATTCCGAAAGGAAACCCCGGCGCTATGCAGCAGCCTGCCAAGCCGAAGAAGGAAAAGAAGGAAACTAAGGAACAGGAGATGGATGAAATTACGGACGGAAATCCGTTTATCAATACTTTGTTCCGCCGCAGCAATAAAACCCAGAGCCCGGCAGCTGTCCCAAAACCCGCTGCACAGCCCGTTGCACCTGCACAGCCTGCATCGGCACCGCAGCCTACGCCTGCCGACGTTCCTTCCCTGGACAATGAGCAGGAAGATGACACCCTCGTATTCCAGCACATTCTGGACGGTGCAAAGAGCCCTGACGCAAATGCCGCTCAGAGCGTTTCTCAGCCCGAAAACGATGGGATTGAAATTGACCTGAGCGATATCGAAAACGACGCTGCAGAGCCTGTCAAGGGGGATGATGAGCCGATTGAAACCTCTTTGAGCTTCTCTCAGGACGAGCCTGAAACCTCTGCTGCTCCGGATTCTTTCTCTTCGGAGATTCCGAACGAACAGTTTGTTATGCCGGATACCATGTCGGATGATGACGGGGCGCAGGGAGAATTGGCTCAGGAAGATGAAGCAGCAGAATGGCCGAGCGGCATGAGCGCTCCTCATTTCAGCGAGGAAGAAAGCTCTTCCAACGATGTCAAGCCTGTGGGCGATGAGGAAGCCAATGCTTTCCTGTATGCCCGATTTGACAAGAACAATCAGTATGGCGCGTTTGGTCTGTGCATTGATACCGGCAAGAATCTGATTCAGAGCTCTTATAGCGGCGATGCAGGCGATGAAGTGGAATATGCACTGCGCGGCGCTATCGAGATGTTCCGGATTCTGGAAGAGCATGATATCCATGCTGTGACCGTCTATACGGAGCCGGAACTTTCCAAGGCGATGAAAGAGAACGCTCGCCGTCTTATTAACGGCAAGTCCGAGATTTGCCGCAAATACATCGAGATGTCCTGGAAGACTATGACCAATATCGGCATTGAGTTTGATACAAACCGGGATATCCACAGCGAGTATGCACAGCTTGCACTTGCAACGGCTCGTTACCTGGCATATCGTGATGTTGTGTGATAAGGAGGAAAAGGAATTATGAATCCGTTGGTCATTGCCGTTGATACCGGTAACAAGAACATCAAGACGCCGCATACTGAGCCTTTCAATTCAGGTCTTATCTGCCATGGTGCAATTCCTCCGGCAGTAAAGTCCGATACGCTTCTCTTTGACGGCAACTATTATACCCTTACTCAGTCTCGTATCCCTTATATGTACAATAAAACGACGGACTGGTCCTATTACGTTCTGACTCTCATTGCGATTGCCAAAGAGATGATGGCGATGGGATATGTACGTCCTGGCCAGAAGCAGGTCAAGCAGGATGTGTGCCTTGCGATGGGCCTTCCTCCGACTCACATTCACGACCTTGCTTCGGAGTACGATAAATATTTTGGTCGTGATGGTCGCCGTGTGGTGTTCACTTACAATAATGTGGATTTTGAAATCCGCATCGTTCGTGTCATGGTCTTCCCGCAGGGCGTTGCCGCGATTGCACCTTACATGTCCAAAATCATGGCGCGACCTGAAGCTTATACTTATATCATCGATATCGGCGGTTATACCACCGATGTTGTGAAGTTCAGCCGTGGTGGTCAGGTTGACATGGCGTTCTGTGAGAGCTTCAACAACGGCGTTATCAAGATGTACGATGAGGTACAGCGTGCGGTTCGTAATCGCTTTCAGCTGGATGTGGACGACTATACCATCGACAACATTCTGCGCTGCGGTTACAATCCCGGCAAAGAACTCAATGATGTGGTTCACACGACCGCTCAGAACTATGCCCGCACTCTGATTCGGTCTCTGAAAGAAAAAGGCGTTGACCTGACGCTGTCGTATCCCGTGTTCATCGGTGGCGGCTCTATCTTGATGCGTCCCGTTATCGAGAGCGAACTCGGTCGTGATGATTATCTGTTCATCGATGACCCACGCGCCAATGCAGTTGGCTACAAAATGATGGCAGAAAGCAGGTTGGCTGCCGAAAGTCGTTGATTGCGGGGTGATACACCTTGGCATCATCGAAACAAGACAAGGGTAATCGGGTGAGACTTCCGGTTTCTTTTGACCTCACAGACCCGAAACAGAAGGCGGCTTACGATATTCTGAAAAACGCAGGATATGGAAAGCGGACACCGACTATCGTAGATGCGCTTTTGAACTCTCTTCAAAGTGTTCCTGAGAGCGTCAGCCTCGAACAACGCCCTTCCTCAACGGAACTCCGAAATGTGATAGAAGAAGCTGTTGAAACTGCATTGCGCAAGTATCAGCTTTCTGGTTCTGCAGTTCAGACTCCCGAACCACAAGTTTCGGTCCAAGACGTTGTGGCAAGGAAACCTTCTAAGGCACATAAATCCGTGCCTTCTCCATTGCCAAGACAGCCAAAGCCTCTTGAACGTCCCATGGGCAAGCAGATGCCAGAACCGGATAGACCGGTGGCTTCCGATGGAAATATGGATGTGCTGCTATCTATGGCGGACGCTTTCTATTAAAAATAAAGAGCCTCGTACACCAGATAAACTGGATTGTACGGGGCTCTTTTTGGTTGTCGAATTACTTGCTTTGCTCTTCTTTGGCTTTTTCCTCGTTCTGAAGATTCTGCGCAAAAGCGGTGAGAACTTGCGAGCAGCGGCGTCTTACCATAGCAGAGGAAGGGCCTTCTTGATTAAGATTGGCGATATCTGCGGCAGCGTTATAAATGATATGTGGGCCGAGAGCTTCGATGGATGCACCAATTTGCATGTAATCGGCGAATCTCTCTGCTCTGTTTTTTTCACTCTGAATGTTGATGAGTTCTGAAATGTCGTAGTGGAAAACATAGCAGAACGCCAACACCAACTCGAGCGGCATCTGCTTTGTGCCTTCCCGAATGTGCTGGATGGTTTTATAAGAGCATGTAGAGCCTAGAAGCGTGTTGTAGAATGTCGTAACATTTAGCCCTGACGCTATTCTCTGAGCTTCCATTACAGACAATATCTGTTTCTGAGTTTCTTTGTTCCACGAATCAAGCGGCATCCGAATTTGATTTGCGTATTGAACAACGTTATCCATGGAAATGTCTATATCTTGATTTGTCAAACTCATGCACCTCCTGACAGTATTTCATGGGAGCATACCCCTATATACAGTATATCACAAAGTTGTATGAAACGCAATTTAATTCAATAGTATCAACAGTTTTGCGACCGCTGTCCATCATATTGCAACGTTCAGAATTTTGCTAGACAACAAGTTGTACATATAATGTGCTCAAAATTTGGATGCACACTATATATTGTGGTCAGATATGCATTTTTCTATTGCAAACCACTATATATTGTGGTATAATGCAAATATGATACAAGATATAGTGTCCGGGACATTAAAAAGTATTCTTGCGCGTCTGTGCGAATTGGCTATCATTTGAGGTAGTATCCTGTTAAAGATAGCGAGGAACAATGCTTTGAGCTAAGCCTGAACATCGAAGACAAATCATGGCGACAACGAAACCTGAAATAATAACAATCATTTGAGTCGAGGAAGTGCGTTTATGATATCAAGTAAAAGACCTATCGTTGTATACATTGAACAGGCAAGAATCCCGGACGAGACAACAAGCATCACGAGAAGCGAAGTGCCCATCACCGGCGATATCGTGGTCCACCATCGTATTCAGAACGGAGCCAATAACAAAGCTATGGGTGATGGCTTTTTGAAAGAATTGTATGACGTCCTTAATGGAGCGGTCGGCGAGAACCTGAGATTTGAAGATGGGGCTTCTGTTTTTGTCTATACTTCCTGTGCAAGAAGCATTGAGAATTATGAGAATTTTGAACGAAATATTCAGTTTGGGTCCGATTTACCAGTACATAGTTACCGAGCGTGCCAGAAAATCTTCAATCTTTGCAAAGAAAATCATTATGATTTGCACATGTCTGAAAATACAATGCTTGGTGAAACCATCAAAAGCGACGCGAGAGCTGAGCTTTTGAATGTTTTGAGGAAAACAGGGGAGAGGGGGAAAATGAATGATGGCACTGGAAAATAATCTGGTTGTGGATTCGGATGCTGAACTGAAAGCTTTCTTGAGTTCCATCCTGTCCTCGGAGGGAATTGTTGTGAACATCAATCGAACTTTTATTGCCTACAACAACGGCACGAACCGCAATAGGGTGTTTGCCCGATGCGCGAACCGGATGGCGCAAAAAGGAACCGATGAAAAATTCGTTGTCATTGCCTTGCTGTGCTATCCGGCATTGAACTGGATTCTCAAAGCACGAGATATCGATGCTATGATTGAACAGCTCCATGATATGGATACGGACGGTTCAGTCCGTAACATCTCGGAGATTCAGTCACTGTTGGAAAACAGCACAGGTTACGTAAAGCCTCGTTTACATCTGGAAATGCGTAAACTTTTCTTTGCGAGATGCCAACAGCTGGTGGATGCAGTTGATGATGCAATGAATCGGGCGGTATTCCGGAGTGCTCAGCCTTGCAAGCCAGCCCGCATTTCACTGGCAATGGCAATGCTTCGTGGCTCTATTTTGGACAGCGACCCGGTATCTGCCGTTATGATTCGGAATAACTTTGATGGAATCATCGAAGATATTGCGAAAGTCGGTGGCGAAGCCATCAAGGAACTGGTTCTCCAGTTGGCTCCCAATGAGGGAGTTGTCCAGGGCGCTGAAGCTGCTTATCTCTATCACAACACAGAGGTACTGCTTCGTGAATATTCCCGTATCACGCATCCGTCAAGCGTTGACGGAAACAGTACCCTGCGCTTGATTGCAACTGCTGGCAATCAGTTGGATGCATCTGACCATAAATCGGATGCACGCTATGCTCAGGCACAGATTCTTTTGCAGTATGCAAAGTTGATTGGCGGCGCAATCGAGCTGCTGAAACAGTTCCCGGACGGTGACTCGAAACTCTACGATGTGCTGATGCTCGTCGTCAATGAGAAGTATGGCCCGAACGGAACCGATGAAGCAACTCTCGCCAAACAAGTAGGAATCAACAGTTCTTACTTTTGCGAAAAGAAACATCGCGCATATACCGCACTCTCTGCTCTTTTGTGGGGATGTGATATTGAGTCTTTGCTATCTTTGCTTAGCAAGGATTAGTTTTCTGTTACCCAAAATCGAGACTGGAGTTTCGACTAATCGGATTTCAGCTTGGTTTGGTAGATAACCCATAAGTATGTATTAACCTCGTGTCCCATCATCAGGGATATGGGGTCGATAAAACACACGTAAAATCGAGACTGTAATTTCGACTAATGGCAGGAGGTTAGCGAAAATGGCAAGCAACAATGGTTATCTTACACACTGCCGCATCTGCGGTACACCGATTTTCAGCCTGGGGAACCGTCAATTTTGCTCTGCGTGCTACGCTCAGAACCGGCGCAATGCAGCACATCGCAGCAATGCGGAAGCCAAAATGAGAAGAGAACAGGCAAAGCGCGAGGAGGAAAAAATGAAAGCATCTAATAAAACTGTTACGAGCGCACAGGAATTGGCTATGAGAGCAAAGCTCTCTGAAATGGGTGGTATCTCTTACGGGGAACTGTCCTTGTGGGAAATGTCTCACGGCCTGGAATTCTCTGCATGGGAACACGAATGGGAAAAGCTCAACGGTGGCACGAATTCTGACGGCACCAAGTTCCCGGACCATCTGCCGGAAGGGTTCCCGAAGCGCCGTGTTCCGCCGGAGCATCCTTGGGTCCATTCGGCTGCCTGCCATGGCTAATCACCGGAAAAAGTATAAACGGTCTGAGGATTACCGAAACCGGTATATCTTGAATCATCCCGGAACTTTTGGAAAGTTCTACATGTGCCCGTATTGTGGACGCATTATGACGCGCAATTCGATGCAGGTTGACCATATCATTTCCATCAATCTGGCTAACGAGCATCGGGCGTACCGAATCCTTGTTCCGAACGATGACATCAACAATATCCGAAATCTAACGGCTTCTTGCCCTGAATGCAATAACAGGAAATCTGATTCGGGCGGCGGCTGGATATTCCTTGGCCGATTCGGCAAGTACATCTTTATTTTGATTTGGGCAATTCTTCTTTTGTCTTGCTTAGCTTTTGTCCTATGCTGCATGTCTGGGACTCTTAAACGTGGCTTTTTGATTCCATATGTTGCAGATGTTGCAAATGTTTTGCTGCACTGGATTTCCGACACGATTGCTCAAATGTTTCGATTTAATACATAACACCACACAAAAACCGAAAGGAGATATTTGTTCATGGAACCGAATTCGACTCTGGGCGAGCCTATTGGCGTTGTCCACGTTACTATCAACGGCCAGAAAGTTCCGGCCAATGTCTATGCCGACCGCACCTGCATCATGCCGGATGGCACGATTCGAAAGGTCAAACAGGAGGTGGTCGATGCACTGCTTGCAAAGAAACGTGCGGCAGAGATTCCGGCTCAGACTCCTGCACAACAGGCCCCCGCTGCTCAGCCTTTTATTACCCGCGTTCAGTCTCAGCCTGTTGTTCAGCCCGTGCAGCCTGCCGCACCGGCACCGACTCAAGCCACCGCAGAGCCTGCTCGGCCTTCGCAAAAGAAAAAGAGCAGCAAGGTCATTGCAGCAATTCTGGCAGTTGTCATCGTTGGCGGTGTGGCTGGCTATGCTTTTGTACCGTCCGTCTTTGATGGTGTAAACGGAGTTCTCACTGCTGTAACCGGACATCAGGTTGGCGTACCTCCTGTATCTGAGAACGGCGATAATGATGTCATCACGCCTCAGCCGACCGTCAATCAGCCCGCATCCGGCAGTACCGACACCACTTCCAATGAAGTAAACAAGGTTCTCGGCGATATCGACATGAGCGGCGATGTCACCATTGAATTTTACGCCAACGTTAAGACTGCAGATGGCAGAGAATATAAAGTTCCTCTGTCTACCGCAAACCTCACCGATGGCACTCTGACTGCACTTCTGGATTCCGGCGGCTATCCGCTGACTCAGAATGCTCAGTGAATCGGTATCAGCTTACACAAATCAACTTCAAAAAGGAGGATAAGCGGGGCTGATGCCGCTTCTTGCCAACAAGTAAAGAATGCAGCATTAAAAAGCCCAGCCGATTTCGCGTCGGTTGGGCTTTCTCGCTTGAATGAAACATGAACAATATGATTAACTCGCAGAAAATCAAATACGCTCTCTGTGCTGCTGGCAGTGCAGCTCTTGGCCTTATCTTTGCTCTGTATACACGAAGGATTGTGCTCATTGCTGCTGGATTTTTCGTGGCCGGGTATTTTGTCGTGGAATATCTGGGAGTTGTACAGAGGGCGAAAGACGGGAAATATGTCACGGTAAAGGCTTTGGCCGTCTCGGCTGACCAGCAGCGTGACATGACCGGCATTAAAGAGACTTGGCGGTTTGTCCCGGTAGATGAAGAGGGAAATCCGCTTCGTGACACAGCTTCCCACGACATCTTCCTCACCGTAAAGCAAAAGGACCGTGACTACCATATTGGTGGAACCTACAACATGCTGTTTTGCCTTGAAGACGATAAGGGAATGAACAACGAAACGCTCGTCAGTATCGAGCAGTGCTTTCCGGCTTCCTCGACCGCAAAAAAGGCACAGGAACCGGTTCAAGAGCAGACCGCAACGCAAGAAGTTGGCGCAAGCGTGAAGAAAGTGAACTTCCAGAACGTAACCAACAAACCCAAGCTGATTGTGCTGGATAATCGAAACCGTAAGCAGGACGGTGATACTGAATGAACTTTCCGATGATTGTTCTTTTGTGCTTCGTGTGCTGTCTGTTCTCGTGCAGAGTAACGAAAGATAGAAGAACTCTGACGGGAATCGTGGTCATGGGTAGAACCTATAAGCGACGCAGTAAATCGCTGGAAGCGACGGCACTCGAAATCATTGTGACGGATACAGGAAACACTGCCCTTAAATTGGAAGTTCCGGGGTGCAAGGATTATGTTGCTTTGCGCCTGAACCGCCACGAAGTAAAAAAATTCAAGGAAGCCTT
>ERZ780149.2182-NODE-2182-length-18805-cov-3.936533_pt1 | contig 18805 bp, 17 predicted proteins | sample MGYA00511367_ERZ780149 | MGnify/ENA primary metagenome ERZ780149 (study PRJEB29588, sample SAMEA2153852) | human gut metagenome | biome: human gut; feature: human-associated habitat; material: faeces | place: Denmark | collected 2008/2010 ... | reverse complement strand
CGTGCAAGCACGACGATTCATTGATTTCCATACATTGGATCCTGAATAGTTACGAAGTATCTATATAAGGAAAGGGGAGCGGACAATGAGAATAGAGAATATAGAAATGTTATTGGATACATTGGGGATTTTTGAGCGGGGGGGTTATGAAATCGGCGACAAGCAGATTCCGGTAAAACTTTCGAAGGAAGAACGGGAGAAAATCCGGGTGTTTCTGCCGGAAGAACTGGAAAAACTCCGCGTATCTCCGGACAAAATGAGCCACTTTCACGAGGCGCGGAAAATAGAATTTAAGTGTGTAAATAAAGATTCGTTTTCGGTGGCACGTGAGATGAATGAGCAGAAGGTGCTTGTGTTAAATCTTGCCAATCCGGTACACCCGGGAGGCGGTGTGCGAAAAGGGGCGAAAGCGCAGGAAGAAGATCTTTGCCGCAAGAGTTCGCTGTTGTGTTCGCTGGAATCGGAGGAGGCTGCACCGTATTATATTTATAATAGGGAAAAACAGAGTTACCTGGCGACGGATGCGCTGATGATTACGCCGCAGGTGGAAATTATCAAAGATGAGCGGGGACGGCTTTTGCCGGAGAGTACGATCGTGTCGGTTCTGACGTGTGCGGCGCCGATGATCTCACACGGCGGTATTCCGGTTAGTGCGAAAGAATACAAGGATATTTTGTATCACCGCATCGAAGGGATGTTTTTGGCAGCGGCGTATGCCGGATATGAAAATCTGGTGCTTGGAGCATTTGGATGTGGGGCATTCGGAAATGATGCGCGGCTTGTCTCAGACTTGTTTTATAAGGCAATTACGGAGATGGACATTGCGGGCAAAAAGGCAGAAAATTATTTTAAAAAGATTCATTTTGCTGTGTTGTGCCGTTCTTACGAGACGTACAATTTTAAAGAATTTAACCGGAATTTCGGCGAGAAACAGGCGCATGGCATGAAACTCACGACACTTTGTTATATAGAAAAAGAGGGAAAATATCTGATGCTTCACCGCACGAAAAAGAAGAAAGATATCAATAAAAATAAATGGATCGGTGTCGGCGGACATGCAGAAGGGACGGAAGGCCCCGAGGATTGTCTGCTACGTGAAGTAAAGGAAGAAACGGGGCTGACATTGACAAAATACCGGTTCCGCGGCGTGATCACCTTTGTGTGTGACCGGATGGAGCCGGAGATGATGTGCCTTTATACGGCCGACGGATTCGAAGGCGAATTGAAAGAGTGCACGGAGGGCGACCTTGCCTGGATTGACAAAGAAACCGTGCTTGGGCTGCCGACGTGGGAAGGCGATGCCATTTTCCTGAAACTGCTTGTGGAAGATGAAAAGCGGTTCTTTTCTCTGAGACTGGTTTATGAGGGAGAAACGCTGGTAGAACATCAATTATATTTTTATTGAAACTATTAAGGATCAATGGAAGGAGAAAAAAAGTGCGTTTTATTATACAGAGAGTGCGTCACGCGTCGGTTACGATCGATGGTGAGGTGCGCGGAAAAATAGGAAAAGGTTTTATGGTTCTGATCGGAATCGGAGCGGACGATACCAAAGAAATAGCAGATAAATTGGTAAGAAAACTTGTTAATATGCGGATTTTTGAGGATGCTGATGGACGGACCAATCTTGGATTGAAAGACGTGGGAGGCGAACTTTTGCTTATTTCCCAGTTTACGCTTTATGCGGACTGCAAGAAGGGTAACCGTCCGTCATTTACCAAGGCGGGTGCGCCGGCGATGGCAGAGCCGCTGGTCGAATATATCATTGAGGAGTGCAAAAAGGAGATTCCGGTCGTTGAGCAGGGAGAATTTGGTGCAGACATGAAAGTGGAACTTCTGAATGACGGACCATTTACCGTGATTCTTGACAGCGATGAGATTTGCTGATTTGGTGCTGGCTTTTTGCATATAATAATGTTATAATAAAATTAGTTTATCCGTTCAGAGCGAGTGCGGCATTTGCTGTATTACCCATGACTCTTTTTTCGATTGCGTAGGCGTAGTGGAGCATTCATGCGGTAGCGGATGAACTTAGGCAGGATTAGTCTATCGGTAGGGCGCCAGCTTCCCAAGCTGGATAGGCGGGTTCGATTCCCGTATCCTGCTTTTCGGAATCTTGTGTCGAGAGGAGAGTCCTACATGATAAAATATGAAGTGGTAGAGATTGAAGAACCGGATTTCGGCTGTGAAGGAAGGCCGGATGAAGCGGTTCCGATGGCAAAAGTTACATTGCGTAGTGTAAAGGACGGTGTGATGACAATGGCAGAGATTGCCGATGGCTATCTTTATCAGGAAGAGATTGACGAAGGAAGCATCATATATCAGAATGATGCGGGAATATGGAGGAAATAGAGAATGAAAATAGCAGTAACATACGATGAGCAGACGGGAGAAGTGTTCCAACATTTTGGACACTCCGATGCGTTTAAGATTTATGAATTTGACGAGAGCGGACTGACGGGTGCTATGGTGCTCAATACATCCGCAATCAACGGACATGAGGCGATGGCATCTTTTTTGGCAAAAGGTGATGTTAAAGTGCTGATCTGCGGAGGCGTCGGCGAGGGTGCGATGCTGGCGCTCAGTGAAGAAGGAATCCTTGTTGTGCCGGGAGTGAGCGGCGATGCGGATCTTGCGGTAGCGCAGTTCCTGCAGGGCGTGCTTGCGACGGACAATACACCAAATTGTAATCATGGACAAATTTCAGGAGGAGGCTGCAGCGGAGGTTGTGGAGGCTGTAGTGGATGTCATTGACAAATCAGTGATCTCTTCAGAGTACGAATTGCAAGATCACTTGTGATATGCCGATCTGTTATGCTGGCGACAACACTTTGACCATGCAGAACTATGATTGTATAGTTCTGCATGGTTTTTTAAAACAAATTTCTTTTTTATTCGGGTGTATAACTCTGTGGTATATAGTATTGCACCGCCGCCTACTTGACTTTTACTTTTTTCGTATTTGAGGCTTTTCCGTATACGGTTTTCGTCTTTCCGTTCACTTTTGTTTTTACAAATGCTTTGATATAGAAGGACGTTGTCGCCTTTTTCTTTAATTTGATCGTAAATTTCGTCGTCTTTGCGGAGACATTTTTCACTTTCACAAATTTGATCTTTTTGGCTTTTTTTGCTTTTGTACCATTTTTTACCACCTTTTTGTAAATGGTATAACCGGAAGCGCCTTTTACTTTTTTCCATTTCAGAGTAGCTTTTCCTTTTTTCTTCTTAACGGAAGTAAGTTTGGCTTTTCCTACACTGACTTTGGCAGGTGCCGGTGCAGAAGGTGCAGTAACTGCGGCAACAGGAACCGGTGCCGGTGTGCTTGTCGGTACAACGGACATGCCTAAAAGTACGAGTGCATTTGTATTTCCACTTGCGGCAAGTGCTTTTTTGGTGGAATCACCGACGCCTTCAAATGCAGAAGAAGCGATGGTGGTATCTGCCGGAATATTGATCTCTTTCAAGTTTGGTACATTTTTAAAAGCATCTTCCCCTATGGTTTTTAATGATTGTGGAAGCTGCACTTTTTCGAGGTTTCCACATTTTTCAAACGTTCCTTTTTCGATGGCAGTAAGTCCCTCGGAGAGGTATACATTGTGAATCTGCGCACAGTTGAATGCATATTCGCCCAACGTGTAATTTGTGTTTGAGGAAACTTCTACCTGTAAAATATTTCCACAACTTGCAAAGGCATAGGAACCGATGTTTGTGACGGAACCCTTTAATACGATGTAGTGAATACCGCTATTGTAAAATGCGTGGTCTCCGATCGTGGAGATCGAACCGGTGTCACTTACGGTAAAGTCACTGATATTTGCTGTTTTTTCTATCGCATAATTTCCAAGTCGGTTGATGGTTCCGTTGATTGTGATCGAATGAATCTGGGTGCAGGAAAATGCGTAGTCATCAATGTTATCGACGGAAGCTCCGACAGCAAGTGTAAAGTCGAGGAAGTTTGGAGTATTGGCAAATGCGTATTTCCCAATTTTATCCATCTGGCTTACGATAGTAATACTCTTGATGTTGGAATCTTTAAATGCATTGTCTTCAATGGTTTTCAAAGAAATCGGCAGAGTATCGGAAAGTTCCGGTTTTTCTTGGGATATCCCAGCGTTTCCGGTATCAATTTCCGGGGTTTCCGGTACAGGTATATCGATGGAACCGGTTTCAATTTCACCCGCGATTGGCTGCGCAATAATTTCCTTGATTTTGGAATTCGAATAACTTTTTACATATTCTACCGATGAAGCAGCAAAGGTCTTGGATCCAATGATCGAGATGCTGTCGGGAAGGTATACGGTCAAGCAGTTTGTTTTTCCGCAAAATGCGGCGTCAATTGCACGGACCGGGATTCCGTTGAGTTCATAAGGAACGACGATGGAAGAAGCATTGTAGAGGCCGTCAAATCCTGTGATCGTATAAACTCCATTTACATATTCTGCCTGAAACAGAGCGCTGTCTGTCATTTCAAAGGAATCGTTGCTTTCCGCAGCTTGAACGGCAACGCTGCTATCCGGCGTGACAGCGAGTGAGCTGATGACAAGGGCGGTTGAAAGGGTAATGCTGCCCAGTAATTTTGTGAATCGTTTCATTTTTCTTTTTCCTCCTTTAGCGGTATAAATCGGTTACATAAACAAAGCATCGGCAAGGGAGAGCCCGGCAGATTTCTTTGGCGCGCATGGCTTCTTTTTCGCTATCGTAAATGCCAAAGACGGTCGGACCGCTTCCGCTCATCAGGGCGCCCATTGCACCATTTTCCATCATGGTCTGTTTGATGAGGGCAATGTCGGGATGTGCCGGAATGGTAACAGTTTCCAGTATGTTTGCCATATTGTTGCAGAGTCCCTGCAAGTCTCTTTTCCGAATGCACTCGATCATTGTGTCGATGTCCGGATGTTCGGTCGTTTCGTCGAGCACAAGATTGGAATAGACAAATTTGGTCGACACATGAAAGGCCGGTTTGGCAATCAGTACATGACAAGACGGCGCAGGCGGAAGAGGCGACAATATTTCACCGATTCCCTCGGAAAGTGCCGTTCCTTTTTGAATGCAGTAAGGAATGTCGGCACCAAGTTTCACTCCACGTTCTTTCAGATCTTCGTCGGAGAGACCAAGGTCAAAGAGTTGGTTCATTGCGATCATGCACGAAGCGGCATCGGTACTTCCACCCGCCATACCGGCGGCAACCGGAATCCGTTTATCGAGCGTAATCGACACTCCTTCGGAAATTCCAAATTCTTCCATAAGCATTTTTGCGCTTTTGTAGACAAGGTTGTCTTCGTTGACGGGAAGAAAATGGAGATTTGTGGTCAGACTGATGTCTGGCGTTTTTGTCTTTTTTAATGTCAAACGGTCAAAGAGCCGTATGCTTTGCATGATCATTTTTACTTCATGATAGCCGTCATCGCGGCGGCGAATAACGTCCAAACCGAGATTGATCTTGGCCGGAGCATTGATCCATGTGGAATCCATGTGTATCCCCCTTTTGTTTGTTGTTGTGTAACGATTCAGGCTCCCTTTCCACATTCGCATTTCGAACACTTCGTGTTCTTTCATTAGAGCCTGAATAGTTACGTTATTATTAAACTATTATAACACGGAAAAGTTGTTTTCGCAATTTATAACGTTATGGTTTCCCTGTATAACGAGAAAAAATTTGGAAATACTAGTATTTGAGTAATTCATTAGGAGGGTATTATGAAAGTTTTAAAATGTTTTTTATTTGGAGCGGCGGTTTTGGGAGTATGTGTGCTGATGCATTTTTACGGAGAAGCTACGGCGGCAAAGGAAATGCAGGAAGATATCGCAAAAGAAGTAATTCGTCTTCATGTCGTGGCAAACAGTGATCTCGAAATGGACCAAAAACTGAAGCTGGAAGTAAAGGAAGAAATTGTAAAAATGCTGCGCAAAAAAATGAAGGAGAGTGATTCGGTGGAGGCAGCAGCTCATGTGTTACAAGCGCAGATCCCGGAGATTGAGCAATGTGCGGCAAATTACATAGAGAAAAAAGGATATGATTATCCGGTTACGGCGACACTGGAAAACTGCTATTTTCCGGTAAAACAGTATGGCGATATGGTGTTTCCGGCGGGAAATTATAATGCATTAAATGTGCGAATCGGTGAGGCGACTGGGAAAAATTGGTGGTGTATCTTGTATCCTACGTTGTGTTTTGTGGATAGTACGTACCAGACAGTTCCGGATGAGTCGAAAGAGAAATTGAAAGAAAATCTGAGCGAAGAGGAGTATGATATGTTGCTCGAAGGCGGCGAAAATGTGGAGTATGGGTTCTGGCTGTGGGAATTGTTTCGGTAGGTATTCAAGGTAGTTTTTCGCGCAGGAACTACCCTTAAATTATAGAGTAAGGGAAGGTTTGTGCGAGTGGAGGCGGTCGGGAGGTAGTCGCCGGATCGAGAGGAGTTCGGCACACGTCAGAGAAGAAAAGGGAGGAAACGACGTGTGCGGAAGGACGAGGTGGCCGAATCGAGAGGGAACTGGCACCCGTCAGAGAAGAAAAGGAAAGAAACGACGTGTGCGGAGAGACGAGGTGGCTGGATCGAGAGGGGACTGGCACACGTCAGAGAAGAAAAGGAAAGAAACGACGTGTGCGGAAGGACGAGGTGGCTGGATCGAGAGGGGACTGGCACACGTCAGAGAAGAAAAGGAAGAAAACGACGTGTGCGGAAGGACGAGGTGGCCGGATCGAGAGGGGACTGGCACACGTCAGAGAAGAAAAGAAAGGAAACGACGTGTGCGGAGAGACGAGGTAGCCGATGAAAGAGGGGGCAGTTACCTGCCAAGAAAGAAAAAAGCAAGAAGTTCTCAAGAAAAACAGGAAAAGGGACGAAATATATAATACAACAGGTAACTATAAAAAACGAAAGTGAGTGAGAAATCCATGGTGATCAATCCAAACAAGATTTCCATTGACTTTAAAGACACCCATTATGCAAAGGAAAGCGGGGCGTCGGTACAGATTGCCAGGGACGGCAGCATTTCCAATTATGGAATTGAGTATACAAAGGATTGTGCGGTACAAAAGGAAATGGACTCCAATATGATATATACTGGCACAACTCAAAATGAGATCGTGAGTGATGTGGCGAAGAATCTTCCGGAAAATAATTTTGATCCGGCAGACTTTATCAGCCAGAGTATCAATGGCGAGGATGCCAAAGATATCGAGGATGAAGGGACAATTTTGGAAGAATACGTCGACTCGACATTGGAGCGGGCGATAGAAAAGGTAAAGACGGAGCGTAAAACCAATGCGGAGGCGCTGGGTAAGCAGGTAGAAAAGGAAAAAGAAAAGCAGGAATTTTCTGATGAACTGCAAGCGCAGATCGAACTTGCGGCGCAGATGGCGGCAAGGGCTCCGGAACTTAGTGACGAAGCGATAAAATATTACATAGAGCAGGAAGCGGATCTGACACCGGCAGCAGTCGGAAATAGTGCCAGTGTGACTTCCATGCCGGCGGTGGCGGAGCAGAGGGCTTCTTACGAAGAAATGAAGCCGCAGATCGACCATATATTGGAAGAAAATGGGATGCAGGGAAATGACAGCGCCGAAGAAGCAGCGAAATTTCTGTATGAAGAAGATATTCCGGTAACGGCGGAAAATATAGAAAAATATACCAAATGGCAGGAGACAAAAGATCTGCCGGAGGAGATCATTCAAGAGCGTATTCAGGATGCTGTGCGGGAAGGAACCGTTCCACAGCAGGCAGATATCAGCAAAATCTCGTATGAGGAAGCCGCTGAGAAATGGGAGAATCTGAAAAATGTAACAGACGAAGAAATTCGGGCATTTTATCCGGAAGAGGCTGCCTTTATCACGGCAAAACGTCAGCTGGAAGAAATCCGGTTGAAAATGACAGCGGAAGCAGCTGGAACGATGGAACGCAAGGGCATTCATGTTGATATCTCAAATCTTGCGCAGGTAGTGGAAGAACTGAAGCAGATGGAGCAGGAAGCCTGTCAGAAAATATTTGATGAGCAGGGAATTGCGTGTGGCCAGGATCAACTTGACCAAATGGCAGAGACATTGCGGGCAAAGGACCAGATTTGGCAGGCACCGGCGAGTGTACTGGGAAAAACAATCGGGCAGGCAGAGCAGACCACTTTACAAGAAATGTCAGTGATTTCCAATGTCGAAGCGAATGAGCAGCTGGCAAAAAATTATGAGGCTGTGGGAACGCAGGTGCGGAGAGATCTGGGAGATTCGATGACAAAGGCATTTCAAAATGTCGACGTGATATTGGATGATCTGGGACTTGACCGGACATCGGCAAATCAGCGGGCGGTTCGGATCCTTGCGTACAATCAGATGGAGATTACAAAAGAGTCCGTGCTTTCGATGAAAGATTACGATGCCAAAGTAACTTCCGTGCTGGAGCAGATGAAACCGGCAGCTGTGGCGAAAATGATTGAAAAGCAGGAAAATCCATTGGAAATGACAATGGATGAGATCGAGGCGGCACTTCAGGAAATTCAGGAAGAAATGCCGGATGACGACACGACATTGCGGAAATATTTGTGGAAACTTGATCATAAAGGTGACATTACGCCGGAAGAGCGAAAAAGTATGATCGGTATTTACCGATTGATCGATAAAGTGGAAAAAAGTGATGGAGCCGTGATCGGACAGTTGGTAAAAGAAGGAAGAGAATTGACATTTTCCTCGCTTTTGTCGGCAGTTCGCACCAGACGGGCAGAAGGAAAAGAATTTGCAATTGATGATGGTTTCGGAAGTCTGGAAAGTCAGCAAAGCCGTGGCGAGACAATCAGCGAACAGATCGGCGCGGCATTTGGAAATCAAGTGATACGCCGGTTGAAAAAAGAATTGTCGCCGGAGGCACTGCGTCAGGCAGGTGAAGATGCGACATGTGAGCAGGTTCTCGAAGCTTGCGAAACACCGAAAAGTCAGGCAGAAGATGCAGCATATTATGAGGCATTGGCACAAAATATCCGCGAGACGGCGGCACTGAGTGACGACAGCATACAAGAGTGTCTGGCGGCGGCAGGAATCCCTGCTACGCTGCAGAACATCCGCGGGATGAAGCGGTATCTGGCAAGAGAAATGCCGGAAAACGATGCTTTGTTTACCCGGGAAGAAAGTGAAGCTGTCATTGAGGCACTCGATCAGCCGGAAGAATTGGAAGGGTTGCTAGATACACTGGACAATGAACATTTGGCAAAGGTCGAGAGTCAGAAACAGGCAGAAGACATTACCTATGATACGCTGCAGAATTTGATACAGATGGCGGGAAGCATTTCTTTTTACCATCAGATGCGGCAGCAGACAAATACATTTTCCGTGCCGATTGTGACAGAAAAGGGAGTTACATCTTGTAATGTAACGGTTTTGCAGGGCAGCGAAGCGGAAAAAGGAACGGTTGAGATCTCACTGCATTCGGATACTTTCGGAAAAATGCAGGCGACATTTAAAGTGACCGGCGACCGGGTCAGTGGATTTGTGACTTGTGAAGACGGACAGGATGTCAGTGAACTCACGCAGAATATTGAAAAGGATTTGGAAATGAATGGATTTGCGATGGAGCGCATGGATGTGGCAAAGGGCGCCAGACATTCATTTCATGTAGGAGATAAAGAAAAAACAGCAAATAGCAGACTGTATCAGGTGGCAAAAATTGTAGTTACCAATGTGCAGAGAAAGGAAGTAACTTTATGAAAATAAATACAAACATATCGGCTCTTATGGCGACAGGAAATTTACATCGGACAGAGGATAAAATAACGACAAGTCTGACAAGACTTTCTTCGGGATACCGCATCAACAAGGCGGCTGACGATGCTGCAGGAATGGCGATTTCCCAGAAAATGCATGCGCAGATCCGCGGACTTCAGCGCGCGTCCCGTAATGGTTCCGACGGAATTTCATTTATTCAGACGGCAGAGGGAGCATTGACGGAAGTCGAAGCTATGCTGCAGCGATGCCGTGAACTTTCCGTGCAGGCATCGAATGATGTGACCACATTGGATGACAAAAAAGCAATTCAGCAGGAAATCGAGGCATTAATGAGCGAGATTGACCGTCTTGCTTCGGATACCGAGTTCAATACAAAGAGCATTTTGGATGGAACCTGTTGCCGCCAGACATCTTCCAGTAATACAGGTGTAAGCGTTATTTCCATGACAGATGACGTCGCATTGACAACATATAGTCTGTCAATTACACAGGCAGCGACAAAGACCAGTGTAACTTCGGGTGCGCTTACAATGGCTGCGACAGATGTATTTGCAGAAGATGGAAAAGTGCAGATCAATGGACAGAGCATTGAGATTAAAAAAGGTGAGACTTTGGAAGAAGCCTATGCCAGAATTCGAGATTGCTGCGAGAAAATGAATATTGATGTGCTTCCGGTCAATGGAACCGATGCAGATGGAAATCCGCAGAAAGTACCGCTCAATGCCGCTTCCAGTTTGTACTTCGAGTCAAAAATTTATGGTGCGTCCAGGAATATTGAAATTACAACAGACAATCCGGAACTTGCGAAAAAACTTGGTGTAGATGGTGCTACGATCACACAGGGAAAAGATGCCGTCGTGGCATTGGATACGACTTCCGGATTTTCCAAAACAGCAACTACATTTGTAGAAGGAAATCGTGTGACCGTATCGGACCGCGGCGGTTTTGAAATCGTTTTCGATGTAGCCGGGGCAGAGGCAGGAACAGACGCCGATGTGACGGTACTTGATGCCGGATTTGTAGCCATTCAGATTGGTTCCAATGAAGGACAGGATATTGACATTTCGATTCCGGCAGTTACTTGTGAATCATTGAATATCCAGTATTGCAACGTATGTACACACGATGGTGCACAGGAATGCATTACTCTTTTTGATGAGGCAATTAAGCAGGTATCGGCAGTGCGCGCAAAACTGGGTGCGTACGAAAATCGTTTGGATTCTGCAACATCAAGTTTGGACACGACTTCCCAAAATTTGACAGAAGCATGTTCCCGTATCGAGGATGTGGATATGGCGGAAGAAATGACGGAGTATACGCAGCTTACTGTGCTCAGCCAAGCAGGAACTTCTATGCTGGCACAGGCAAATAACCGTCCACAGACGATTTTGCAGCTGCTTCAGGGCTGATTTTGATACATAGCGAAAGAAAATGGTGAGTGCGATGGAAAAAGAAAAATTAAATGCTTACGCAGCACGTGTATCCCAGGCAAACCGCAGCGAGCTGGTGGTGATCATGTACGAAGCATTTTTAGATAGTGTAAAAGAAGGGGATGCGCAGATGAAACAGGGCGACATGCCGGCATGCCGCCGTGAGATCGAGCGCGCCAGAGGACTTTTGACGGAATTGATGGGAAGTCTCGATTTTCAATATGAAATTTCCTTTTATCTCCGTCGGTTGTACATCTATTCGTATCACGAATTGTGTCAGGGAATGGCACTACGCGACAGCGAACGATTTGCGCATGCCACGCATGTGATGGAAAGACTTCTTCCTTCATTCCGCGAGGTTGCAAAGCAGGATACGTCGGAGGCGGTTATGAAAAATGTACAGCAGATTTACGCCGGACTTACGTATGGCAGAGGAAGCCTGAACGAAACGATCGGTGTCGATATCGGCAAAAATCGCGGATTTGAAGCGTAACTGCTAAAGAGAACGGTGTTCTTTTCGATATTGGTTTGGTGTCATATTTTCATGTTGCTTAAATTGGCGGCAGAAATGCTCCACATTCCGATAGCCGCAGGCAAAACTGATTTCCTGTATGCTGTCGGAGGTGCGGTTGAGAAGCACTTTTGAGTGTTCAAGACGACTTTCAATTACTTCATTTATGCAGGAGATGTGTGCGAATGCCTTGTATTGTTTTTGCAGGGCGCGCACACTTAAATTTACATATTCTGCCATATATTCTAATGTCCAGTCAAATTCCGGGTGGGCATAAATATTATTTCTAAGATCAATCAAACGTTCGCGGTATTGCGATAAATCCGTATTTAAAAAAGCATAATCGTGAAGCCGGTGGAAGATAATGTGCATCAGTGCTTCCAAAACCAGCTGGCGGCTGTCATGATTCCAATAATTTTCATTGGCGACATCTATAAAATATTCTCGGTAACAGCCGAAATCCGGGCAGAAAACAGGTACGCCAAAAGGAATGTAGCCTTCTGTAAAAAGTGCTTCATCGCAGTTAAAACGAATCCATGTACATAGAAGTTTTCCGGATTTTGCACGATAATGAATGCGCTGACCCGGTTTGTATAAGATACAATGGTGCTCCGGAAATTCCTGCATTTCGCCGTTTACCTCAGCGATGATCGGAGAATCAAATAACATAATTTCATACTCCCCCTCTGCAAAAAACAGATCGTCGACAAAATCTTCCGGCATCTCTTGGTTGACCATCGCATAGATTACTTTTATCATATAACAACCTCCTTTGACTACTTTATAAACGTATTATATCAATAAATTTATACAAATACAATAAATATTTCGAATAATACAATTAAATGCATGCCAGATATATCAAAAACAGAAGAGGATAGATCATTGTATTGAAAGAGAGAACGCAGTAAGATAGAGATAACAATTTGAAGAAAATAAGGAGGTTTACTTTATGAAGAGAAAACTGAGTTGTATCATGTTATCCACAGCACTTGTTGTTTCTTTAGTAGCCGGAGCGGGCGGAGAAGATGCGATGGCAGCAAAGAAAGCAAAGCTTGGAACAAAGAAAATGACATTGACACAAGGCAAAAGTAAAGTGATCAAAGTGAAGAACAAGAAGAAAGGCTGCCGCTATACCTTTTCTTCCAGCAAGAAGAAGGTGGCAACGGTAACCAAAAAGGGGAAAGTAAAGGCAGTGGCAGCTGGTACAGCGAAAATTACTGTCAAAGAGGTATCAAAAAAAGCTAAAAAACGGAAAATTGGTGTGGTTAAGGTTCGGGTAAAAAAGAACAGCCAGACAACGGTTACACCACAGACATCAGTGACCCCACAGGCATCAACAGTACCGCAGACGTCTACGACGCCCGGAGGGACAAAGGTGACACCACCAAATTCATCTTTGGCACCGACAGCATCACCGTCTATAGCACCACAGGAATCCAAAGAGCCGACAAAAGGAACAAAATCGGTATCTGTATATTTGGATGAGATTACAGAAGCAAATAAAATTGCGGAAGTAAATGGTCCGGGTTTGGATCCGACGGCAGCTCCGACAGAAGCACCTGCAGGAAAGGCGACACCGGAACCGACACCGGCAGTTCTTGTAAATGCCACGATGGAAGATGACAGTACAGAACCAATCGAAAAACGTGGAGATGCATCTGTTTCTATCGTAGAAGATGGCGCAAATGGTACTGGTAAGAGTGCTAAGATTACTGATCGTTCGGCAGACTGGCATGGAGCAGCCATCGATGTAACGTCGTTTGCAGAGACCGATAATGATTATGAAATCACATTCTATGCGAAACAGTCTACAGGAGCAGACAGTAAAATCGATCTTTCTATGCAGTACGTCAACGGAAGTGGTGAAACGAGATATGATGGAATCAAGACATTTGATCTGCCAAATGACACATGGACAAAATGTGAAGCAAAAATGACCATTCCGGAACATAACGGACAGATTATAATTTACTGGCAGTCCGTATACAATTCAAGCAATTTTATGGATTTCTGCCTGGATGAAGTGACGATCAGCGGTGTGGCAAAAGCGGCTGCAGGTGTTGATTATCCGGATCTTTCTCTTGGTTTGGGAAAAACATCCGTAAGCAATCCGATCATGACTTCCCGTCTGACTGCAGATCCATACGCGATGGAATACAATGGAAGAATCTATGTATATGGTACAAACGATTCCCAGCAGTACGAGAAAACACCGGATGCGGACAATAACTATTCAAAGATCAATACCATTAATGTATATTCATCGGCTGACATGGTAAACTGGACAGATCATGGTGCGATTCCGGTAGCAGGCTCAAAAGGAGCAGCGAAATGGGCATCAAATTCCTGGGCACCGGCAGCATGTCATAAGACAATTAATGGAAAAGAAAAATTCTTCTTGTATTTTGCTGACAATGGCAGTGGAATTGGAGTGTTGGAAGCAGACAGTCCGACAGGGCCATGGAAAGACCCGATTGGAAAACAGCTGATCAGCCGTGAGACTCCGGGATGTTCCGGATCCGAGATTGGCTGGCTGTTTGACCCGGCCGTATTGGTTGATGATGACGGAACCGGATATCTGTACTTTGGAGGAATTGGTAATACAACAGACAAGCCGGAAGATTTTATCAAGAATCCAAAATGCGGACGTGTTGTAAAACTTGCAGATGATATGGTAAGTCTGGCTGGTGACCCTGTCACAATCGATGCACCATATATGTTTGAAGATTCCGGAATCAATAAAATCGGAGACAAATATTATTATAGTTACTGTACAAACTGGACAAACGTCTCCGGACGTGATGAAAATGTACCGGCAGCGAATATCGCCGTAATGGAAAGTGATAATCCGATGACAGGATTCAAATTTGTCGGCTGTGTATTGAAAAATCCGGGAACTTATTTCGGAGCAAGCGGAAATAATCATCACTGTTTTGCAGAGTTCAAAGGAACCTGGTATGCGTTCTATCATACAAAGAAAGATACACTGGCATTGGGAACCAAAGGCGATTACAGAACAACATATGCAGACATTTTGAATTTGGGAGAAAATGGAAACTTTACGAACAAAGACGGTTCTGTGGCAGATACAAAAATGACGGCAGCAGGTGTAACCGCAGTTGGAACCGTAAATCCGTATAACACGATAGAAGCAGAGTCCTTCGCAATTGCAAAACAGGTAGGAACGATTGCTAATAGTGAAGCAAGTTCAAATGCATTGTGGAATGGCGCAAATTATTCTCTTTACAATACAGAAGTAGGAAGTTATATCGGAGTGGCAGATGTAGACTTTGGCGACGACGGAGCTTCTATGGTAAGTATGAAACTGAGTGACACTTCCATGACGGAATACAAAGAATGTGTCGCTGCACTTAATAAGAAAGTAACCGGCAAGCATACCGTATACTTTGTATTTGAAAAGACAAACGTTTTGACAGATAGTTGGAAATTCAATAAATAAAAAGGCAAAACTCTTACCCCTAATCTTTTTCAAAATTATAGGTTTTCCTTACAAAAGACAACAAAGGAGCTGTGTAAATGATACGCAGCTCCTTTTACTACATAGGTATTTTGCAGTACGATTAAATTATCCTAGCGGGAAAGAATTTCATTTCCGGTTTCTGTAATAACCAGTGTGTATTCCCATTGGGCAGAAGGTTCCCCGTCATCGGTGTAAATCGTCCATCCGTCATCTTCATCACAGTAAACATCGGAAGTTCCCATATTGATCATTGGTTCAATGGTGATCGTCATACCCGGGACAAGAAGCATTCCGGTTCCCGGTTCGCCGATATGCGGAACCCACGGTTCTTCGTGAAATTCTACGCCGACGCCGTGCCCGCCGATTTCTACGACAACGCTGTAGCCATTTTCTTTGGCGCGTTTATTGATCGCATATCCAAAATCACCCAATGTCGTCCATGGTTTCGCGATGCCGACTGCTTCGTCGAGACATTCTTTTGTTACCTGAACCAGTTTTTTCTTCTCTTCGCTTACTTCGCCAATCAAAAACATACGGGAAGCATCGCCGTAAAATCCATCTACAATTGTAGTGCAATCCACATTTACAATATCGCCGCTTTGCAAAATCCGTTTCGGATCCGGGATTCCGTGACAGACAACGTCATCAATGGAAGTACACACATTTTTCGGATATCCCTGGTAACCGAGGCAGGCGCAGATGCCGCCAAGTTTAGCGGTTCGTTTGGCTACAAGATCGTCGATTTCTTGCGTCGACACACCTTCGCCAATCATTTCCGCGACGGAATCAAGGACCATGGAGTTGATCTTGCCGGCTCTACGTATGCCTTCAATCTGCGCCGGCGTCTTGATGATACTGCGAGGTGGTTCCTCTGCGTGTGGATATGTCAGCATATAATGTTCAATTTTTTCGTCAAATGCCATATGGCAGCTTTTATATTTTCTGCCGCTGCCACACCAGCAAGTTTCATTTCTACCTAATTTCACGATTCTGTCATCTTCTTTCTATTAATAATGTATACATTTCTTTTAAAAGGGCCACTGTATGAGTAATTGCCTGTTTGGCAAATGTTGGATAATCCATGTGGCCGGAGTTGTCTGCTTTGTCGGAGATCGCGCGTATGATCAGAAATGGAATGTGATTCAAGTAAGCCACTTGTGCCATCGCAGCCCCTTCCATCTCAGCACAGTCACCTTCAAAAGTATCGATCAAGTATTGCTTTTTTTCGCCGTCGGCGATGAACTGGTCACCGCTTACTACTTTTCCGACATGGCAGATTATGTCAGAGTTTGCTTTTTCACAGGCCTCTTTTGCCAGTTTAACAAGAGTTTCATCCGCGGCAAAAATAGATTCATCCATCCGTGGGATAATGCCGACCGGATCTCCCAGCGGGGAAACATCCATGTCATGCTGCTGGGCACAGCGTGAAAGCACAATGTCACCAATTTCCAATGTATTATTGAGCGAGCCCGCGACGCCCGTATTTATTACGGTATCGACAGAAAAAATGTCAATCAGGATCTGCGTGCAGACTGCCATATTTACTTTCCCAATGCCGCTTACGACAACAACGGTTTTCAGTCCCCACAGATTTCCCTCGACAAAGGTCATTCCCGCTTTGGTCATTTCTTTTGTGTCAGTCATCTGTTCTTTCAAAATGGCGACTTCTTCGTCCATCGCGCCAATCAATCCTATGGTATTCATGTAACTACCTCCAAAAATTTTACTACATTGTAGTATAGCACAAATCGTAAAAGAATGCTACGAAATTATAAAAGCGGTTGTTTTGTCATGCGGTTTGAGATATAATAATAGTATCAAAAGGAACGGAGGAAATGGTTTATGAAGGAACCGCTTTTTAGTAACGAGGTAATCTTGTCGTGGCTGCAGTATTATGCCCAAAATACAGCGATTGACCTTGAACATGTTAAGATGATAGATATCACGAAAAAGAATAAAAATGTGATCCCGACCGTGGAAGCACACAAGACAACTTTGGTGTTTACCAATGCGGGCGTAGATGATATTTTTTATCGACTTTGGAATGCCGGTCTTGGAGAATGCGATGTCTGGTACAATGAGGGGTCCAAACCGGAAGGCGAGATTCTGAACAGTAAAGTAAAGGATATGATCGACCGCGGAATCAATGCTTCCGCCGGAATGCTCATTATCAATCCGAACGCCCGCAATACGGCGAAAATCGGTATGGGGAATGAAATGTTCCAAAAGGGTTCGATTCATTATGTGGGAAGCGAGATCCGCGCTGTCATTCTCAATAAAATGATGGTGGATACACAGGATAATCTCTGTGTGATCAGCGGAGAAAGTATTGCCATCGAGGCAGCATTGACGGCAGCAGAGGGAACGGTGGTCGCTGTGGAATACAGCCGTGCCGACCGCGAGACGATGGAGGACAATGTGGAGCATTTTGGACTCAGCAATGTGCAGATCGTCGATCATGTAGATGAAGAGAGCATGAAGGACTGCCCGGTTCCGGATACCGTATTTATGGTGGCTTCTGCAAGTATGGATCAGGAACTTGCGTATTTGACGAAAAAAAATCCACGAATTAATGTAGTTGTCTATACTTTGGATTTTCAGGTGGCAGCAGGCGCCAAGACAATGCTCGAATCTCATGGCATCGAAGATGTCGAAGTGATTCAGATCGCCGTATCGACTTTGTCAAGCCGCAATTCGTTTAAGCAGCAGCCGGCACCGTGGATCATCAGCGGACGCGGTGGACAGAAATAAGAATAATTTTTGAAAAAATGTGCAGAATAATAAAGGAAGAAGCGATAATTCGGGAAAGAAGATATCGCTTCTTTTTTTTAGCACAAACGTAACTATTCCGGTAAATGTATTTTAGGACGGTGGGTTGTGTTAAATAAAATAAGAAAAAATGCAACATTTGTTACTATAATGTTGCATGTAAGCTATGTTTGGATATGGCATCTAAACAAATAGGACGAAGTGCATCACGTACTTTAGAATGGAGGAAAAAATGAGTAAAACACAACCAATCAAAGATGAAGAAATGTTGAAAAAATTTCGAAATTACTATCGAGACATTGAACCAAACCCACGAAATTACGCACTTATTGTGTTTGGATTGAATTCAGCACTTCGCATTAGTGACATCTTAGGGCTCTGTTGGAACGATGTTTATTCAGATCAAAATCATCGCTATCGTGAACACATAGCCGTATGGGAACAAAAAACAGGGAAGGAGAATATTCTTATTGTGAATCAACATGCAAAAGAAGCGTTAGAATATTATCGAAAAACTCTTTTGCATTATCATAAAAATGACTATATCTTTCAGGGACAAAAAAGCGGGCCGGAACCTTTAAGCCGGTCGCAGGCATTCCGAATCATAAAAAAGGCGGCAAATTATTATGGCTTTGAGCAAAACATCAGCTGTCACTCCCTTCGGAAAACGTTTGGCTACTTTGCCTGGAAGAACGGAACACCGCCGGCTCTCCTGATGAGCATATACAATCATTCGTCGTATGAAATTACCAAAAGATACCTTGGTATAGATCAGTTAGAAAAAGATAAAGTTTTTTTAGAAACTTTTTTGTAAAAAACACTAAAGTATTTTTATGACCTGTCGATATATATGGTACAGAGAAAAATGCAACATTATAGTAACAATTGTTGTGGCTGGGGAA
>ERZ780149.2180-NODE-2180-length-18820-cov-6.227178_pt1 | contig 18820 bp, 1 predicted proteins | sample MGYA00511367_ERZ780149 | MGnify/ENA primary metagenome ERZ780149 (study PRJEB29588, sample SAMEA2153852) | human gut metagenome | biome: human gut; feature: human-associated habitat; material: faeces | place: Denmark | collected 2008/2010 ... | reverse complement strand
CAAAATTTCACATTGATTTCATATTTCTCCCTTCACAGACAAAAAACGAGGGCTTGCGTCCTCGTTTTTTTGCATGTTAATCATTTTTTGGAACCGACGCAACAATGTTGCCGTTTGCAATGAATGCAAGTCCATTGGCAAGTCTGAATGTGTAAACCATTTCAAAATCTTCAAACTCAATCACTTTGATTGACGCAATTGTTTTTGCTCCAGTTTCCGTGATTATCTCATCTCCCACCTGCATTGCCTTGTCACTCACACCATGTGTTCCATATGCCATTTGTCCCAGCTCTGTGTTATAGCAAATCCAACCGCGCGCGCTTAGCAATGGGTGGTCGTCCGTGATCTTGAGAGTCGACCCATCTTCAAATGTGATTTCAAGAATCTTTTCTCTATATGGATTTATTGTCTCCTCAATTGTTGTCTTCTCATATTGTTTTGTTTCATCGTTGTATGACAACACTTCATCGCCAACAACAACATCTTTTGCCTTCTTGGTTGTCCCGTCAGCCATTGTTATGTTCGTTTCCCCGTCAACACAGCATATTATCACGCAAGGTTTCACTGGACCATTATGTATCAAAACAGATTGAGCAAAATAGTTGTGATTGTTGTCGACCGTAAATGTATAAACAGGAATTGTTTCACCAGTGATATATTTCATATCAACAATTTCTTTGTCAAACAGCAAACTCAAGGACAAAATCATATCTCCGATTTGAGTCCCCTGTTTTTCCAATTCAACTTCTGGATATGAATTTTCTCCGTCCGCTGTTGAATAAGCAATCCATCCCCTTTCACTAAACATTGGGTGATCCGGAGTGATTTTGATGTATGACCCGTCTGCAAAAGTGATATGAACAATATCTCGTCTGATAACCTTTGTTAGGGATTGGACAACTGCGTGCTCAACTTTTCGAGTTGTTGTGTTGTAAGACAGCACTTTGTCGCCAACTTTGATATCCTTGATTTGCTTTTGCGTGCCGTCTGCCATGCTAATGAGACTATCTTCTGCCACACAACATGCGCTTTGTGTTCTTGTGGCCCCTGTCACCGTAATAGATCTCATATCAACCGTCACCGTAATTGTCGCACTCACATCTTTTGACCCACTCGTTTCGTTGTATACAGTCGACGAGTTATTTAATCTAAACCCATAATACCTCCAGTAGCTGTTGTTCGCTTCACAAACCACTTGATATGTGATTACTGTCGCTGTGATTGTAATTGTTGTTCCACTTGGCACCCCACTCACTGTCACAGAACCACCATTGGCAATTGAACCGCTCTTGCCATTTGAAGTGCTGTATCGAACATTTGAGTAATATGATGAATTTTCAACAGAAATTGTCACCGAGCCTTGCCAAGCACCATACAAAGTGTGATCATATGCTTTTGTCACTTTGGAAGAACTGGTTATCAAATTTCCGCCACTAAGCGAATCATACCAACCTGCAAATGTTTGTCCAGTTTTGACTGGAGTCTCAAGTGTTCCATATGTTGAACCATATGTGACTGTTTTTTGATATTGGAAGTTTTTCATAATCCAGAATTCTCGGATATATGCTGTTTGTCCACAATCGTTGTCAAGTCGAATATTGTATGTTCCAGTTGTCGAAACTGTGAATGTTTGATATTCAGTTGAATAATTGAATCTCCTGCTATTTGTTTCATTGTATGCGCTATTAATTGCATAGAACACTTGAACACTGCCACTTGAAAGTTTTGCCGAATCACTTGAATCATATATTTTCATGTGCATGAGATATGTTGTGCCTGCTGTCAAATAAACAGTCGCACCGATTGTTGCATATGGATCTGACGATGATGAATTTGTCAATTTGTATTTGTGACTTGAGGTGTAATAGTTGATTGTCAAATTATTTCCAGAATATGTTGCATTTGAAGATACTTCAGTCATCATGCCACCTCTGCAATTTGGATCGAATGTGACGGTGTAGGTGTTTGCTGTCCAATGAGCAAACAATGTTCTGTTCACCGCATCATTAACGACCGAACTTGAAGTGATGTGAGTCGAAGCAGAAACGTAGGACGTCCTCGCATTGCTCGAATTTTGCTCAATCATGACATTGTTTATAACAATCTTGTTCATTTGCATGGTTGTGACGTTGGCTTGAATCACATAATCACCATCTGGAAGATTTGAAATGTCATAATAGAAGCAAGCATCGGCATTGTTCCCATTATATTTGAAACGGAGTTGTGTTGTTGAGCTATTCTTATTAAAGGTGCCTGAACAAATTCCAGTTGAAGAATTGGAATATACGCTTGAAAGATATTCGGTATTATTCCAACATTGAACCTCAAAAAACAAACTTGAACTGTTTTGAGAGCCTGTATCAAAAGTGAAAGTTTCGCCATTCCTTGTGCATGAAGAATAACCATATGTGAGGTTCGGATTAAACATGTTTTTGCTCCACCCAGCAAAAGTGTATCCTGAGCGAGTTGGAGTTGGAAGCGTGCCATATGTTGAGTCGTATGTGACAGTTTTTGTCGTTGGAGAAACTGAGCCACCATTTGGATTGAATGTGACTGTATATGTGTTCGCTGTCCAGCAAGCAACAGCAACTGTGTTATATGCTGGATATGCTGTTGAAGTTGCGGTATTTGAAACAGAGTTGATGATTGAAACATAGCTTATTTTTCCATTGAAATATGAACCAACAGCAGTATTTGAAGAACCAACCTCTGCACCAACAAGAATTGAGTTGGACGCATTATAGCCAATTTTGCCAGATGAGAATTTTGCTGATGTTCCAACAAGTCTGCCATCAATATAGAGTCTTGCATAGTTTCCGTCAAATGTTGCCATAAATGTATGCCAGCCACTTCCCAAGTTCGCAAATGAAATGTTTGATTTTGCCGCTTTGTATCCAACACCACTGTCGTAAATAGCGAATTGTAGATATTCGCCACCTGGTTCAAGATTCCAACCGCCACCCTCTGTGCAAGAAATTATCCTCATGCCATTTTTATATTGAGTCCAGTCGTTCATATAAGCTCGAGCCATAACCGTGATTTTGTCAGTATACATATATGTTCTGCCAAGATTGATATAGGTCGAAGAACCATTGAAAGTTGTTTCGTCAATCAATCTTCTTCCAACTCTCCAACCATTCAGCGTATAACCCGTTTTTGTTGGTGAAGCAAATGAGCCATATGTGTTGCCATAAGTGATGCTCTTTGTTGTCAAAGTTGAGTTAATTTGGTTGTTGTGGTCAAGAGTCATTGTGTATGTGATTGGAGTCCAATGAGCATAGAGTGTTTGTGCTGCTGTGATTGCAACCTTTGTGGAAGATGTGATTTGTGTCCCATTGCTTGTTGCTGTCCACCATCCAGCAAATGTATAACCTGTTCTTGTTGGCGTTGGCAATGTGCCATACGTTGAGTCATATGTGACAGTTTTTGTCGTTGGAGAAACTGTTCCACCATTTGGATTGAATGTGACTGTGTATTGATTTGGTGTCCAATGAGCATATATGGAATGATTCGATGCAGTTGTGACTTTTGTGGAAGATGTGATTTGAGTTCCACCACTCGCTGCTGTCCACCACCCAGCAAAAGTGTATCCTGTTCTTCCCAAAGCTGGTAAGGATCCATAGGTTGAATCATATGTCACACTCTTTGACACTGACAAAGTCATGTTTTGATAACTTGCTGCAACTCCCGCGGTTGCCCCTGCAACTCCTGCATAGATAATCAATCGATTGTCATTTGCTTCAATCAAATTTCCATTTGTTGTCAAAGTTGCTGTGACATTGCTGCCAAAAGAGACCGTTGTTTGCACTCGAGCTGCACTCGCCGTGAAATCATAAATGAGAACAGAAAACTGCGTTGCACCTCCGGCCGTGCATGTTGCGGTTCCAAATTTAAGTGTATAAGTCGTGTTTTGAGAGATTTTGCCACTTACCATGTTCGCTGAATAATTATAGTTGCCGGAGCTTGCCGACATCGTCAATGAACTCCTTGACAAAAAGTTTCCACCATTTGGATCGAATGTGACTTTATATGTGTTTGCAGTCCATTGCGCAACCAATGTGCAGGCAACAGTTCCTTGCTTAAACACTCCAGTTTTTGTTGAGTTGTCAAACGTGAAAGTTGCACCCCCAATGTCAGTTGTGCTTCCTGATGCGGTGTTTTTGAGTGTGTAGCCCGTTAAAGTATATCCAGTTTTTCGCCTTTCGCTAATATTTTCAGACGCTTGATAATTCTTTGTCACAGTTATGACTGCGGTCGAATTGTCGGAAACGCGATATCCACCATTTGGATTAATTGACAAAGTGTATGAATTGATGGTCCATTTTGCATAGAATGTGATTGTTGCACCTTGTGTCGCAGAAAGGTTTTTCACACTCGCTTTGTCAGCGTGAACAACATTTCCGCTTGAACTTGTTGCCCAACCTGCAAATGTGTAGCCTGTTTTTGTAAAGCCATTTGCAGTCAAATTCTTTGCCACATCATAAGTATGAGTTGAACTTGCTGTTGACCCGCCGGTGTTTCCATTTCCATTATAGGAGATGGTGTATTGGTTTGGTGTCCAGATTGCATACAAATTGAGTTTGTAGTCTGAAATTGAATATTGTCCGTTTGCATACTGCCATGTTCCACTCCAACCTGTCCAGTAATTATTTCTGTATGTTCCATCTGGATATAATTCAGCCCAATGAGAGAATGTATATCCTGTTTTTGTGTATGTGTTTTGCGAAATGACGCAATGCTGACCACTTGCAACAATCGTTTCACTCATTGTTGCTCCACTGCCACCGTTTGCGTGATAAATGATATGATACTTCCTATTCCACTGTGCATAGAATGTGACGTCGTGGTCATACCCCCAACTCCATTCTCTTCCAATCCAGTTTTTCCAACTAGTTTCGCTTCCATCTTGGTTCATGCTCCAATAACTAAACACATGGTCATCACGACTATAATTAAGTTTGCTGTCAGTTGGATCAAGCAAAACAAACGTTTCACCATAAACAATGTCGTGCGTATATACACTTCCATTTCCGCCGTTTGGGTGATATGTGACATGATAGGTGTTTGCCGTCCACTCTGCATGTAATGTGTGATTGCTTGCAGTTGTCACGATTGTCTCACTTGTGACGTAGTGTGGTCGATAAAAGCTTTGCTCATTGACACCAGGCGTTGCAATTCTCAAATCAAAATTCCTGATTTTGAATGGGTTTGGTGCCCATTTGGAATTCCTTGAGAAAGTGAATTTTATATATGCGCATGTCCCTGATGCCAATTCTTTTCCGTTCTTTGAAGCACGAAGAGACTTCACTCTGTCCCAAGCACCAACAACCGTTCCTCCTGCCCAGCCATTGCCGTTATAGTATGTCCCGTCTGCTGCATAGTATGAAGCATTGCAATACGCCATGCCGTCCCCTGTTTTTTGTTCACACCAAACATCAACATATGAGTAATATCCCGTGTTCATGATGCCTTTGTCACCAACATACATCAGTGGGGTTTCTGCTTTTGAGTTTGCATTTGGGAAACTTATGGTGTCTGTTGTTGGGTCATAGATTGCCCCGCCAGACAGGGTCCATTCGGAAAGTGGTGGCGCAACATTCACATAGTCTGTCCAACCTGTTTGCGTGTATCCCGTTCGTGTTGGCGTTGGAAGAGCGCCATAAGCCGAGTCATATGTGACAGTTTTTGTCGTTGGAGAAACTGAGCCACCATTTGGATTGAATGTGACTGTGTATTGGTTTGGTGTCCAGATTGCATAGAAAGTTATTTCATATGATGTTGCAGAGCGCGACCAATCACTCTTTATGTAGTTAAACTGATATTCAGTTATTTGAGCATCAAAATCTCGCCAACCTTCCGCACGCCAGCCAGTCAAGGTATAACCAACACGAGAAATTCCATCATTCACGCCTCGCGTTTTGAACCCTTGATCAAAATAAACCGTCATATTGTTTGCTGAACCCGTTCCACCATTTGCATTCCACTTGATTGTTATTGGTTTTGCAATCCAATACGCTTCTGCGACAATGTCAGCATCATATGGATATGCATCAATCCCTTCCAATATCGATGAGTTGCCAATGGTGTAATAAATCGATGCACTACTGCCGGCTTGGTTATAATAATATCCGTCAATTTGATATCCAAATCTTGAAGGCAACACCTCTGGTGGAAGAGTTGAACTCAAAGATGTCGGAATCATCTTGTTAACCGCCAAGGTTGTCGTCGCGACAGATGCTGCTTCATTGAGTGCGGACACCGTTTTGGAACCATCTTCATTGATTTTTAGCATGCTGTTTGCATTTGTTGCATCTGGCAAATATGCAAGCTTCAACATTGCACTTTCAAACAGCATTGTTGAACCGTAAATAATTCCGTTGTCATTGTTTGCATAGCCAATTCCAAATGTCAACGTCGTGCCGGATAATTGTGATATTGCTTGTGAATTATCAAAGAATGTTGTTCCATCAGCTGCAAGAACTTTGAGCCTGATTGTTGACCCTGTTTTGTGAATAAAATATGAATATCCTGAATTTGTTGCAAGTGTGTTGGTTGACAATATTTTCGCATTATTGACTTGAACTTCAAGTTTGTTTTGAATTATTGCCAATTTTATATTTGACGAATCACTTTGAAGATGTGTCAAAATGGACGAGTTGGTGTTTGCGGTTGTCGCAAAGGAACCACTTATCACAATTTCTGTCGTGAAATCAAGGTCGATTTGTTGCGATATATTTGTTGATTGACCAAATTTTGTTGCAGTGTATCCCCTTTGATCGTCTGCTGAATTATTCCAGTTTGGATCAAGTGTCAATATCTTGATGTTTTGCTCCCAAACAGCATAAAGCGTGATTGTGTAGTCAGATGTTGGCACATGCGTTGTATTCTCAAGCTTGAATTGACCACCCGCTGGATATTCAACATGAACACTTCTTGGCTTTGTTGTCCAACCAAGAAAATTTGCATTGGATTGGTTCGTAAATTGATTTTCGTCAAGTGTGATGGACTTGCCTTGGAGAAAATTTGATTTGATGTAGGATGTTTCACCACTTGAAAGTGTTGCACCTTTTCCATCATATTTAATGCTATATGTTGCTTTTTTATATGTCCCCGCAATGCTGAGTTCATCAATTGGGGTTTGTTCAGAATTATAGAACCATGTTCCATAACTTGAAGGAATGACGAAATTGTTTTTTAGATTTCCTTCAAGAATTATGGTTGACAAACTTTTGTCCATTGGAAGTGCTGAAACTTGAATTGTTTCAACCCCGTTTGGAATTGTTAATGTTTCCAAAACGGTGCAAGGCAAAAATGCATTGTGTCCAATATATGTCATTGTTGATGGAATGTTGATTTCAACAACATTGCTCAAATATCGGAATGCACCATCTGTCGAATCTTCAATTGTCTTTATCCCGTTTGAAATTGTCACAGATGTGACAGCTGCAAGTGTTGTTGCACTTCCATAAGTGTTGTTTTTGAAAGATTTTATTCCTTTGACGATGATGACTTCATCACTATTTTCTTTCAATAGATGACTTGGAACAACGAGTTCTGTTTTTGATCCTTTATATGCAATAATATAGCCTTCCGAATCAACCACCCATTCTTGATTTTCCTTCTGCAATTCACCCGCAGTGTAAATTCCCGCTTTTTGATAGGCTGAAACAATTTCAGAAGTGCCATTGCTATAATGATACCAAGTTGTTTTTCCGGTTGGCGCAAATGAGTTCGCAGTCGGCAAATCATTTGAAAGTGTAATATAACTAAGCTCTTTCATGCCCAAGAGCGAGTTTTCTGTCATGTTTTGAACATCACCCATAAGCACAATTGCATTTAGTTTGGAATTTGATGTTGACCCCAAAATATTGTTTGAATCTGTTGGATAACCAATTTCTTTGATTCCGTCCGAAACTGTGATTTGTGTCGCATCTTGATAATTGAGAGATTTGATGCCGTGCACTTGAACAATTTCTCCATCATCATTAACAACGGTGTTTGGCACAATAAGATTTGATGATGTCCCCAGATAACCAACAATCCACCATTTTTCGTCAATTTTTTCAACTTTCCAAGAAAGCTCAAATTGTCCCTTTGAATACACTCCTTTTGGTTGCATTTCTCCAACTTTTGCCGAAAGGTTGTATAACCATATGTCATCGCTGTCTTCCATGTTGTATACAAGTGTGACTGCATTGTTAATAGAAGAATTGAGAACAATAACGCCAAGTCCAGCTTTCGCAATTGGAGAAAGTGCAACGTCGCCTGATGCCCCCATTGTCTTAAGTGTTTTTGGAAGCAAAAGCGTGTTTAAGCGTGTGAGACAAGCAAATGCCCCACGACCAATTGTTTCAACTTTTGTGTCTTCAAGTCCAACAAATTCCTTAAGAATAGATTCTTGCATTGGTTCATAATCACCACCAGCAACTACAGATGCTGGGACTGTTGTGCCACAGAATGCATAATCTTCAATTGTTGTTAAATTCGCAGGGAATATAACTTTTGATAATTGCGAAGCCATGAACGATGCTTCACCAACTGTTGTCACTGTTTCAGGAATAGAATAATTTCCGTTTCTTCCATTTGGAAATGCAATTAGTTTTGTTTGATTTGCATTAAACAAAACTCCGTCTTTGCTGCTAAAAGTTGTGTTCCCTTGTGCGATGTTGATGTTATGCAAGCCAGAATTCGGCACAAAAGCATATCCCTCAAAATTTGTAGGATAAGTTAAATTTTGCCCACCTTCGCCTATTCCAGCCATACCAAACATAATAATTGGTCCCAGTGCAATATCAGATGAAGAGGTTTTGGTAATTTCTTCAAAAGACGCAGGCAAATTAAGCTCTATCAAATTTTTGCCATATGGGGTGGAATCAATTATTTCTTGACTCAACGGCAACATTATATCGCCACCAAATGCACTAACTTCAAGTGATTTTAGCGATGATTTTTCAAGTCCGTAATATTTCGTTGCACCCGTGTTTAATGCCATATATCCAATGGTTGTTAAAGTTTTTGGAATGGCAACAACAAGATCTTTTCTTAGCATGTTGTTTTGAGTGAAATATCTTCCGTTTTCAACTCCGTGAGGTGTGATTAAACGATTGGTTTTTGCGTTATATATATATCCATCTCCCCAGAACAACCCTTCACTCGATTCAACCATTGTTATGCTTTCGCCTGCATATGTTAGAGTGTTTGTCCAGACATCAAAATTCCAATCAACTTCCACCGTAACATCACTTATATATATAGCATTTTCACTTTCTCCTATTATATTTATAACAGTTCCATCTGGTTTGGTGATTGTGTCGTCATTAATATTCCAAATATAGCCATTTGCACTTGTTAACACCACATCATTTTCATTTGTTGTAACAAATTTTTCTATTGAAGTTGGGAATGTCATCGTGTAGGTGATTTCATAACCATTTCCCGAACCTTTATTAACATATGATGTGTAAAAAGGTATCTCATAATTATAAACAACATGTTTGCCGTCAACAATCTCATATTCATAATACATGTAATTTGTAAATGTGTATCCAAGTGCAAACAATTCAAGTTCTTCTATTGCTGTTTGAGACAGATTGATGCTTGTCAAGCCTGTTACAAAACTTGACTCGTTCGAATAACCCATAGAAAATGCATTCGCACCCAAAACAGTGAGAGTTGTTGGAAGTCCGCGGTCAACGCGATATAGACTCATGCAATCATAGGTTGCACTTTGAATGAGATTGAGATTTGCAGCCATTGAAGACTGAACTTCAAATTTTACAAAGACATACTGATAGTTTCCATCACCTTTATGAACATCACTATAGTATATTGAATAGTTTGAACCAGAAGACGACAACTGAACTTGTAAAGGTGCACCGGCGTTTGATGATTTTACCATTGCTTCAAACACATAAACACCTGCTTCAAGTTGTGTTGTTATTGTCGCTTTTGATGCTCCAGATTTTGTGTAAGACAAGGCTTTTGAACCAGCATAGGCAGAGTTTGAAACACTGAGTGTTCCTCCGTTTGCATTGATTCCACTTGGAACACCACTTTCAAACGAGCCATCAAATGACAAAAGATTGATTTTATCTTCTGAACCAACTCTATAAACCATATTCACAATTGGTCCCAAAGCATACAATGAGTTCATTGCACCAACGCCATTATTTTTGTTGCCTTTGTCTCCAATTCGCGTAATACCTTCAGCAAATACCATGCTATTAAATGTCAAGGAATTCTCATATTGAGCAGTCATCATGCCACTTGATGAGCCTGCAGATGTTCCCAAATATCCTCTCAGTGACAAAACGGATTCCATTGGAACAACCTTTTGCAACAAGTGTTCATATCCTTCAGGTAATATATCAGAATTTGTAGGTTTAAAAATTCCAAATGCTGGTATGAAAATATCTGGACTAATAAAGTTAATCCATTTATCACCGCCAAAGCCACCTTGAGCAGTTTTGACTTGCACAATGTTTTCTCCGATTGAATATGTTGAATATCCTCCAGCGAGCGATATTTGTGTCACCACATCATCATATGAAGTATAATTGTTTGCCCAAAAAGCATTTTCTAACCACATATTATGAGAATGCCATGTTGCCTGTTTTATTGACGATATTTCAAGTTGTGTTTTTGGATCGCTATAGAAATGCATTGTTTCCAGTGCATTGCAATCATTAAGGATATTTGCATCATTTGTTTCCAAAGAAAACGGAAAGGAAGCATAAGTGAGCGTATTGTTGTATGTTCCATTAATAATGTTGTTTGTTCCATTTCCAACGGCTTTGATTCCTTCGCGAATTGTGAGCTTTCTGATTTTTGAGTTGTTGAGAGATTTGACACCATATATTTCAATTGTGCCACCCGTTGCTCTATCCCAAATATATGTTGGAACATCAACAACAACTTTTTTGCCGACATACCCTGTTATGTAGTTTTTGCCATCAATTGTTTCATAATTCCAATCATCTGTTGTTCCGCAAATATATGAAAGATAAGTTCCCGCCTCCGATATTGTTGACAAAGCAATTTGCGAACCATTTTTGTAAAAGACACTTTTTGTTATTGATTCAACAGAAAGCGGAATTGACAAATCTTTTTTGATGATAATTTTTTCAAGCGATGTCAAATAATCAGTGCTGCCAAATGCTTCTGGAGACATGGCGTTGTTTTGTATTGATGAAAGAGTTGAAGGGATGGTCAAGACTTTTAGATATGAAAGTCCACTTAACGCTCCGCTACCAATTGATATCAACCCTTCATTGAGTTCAAGTTCAATAAGTCCAGCCGCATAAAATGCCAATGTGTCAATTTTTGTAACATTTGATGGCAAACGAATTTGTTTTAAATTTATTGCACCATAAAATGCAGACGATGGAATCTCTGTGATTTTTGTGTTGTCAAGATTGATGTTCTCCAGTGAAGCAAAGCCCATGAATGCGCCCGTTCCCAAATTTGTTAGCGTGGAAGGCAAAACAACAGTTTTAACAGTCGCCATTGCACCACCTGATGAAGGTGTTGTTTCGCCATCATCAATTCCAAAGGTTTTATAACCCTCTTCTAAGGTTATCTTTGTTATATCTTGTTGTATAACTTTAGTGGACTCTATTTGTTTATAAAGAGTCAAAAACGTGTCAAGTTCTCTCAATATTCCACAGCCATCAACTGTAAAATAATCCATAACATAGTGAGGAATATCTAATTCAGACTTTGAACCCAAATAACTATAGATATACCAATTGTTACCGCCAGATTCCCAATCTGCTATCAAATACCATGCATAATCTGCCGATGGATAATTCGCGTTGTTAGCAATTGTTTCTCGTTCTTCAAACGATGAAGCTGACCCCATTGCCCCAAGCACGTCTTCTTTTGGCATGTAAGCTTCAACTCTGAATGTGGTGTAACTGCCAACTTGTTTCATATTTTCAACATTTTTTACACCATAATACCACGCAGTGTTTCGGATTGAAGAAAGCTTATATCCAACATAATTTTCGTCTTGACCTTTGAGTGTTCCCAAAATGGTTATAATAATGTTTGTTGTCTCGTTGTTGTCAAGTGCTTTATCATAAACACGTGTCACAGTGGACGCCAATGTGATTTTTGACAAAGTATTGCAATCACCGCCAAAAATATTTGTGCTTGCTCCGACTTCTCCAATTTCTTCAATCCCCTCTTCAAAGGTTATGGATTCAAGATCTGTTTTGCCAATACCTCGCACGCCAAAAATTTGCACAATTTCGCCTGTATCTTCATTGAAGAGCTCATATGGAACAACAAGTTCTGTCGCCCCGCCAAGATATGCAGTAATATAATTCTTATCTCCAATGAGTTCAACAACCCAAAGCCCGATGTTTTGGATTGGAGAAGAAGAATAGATTCCCGCTTTTTGCATAGAACTTGTTCTTGTTGTTTCAGAATTATAATACCAAATTCCGTTGCCAACATTTAATAAATCAAACGATGATGCAAGTGTTGAATTCAAAATAATTTTTTTAAGTGCAGAGCAAGATGAAAAATTGCCACTATAAATTTCTTGTAACGTTATTGGGAAAACAAGTTGAGTCAAATCATAGTTGTTATAAAACGCGTTTTGTTTTAATTCTTTGATTTGAGTGTTCTCAAGGTTTTTGATTTCTTTCAAATGATTTAAGTTCGCAAAAGCATAATCGCCAAGTTCAAGCAATGTTGCAGGTAGTTCAATAGAAACGATATTGTTGCCATTTCCTTTCAAACTTTGATTAATGCTAAAATATTCTCCTGTCACATCATTGAAATTATATGAATAACTTCTTGTGTCAATTTTTGTTATTCCCTCACTAATTTTTAATGAAATTTCAACATTTGTGTTTGTGAGTGCTTTCATATAAAGCGATTTTATTGAAGAAATTTCATAGACTTCAAATGTTTGGTGGTTGATAACAAGTCTTGGAATTTCCAAAGTTTTTGTGGAATCGGTGTAGTCAAGTTTATAACCTGCGATGAAATAAGAATTGTTTTCATTTCCGACAATCCATTCATTTGTTGTTGCAACATTTGCAAGAGTTGTGTAGATGCCTTTGTTTAAAAGAGTCGTTGTTGAAGAAGATGAAGATTGATTGTTATCGCTATCATAGGAGATATATGTCCAAGTTGCATTTGTCGGAAGAGTATATTCAGTATTAATGGCATTTTGAACATTTATTATAGTGAGCTCGCTCATGCCGTCAAGAGCACCAGCGTTCAAAGTTAAATTTTCGCTGCTGAGTGTAAGCAAACTAATTATTGTGCCAGAAAACGCGTTGGCACCAATTGATGTTAATGTTTGTGGCAATGTGATGCTTGAAAGTTTTGTTTTGCCACTCAATGCATTTTCAAGGATTTCGGCAATTCCTTCAGAAATAACCAGTGTTTCAATGTCAACACCTTCATTTGTGTTGATTGATTTTATTCCAGCAATTTGAGCTTCTGTTCCATTAATTACGAGAGAACTTGGAACAGTGAGATTAACAGAATTGCCTGTGTAACCTGTTATATACCATTTCCCATTAATTTGTTCATATGTCCAAACAGTGCTGAGATCAGGTTTTTCGGCAACATATGTTCCAGCCAAATCAAAGTATGAAACAGCCGTGTCACTTCCCCCTTCATAGAACCATGTGCTTCCATTTTTACCTGAAATATTCGACACAGCATAAGGGCTATAGAGTGATGCACCCAAAATAATTTTTTCAAGACTTGAACAATCAGAAATTGAACCAATTTGTCGTGCATCACGAAGATTGAGTTCAACAAGACTTGAACAGCCGCTGAATGCACTATCTCCAATTGTCACAATTGATGCTGGAAGATTGAGCTCAGTCAAATTAGCACAATCTCTAAAAGCACTACTTCCAATTGTTGTTGGACCATAACCAATTTTGATAATCCTTGCAGTTGAATCAGTGAATGCATATTCACCGATAGACAATAATGTCTTTGTTGCGCTTAAATTGACTCGAATTTCATCAACTTCGGCAAGTTCGAATGCAGCCAATCCCAAAACAGATATGTTTTTGAGTTCAATAAGAGTGTTGAGTCCTTTGAGTTTCACACCAGCAAATCCATATATTCCAACAACATCCAAACTGTCTGGTAAAACAAAAGTTGTCAAACTATCGTTGAATTTCAAATCGCTTCCCTCACCCATACGCATGAAAGGGAATTCCATTATGCCAGTGTCAGTATTCATCAATCCCAAAGATACGAGTGTTTGTTGCAACTGTTCAACATCGGTAATATTTAAGCCTATTGTTTCAATGCCTTCACTGATAATAATTGAAGTGAAATTGTATTTTTTGAGTGCTGCAAGTCCATATATTTCATAGGCTTCTGAATAATCACTTTCAACAACGACTGCTGGAACAGTGATATCTCGTGATGTGCCAAGATAAGCGGTTATATAGTTTTTGGTTTGGTAAGATTTTACTTCCCATTCGGCAGTTGTTGCAACGTTTGAATATTTTGAGTAAATTCCTTTTGATTTCATCAAAGAAGTTGACACGCTTGACGAGCCATTTTGATAGAACCAATCGCCATCTGAAATATTAGTTAAGTTTTGTTCTGTGGTTATATCGTTATTTAATACTATAATTTTAATAGAAGAACAACCAATAAATATATCGCTGCCAATGGTTTTTGTGTTTTCTGGCAAAACAACGCTAACCAAACTTGAACAATTCTCAAATGCTTTGTTGCCAATTTCTAAAATTGATTTCGCGAGTTTTACTCTCTTGAGTTTTGTCATGTTTGCAAAAGCACCCGCATCAATTTTCGTTATGCCTTCAGAAATTGTTATATTAGTAAGGATTGGATTTCTGAAAGACTTCACACCCACAACTGTAACAACTTCTCCATTCTGCACAACTGATGCTGGAACAGTAACTGTTGTGTTTGAACCTTTGTAGGCGATAATCATTCCATTCTCATCAACAACCCAATCGGAAGTTTCAGAACTTGGGAATATTGTATAAGTTCCAGCTTCTCTTGCTGTTGTCATTTTGCGTCCATCAAGATACCATTGATATGAATTAATGCCAAATTCACTTTCTTCAATTGTTGCCAAGCTAAATTCTTGAGGCCAATCTCCCAAAAGTGTGATTTCTTCCAATGGCAAACAACCAGCAATCAATGACCCAACCGAAATCCCTGAAAAATCCGAAGCAAAGAATGTTGCAAAGGATGGGAGTGTTAAAGTTTTTATTGACAAACCCCAAAAGATTGGAAAATTTTGATAAGAAGCACCGTCGCCAACATGATAGCGCGCTGCCGCAAACCCACATTCAAAAACTTTGCCATCAACTGTGGCTTTATAGTCCAAAACACAATTTTCAAGACCTGTAATACTTTGTAGTGCCGGCAAATTAATAAACGCACCTGCACCAATTGCACGAACACTTGCTGGGATATGAATTGTTGATATTGTCAAAATATTTGAAAAACACAATGGTCCAATAATTTGTAGAGTTGCAGGTAATTTAATTTCTTTTAAAGCTGTGCTTTCAAAAGTACCGCGATAATTCTTTCCCCCTTCACCAAAAATTTCTTTATAGTCATATGCGATTTTTATGTCCTGATTGTTAATTTGAATTATTTCATCATACTCCCATGTTGATGTATGCCGTGCTGGAAACAACTCACCCATCTTCGTAATTTTAGTGTTTTCAAGACCGATTATTTGAGTTAAGTTTTCACATCCAGCAAATGCTCCATCACTAATTTGAGAAAGTGTTGAAGGAAGTGATATTGATTTGAGGGTTTCGCAATCTTTGAAACATGGATAACTTAATTGCTCTTCAGTAGTAATATTTTTCCCTTCAAGAATGAATATGCTTTGAATTCCTTCTTCAAGAACGACGTTTTCGAATCCGGATATTTTGTCATATGTATTTAACGCAACACCATAAATATAGGTTTGTTCGCCACGTTCATCTGTTATGATATATGGAATTGTGACATTGACATCTCCTCCGCGATAGCCAGTTATATAGTTGTTTCCGTTGATGTTTGTGACAATCCAGTCGGAAACAAATGTTGTATAGTATCCCTTTGTGTTTAGAGCTTCCACCATCATGGTGTTGTAATACCAATTTTGTTTTGTCGAAGCAAGATTATAGATTGTTGTCAAATCACCTTGCAAAGTAATTGATTTGAGTCCTGTTGCATTTTTTAGAGCATCAACCCCTATTGTTTGAACACTTGCTGGAACATTCAAACTTGAAAGTGACGAGCAGTTTTCAAATGCGAGTGTTTCAATGGTTGTAACGGTGGCAGGAATTGTGATGCTAAATAAATTTGAGCAGTTTTTGAATGTGTTTTGAGCAATAACGGATATTATTCCAAGGTTTTGAACTGTAGACAAATTCACACAGTTCTCAAAAGCGCTCTCGCCAAGACTTGATAGTCTTTGAGAAAGGGACACTTTTGAAACGCCAGAACCAGCAAAAGCTTGAGAACCAACAATATTTAAGCTTCCATTAAAAATTAATTCCCCAAGGCTTGAGCAATTTAAGAATGCTTCTTCACACACTTCACCAACCTTAACAATAGAAAGGTTTGTGATTTTTTCAAGAGCTGAACATGAGCCAAAGGCTCTTCTTCCAATAATTGCGGTGTTGCTTGGAATGTTGATCTCCTTCAAAGATACACAATTTTCAAACATAAAATCAGGAACTTCAACAGCAACAATATTTTCCAATCCTGCAATTTCGGTCAGAGCCACGCAATTTCTGAACGCCTTTTCCCCCAAGAAAGATATTGTTGAAGGAATTTCAATGACTGAAATTGAAACGCAGTTTTCAAATGTGCTTTCGCCAATATTGCGAAGTCCATTTGGCAACACGACTTCAATCAAATTGCTGCAGTTTTTGAATGTCCCTTCAATTTTTGTTGCAACACTTGGAAGTGTGACATTAATAAGCATTGTGCACCCTTCAAATGTCCCGACGAATTCAGTTGTTGGAATGTTTTCAAGATTTTTGAGAGTCGAAAGAGAAACGCAGTTTTTGAATGCACCATCTCCAATCTTATTTACGAAAGGTCCGAAAACAAATTGTTCAAGCGAAACACAGTTTTCAAATGCGTTGTTTCCAATTGAATCAACAACTGTTGACATTGATAACCCAGTGAGTCCATCCAAATTTTTAAACGCACTATTGCCGATTTTTTTAACATTTCTTGAAAGCGTGACAAATTTTACGTCTGGTGTGTCAACACCAAACATATTCTTTTCCCCATTGCCTTCAATTGATGTCACATTTTTTGGAACAACAATATAATTTGTTGCAGTTTGATAATTTTCAGTTGGAGTGAGATAAATCGCATACAAAACTTTGTTGCCCTCAAGATATGACAAAGGATATTCAACGCCAAGGTCAATTCTTATTCCGTTCTGTCCTTCTTCGTTGTCGAGAGGATTTGTGCTGTAATAGTAGAATTCTTTCCCGTTTGGTCCAACTGGCTCCGTTTCAGAAAGAACAAATTTTGTTTTATCTTCATTAAATGTGATTCTTGGTTGAGTTCCCGTTCCACCATTGATATCAAGGAAAATAACTTCTTGAGAAATATCAGCCCAAATTGTGATATCACTTGTGTAGCCATTAACAACAAATTCAGTTAATGAACCAATGTTTTTCTTTTGATGTGTTTCATCATTTTCGATATAAACGCCATATATGTAGTAATTTGCATTTGGAATAACTCTGAATGTGAGTGATTGCCCATATCTCATGGTTGTGCTTCCCGGAGTTATTGTTCCAATTTGATTGCCAGACTCATCTGTCGGCTGAATGACTGTCACATTATATGTCAAAGCATCAAATTCGGCATAAAGAACCAAGTCTTCATAAACTGATGACAAGTCTTCTTCGTCAAGAGTCGCACCAGTGTAATCAGATTTTGTGTTCCAGCCAATGTGTTGTTTCCCAGACTGAGATGCTGGAGTTGGAATGTTGACCCCCTTCCCATAGGCAACAGTTTGACTGCCAAGTGAAAGACCATTTGCATCATAAAAATATATTGAACATTGTGTTTTTGTGTTTGCAAGTGTTGGCTCAACCGCATTGAAGGAAGAATGTGCTCTTTCAATGTTTGAACTTGACACCTTTGAAGTTTGAACTGATTGGAGTGTGACGCTGAGAGAAATTTTTTCTCCACCGGCAAATTTCTCATCAATGATATCTTCTGGAACAATGTTTGTTTCTTTTTCAAGGAGATTAAACACCTCTCCTGAATTTGTCGAAGACAAGCTCACAAGTTGATTTGAGCCATCGCAGAGATAATAATATTGACCAAACCTTGTCCATTTGTATGACTTTCCTGCAACTGGAGTTGCTGCTGTGAGCGATTCATATGCAAGTTTTTGTCTTGCATCATTTGCAACGCCATCGAATTTGACGCACGCGCGCACATAAATGCTCGAACTCGTGTCTTTTGAGACAACAAAAGAAACAGGCTGAACAAGAATGCTCTTGCCCAACATGTCAACAGTCACTTGTGATTTCAATGTGTTGAATGAGTCATCGGAAAGAACTATTGGTGCAAAATTATTGCTCTGCTCGTCAGTTGTGTTGTCACGGAATAGAGATAGAGAAACACCCAAAGTTGATGCAATAAGCAAAAATGACAAAAACAAAATTATTGCTTTTGCCCAAGAAAATTTGCTCTTTACTCTCCCCATTTTGTAATCCAATTTGCAAACCTCTTTCTCAAATATATATCATAATTTTATGTGCACAAAAAATCTCTGTCAATCATATTTCCACACGCACATCTATAAACTCTGTCAGATAAC
>ERZ780149.2176-NODE-2176-length-18844-cov-2.196817_pt1 | contig 18844 bp, 19 predicted proteins | sample MGYA00511367_ERZ780149 | MGnify/ENA primary metagenome ERZ780149 (study PRJEB29588, sample SAMEA2153852) | human gut metagenome | biome: human gut; feature: human-associated habitat; material: faeces | place: Denmark | collected 2008/2010 ... | reverse complement strand
CAGAGTCTGTCGTGCTGCCATTACACAATTCCGCAATATTAAATTCTTTTCGCCCGCAGCGAATTGTTTGAATACATACGCCGATGGAAAAAATATATATAAACAGACATCTTTCCGCAACGTAATGCCATAGGTTAAAAATGCGGTTAAGACGCCGATATAAGCAATGGTGACCCGTAGGGGGATCGAACCCCTGCCTTCGCCGTGAGAGGGCGACGTCTTAGCCACTTGACTAACAGGCCTCGCAGGAACAGGTCATATGATACCACAACATTTTCGTTTTGTCAATACCAAATTTCAATTTTTTTGTTTTTTCTTCAAATCTTCAAAAAAACACGTGAGGAAAACCCGATGAACATTTTTTCGAAGACGGAACGTCTTTCACTGAAGCTTTTCTGTGCCGCAGTTATCGTCGCGGCTCTTTTTCTGGCAGTACGCTTCATTTTGCCTGCGCTGATACCGTTTCTGATTGCGCTGCTCATTGCATCGCTCATAAAAAAGCCGGTGCTGAGTCTCCGGGCAAAGGCGCGAATCCCGGAAAAGCTCACTGCGGCGATATTTGTTCTCCTTATAATCGGAATGATATCAATGATATCGTATCTGCTTCTGTCACGCGCCTGCCGCGAGATCGTATCTCTGACCGACAGTGCCGGTACGTTCATCGACCGTCTGAAAAACGATCCGGATTTTGCCGGCGAAATGATTGATAAAATCAATTCGTTCTTCCCTTTCTGGGACCTGCGCCCCCGACTTACGGAGCTGTGGATAAACATAGACTCCAGCCTAGAAGCACTGCTCATGGCATTGGTGGAAAAGCTGAGCGGTTCTGTGCTTCCGGTAATAACCGGTGCGGTCTCATTTGTGCCCGACGCACTGCTTTTTGTGTTCGTGACCGCATTTTCGGCGTTCTATCTCACGGTTGACGGCAGTGCGATGAAAGCAAGGATCACTTCCCTTATGCCTGAAAAAGCCGCCGCAAAATGCGGCATCATATGGACACGCTGCAAGGAAACCGTCGGCAGTTTTGCAAAGGCATACACACTCATAATGGCTATAACCTTCACCGAGCTGTTCGTCGCTTTTTCGATCATCGGCATTCGGTATGCCTTTCTCGTCGCCCTGTTTACTGCTGTTATCGACATTCTGCCCGTGCTCGGCACGGGAACCGTACTCATACCGTGGGCTACGTTTCTGCTCGTCAGAGGAGACACAAAAACGGGAATCTCGCTGCTTGTGGTATACGCCGTCATAACGCTTATACGTGAGCTCATCGAACCGCGTATTGTGGGCGGCAGCATCGGTATTTCGCCGTTTGCATCGCTTGCCTCAATGTACATCGGTCTGCGTCTTTTCGGCGCAGCCGGGCTGTTCATATGCCCTCTCGCAGTCATTGCAGCGCAAAATATCGTTAAAAGCAAAACCGAAAGTGCTAAAATACAATAATTCGGCGAAAAAACTCTTGTAATCTGTTCTTCTTTGTTATATAATAGCATGATGAATAGACATTTTTCAAAGGAAAGGACGTATTCACTTATGAAGAATACCGTTTTCGGAAACGAAAAAAGACCAGTCCTCACCATCGTAATGGACGGTGTGGGATATACACCCAATAAAACCGGCAACGCCGTTGCCGCAGCAGATACCCCGACTCTTGATATGCTTTGGGAAAAGTACCCGCATGTGCTTCTCAAGGCTCACGGCACCGCAGTCGGACTTCCCTCCGACGACGACATGGGCAACAGCGAGGTCGGGCACAACGCTCTCGGCGCCGGACAGGTTTTCGCACAGGGCGCAAAGCTTGTTTCTCAGGCAATCACAAGCGGCAAAATGTTTGATTCCGCAACATGGAAGGAACTCGTCGCAAACGTAAAGGACAACAATACCGTACTTCATTTCCTCGGACTTTTCTCCGACGGCAACGTACATTCACATATCGATCACCTCAAAGCGATGATCGTCCGCGCAAAGCAGGACGGCGTCAAAACCGTGCGTATCCATATCCTTCTCGACGGTCGTGACGTCGGCGAAACCTCTGCCCTCGAATACATCGACCCGTTCGAAGAATTCCTCGCATCACTGAACGATTCCGGCTTTGACGCACGTATCGCTTCCGGCGGCGGCAGAATGGTCATCACCATGGACAGATACGAAGCCAACTGGAAGATGGTTGAAGAAGGCTGGAACACGCATGTATGCGGCGAAGGACGCTTTTTCGACTCCGCAGCCGACGCAGTAAAGACGTACCGCGCAGAAACCGGGAAAATCGATCAGGATCTTCCTCCCTTTGTAATCGCAAAGGACGGCAAGCCCGTCGGCACGATAAACGACGGCGACAGCGTCATATTCTTCAACTTTAGGGGCGACCGTGCGCTTGAGATCTCCCGCGCATTCGAAAACCGCGACTGCCGCTTCGAAAAGAAAAAGAACGTCAACGTCCTGTATGCCGGTATGCTCGAATACGACGGAGACGCACACATTCCTCACAAATATCTCGTTTCGCCGCCCGAAATTACCGGTACGATGAGCGAATTCCTCGTAAATCACGGTTACAGACAGCTCGCAATAAGCGAAACGCAGAAATTCGGTCATGTGACATACTTCTGGAACGGAAACAGAAGCGGCAAGTTCTCCGATGAGCTTGAAGAATACGTCGAAATTCCTTCCGATGTTGTTCCCTTTGAACAGCGCCCGTGGATGAAGTGCGCAGAGATTACCGACGTGCTCATCGACAAGCTCCGCTCCGGCAATTTCGATTTCCTGCGCGTCAATTTTCCGAACGGCGATATGGTCGGCCACACCGGCAGTTTCATCGCAACCAAGGTTTCTATGGAGGCACTTGACCTCTGCCTCGCGCGTATTCTCAAGGTCGTTGACGAGATGAACGGCATTGCAATCATCACCGCAGACCACGGAAACGCCGACGAAATGCTTGAGCTTGACAAATCGGGTAACGCCAAGACGGACAAAAACGGTCACGCCAAGGTCAAAACGAGCCACACACTCAACCCCGTACCCTGCTTCTTCTATGACAACAGCAACAACGACAAGTACGATGTAATCAAGGAGGACGGCTACGGTCTCGCAAACGTTGCAGCCACCGTCGTCACTCTCATGGGCGAGGATGCCCCCGATTATTGGTACAAGTCAATGGTAAAGGTGAAATAATCCCCGAGATCACTAAACAAAGGTGCGGAGTGCGCTTTGCGGTGCGCTCCGCATATACGGAAACATAAAATGCTTCTTTATCAGCTTCTCAAAGACCCGATACAACTGATTCTCGTTCTGCCCTGCATCCTTGTCTCACTCACTTTTCACGAATGGGCACACGGCTACGCGGCATATAAATGCGGCGACATGACCGCAAAGATGTACGGCAGACTCTCCCTGAACCCGCTTGCACACCTCGATCCCGTCGGCTCGGTGTGTATGCTTCTGTTCGGTTTCGGCTGGGCAAAGCCCGTGCCGGTCAACACACGCAATTTCCGCCACCCGAAGCGTGATTTTGCAATCGTCGCAGCCGCAGGTCCGCTTATGAACCTGCTTCTCGCCTTCGGAGGAGCAGGAGTTGCAACTCTCATTCAATACGCGGGATATACATCCATCGTTGAACATATGACTCAGACCGACATGAACTTCATAAACGGTATGGTTTATTACGCATGGATGCTATTCAGCCTTTTCTGCCTGCTCAACATCGGTCTTGCGGTGTTCAACCTCATCCCGGTTCCGCCTCTTGACGGCTCACGAATCGTTTCATGGCTGCTTCCTCCCAAGGCTTCTGCAAAATACAACCGTATTGAACTATACACACGCTACATCCTGCTCGCCCTTGTCGTGCTGACATGGCTTCCCGCACCGTTTTCCAACATCGTGGATTGGGTATTCTTCCCCATTGACTGGCTCAGAGGCGTTCTTGTCAATGCCTTCACCGGCTTCTGGGATCTTATCTTCGGACTCATATGGAAGCTCTGAGCGTCCGACTGGAGCAGTATGAAGGTCCGCTCGACCTGCTGCTCGGTCTGATTTCAAAGCACAAGATCGATATTTTCGACATACCGATATCGGAGCTGTGCGACCAGTACATGGCTTATCTCGATGAAATGCGCTCGCTGAATATGGAAATCGCCAGCGATTTCATCTGGATGGCAAGCGAACTTATGCTCATCAAATCGAAAATGCTGCTTCCCAAGCGTGAGGACGAGGAAGATCCCCGAAAGACGCTTGTCGATGCCCTGCTGGAGCATCAGCGCGCGAAACTCGCAGCCGAGTTTCTGCAAAGTCAGAGTGCGCTGTACTTTGACCGTTTCACAAAAGATCCGGACGAAATCGATTCGGCTTATGAGCGACTTCACGCCGTAAATCTTCTGACTGAGGCGTTCGAACGTATAAACGAACGTATGTCACAGCTTCCCGAGCAGACTGTGGAGCTTTTCGAACGCATCGAAACGGAGCATTTTCATACTGTCGAAGGGAAAATACTCCACCTGCTCCGTTTTATGTACGACGGAATCAGCCGACCGATGACCGAACTGTTTTATGACTGTTCGTCGCGGGCGGAAATAATCGCGACATTTCTTGCCCTGCTTGAGCTTGTGAAGGCGGGCAGAATAGTGCTGTTAAAGGATAAAAAGGAGCTGTATTTACAGCTTATCAGGGAAAAAAGATGAATGATACCGCACTGAAGGCAGCGCTGGAGGCCGTGCTTTTTGCATCCGGCAGCCCTGTGACAACCGAAAAGCTTTCGGAAATATTCGACCTGCCGGAGGCGCGTATTGCTTCGGTGGCTTCGGTGCTTGCCGAAGATATGAAGGAAAGCGACAGAGGGATCGAACTGATAACGGTCGACAATGCCTATCAGTTTTGCACAAAGCCGCTTTTTGCCGCGCACGTGAAGCGCGCGCTGGAGCTGCGGAAAACGCCGCCTCTCACAAAAGCCGCGCTTGAAGTCCTTGCAATAACCGCATATAATCAGCCGGTAACACGCTCGTACATTGAGGCTGTTCGCGGTGTCGACTCCTCTTCCATAGTTTCCTCGCTTTGCGACAAAGGGCTCATCTATGAATCGGGTCAGCTTGATGCGCCCGGTCGTCCCGCACTTTTTTCAACAACGAGTGCGTTTCTGCGCTGTTTCGGTCTCGAATCGCTCGATCAGCTCCCCGCACTCACGGAGCAGAATGAAAATTCCGAAAACATCACTCTTGACGAAGCCATCGACAACGCCTCCGATGGCACAGCCGTAGCCGGGGATAGCAGGCAATGACGGCGCTATGCATAATCGGCGGCGTGCTGCTGTTTTTCGTCTGGCTCTTCACACGGAAGCTGCATATCGGCGCAGGCTTTGCTGACGATCCGTTTCTTTATGTGCGCATACTGTTCCTGAAGCTCAGGTTACCGCCCGAAAAAGCGGCGCATACGGAAGAGAATCCAAAAGAGCAGACAACGGAAAAAGGCAGAAAGAAAAAAGCAAAAAAAGAAAAGGGAAAAGCCGCTCTTCCGAAAAAGGCAGTCGGAGAGTATATAACAATATTCACAGATGCCCTGAAAGAGCTTGTTCACAAGCTGAAAAAATATCTTTTTCTTGAAAAATACATCATCAAAGCCGATATCGGAACCGACGATGCGGCAAAGACCGCAATACTTTACGGTGCCGCTTCAAATGCGGCGGCACAGCTTTGGATGCTTGTCTGCTCACTTAAAAGACGTACAAGAAACCCGAAGCTGATTTACACGGAAATAAAGCCGGACTTCATCGCCGAGCAGACCGATTTTTACGCCGATATAGAGCTTTCGATCAGGCTGTGGCAGATACTTTCTCTCGGCATGACCGCCCTCGGCGTTTATAAAAAACTGAAATCAGACAGTGAGGTAAAGAAATGAACGACATACCACTCAAACAAATCATCGACGCATCGCTTTCACAGATCGGCAAGGTCGCTGATGTCAACACCGTCATAGGCGAACCGATAAGTACCGGCGACGGCATCACGATCGTACCGTTTTCCAAGGTGTCGGTCGGATATGCCTCCGGCGGTACTGATTTCGACGGCAAAAATCCCTCGCCCGATAAGGCGCCTCATTTCGCGGGCGGCAACGGTGCCGGTGTTTCGGTGACACCGCTCGGCTTCCTTATAATCGAAAACGGCAATGTCCGTCTCCTTGACCTGAAAAATCCCGTATATCCCGTCGCCGACGACCCTGTCACAAAGGTCATGGACTCCGTGAATTCATTCATCGACAGAACACCCGACCTCGTTGAAAAAATCAAAGGCATCTTCTCCAAGGACAAGAAAAAGGCTGACAGCGAAGCGATAACCGGCGAAACGGCTGAAAATCTTGCTGAAGCCGCGGACGCCGCGGACAGCACGGAAGCCTGAACATGACGTAGTACAAATAGTACAATAAGAATATAAAGCAAAAAAGCCGCATACGATGTAATTAAATATGAATGTTACATCGGTGCCGCTTATGAAAAATCTTGTCCGCATAGTCGCTCTGTTTTCCGCCCTGATAATGATACTTGCGCTGTATGAACCATACGCGCCGCGCGACAGCTATACTGTCGCAAAAAACGGTGTCTATATTCAAAACAGCGCACAGGCGGCACTGCTGCTTGACGCGACCGAGGGACGAATCCTTTTTTCACAGAATGCTTCAGCACGTCTTCCCATGGCAAGCACGACAAAGATAATGACCGCAATCGTCGCCATCGAAAATATGCCGACAGATTACGTCGTCACGGTGGCAAAGGAGGCGGTCGGCATTGAAGGCAGTTCGATCTATCTTTACGCCGGCGAACAAATAACATGTCTGGACCTGTTATACGGTCTCATGCTCGAATCGGGCAACGATGCGGCGGCAGCTCTCGCAATCGCCGTCGGCGGTACCGAAGAGCGTTTCATCATGCTGATGAACGAAAAGGCAAAGGAACTCGGACTGAAGGATACACGTTTTTCGAACCCTCACGGACTGCCAGCGGAAAATCATTTCACCTCTGCGGCAGACCTCGCCAGACTTACCGATTACGCACTGCAAAACGAACTGTTTGCCGAAATAGTTTCGACAAAGAAAATTGCTGCGTGCGAAGGCACAAGATATTATGTCAATCACAACCGGCTGTTGTTTTCATATGAAGGCATGATCGGCGTCAAGACCGGATATACGCAGGCATCCGGTCGCTGTCTCGTAACCGCCGCAAGACGGTACGGCAGAACACTCATCTGCGTGACACTAAACGATTACTATTGCTCCGCCGATCATGTACGTATGCTCGACAGCGGATTTTCATCAACAGATTAAGGATAAATAAATGCGTTTACAGAAATATGTTTCGGATTGCGGGCTTATGAGCCGCCGTGCTGCCGAAAAGGAAATCGAAGCGGGTAGTTTCACCGTTAACGGCGAAGTCGCCGTCATCGGACAGCAGATCGAACCCGAAAAAGACATAATCAAATATAAAGGCACTCGTGTTAGGAACGGCGGAAGAAAATATTACATCGCGCTCAACAAACCGGCAGGATATGTTACGACTGCAAACGATGAGATGGGCAGACAGAACGTCTGCGAACTTGTCAGCGATATAAACGCACGGCTTTACCCCGTCGGCAGACTGGACAAAAACAGCGAAGGGCTTATCATAATGACAAACGACGGTGAATTTGCACAAAAGGTGATGCATCCGCGTTTTCATCTCAAAAAACAGTATCTCGTCATAACGAACGGTTTTTGCACAAATACACAGGCAGACAGACTCCGTGCCATGAAAACGCTGGAGGATGAGCCGATACAGCCGGTCGACGTGCGTATCTGCGAACGCAGTGAAACATCTTCAAAGCTGATGTTCGTGCTGTCTGAAGGCAAAAACAGGCAGATAAGACGTATGTGCGAGGCTGCGGGACTGACGGTCATGCAGCTCAGACGCATCGCGATCGGTACAATACGACTCGGAACACTCGAATCCGGCTGCCACAGAAACCTCACAAAAGACGAAATCAAGGAGCTTACACAATCCAAATGATCAGCACAAAAAACAGAGCGTATCTCCGCTCACTTTCAAATACACTTGAGGCACTCTATCAAATAGGCAAGGGCGGCGTCACACCTGCGGTGGCACAAACGCTTGACGACGCGCTTGAAGCAAGAGAACTTATCAAAATATCCCTGCTTGAGACCTGCCCCACAAAACCGAAGGAGACAATGACTCTGCTCATCGCGGCGCTCGGTTGTGAACCGGTGCAGACTATCGGCAGAAAGCTTGTGATCTTCCGCAGAAGCTCAAAGGAAGAAAACCGGAAAATAGTTTTCCCGCGCTGAACTCATGAAAATAGGAATCTTCGGCGGCACGTTCAACCCGCCGCACCTCGGTCATATCCGCGCCTGTAGGGCGTTTTCCGATATTATAAAGCCTGACCGGCTGTTTATCATACCGACATATCTCCCCCCACTCAAACAGGCATACGACATTTTGCCCGCACACCGGCTCGAAATGTGCCGCCTCGCCTTCCCTTTTGCCGAAATATGTGATTTTGAAATCAAAAACGGCGGAGTCAGCTACACATATAAGACGGTACGTCATTTAAGAGAGTCATACCCCGATGCCGAGCTTTTCATGCTCATAGGGACCGACCAACTCGCGCAGCTTGAAAAATGGCGCGAGTCCGGGTATCTGTCGGAAAATCTGACATTCGCCGTCGCGCCGAGATACGGCGACAAAGCGAAGTTTGAAAAAGAATTCGAACGCCATCTCGGCATGGGCTTCCGTCTTGTCCGAATTCCGATTGCCGAAACAGAAGTGTCGTCAACAGAGGTACGGAGCGGAAGCAGCACACTGCTGACTCCGGAGGTCGCAAAGTACATCAAGGAGCATCATTTATACATGAATGAATCAGAACAGATAAAAGCTGACCTTTACGCTCAGAAACCCCGCAGAATCAACCACATCGAAGGCGTTTACGAATGCGCGCTGGAGCTTCGCGACACCCATTTCCCCGAACTTACCGATGAGAAAATTGCCGAAGCGGCTTATATGCATGATTTCACAAAGGAATGGTCCGCCGAAAAGCAACTTGAGCTTATGGCGGAATACGGTGTAAAGCCCGACGCCGAAGGACTTGCCGAAAAGCTTTTCCACGCGCGCACAGCAGCACTGCTCGCAAAGCACATATACAACCTGAGCGATGATGTATGCAGCGCGATCTATTATCATACGACCGGCAGAGCGAACATGACGCCGCTCGAAAAAGTCATTTATTTTGCCGACTATATCGAAAAAAACAGAACGTACATCGACTGTGTCGATGTACGTGACACATATAAAATGCTGATGGAGCAGGGTGATCCGCTTGCGCTTGACAAGGCGATACTGTATTCCCTTGATCTGACGCTTGAAAACCTGCTGAAAAAGTGTCAGTACATTCACGAAGACACTGTCAGCGCCCGCAATTACCTTTACCTCACAATCAACAGAAAGGATAAATAAGACTTATGGAAGAAAACAGGAAAGCCCCCGAAGCGGTCACTGCGCTTGCCGAAGAGATACGTGCTGTGCTCGACGAAAAAAAGGCGATGGACGTCAGCGTCCTGCATATCGGCGACCATACCGTGCTTGCCGACTATTTTGTAATCGCAACAGGTACTTCCAACACTCACATACGCTCGCTCGCCGGAGAGGTCGAATTCAGGGTACGCGAAAAACTCGGTATCGATCCGGCAAGAATCGAAGGTGTTGACAACAACGCCTGGGTTCTTATGGATTATCATTCCGTAATCGTTCATATCTTCACCCGCGAAGCGCGTGAATTCTATAAGCTCGACAAGCTCTGGGACAGGGCGCAATAACGAGTCTGCAATTTTTTATAAATATTAAGGAATATACAATGAAACACGATTTTAAGAACATCGAAGCCAAATGGCAACGTGCATGGGACGAGCAGAAAGCGTTTGAACCGTCGGACGACTACTCGCTTCCCAAATACTACGCACTTGTCGAATTTCCCTATCCGTCCGGACAGGGTCTGCATGTCGGGCATCCACGTCCCTACACCGCCCTTGATATCGTCGCAAGAAAGCGCCGTATGCAGGGCTACAACGTACTATTCCCTATGGGCTGGGATGCATTCGGACTTCCGACCGAAAACTACGCGATCAAAAACAAAATCCATCCCGCAATCGTAACGAAAAACAACGTTGCCCGCTTCAAGCAGCAGCTCAAGGCGCTCGGTCTTTCGTTTGCGTGGGATCACGAGATCAATACCTCGACTCCCGATTATTATAAATGGACACAATGGATATTCCTCCAGCTCTTCAAACACGGGCTTGCATACAAAAAGGAAATGACCGTCAACTGGTGCACCTCCTGCAAAGTCGTGCTTGCGAACGAAGAAGTCGTCAACGGTAAATGCGAGCGCTGCCACGGCGATGTCATCCATAAGGCAAAAAGTCAGTGGATGCTGAAAATAACCGCTTATGCGGACAGGCTCATCGACGATCTTGACACTGTAGACTATATCGAACGTGTCAAGCTCGCGGAGCGCAACTGGATCGGAAGATCCTACGGTGCGGAGATTGACTTCGACACCACAATCGGCGAAAAGATCCGCGTCTTCACAACGCGCTGTGACACTCTTTTCGGCGCGACATACATGGTAATCGCACCCGAACATCCGCTCATCGAAGCTCATAAGGAAAAGATAAAGAACTACGCTGACGTTGTTGCATACCGTGATGAAGCGGCAAAAAAGAGCGATTTTGAACGTACTGAGCTTGTCAAAGACAAAACCGGCGTGAAGCTCGACGGCATCATGGCGATAAATCCCGTGACAGGTAAGGAGATCCCGATCTTCGTTTCCGACTATGTCCTCATCACTTACGGTACCGGCGCAATTATGGCAGTGCCTGCACACGATGAGCGTGACTTTGATTTTGCAAAGAAGTTTGAACTGCCCATCATCGAAGTCGTTGCGGGCGGGGAAAACGTTCAGGAAGCGGCATATACCGATGTCGCAACAGGCAAACTCATCAATTCCGGTTTCCTTAACGGGCTTGAAGTTGCCGAAGCCAAGGAAAAGATGATTGCTTATCTCGAAGAAAAGGGCATCGGCAAGCGCAAGGTCAACTTCAAACTCCGCGACTGGGTGTTCAGCCGTCAGAGATACTGGGGCGAACCGATCCCGCTCATATGGTGCGACAAATGCGGCTGGGTTCCCGTTCCAGAGGATCAGCTCCCGCTCACACTGCCCGATGTTGAAAACTACGAACCGACCGACAACGGCGAATCGCCGCTTGCGAAAATAGACAGCTGGGTCAATACGACCTGCCCCCACTGCGGTGGTAAAGCACGCCGCGAAACCGACACGATGCCCCAGTGGGCAGGTTCTTCCTGGTACTTCCTGCGCTATTGCGACCCCAAGAACGACAAGGAATTCGCATCCCGCAAAGCGCTTGATTACTGGATGCCCGTCGATTGGTACAACGGCGGTATGGAGCATGCGACATTGCATTTGCTTTATTCCCGCTTCTGGGCAAAGTTCATGTATGACATAGGTCTCATTTCCTGCCCGGAGCCTTATCTCAAACGTACATCGCACGGCATGATCCTCGGCGAAGACGGCGAAAAGATGAGCAAGAGCCGCGGCAACGTCATAAATCCCGACGATGTCGTCAACGCTTACGGCGCCGATACCATGCGTCTTTATGAAATGTTCATCGGCGACTTTGAAAAATCCGCTCCCTGGTCAACTACAAGTGTGCGTGGCTGCAAGAGATTCCTTGAGCGTGTCGCCGCGCTGACAGATATGCTCGTACCCAAGTCGGATGAAAACGTGACACGTTCGCTCCATGCCTGTGTCAAAAAGGTCACCGACGATATCGAAAGCATGAAGTTCAATACCGCAATCGCCGCAATGATGACGTTCGTCAACGACGTATACGCCGCAGGCGGAATCAGCCGCGACGACCTCATGACCTTCATAACCGTCATGAACCCCTTTGCGCCGCACCTCACCGAAGAAATGCATGAGGTACTCGGCGGCAAGGGTCTGCTGTCGCTCAAGCCCTGGCCGACCTATGACGAAAGCAAGCTTGTAAAAACCGAATGCGAGATCGCGCTTCAGGTCTGCGGAAAACTGAAGGGCACGATTACACTTCCTGTCGATTGCCCGGAGGACGAGGCATGGACGCTCATCGAAGAGTCCGGCAAACTCGCTCCCTTCCTGGACGGTAAAACAGTCGTGAAACGTATTTATATTAAGAACAAGATCTTCAATATAGTCGCTAAATAGCGGGAAAGCGTGTTTCTCATGTCAAAAAAGAACAAAAGCACATTTTTCAAGGATTTCAAAGCGTTCATTGCAAAAGGAAACGTACTTGACATGGCTGTCGGCGTTGTCGTCGGCGGCGCATTCGGCAAGATAACAACTTCACTTGTCAATGACATAATAAACCCTCTTATCGGTTTGCTTGTCGGCAAAGAAGATCTTTCGGCATGGGTAATCACCCTCAAAGAAGCCGTCGACGAAACAACTCCCGCAGTAACGCTCAACATAGGCTCATTCATTTCGACGATCCTCGACTTCCTCATAATCTCGCTTTCCATCTTCTGCGTACTCCGTGTACTCATGAAGGCAAAAGCGGCTGCAGATAAGCTCACCAAGAAGGAAGCCGAAGAAGAGGAAAAATCCGAATGATATCAATCGGCGTTGACGGCGGCGGCACAAAAACCGCTTTCCTCTGTGATAAAAACGGCGAACTCTTTTCACTGACACTGCGCGAAGCGGCAAATCCGAACACAGTGGGCAAGGACAACAGCGTTGACGTGATAAGCCGCGGAATAAATCAGCTCTGTGATGAGCATGATATCGATCCGCGGCAAATTGACGGTATATTTTGCGGGATTGCCGGTGCAACAAACGGGGATTACCGCGACTACTGTACCGAAAAACTTAAAACGATCTTTGAAAACGCAAACATCGCAGTTGCCCACGACGGTCATAATATACTATCCGCCGCGTTCGGAAACGGCGACGGTGTAATCGTCATATGCGGAACCGGCTCATCGTGCTTTGTGCGCAAAAACGGCGAGCTCAGCCGCATAGGCGGATATCTGACATTCGATACCGCAGGCTGCGGATACGAGATAGGCAGAGCAGCCATAGCGCATTCTCTTGCCTGTTATGACGGCAGAAGGACTCCGGACAAACTTGATTCACTTGTCAGGGAAAAGATGAACAAACCGCCTCTCGACGCGCTCAACACACTGCTGAAATCCGACCGCAACGCCGTTGCGTCATACGCGGTGACGGTATACAAAGCATACGCACAGGGCAACAAAGCCGCCGAAGCAATCATTGATACCAACATGGCATATATCGCCGAATACATCGATGCTGCGGCAAGGCACTTCGAAGGCAGATTTTCAGTGTGCATGGCAGGCAGTGTCGGCACCGATCCCGTTTCAATGAATTTTCTGCACAGGCATCTCCACTGCGACGTGAACGTGTTCCCGCTGACCGAAGAGCCTGTCTGCGGCGCGCTTATAATAGCAAAAAATCTTTCAGAAAGTAGGAAATAAAATGAACGAAGCAAACGAAATCGAAAAGCAGGAGCTGCAAACTCTTCGTCACTCCGCTTCCCATATCCTCGCGCAGGCGATAAAGCGCCTTTACCCCAACACAAAGCTGGCAATCGGTCCCGCGATTGAAAACGGCTTTTACTATGACGTTGACCCCGAAACACCCTTCACTGAGGACGTACTTCCCAAGCTGGAAGCCGAGATGAAGAAGATCGCAAACGAGAATCTCAAGATCGAACGCTTTGTACTCCCCAAGGAACAGGCGCTTGAGCTTATGAAGGATGAGCCGTATAAGACCATTCTCATAAACGAACTGCCCGAAGGTGAGGAAATATCCTTCTATAAGCAGGGCGAATTCACCGACCTCTGCGCAGGTCCTCACGTAAATTACACAAAGAAAGTCAAGGCTTTCAAGCTCCTCAACATCACCGGCGCATACTGGAAGGGCGACAGCAAAAATAAGATGCTCCAGCGTATCTACGGTACAGCCTTCAAGAGCAAGGAAGAACTTGAAGCATACGTAACAATGCTTGAAGAGGCAAAGAAACGCGACCACCGCAAGCTCGGCAAGGAACTCGGTCTGTTCATGCTCACCGACGAGGGTCCCGGTTTCCCGTTCTTCCTCCCCAAGGGAATGATCCTCAAAAACCAGTTGATCGAATACTGGCGCGAGGTTCACAAGAGATACGGCTATGTCGAAGTCTCCACACCTATGATACTCAGCCGCAGCCTTTGGGAGCGTAGCGGTCACTGGGCGCACTACAAGAATAATATGTACACAACCCAGATCGACGGAGAGGACTTTGCCATCAAGCCCATGAACTGCCCGGGCGGTATGCTTGTTTATAAATCCGAAATGCACTCCTACCGTGACCTGCCGCTCCGTGTGGGTGAGCTTGGCGTCGTTCACCGTCATGAGCTTTCCGGCGCGCTCCACGGTCTGTTCCGTGTGCGCTGCTTCACTCAGGACGATGCACATATCTTCATGACCCGCGACCAGATGAAGGACGAAATCGAAAACGTTGTCCGTCTTTTTGATGAGGTATATTCCCTCTTCGGTCTGGAATATCAGATTGAGCTTTCCACCATGCCAGACGACCATATGGGCGATGACAGCGACTGGGAATTTGCACAGGAGACTCTCAAGGGAGCCATCACCGAAATGGGCAAGGATTTCATCATAAACGAAGGTGACGGCGCGTTCTACGGTCCGAAGCTTGACTTCCACATCAAGGATTGCCTGGGAAGAACCTGGCAGTGCGGCACCATCCAGCTCGATTTCCAGCTTCCGGAAAGATTTGAGCTTGAATATACCGGCGCCGACGGCGAAAAGCACCGGCCGTCCCGTTATGATCCACCGCGTTGTATTCGGCTCCATAGAGCGCTTCATCGGCGTCATCACAGAGCATTTCGCAGGCGCGTTCCCGACATGGCTGGCGCCTGTACAGGTCGAAATTCTCCCGATAACCGACCGCGCACGCGAATACGGCGAATCGCTTCTCGAAAAGCTGAACGCACTGAACGTCAGAGCCGAGATCGACAACCGCAACGAAAAAATCGGTTACAAGATCCGTGAACACAAGCTCCAGAAGATCCCGTATATGCTTGTCATCGGCGACAAAGAGGTCGAAAGCGGAGATATCACTGTCAATACCTATAAGGACGGCGACATCGGCACAATGAAACTCGAAGCATTCATCGACCGTGTGGTTAATGAAATTCGTACACGCAAGTGCCACGACTGACCCTGTGCTTGTTAAAAAAATATAGCATTCCTGTGTTTCCGTCAGATTCGATTTGGCGGAAACACACTTATAAGCATTTATCAAAAAACGCATATATGAGCTGCAAACACAACTCATATATGCGTTTCTTTTCTTATTAATTATCTGACAATGCACTCGTCGCGCTCTGCGCCGACAGAGATATATTTGATCGGGCATTTCACTGCCTTTTCGATATATTCGATATACTTCCTTGCGGCTTCGGGCAGTTCGTCATACGTCCTGCAGTTTGAAACATCACCGAAGCCCTCCATATATTCTATAACCGGTTTTGCACGGTTAAGACGATCTCCGGTCGGGAATCTTTCGGTGCGGACGCCATCAACCTCATATGCGACGCAAACGGGTATTCTGTCCATATACGAAAGCACATCCAGCTTGGTAAGGGCGATATAATCTGTGCCCTGCACCTTGACACCGTAGCGTGAAGCAGGCACGTCAAACGGTCCGACACGGCGGGGTTGCGGCGCCGTATTCTCCGCCGGCGGCGCGAAGCTTTTCCGCCTCATCACCGAACATTTCGGCAGTGAACGGTCCTTCGCCGACACATGTGGAATAAGCCTTCATGATACCGACCGAATTATTCAGTCTCACACCGGGAATACCGGCGCCGATGGGACCGAAATGTGCCAGCGTCTGAGACGAAGATGTATACGGATAAATGCCGAAATCGATATCGCGAAGCGCGCCGAGCTGAGCTTCAAACATGATGTTTTTACCAGCCTCGACAGCCTCGGAAAGATATTCCGAAACATCCGTGACATAAGGAGCGATGATGCTGCCGTACTTCTTCAGCCACTCCATTATCTCGTTGGGATCGATCGGCGCGTGACCGTAACCGGTTACGGTGATGTTTTTCCATTCGACGATGTCGCAGACGCGCTCATACAGTGTATCCATATGGAGCAGCGATTCCATGCGGATACCTTTTTTCATATATTTATCTGCGTAAACCGGTGCAATACCGCGGCGTGTCGAACCGAATTTCTTGTCCGCGAGGCGTTCTTCCTCCATGATGTCCTGCATCTTGTGATAAGGCAGGCAGATTATCGCTTTGTCACTTATTTTCAGGTTATCGGGAGTAATCTTAATCCCCTTTTCGGTGAGTTTTCCGATCTCGCCGACAAGATGTTCAAGGTCAATAACCATGCCGTTGCCCATGACATTAACCGTTGTCTCGCGGAGAATGCCGGAGGGAAGCAGGTTCAGGACAAACTTTCCCTTTTCGTTTATGACCGTATGACCGGCATTGTTGCCTCCCTGATAGCGGCAGATGATATCATAATCAGATGAGAGCAGGTCGACCATGCGACCTTTTCCCTCATCGCCCCAGTTAATTCCGACGATTGCTGTAAGCATAGCTGAATACCTTCCTTAATTATTTGGCTTTTTTATTTTTGAGAGCTGCTTCAATGAATCCGACAAAAAGCGGATGCGCTCTGTTCGGTCTTGACTTGAATTCGGGGTGATACTGAACGCCGACATGGAACGGACGATCCGAAATCTCAACGGTTTCTACAAGTCTGCCGTCCGGCGAAAATCCGGAAAGCGTCAGTCCCGCGGCAGTGAGTACATCGCGGTAATCATTATTGAATTCATAGCGATGACGATGGCGCTCGGAAATGCTGTGTGTTCCGTAGCAACGCTCCATCGTGGTTCCGGGCTTGATCTCGCAGGGATACGCGCCCAAACGCAATGTACCGCCCTTGTCGATATTGCTGCTTTGACCGGGCATGAAATCGATGACCTTGTTTTTGCAAAGTTCGTCGAACTCGCCCGAATGCGCGTCGTCAATGCCGGCAACATTGCGGGCATATTCAACGACCGCGATCTGCATACCGAGGCAGATTCCGAAATACGGTACTCTGTTTTCGCGTGCGTATTTTGCCGCCAGTATCATACCGTCGATACCTCTGCCGCCGAAGCCGCCGGGCACGATTATACCATCAAGGTCTGCGAGCTGTTCGTTGATGTTTGCTTCATTGAGCGTCTCGGAGTCGATCCAATGAATACGTATATGCGTGTTCAGCGTATATCCTGCGTGGCGCATTGCCTCGGCAACCGAAAGGTATGCGTCGTGAAGCTGAACGTATTTTCCGACCAGACCGATGTGTACTTCTTCCGTGCGGTTCTTTATCCTGTCAACCATTTCGGTCCATTCGGTAAGATCGGGCAGAGGTGCGTCGATGCCCAGCTCACGGCAGGCGACAGACGAAAAGTTCGCCTGTTCAAGCATAAGCGGCGCTTCATAAAGATAAGGGATTGTTATATTTTCGATAACGCAGTCGGGCTTTACGTTGCAGAAAAGCGAGATTTTCTTGAAAATGGAATCCTCAAGGGGTTCATCGCAGCGGAGAACGATGATATTGGGATTGATACCCATACCCTGAAGCTCCTTGACCGAGTGCTGTGTGGGCTTGGACTTATGCTCATCCGAGCCGCGAAGAAACGGGACAAGCGTGACATGGACAAACAGACTGTTTTCGCGTCCGACCTCAAGAGAAATCTGTCGTACCGCTTCAAGGAACGGCTGAGACTCGATGTCGCCGATAGTCCCTCCTATTTCCGTGATGACAACATCGGCATCGGTCTGCTTGCCGACGCGATACACGAAGTCCTTGATTTCATTTGTAATATGGGGTATGACCTGAACGGTAGAGCCAAGGTATTCACCACGCCTCTCTTTGTTCAGAACGTTCCAGTAGACCTTGCCGGTTGTGAGGTTTGAATACCTGTTAAGATCTTCATCGATAAAGCGTTCGTAATGTCCGAGGTCAAGGTCCGTTTCCGCGCCGTCCTCTGTGACATAAACCTCACCGTGCTGATACGGGCTCATCGTGCCGGGGTCAACGTTGATATACGGGTCAAGCTTCTGCGCGGCAACCTTGAGTCCTCTCGCCTTGAGCAATCTGCCGAGCGATGCCGCCGTAATGCCTTTGCCGAGACCGGACACAACGCCTCCGGTCACGAATATGTATTTGGTCATACTTTTCCTCCGCTAACTGTACATTGAAATTATATTTTCCGCGATGGAGCGCTTTGTCACGCACCTGTCCATCGCCTGTTTTTCTATATATCTGTGCGCCTCGCTTTCGGTCATGCGAAGCTGCTCGATAAGCAGCCATTTCGCGCGGTTCACAAGGCGAATTTCCTCCATTTTTTCTTCAATAGAGGCTGTTTTCTGTTCCATACGGCGTAGTCTTTCACGGGTACCGCAAAGAAGAACCAGCGATTGCGTTATCATCTGTGCCGTTGTCGGCTTTGACAGCGTCAGGACGCCATATGGCGAAACACGTGCGTTTACATCGGGGTAATGCTCTGCCTTTACAAGCAACAAAACGCCCGTACCGCTGTCGTTACATATATCAAGCGCAAGCCGCGTACCGAAATCATCGGTAAGCGGCGTGTTGATGACGGCAAGGTCGTAGCTGTTTTCGAGTAAAAGCCTTCTGGCGGACGATGTGTCACCAATGACCGTAACAGGGTCATAACGGCT
>ERZ780149.2171-NODE-2171-length-18867-cov-5.449766_pt1 | contig 18867 bp, 15 predicted proteins | sample MGYA00511367_ERZ780149 | MGnify/ENA primary metagenome ERZ780149 (study PRJEB29588, sample SAMEA2153852) | human gut metagenome | biome: human gut; feature: human-associated habitat; material: faeces | place: Denmark | collected 2008/2010 ... | reverse complement strand
CGTGTCCCTGTAATTGCATAAGGTTTCGTTTGCTTGCAGTTCCGAAAGAATAATTATGCTGTTCCGTCGCGCAGTCACATATCGAGTATTCATAAGGGATTTAACTTTATGAATACTCGATTTTTCTGCTTTGATGCCGTTATGTGCAGGCGGCAGGCGGCGCAGTAATAATATCTGCCCCCTGCTTTCATGTACTTGTGCAGTCCCGGTTCAAGCAGACATTGCTTTTGCTTTTTTGCATTTGCTTTCTGCTTTGAATTGTGCTTTGCGCTTTGGACTTTATACGTTGTTTGCCGCACATAATTTGAGCAGGAATCATTAAATGAAAAGAGAATCGACTGATGGCTTGCCTTTTTCGAAAAAACTTAATTTCTTTTATCAAAAATAATACGGTCATGTGCATTGCTCTGCTCGCTGCAATAATAACAAGCTTTATTGTGCCGATCGACAGGGAATATTCGGGATACTTCGATTACAAAACACTGACCTGCCTTTTTTGCGTTTTGGCGGTCGTTTGTGCACTCAAAAACATCGGCTTTTTTTATATTCTTGCAAAAAAAGTAATACAAATATTCAGGACGACACGCAGCAGCATTTTAGCATTGGTATACATTACCTTCATCGGTTCCATGTTTATAGCCAACGACATGGCTCTCCTGACATTTCTTCCGCTCGGATATTTCGTATTATCAACAGCAAATAAGAAACGGTATATGGCATTCACATTTATAATGCAGAATATTGCGGCTAATTTGGGTGGGATGCTGACACCGTTCGGAAATCCGCAGAACCTATATCTGTACACAAAATACCAAATACCGGATCTTGAGTTTATAAAGATAATGGCTCCGCCGTTTTTGCTTTCGGTGGCTGCGATAACGATCTGCTGCATTGCTTTTATAAAGCCGGAACCGCTTGTGCTGTGCGACGAACGCGTGGTGCTTGATCCTAAAAAGACAATATTGTATCTTGCACTGTTTGTGCTGGCGATAGTAATCGTGTTTCGCACGATCCCCTATTGGATCGGACTGATAATCATTCCCGGCGTTCTTTTGTTTGCAGACAGAAAAGCGCTGAAAATGGTGGATTACGGGCTTTTGTTTACCTTTGTTTTCTTTTTTGTTTTTGCAGGAAATATGGCAAGGATAGAAGCGGTAAGGGATTTGTTTTCCATGTTATTGAAAAAGAACACCCTGTTATTCAGCGTCGTTTCATGTCAGGTCATCAGCAATGTCCCGTCGGCAATATTGCTGTCGCAGTTTACCGGGAACTATCCGGAACTGCTCGTGGGCGTTAATATCGGTGGGGTCGGAACGCTGATCTCCTCGTTGGCAAGCCTGATCACCTTCAGGGAATATGTCAAGCATAATCCCGGAAAAGCAGGCTCCTACATTAAAGAATTTTCCCTGTTCAATTTTGCGTTTCTTATAATACTGACGGGATTTATGCTTGTGTTGCAGTTGCTGTGACACCGCTTCGAAACGATCTTTAAGTGCTCGCAGTCTAATAAATATTAAATGCATTTCACACCTAAAAAACAGCATTTCGCGAAATGGATCGCTGCCGTCGGCTTTTTGATATGTAATTATAATGAAATGTTGGAGAGGTATACGGTAAACAAATATATCTGACTGTCTGAAGGCTGTCTTTCTCCCGGCGCGTCCGCCGCCGGAAACAATGCGGACTATCTGTAAACAGAGGGACATTTATTAAGAAAAAGCTGCTTGCAATTCTGCTTTGCTTCGCAATGATAGCAGGAATGCTGCCTGTCACCGTATTCGCGGCAGGCGTCTATGAGATAAGATATAAGGGAACCAAAAACTATGAAGCCGGCGCAGTTACCGTCATAACCGTGCCAAAGGGCGATGCTCCGACCTATAGAGTAGTTGAAGGGGCAAACGACAGCTGGACCGAAAACAGTGACGGAAGCCTTGCTTTCCGTGCCGACGGCGCAGTCTCCAAATTCACCGGAATAAAGGTCGACGGCGTTACGGTCGCTTCCGACAGGTATACCGTCGGTACAGATGCTGCTGTTATCACGCTGAAGAACGAGTATCTTGCCGGACTGTCGGTAGGAACTCATACCCTGACGGTGGTCTACAGAGACGGCGAGTGCAGTGCTGATTTTGAAGTGCTGGCAGCTCCCCATACACACGATTACCCAAACGAGTGGAAGCACGACGAAACAGAGCATTGGCACGAGTGCACCTGCGGCGACAAGGCAGACAAGGCTGAGCACAGCTTTGACTGTAAGGTCGACAAGGCGGCGACGAAGGCGATACCGGCAACACCGGAGATAATACCGGAGATAATACCGGAAGCGGCTCGCCTAAGACCGGGGATAGCGGCAATGCGCTGCCTTTGATAATCCTGCTGTTTGTCAGCTGCGGTGTGGTCACCGCGGCGGCAGTCGTAAGCAGAAAGAAAAAACGCAGCAGGTGATCTTGCGGCAGCTGCCCTTATCACCGATAAACCCGGCACCGCGGCAATACTGCCGAGGTGCCGGGTTCTTTTGTACGGGCAGTAAGGTTTTTATTGTTTGATTTTTATAAATTTCCGCCGCCCGGATATTAATTAAAAAATATAAATTAAAACTTCAAAAAAGATTCGTGATTTATGTACATTCCGACAAAAGATTTGAAACAACACTTTTCCTCTTGACAATATATAGTCCCAATGATATAATTTCAATACCATATATAGTTGTATCATAAAAGGATTCATACTGTGTCTTGTATAAAACAGAAAATATTACAGCTATCACGGTCAGGATTTTCTGCTGTTTTCTGTCGGTGCTGCACAGTTGTGCGATCTGATGCTTTTGAGTATTATATAAAGGATGAAGCTTATGTTGGAAAATAAAGCATGGGATGGGTTCGGCGGCCGTATCTGGAAATTAGAATGCAACGTCCGCGATTTTATTCAGAATAACTATAAGCCGTATGACGGCGACGAAGGCTTTTTAAAGGGACCCACCGAGGCGACAGACAGGCTTTGGGGGAAGCTAAAGGAGCTGCAGAAGAAAGAACGCGAAAACGGCGGGGTTCTGGATGAGGAGACCGAGATCGTTTCGGGACTTACCGCATACGGTCCGGGATATATCGATGAGTCGATGAAGGATCTCGAAAAAATAGTCGGGCTTCAGACCGATAAACCGCTTAAGCGCGCTTTTATGCCGTTCGGCGGAATAAAAATGGCTGAGGAAGCCTGCGAAATGTACGGATATCATGTGAATCCTAAGTTCCACAAGATATTCAACGAGTATCACAAGACCCACAACCAAGGAGTTTTTGATGCGTATACTCCCGAAATGCGCGCGGCACGCAGCAGCCATATTATTACCGGACTGCCCGATACCTACGGCCGCGGGCGCATAGTGGGTGATTACAGACGTGTGGCACTCTACGGTATAGATCAGCTTATCTTGTGGAAGGAGCAGGACAAGCTCAATTGCGGCGACGGCACAATGACCGACGAGATCATCCGTCAGCGCGAGGAGCTGACCGATCAGATAAGGGCTCTGCACGGTATGAAGGAAATGGCTGCGGTCTATGGCTATGACATATCAGCGCCGGCGACCAATGCAAAAGAGGCTGTTCAGTGGCTCTATTTCGGATATCTTGCTGCTATTAAGACCCAGAACGGCGCCGCAATGTCGGTCGGACGCATATCGACCTTCCTTGATATCTATATCGAGCGTGACCTTGAAAACGGCACGCTGTCGGAAAAAGAGGCGCAGGAGCTTATAGATCATCTGGTCATGAAATTCCGAATGGTCAAATTCGCGCGCATCAAGTCTTATAACGAGCTGTTCTCAGGCGACCCGGTGTGGGCAACGCTCGAGGTCGGCGGTATTGGGGTCGACGGCAGACCGATGGTCACCAAAAACGACTTCCGCTTCCTGCACACGCTCGAAAACATGGATCCGTCACCGGAGCCCAACCTTACGGTGCTTTACAGCAGCCGTCTGCCCGAAAGCTTCAAAAAATATGCGGCTCTGATTTCGGTCAAAACATCGTCGATACAGTATGAAAATGACGACATCATGAAGCCGGTATGGGGCGACGATTACTCGATCTGCTGCTGCGTTTCGGCAACGCAGACCGGCAAGGAAATGCAGTTCTTCGGTGCGAGAGCCAACCTTGCGAAGGCATTGCTTTTCGCCATCAACGGCGGCGTGGATCTGAAAAGCGGCAAGCAGGTAGGGCCTAACTACGCCCCCATCACCTCGGACTATCTCGATTATGACGAGGTCATCGCGAAATACAAGGTCATGCTTGACTGGCTGGCAGGACTTTATGTCAATACCCTCAACCTCATTCAGTACATGCATGACAAGTACTACTACGAGGCAGCCGAGATGGCGCTCATAGATACCGACGTAAGACGCACATTTGCGACCGGTATAGCCGGCTTCTCGCATGTCATTGACTCACTCAGCGCCATTAAATACACCAAGGTAAAAATAATCAGGAACGAGCAGGGTCTTGCCTGCGGCTTTGAGCGCGACAGCGAGGATTTCCCGCGCTACGGCAACGACGACGACCGTGCCGATGAGATCGGTCAGTGGCTTTTAAAAACCTTCCTTGACGATATAAAGAAGCACCATACCTACCGCAATTCGGAGCCTACGACCTCGATACTGACCATTACTTCGAACGTGGTATACGGCAAGTTCACAGGCGAACTGCCCGACGGCAGAAAGGCGTGGACGCCGTTCGCTCCGGGTGCAAACCCGTCCTACGGTGCCGAAAAGCGCGGACTGCTGGCGTCGCTCAATTCGCTGACAAAGCTGCCTTATACATGGGCACTTGACGGTATTTCAAACACCCAGGCTATGAATCCGGGCGCTTTGGGGCATAATGATGACGAGAGGGCAGAAAACCTTGTCAATATTCTTGACGGATATTTTGATCAGGGTGCCCATCACCTCAATGTCAACGTTTTCGGCAAGGAAAAGCTCATAGACGCGATGGAGCATCCCGAAAAGCCGGAGTACGCGAACTTCACCATCCGCGTTTCGGGCTATGCGGTAAAATTCATATCGCTCACAAAAGAGCAGCAGCTTGACGTTATAAGCAGGACCTTTCACGACAGCATCTGAAACCCGAAAAAGGAGTGCGGCGGTTTAAATGAGTACAAAAGGAATAATAGCCAGTACCGAGACCTTCGGTGCTGTTGACGGTCCCGGCGTGCGTTATATCATTTTTCTGCAGGGGTGCCCTTTAAGGTGCCTTTACTGCCACAATCCCGAAACGAGCTATGGGAATAATCCCGACTGCTATGAGGCGACGCCCAAAGAGGCGTTTGATGCCGCATGCCGCTACCGCGCCTATTGGAAAAACGGCGGCGGTATTACGCTAAGCGGAGGAGAGCCGCTGCTGCAGATGGAGTTTGCGACCGAACTGTTCCGTCTTGCTAAGGCAGCGTCGGTCAGCACAGTTATCGATACCTCCGGCTCTCCTTTTACCGAGGACAAAGGCTGGCTGCAAAATTTTCATGAGCTGTTTTCGCTTACCGACCTGTTTTTGCTTGATATAAAGCATATCGACCCTGCGGCGCACCGGCGCCTTACCGGGAAGGACAACGAAAATATACTGAAATTTGCCTGGTATATTGCCAAAAACGGCGGAAAGATGTGGATAAGGCATGTTCTTGTGCCGGGGTATACCGATGACGAAGGGTCACTTTTGGCACTGCGCGCGTTTATCGATGAGCTGCAAAGTATTGCCCCCGGTTCGGTCGAACGGGTAGAGGTTCTGCCGTACCACACCTTCGGCGTTAAAAAGTACGCCGGGCTGGGGCTTAGCTACCCGTTATCCGGCGTGCCGGAGCCGACTAAAGAGTCGCAAAACAGGGCGGAAAGGATACTGTGCGGTTGAGTTTTCGGTCATAAATTTATATTGTAATAAAACAATCCGGCAGAGTCAGGCTCTGCCGGGTGCTTTTTTGTTTTAAAGCCGCAGGTGACTGTCTGCTCACAGGCACCTAATTTTCGCTGTTAAGGCGCTTGTATTCGGTCGGTGATATACCGGTAGCCGAGCGGAAAACGCGAGAAAAATACAGCTGATCGGTAAATCCGCATGACGCGGCGGTCGACTTTACGGGCGTTTTGTGCTTCAAAAGCTCCTTGGCACGCTCTATACGGCAGCTAATTATGTATTCGCCGGGCGATATGCCGCAGGAACTTATAAAGCTGCGGTGGAGCGTTGCCCTGCTGATCCCAAGTGTGCGGCAAAGCTCCTCAATACCGAATGACTGCCTGTGCAGGTCGGCGTTGATAAGCTGGCAGGCGGCTTTGAACCGGTCGTCCTGAGATTTAGGCGCCTGCTCCGGGTACAGATCGGCGTACAAGCCGAGCAGCGCAAGGGTCAGTCCGTCCGCCGTGTTTCCGTTAGTATGTGAGCGGTAATACTGCCGCAATTTCTCGTAATACGGCATAATTATTTTCGGATCAACGCCGCCTATTATGCATCGATCGGTCATAAACGCCGTTTTTTCAAGCACGGATACATACGGCTTCCCGGTAAAGCCTATCCATGCGTATTCCCACGGGTCGTCCGGATCGGGGTAATATCTCACGTTGTCAAAGGGGCGTATGACAAAGCTCTGACCGACCGTTATTCTGTAAAGGCGGTCGCCGGACCGCAAATAACCGGCGCCCCGGATTATGTAATGCACAATGTAGTAAAACCTGACCGACGGGCCGTAGGAATGCATATCGCTGCAGTCCTGCCTGCCGGCTTCAACCAGCCCTTCCCTGAGATCAACAGGCATTAAACATACCTCACTTTGAAATAATTTTACATAATTTTGCAATAAATAACAATAGATTTGAAAGAAAATCTGCTGTATTCTAATAATAAGACAAATTCGACCGGAGGTCAAGTGCTTTATGAAAATGACACCGCCTATGGGCTGGAACTCATGGAACACCTTTGGCAGAGATATAAATGAGCAGCTTATCCTTGATATGGCGCGGAAGATATCGGAAACCGGACTGCAAAGCGCGGGCTACAATTATATAGTGATAGACGACTGCTGGTCGTTAAAGCAAAGGGATAAAAACGGCAGGCTGCAGCCCGATCCCGAAAAATTTCCTAACGGCATGAAGGCAGTGGCTGACGCTCTGCATGAAATGGGCTTTAAGTTCGGCATGTACGGCTGCGCCGGAACGCTCACCTGCGACGGATATCCCGGCAGCTTCGATCACGAATATGTCGATGCGGCGACCTTTGCCGAATGGGGCGTGGACTTTTTAAAATATGATTACTGCTTCCACAGCAACCTTATACACGGCAGGTACCTCTACCGCCGGATGGGGCTGGCGCTCAAAAACTGCGGCAGGGACATACTTTTTTCCGCCTGCACCTGGGGCAATGACGATACCGCCAAATGGATAAGGGAAACCGGCGCCAACATGTGGCGTTCGACTCCGGATGTTTTTGATACGTGGGAATCGGTCAAAAAAATAATAGACGCGCAGAGCAATATCCTGCCTTACGGCGGCGCCGGCTGTTTCAATGATATGGATATGATGGTAGTCGGTATGCGCGGCAAGGGCAATGTCGGTCTGGAAGGATTAAACGATGACCAGTATCTGCTGCATTTTTCGGTCTGGGCACTGCTCGGCTCACCGCTGTTTATAGGCTGCGACCTAAGGGAGATTGATGACGCCACCCTTAACATCCTCAAAAACAAAGAGGTCATAGCCATAAATCAGGATGCCGGCTGCCGGCAGGTCATGGAGCTGCATCCGCTGTGGGCGCCGCAGATCAAAGCCTATGCAAGGTATCTCGAGAACGGCGATATAGCCGTCGGATTTTTCAATCTTTCCGAAAAGGAGCAGCTGCTCAGATACGAATTTGAGGAGCTGGGCGTTCAGGAAAGCACCGGCAAAACGCTCATGCTGCACGATGTGTGGAGCGGCGGGGAGTTCCGTCTCGAAAACTGCTCTGTATGGCGCAATATGAAGCCGTACGAGACGCTGCTGTTCCGATGCAGGGTGATCGACAAATGAACGGGACGTGCATAAAATGCAGCTCACCGCTGAGCAGCCTTGACATCGGCACGACAAGAAAATTTTTGGGGCGCGGGTCAGAGACCTTCATGTGCAAGCGGTGTGTAGCCAAAGAACTTAAGGTGCCGGAGGAGCTTATCGACCGGAAAATAGAATACTTCAAATCTCAGGGCTGTCTGCTTTTTGCAGCCGGCGCTTCAAATGCCTGAAAGGAGAAAATGATATGAAACTTATAAAAAGAGCTATCTGCATTGCCGCGGCGGCACTAATGGTGATTTCTGCCCTCTCCGGCTGCAAAAAGGGAAGCGGCGACACTGACTCCGACTCTGCTTCAAGCGGACCTGTGGTCTCGGTCAATTTCGCAACAGCCGGATTTTCAATAGTGCGCGCAGCCGATAACAGCGAAATGTCGACCCTTGGCGCCATGATATTCAAGTCGGTCAAGGACGCTACCGGCGAAAAGCTGACAAACGTTGACGACACGACCGCCGTAAACGAAAAGGGCGAAATAATAATAGGCAAAACAAACCGTCCGCAGTCGCAGAAGGCTATCGAACTGCTGAAAACAAAGGCGCCCGGCAGAGCGACGGAATATATAATCTGCTTTATAGACGGCAGCATCGTCATAAACGGTATGTCGGACGACGCGGTAAAGGCGGCTGTCAATAAATTTGTAGACGACTACTGCAAGACCTGTGAGATAAAATCCGATGTGTGCGATGTTTACAAAGCCGAAGGCAATTTTCAGGATATAAAGCTTGGCGGCGAGGACATTGGCAAATATACGATAGTTCTGCCGAAATACAACATGTCGTACATCACAATGATCGAGATAAACGCCATGCAGAAGGCGGTCTTAGACGCGACCGGATACAGTCTTGAAATAAAGCGCGACGACGAGGAGACTTCGGGGCGCGAGCTGATAATCGGAAATGCTAAGCGCGACGGCGTTTCTGCCGACATCGGCAGGGACGAGTTCGGCATAAAAGCGGTAGGAGAAAACGTGGTCATATCGGGCGGCAGGAACTATTCACTGGCGCACGCCGTGAAGGTGTTTACCGACAGGCTCCTTGCGGGTGAAGATGCGGCTGCTGCAGTTTCCGGTTCGTTTGACGGTACCGACACCTCGCGTGATTACAGGCTTATATGGACCGACGAATTTGACACCCTTGATATAAGCAAAAAATGGCAGGCGCAGTCAAGCGTTCAGAAATACTATGGCAACTGGTACGGACTGGGCACCGCCCGTTCGACCGACCCCAAAAATCTTTATGTAAACGACGGATGTCTCTATATTAACCCGACCTATGACACCGAAAACTTCTACGGCGTTTATATGACAACTAAAAATTCGCTCAAGTTCACATACGGCTTTATCGAAATGAGCGCCAGGCTTGCCGACGGCGACGGACTGTGGCATGACCTGTGGACCTGGAGCGACGACAGAGAGCACCTTGAATTTGACATCGCAGAGTGCTGGGGTCCCGGCACGGCGTATGCATCGGTCATACACGAATTCACATACCCGAACGGTTCGTCAGAACGCAAGGACGAGTCGGTCAAGGAGTCGCACATCACGAGTCTCGGAAAGGTGCTGCCTTACGAATCGTGGCTGCAGTACCGCAAATCATCTGAGTCGCTGTCGCTCCACGACGACTTCCACACCTACGCCTGCGAATGGACCGAAGAAAAGGTGACCTTCTTCATGGACGGCGTTGAGACCACTTCGTACGAATATAAGGATACCGAGACTGCGTATCTTTATGAAAAGCCCCAGTACATTGTGCTTAGCATGCTGGTGGGTGCAAACTATCAGAACCTTACCCTTGACGACGAGCGCATCCAGAACAGGACGAGGGCTGTACTCAATCCGCTTCTTGACGCGGATTACTGGACAAACGGCGACAATCAGTTCATAATCGATTACGTTCAGCTCTTCCAGAAGGGCGGACATGTGGCGATCATAAGCTGATCAAAAGCCACGGCGAAAAACACAAGCTTATTCCCCCTTATAAGAGAACCGGAGGTGCCCTTTAAAAGGCATCTCCGGTTCGTAGTTTTATAGGCAACTATATGCTCATAGCTGCGCCTATAAAGAGAGGAAGCTTTGTTTCGTTATCTATTATCATGTAAACAAACGGGCGGTCAAGGTATATCTGCACATACATAGGCATCGCCATTTCCTTTATTGCTATTGAGGTCACGGCTCCGGCTCTTGTGCCAAGCTCATCGACGGCTATAAAGGTTTTATGGATCACGCTGTCAATACATATATCGCCCGGCTTGCCTGCAATTCCGCTGAAGTCTGCGCTGCCGTCAAATGCACTTGACATTCCGAGTGCGGAAAGGGTGTCTTTAAGCTCGGTATCGTAGCTGTATCTGAATTTTGGAATCCATGCATGTACAGCGGTGTCGGTTTCGTTTCGGAAGGCGTTTTTAAGCTTGTCGGCGTCAAGCGAGGCTATAAAATCTCCTATCGGCACGTCCTCATCAGGTAAAAATGCGGCAAAGCTGTATTTTGCGCCTTTGTAATCCTTTAGAAAGCCCTTAGCACCGTCGACGGTTACATATCTGCGTTCCTCTGACGACATCATTTTCACCTGCTTTTTTGTGCCGTTTATATCGGTAAAGGTGCCGTCGGACAGATTGTTTTTGGTATAGGTGTTGCTCCACTCAGCCTCAAACGCCATGGCGTTTATAATATACATAAAGGCATCGCTGTCTATACCGTCGAGCAGCTTTTCAATCATGCCGTCGGTGTTCTGCTTTACCCAGTTGTTTATGTCGTTTACGGTGCTTTTGTCAAAGGGCGAGGAATACGCGGCGGCGCCGTAATAGTCGGCATTTTTCTGTAAAAAGTCTTTGCTTATCATGCCTTCCTTAGCCGATCTGAACCATATGGAGTTTGCGATACTGAGGGTGTTCTTTTTGTCGCTTTTAAGCGACGCCATATATGAATTAAGGTACTCGTTCAGCTCATCAAGCTTTATGTCGCCGCCAAGCAGCGTTTCCATCTGCGACAAGGTTTCACCCTTAGCGCCGTTTGCCGTCATTGAAAGGGCAAGCCATATCGAAAGGGGAGAAATGAGCAGGTTGTCGCTGCTGCCCTCGGCGGTGGCTTTAAACAGCTTAAGCGCAAGGTCGGTACCGGCAGTGATAAACCGGTCGTCGGCGACGCGCCGGGCGACTGTTCCTTTTTGCATACCGTCCATAAGGTCAGCCGCCTTTACGGCGGTTCCGCATCCGGAAAATGACAGCAGTGTTGCGGCACAAAGCAAAAGGCACAGTGCCGAAATGAATAAACGGTTCTTTTTCATGGCGTTCTCCTTATTTGTTTATTATAATGTTTTCCTTCTCAACCTCAAACGCTTCGGACATTGTGGCGACAAGGGACTCCATCAGCAGTGCGTCGCTCTTCAAAGCGTCAAAAACCTTTTGGGTCACGGTAAGCTCAAGCGACCTTTCACCGCCTGCCTGCCTGCCCATTCTGCTGCCGCTAAGTGTTTCGCCGGCAAGCCCTGCCTTTTCGCACCATTTTTTAAATATGTCGGGGCATCTGCCGGCAGCTACGGGGTCATCGTGCCGCAGCACGCCGTTTTGAGGATAATATATAAATATACGGGCAGCCGCACTTTTAGGATCGTCGACAAACAAACCGTCGACATCAGAGGGCATATAGGCGGTCTCGTTTTTTGCCGCATCAATATCCGAACTTTCAGGTATGTCGGTGCTTTTCAACGCTCCTTTTTTATTTTTTATAGGTAACAGGATACCCGACAGAAGAACCGCCGTGCCGATCGAAACACATGCCGCGGCTGAAAGAGCGGCAAATACTATTTTCCTGCATCTCTGCGGCGCCTTTTTGTCACAGTTAAGATACCGGCTGTCTATATCGCCTATAGAGTCCAAAAGGTCGTTTGAATTCACCTTCGACCACTCCTTTCGTTTGCGTCGGCTTCGGCTATCGCTCTTTGCAGTCCGGCTCTCGATCTTAAGAGCGACGATTTGATCTTGGAAGCCGAAAAGCCCGTACGTTTTGATATTTCGTCCACCGGCAGCATGAACCAGTACCGCAGCACAAAAATTTTTCTGGCGGTATCTGAAACCGAATCAAGAAAGCCTTCGATGAGCTTTACTGTCTCAGCCCTTTCAAGCTCGGCTTCGGGGGTTTTTTTGTTGTCCGGCAGACAGTTTTCAAGCTCGTCAAGAATGAGGGGCAGCTCGCCTCCGCCGCGCTTTTTGGCGGTGCGTTTCCTTAAAAGATCGACCGATATCCTGCGGACCAGCTTCATAAGAAAGGCTTTTAAATTATCGGGACTTGCAGGCGGTATCGCGTTCCATGCGCCGTGATAGGCGTCGTTTACACATTCCTCGGCGTCGGAAACGTTTCCTGTTATGCCGTATGATACCGTGCCGAGATATCGCCCGTATTTGGCGGCTGTTTCGGATATGGCAGTTTCGCTGCGCTGCCGGTACAGCTCCACTATCTCCTTGTCTTCCACAAAACAGCCCTCCTTTTGCCCCTTCACCTATATAGTCGTAATTAAGACCCGTAGGTCGCGCCAAAAAATATATTTTAAAACAAACGGCTGCCGCGTTTTTAAGAAGCTTTGCGGCAGCCGGAAATTATTTCACCGTTATTTTGTTCAGCCCTTTATGTACTGTGTGACTTTTGCCGCATACTGTGACATGACGGTCACAAAGGGAATAAATGTATAGAAAAGACGCATCGGTCTCAAAATCATAAACGCCGCCGTCGCACTTTGCGGTGCAGCCGAAAAGCGAAAAGCCTTCGGGCAGCTCATGAGCAAAGGCGTTGTAGAGCGCCACTTCGGCAAGGCACTTGAAATGCTCGTGCACGTCATTGTCGCAGCTGCCGCCTTTAAACGGTCCGTCAACAAGACCTGTGTCGGGCATGGCATATCCGCGCACGACGGTATCGCCGTCAGGCACCCACCAGTAGCTGACCATGTCTATATACTGCTCGCTGATATGCGCCCTTTCGAGCTTTCCGCCGTATCTGCACGGCACGAACTGTTCACAGTCTACCGACGGGTCAACGGCAAATGCCCAGCGCAGCCTGCCGGTATCAAGGTCAACGCATTGCAGACAGGCGCCCAAAGTATCCATGGTGTCGGTAAGATACTCATATTTGCCGGTCAAGAGATAAAGGTAATATGTAGCATATGTTTTCCATGACGACCAGCCGTGCGGACTGTTGAGCATGTTTTTGTTAATTAGCACGTCGTACATGGTCTCCCAGAAGCGCAGTGTCGCGCCGCGCATGCGTGCGTCGGGCACTACCGACTGTTCAAGACAGCGGTGCTTGAGGAAGATCTCCTCGGCTATTTTTGTATATTCATCGCGTACACTGTCGTCGTGCAGCGCATAAAACCCAAGCTGCAGCACCTCGCAGGATATCATGCCGTCCTCAAAGGTCTGCTCGCCCTCGGTGCCGATGTTATCCTTCAAAAGCGCGAGATTTGCCACGGCACGGCGCGCGGAGTCAAAATGCAGAGCAGCGGCATCGGGGAATATATCCTTTTCGGCATCGTAAAGCTCAAGCATGGACTTTGCAAGGTATATAACGCAGGTGTAGTGAACCCTGCCGTGCAGCCTGTAGGCGCCGTCCGGCGACTGGCTGTCAAGAAGTATTTTTGCTATTTTGCCCGCTTTTATAAGGTATCCGGTGTCACCGGTCGCTTCATAAGCGTCACACAGAAGGCTTACCATTGATGAATGATTCTGTATTCTTCCGGGAAATGTTTCAGGCACGGGCGTGCAGCCGTCACCTTCATACATAAGAGAAAACACACGGTCAAACTCTTTTAGAAGCCGCTTTTTGTACTGCTCGTCGGGATGATACCTGAGCCATAAAAACGCCGAGAAAAAGCCGTACCACGATTCGGCATGCGTGCTCGCTTTCTGCGGCGCTTCGAGTGCCGCGGCAGCCGCCTTTTCAAGGTAGAATGAATACGGGCGCCTTACATAAAGTGAAGCTTCGCTGCACTTTCCGTTTTTAGTCGCCTCGACCTTGTAAAGTCCTGCCCGGCTTACGGTGCAGCCGTTTTGCAGGGTACTGCCGTCGGGTGCCGTTATTTTTATTTCGCCGTCTGACAGAACCTCAGCCTTTTGCCCGATTTCAACGGTATAATGCTTTAGTTCTACAAACGGAGCGGAGGTGTACCGCTTTGTAAAATCAGCCACTTCGTTTGTGCTTCCCAGCAGTTTTATGAAAAATGTGACCTTCTTTTCTTCGCCTGCGTGAAGAACACAAAGCCCCTCTGGGTGACGTGCCGGCTGAGGTGATTTGTTCAGAAGATCGACCACCGCCGAATATATCCTGTGACCGACGTGATTTTCCTTGCCGTACAATGCGCGGTTATAGTCAAGACTCCAAGAGGCGACTGGGTCGGGGCTGCAAATTCCCAGCACCTTGCCGTCCGGCGACATGAAGTATCCCCAGAAATGCGTTTTTTCGCAGCGGAGCAGGGTGGGGAAAAAGCGGTCGTTCCAGTCCGGATATTTTTCCATATAGCAGTCTGTGCCGAGCCGCACACCCAGCCTGTCGGCGGAAAAATCGCTGTCGGTTGTGTTTTTGACACGGCAGCAAACGGCAAGAGCGTCGTCGGTTACGGAATAATCAAGCGAAAAGCTCAATCCGCAATATTCTCCGGTCAGATCGTCGCAAAGGCGCACGGCAAATTCGCGTTCGTGAGAGTAGACCAGAAACTGAAATCCGCGGTAGCCGTCATGGCGGAAGGTAATTTTTGTGCCGTCAAAATCGGCATAGTCCAATGCGCCGCCCGGCAGTAGTTTGTAATTGATCATAAAGAGTCCATCCTTATCTGTTTAAAGTATAAAGCTGACGGGAGAAATGACACCGCACGGTTTCCCTGCCGCCATTTTGCATTGATTTTTGAAAGGTACAAACAGATTTTACCACACAAATCTGTCTATTGCAACAACAAACGATATAAGAAATGCGGCGTCCGCCCTTTCAAATCACCGCAGGATATTTGAAAAATAAATTTTAGTTTAGCGGTGTAAAAAGCCAAAAATCTAATTGTGCACTTGTAGGGAACGAGCCCCCAGTGTCGTTCCTTAAAAAGTCAATTGAGACCGCACGGAACGACACTTGGGGCTCGTTCCCTACGTCTGTCAATTAATTATAAGAACGCTATTCACCTATAAACTAAAATTTATTGCGGTTGTGTGACCTGCACATGCCGTGCTGCGGTTTTTGTCCGGCGGTACCGTGAACCGGTTAAGGGGTCGGAAAACGGCGAAGAAATATTCCTTCGCCGACTTTTTGAGATTGTAATATTATGACTGTAACCGAAAATTCTGATACCCTATATTAAGCCAGTTCCGCTACCGTCACGCCGTCCTCGCCCTCACCGTAAACGCCGGGTCTGAATGACACAACGCTTTTGTTTGATTTGAGGTAATCCCTGACCGCTTTTTTGAGCGCGCCGGTTCCCTTGCCGTGTATTATCCACACGGTGCTGAGCCCTGCCATGACCGAATTGTCTATAAACCGGTCAAGCTCAAGCGCCGCCTCGTCGCCGGTCAGTCCGCGTATGTCGATCTCGGACTTTGCCGTCCGCACCGTTTTCTCCGGTACTGCGGAGCGCCTCATGGTGCGCGTTTTGGTAGGCGTACCTTTCGATTTATCGATAAGGCGCAGCCTTGATGCCGGCACCCTTGTTTTTATTATGCCTGCAAGGATGAGCACCTCGTCGCCGGTCTGATCCTCGAGCACCTCGGCTTGCTTTCTTATATCGATAAGCTCAACCTTGTCGCCCTTTTTGAGACTGCGCGGCAGAACATATCCGCCGTTTCCGTTGTCATTTACCGGATCGGCTGCGTCCTGCATCCTGCCGACACCGCTTTTAAACGCCGCGCGCGCCTTGCGTATGCGCTCGTTCGCATCGGTTTCGCTGCGTTTTAACGACTCCATTTCGGCAAGCAGCCTTTCCGCCTCGTTCCTTGCTTTGTCAACAAGCGCCGACGCCTGTTCCCGTGCCTTTTCGGCAGCCTTTTCACGCAGCATGTCCGCCTCATGCAGGCGTCGGTCAAGCTCCGCCTTTTCCTGTATCAGCTGTGACCGCAGCCGGTCTGCCTCGGCGCGGTCGCTTTCGGCAGACCTTACCTTGTCCTCCAACTTGGCAACAATGTGTTCGAACCGTGCGTCTTCATCGTCGACAAGTGCCTTTGCGCGGTCGATTATGCGGGCATCAAGCCCCAGTCTTTGCGATATTGCGAAGGCGTTTGATCTGCCTGGCATACCGATTATAAGCTTATAGGTCGGCATAAGCGTTGCCACATCAAATTCGCAGCTTGCATTGCAGACTCCCGGCGTTTCAAGCGCGTAGGTCTTGAGCTCGGCGTAGTGCGTGGTCGCGGCTATCTTTGCGCCTTTTTGGCGCAGCTCTTCGAGTATCGCCGTCGCAAGCGCCGCGCCCTCGACCGGGTCCGTGCCGGCGCCAAGCTCATCTATCAGCACAAGCGACCGGGTGTCTGCCGCCGACAGTATTGACACTATCCTTTTCATGTGTGCCGAAAAAGTAGAGAGCGACTGCTCTATGCTCTGCTCGTCGCCGATGTCGGCAAGTATGTTATCAAAGACCGAGACAAAGCTGCCGTCGGACACCGGAATCATCAGTCCGCACATGGTCATGAGGGTCAGCAGTCCGACCGTCTTTATTGTGACCGTCTTACCGCCGGTGTTGGGACCGGTTATGATAAGGGTATCGTAATCGCCGCCCAAAGGTATGGTTACCGGCACCGCCTTTTTGCGGTCGAGCAGCGGATGACGCGCGTTTTTGAGGTAAATAAGACCGTCCGTATTTATCTGCGGTCTGCTTGCCTGCATATCGAACGCCAGTGACGCCTTTGCAAAAATGAGAGACAGCGACACGAGCGCCGAGTAGGACGTCCTGATGTTTTCGGCAAATCCTGCCGCCTCGCCCGACAGCTCGAGCAGTATGCGCTCGATCTCCTCGCTTTCTTTGGAAAGCAGCTCCCTTATGGCGTTGTTTATTTCGACTATCGCCATCGGCTCTATAAAAAGTGTGGCGCCAGACGATGATGTGTCGTGGAGCAGCCCCGGCACCTCGGAACGGTATTCCGCCCTTACCGGAATGCAGTATCTTCCGTCGCGCTGAGTGATTATCGCGTCCCTAAGATATTTTGACATGGAGGATGACCGTACCATTTTTTCAAGCCGGTCGCGGACGTTTAATTCCGACGAATGTATTTTCCGGCGAATGTCGTGCAGTGCCGGAGACGCGTTGTCGCTAAGCTCGTCCTCCGACACTATCGCAGCGCCTATGCGGTCCTCAAAATAGCGGTTGGGGACAAGTGCCGCAAAATATCCGTCGATGCTTGGCGACGATGAATTTTCGCAGTGTGAGTGCCACTCCTTGAGCGAACGCACAACGCGCAGCACCTCTGCGATTTTAAGAAGCTCGGCACACGAAAGAGCGGCGCCTGCCTCGGCACGGCGCAGCGCTCCCGAAACATCGGAGGCGCTGCCGAACGACGGCGAGCCGAAGCCTGCTATCAGCTTATATGCGTCGTCGGTCTCGGCAAGCAGTGCGTTTACGGTCGCCTCATCGGTTGAGGGGACAAGCGCCAATGCCGCCGCCTTTGCATCGTCAAGCGCAGCGCGCGACGCAAGACGGGACAGCACCTTGTCAAGCTCCAATACATTTGAATGAATAATATTTTGTTCCATTTTTTTAAACCTTTTCCTTTATAAAGGTGATGATATCCCGTGGAAAAAATCAAGAGTTTTGAACCTGTGCGCGGTCTGCGACAAAAGATACTGCTCGGTGACGCGGCTTAAATATTTTGCGGCGTTTTCGGGCAGTGAAAACGAATAAAGCCTGTCGAGCGGAGAATAAATAATGTGTCTTGCTGCGGCAAGCGAGGTGCGGTCAAGCTCTATAAGCCCGGCGCCTTCCCGGCAGCAATCCTTACAGACGATTTCACCGCCGACGGTATCAAGATAAAACTTGTCAGCCGACTCTTTGCCGCAGTGTCTGCAACAGCTAAGCTCGGGCATAAAGCCCGCGACCGACATAAGCCGCAGCTCGGTCACAGCCTTTACAGAAAACACGCCGAGCTTTCCCGACGACAGATAATAAAGCGAATTGAGCACCAGCCGCAGCGTTTCGCTGTCTTCAACATCATAGGGGACAAGCACGAGACACAGCTCGCATATGTACTGTGCAAGGGCGTATTTCATAATATCGCCGCGCAGACCGAAGAACACCTCGCGCGTTTCGGAATCGGTTATGCGGCAGGTGTCCTTGGTTTTTGAAACGGTAAAATCGGAATATGTCAGCAGCGAGGTTGCCGTTCCGTTTTTGCTGTTCTGTTTTCTGGCTCCCGTGGCAAAGGCGCTCATCAGTCCGCGGTCGCGGGTCAGTACGGTCACCGCGCGGTCGCTTTCACCGACGTTTACAGTCCGTATCACCAGTCCGTCGGTCGAAAATTTCAAGATGCGTCAGCTCCCTTTTGTCAGAGTCCCGTGTTTCGAGTTTATATTTCAGATAATCGGCAACGCTGCCGGACAAAACAAATGTGTTCCACGCGCTTACAGTATCCATGATCCGTCGCTCCCAACAGGTTTTTATTTATTTTTCTCTTTTGCGGCGGCGCTATAAGCGGTAAAAATTATCAGATAAAGTATACCCCACAAGTGACACCGCTGTCAAGTGCACAGGCATTTGTCCGGGATGCGTCGTAAGGCGGCTTTATTTATACCGGTAAATTTCAGTTTATAGGTGAATGGTATTCGTATAATTAATTGATAGACGTAAGGAACGAGCCTCGAG
>ERZ780149.2167-NODE-2167-length-18892-cov-3.955141_pt1 | contig 18892 bp, 18 predicted proteins | sample MGYA00511367_ERZ780149 | MGnify/ENA primary metagenome ERZ780149 (study PRJEB29588, sample SAMEA2153852) | human gut metagenome | biome: human gut; feature: human-associated habitat; material: faeces | place: Denmark | collected 2008/2010 ... | reverse complement strand
ACAGCCGCCGGGGCAACCCATAATCTCAACAAAGGTCCAACCGTCGGGGTTGCCTGCCTTCATTCTGTCCATAACAACCTTTGCGGCTGATGCGCCTGAGGCCACGGCAACCTTAACTTCCATATCGCCGAGCTTTGCGGTGGCCTGCTTAAGACCCATTGTGCCGCGAACCGCCGAATAATCAATCTCGGTGTTGTCTTTACCGCTGATCCAGTCATTTGCGGTACGAAGCGCCGCTTCCATAACACCGCCTGTGGCACCGAATATAATCGCAGCGCCTGTGTCTTCGCCCAAGGGACTGTCAAATTCCTCGTCGGGAAGATTTATAAAGTTAAGTCCGGCGCGTTCTATCATACGCGCAAGCTCGCGGGTAGTGATTGCAATATCCACATCGGGAACACCTGCGGCAGACTGGTCGTCGCGTCCGATTTCAAATTTCTTGGCAGTACAGGGCATAACCGAAACACTGACAATATCTTTGGGGTCAATGCCCTCTTTTTCTGCCCAATAGGTTTTAATAACCGCGCCTGCCATCTGCTGTGGTGATTTACAGCTTGAAAGATGCTCAAGCATATCGGGATAATAAAATTCGCAGAACTTAACCCAACCCGGTGAGCAGGATGTAATCATAGGCAGAACGCCGCCGTTTTTAACACGCTCAATAAGCTCGTTAGCCTCTTCAACAATGGTGAGGTCGGCACCGAAGTCGGTGTCAAACACCCTGTCAAAGCCGAGTCGGCGAAGAGCGGCAACCATTTTGCCCTCAACATTGGTGCCTATCGGCATACCGAAGCACTCGCCCAAGGTTGCGCGTATAGAGGGAGCAGTTTGAACAACAACCGTTTTGCTCGGGTCTGCAAGAGCCGCCCAAATTTTATCGGTGTCGTCCTTTTCGGTGAGTGCGCCTGTGGGGCATACTGCCGTGCACTGACCGCATGAAATACAGGGTGTGTTGTTAAGTGAAAGCTCAAAGGCCTGACCAATATTTGTGTCTATACCGCGGTCGTTTGCGCCGATAACGCTTACATATTGCTCTGCGCAAGCGGCAACACAGCGGCGGCAAAGAATACATTTGTTGTTGTCGCGTACAAGGTGCGGTGTGCTGAGGTCAAGCTCATATACAGGCTTAAAGCCTTCGAATGCGCCTTCGTCAACGCCGTAGTCACGGCAGAGCTTTTGAAGCTCGCAGTTGGTTGAGCGTTTGCAGGAAAGGCACTTTTTGTCGTGGGTTGAAAGAATAAGCTCAAGTGTGGTCTTGCGTGACTTTTGAACCTTTTCAGAGTTGGTAATAACCTCCATACCGTCTGAAGCGGGGTAAACACACGCGGTAACAAGACGGAAACCGCGGCCCTCGTTAACCTCTACCATACAAATACGGCAAGCGCCGATTTCATTTTTGTCTTTCATAAAGCAGAGTGTGGGAATTTCAACGCCTGCTTTACGGGCAGCCTCTAAAACAGTGGAGCCCTTGGGTACGCTTACAGCAATACCGTTAATTTTTACATCAATCATATCCATTATAAATTGGCTCCTTTCTTATACCTTTGAAATTGCTTTAAACTTACAGTTACCGATACATACGCCGCACTTAACGCACTTAGAAGAATCGATTTCGTAAGAAGCAAGCTTGTGGCCGGGGGCTGTGTAATCTGTTTTGGAAATAGCACCAACGGGGCAGTTCCTTGCGCACATACCGCAGCCGATACACTTGTCTTTATCAATTTTATAGGTAAGAAGCTCTTTGCAAACGCCTGCGGGGCACTTTTTCTCAACAACATGGGCTTCATACTCATCACGGAAGAATTTAAGGGTTGCAAGCACGGGGTTAGGAGCCGTTTGACCGAGACCGCAGAGTGAATTTTGCTTTATGTAGTAGCAAAGCTCTTCAAGACGGTCAAGGTCTTCAAGTGTAGCTTTACCCTTTGTTATTTTGTCAAGCAATTCGAGAAGGCGCTTGGTACCTACACGGCAGGGTGTGCACTTACCGCAGGACTCATCAACGGTAAATTCAAGGAAGAACTTAGCCATATCAACCATACAGTTGTCCTCGTCCATAACGATAAGACCGCCCGAACCCATCATACAGCCGATAGCGGTAAGGTTATCGTAGTCAACCTCGGTATCAATAAGGCTTGCAGGAATACAACCGCCTGAAGGACCGCCTGTTTGAGCGGCCTTAAACTTTTTGCCGCCGGGAATACCGCCGCCTATGTCTTCGATAATGTGGCGAAGTGTTGTACCCATAGGAATTTCAACAAGACCTGTGTGTTTAATTTTACCGCCCAAAGCGAATACCTTTGTGCCTTTGGATTTTTCGGTACCCATTGAAGCAAACCAATCGGCGCCTTTAAGAATGATTTGAGGAATATTTGCAAAGGTTTCAACATTGTTTTCAACAGTAGGCGAGTTATAAAGACCTTTAACTGCCGGATACGGAGGACGCGGTCTCGGCTCGCCGCGGTTACCTTCGATAGATGTCATAAGCGCTGTTTCCTCACCGCAAACGAATGCACCTGCACCGAGACGGATTTGAAGGTCAAAGTCAAAGCCCGAGCCGAATATATTTTTACCGAGCAATCCGTATTCGTTAGCCTGATCGATAGCCTTTTGCAAACGGGCAACGGCTATTGGGTATTCTGCACGAACATATACATAACCCTTTGTAGCTCCTATTGCGTAACCTGCGATTGCCATAGCTTCGATTACGCAGTGCGGGTCGCCTTCAAGAACGGAACGGTCCATAAATGCGCCCGGGTCGCCCTCGTCGGCATTACAAACAACATATTTTTGCCGCGCTTTGTTGGGCGCACACAACGACCATTTTAAACCGGTGGGGAAGCCGCCGCCGCCACGGCCGCGAAGTCCCGAATCCTTTATAACCTGAATTACCTGTTCGGGGGTCATTTCGGTAAGCACCTTACCGAGTGCCGCATAACCGTCCATGGCAATATACTCTTCTATGTTTTCGGGGTCGATAACACCGCAGTTGCGAAGAACAACACGGTTTTGAGATTTGTAGAAGGTTGTGTCGCTGAGCGAAACATTTGCGGCTTCTACAACCTCCTTAGCGCCTGTGTCGTTGTAAACCAAACGCTCTACGGGACGACCTTTAAGCAGGTGCTCTTCAACAATTTCTTTTACATCATCTGTGGTAACGCGGCTGTAAAATGTACCGTCAGGATAAACAATAACAACGGGGCCCAATGCGCAAAGACCGAAACAGCCGGTCTGAACAAGCTTTACTTCTTCGCTTAAACCTGCGGCTTCGATATTTTTTTCAAAGGCTGCCTGAATTGATTTACTGCCTGACGAGGTACAGCCTGTACCGCCACAAATAAGTACATGTGCACGAATCATAACTTTACCTCCAAATTATTTACAGTTAGCAACGGTGTATTCGGTTACAACCTTGCCGCCTTTTAGGTGTTTTTCTACAACTTCTTTTGCCTTATCGGCAGTCATTTTAACATAGGTTACCTTGTCTTTTCCTGCCTCATAAACCTCAACAATAGGTTCATACTGACAAAGACCCACACAGCCTGTTTGAGAAACGGTAACAGATTGTGCAAGACCTCCCTCGTTTACTGCCTCAACGAAAGCATTAAGAACGGGGCGTGCGCCCGCAGCAATACCGCATGTAGCCATGCCTACAACAACGCGTGTAGAGTTTGTGCCTTCGCGTATTACAACCTTATCTTTCATTTTGTCTTTGATTGCCTGCAATTCAGCCAAAGATTTCATTTTAATATCTTCCTTTCTGAAAAATATTCTGTAAAATTTATCTATTTATACAACAGCAGATACTGTTCATTAAGATACTCTTTTATCCACTTGATAACCTCGTAGCTGTCAAGCGGCACACCGTCTAAAATATTGCGAAGCTCGGCGGTGTTTAGGGTTAATTCGCCCTTTTCGGTTTTATGCGTAAAAAGAAAATCGGTATTCGGGTGACCCTGTATTAAGGTTGCCACGGTTTCTTTTACATCGCCGAGGGGCGTAAAATCTAAATGATTTTTATAAAATACGGCGGTAACGGTTGTGCCGTGATGCTCTGGGCTTTGCTCGGCAGTTTCAGAGGTAATGGTAATTTTACCGCCTGTCTGCTCTGCGGCAAGCTTAAGCAGAGGAATGCCCATTCCCACCTTTCGGGTGGTGCGGGTTGTATAAAAAGGATTTTCAACCGTTTTTAAAACCTCGTCACTCATACCGCAACCGTTATCTTTTATTTCAAGGGTTAAGGTGTCGCCCTGTTCGGTAATTGATATTTCGGTTAAGCTTGCCCCTGCTTTTACCGAATTTTCGGCAATATCAAGAATATTAAGCGATAACTCTTTCATAATACTACCTCAAAAATTCAAATAATGCTTTGCGTATTTCATCGTCACTTTGAAGCCCGTCGGGTAAAGAAAAATAATTTTCTTTATCTTTTATTTGTGTAAGATAGTGCGCGTCGGAGCTTATTATGATTTTTTTGCTTTCAAGCGAATACTTTTTTGTGTACTCGAAAAGCTTTGTGCCGTCGTGCAGTTCAACACAGTTGAATTCGGGCGTTTCGGGCAATGTGCCAAGCACCGAGATTATGCCGTTTGCTTCACGGTCTATATGTGCGGGATAGCACACGCCCCCGTAACGAGATACAATATCGGGCAATTTTTCAATCGACACAAGAGTTGCGTTTATAAGCAAATTTTCTTCTTCGCCTATAATATTATCTTCACCGTCTAAAATTTGCTGTTCTCCGAAAATTTCAGGTCGGTTTTTAACAGAAATTTTAAACCCGTCAATTTCTTTTCCGAAGTCCATGGCGTTTTGCAGGGTTTCAAACAAACAAACCGCGTGAATATCCTCGGCGGTGGTAAGCTCCATGCCTGCAACAGCTACTATGCCATAGCGTTTTGCCGCCTTAAAAAAAGCGGGGCAGTTAAGGGTTGAATTGTGGTCGCAAAGTGCTACAATATCAAGCCCGCAAACAGACGCCATACCGGCTATATTGTTGGGTGTGTTATCGTCGTCTCCGCAAGGTGATAAACACGAGTGTATATGAAGGTCGTAGTAATAACGCTTCATTATACGCTACCGGAAAGGCAAACCGCCGCTTGAAAGGTGGTAAGTTCAGTTGAAAAAACATTTATGCCCTTTTGCTTTGCAGCAGAGAGTACATCCTCGGGAAGTGTTACGCCCTCGGTAAGAATCACGCATGAAACATCGGCAAGCGACGCCACAGCAACAACATTTATGTTAGACATAATGGTAAACCAAACATTGTCGGCTTCTGCTCTGCCCATAACCCAGCTGAGCAAATCTCCCGCATAGGCGCCGTGTATTTCACGGTCGGGACAGGGCATTGACAGCACGCAAAAGCGTGTATCGTTTGATAACTCTTTTACCGTCAAGGCTTATTCACCCTTTCGATTTTTACTGATTAAACAGTCCTCGGGAACCGACAGACCCTTTATAACATCCTCTGCAAAGGCACGGCATGTAGGCGCGCCACAGGAGCCGCAGTCGATACCCGGCAAAGATTTGCGAAGCTTTTGAATATCCGACATCATACGGATTGATTCAGCCATACTGTCGCTAAGTCGCGATATAGGCTGATATTCGGGCAGCTCATTAAAAATGTAGCTGTCGGGAATGTATTTAGAGTCTTCGGGGGTTAAAAAGTTTTGTGAAACCGGCAGATAACGCCTGAGAGATTGCAAACGGGCCTTTGCTATATACGGGTTTTGTATGGTAAGCACACCGCCTACACAGCCGCCCGTGCATGCGTTCAGCTCAATAAATTCAAGCTGAGGAATATTGCCGTTTTCAATCTGGTCGAGAACACGGTTTACATTTTCGATACCGTCGGCGGCAAGGTAATTGTCATTAAAAATTGCCGTGGCTTCACCGCCGGTGCTTGCCCAGCCAATGCCTATCATACCCGATTCCGAAAGCGATTTTATATCATCGTTTTTCTTCATTGCGTTGATAAGCAAAAAGTAAATATCGCTTATTGAAACAACCTCGTCAACCTGACTTTTGTAATCGGCAAAACCGTTTTTTACATAGCTTGCTTTAGCGGGACAGGGCGATATAAAACAAACGCCTATCTCGTCGGGTTTGAGCTCGGGGTGATTTTTAATTGCGCTTTCGCGCGCAAGGCGCGCCGCAACCTCCATAGGCGGCAACATGTGAATAATGTTTTCTTCAAGTGACGGAAACCGCAGACCTATAAGCCGAAGCACCACAGGGCAAGCCGAGCTTATGGCGGGTTTTTTTACACCGTCGGTTTTAAGATAAAGGCGGGTATATGCAGAAACAAGCTCTGCCGCTTTCGAGACCTCGAAAACATCGTCAAAGCCGATTTTTAAAAGTCCGTCAAGTACATAATCGATATCGTCAAGATTATCAAACTGACCGTAAAGCGAGGGCGCCGGCAGTGCAATTTTCCACTTAAAGCGGTCCATTGTTTCAAGTTTGCTGCAAACCGCGCGTTTGGCTTTTTGCGGGCATACCCTTATGCACTCGCCGCAGTCGATACATCTTTCTGTGTTGATTTGCGCATGACCGTCTTTAATGCGTATTGCCTCGGTTGGGCAATGGCGCAGACAGGTAGTGCAACCGGTGCACTTGTCACGATCAAGCAAAACCGAATGTTTATAAGTGTGCATAGGCTCACCTAAATATTGACACACATGGTCACGGTAGTTCCCACACCTACGGTTGATTCTATCTTCATTTCGTCGGTATAACGCTTCATATTAGGAAGCCCCATACCCGCGCCGAAGCCCAAGGACCTAATCTGATCGGGAGCTGTGGAAAAGCCTTCGAGCATTGCCTGCTCAATGTTTTCAATTCCGGGACCGTTGTCTTTTAATATGATTTCAATACGGTTTTCACAGACTATAACATCTGCCTCGCCGCCGCCGGCGTGAATAACCATATTGATTTCGCCTTCGTACATTGCAATGGATACTCGCCTGATAGTCTCGGGGTCAAGCCCCAAGCGTCTCAGATTTTTTTTGATTTGTATTGAAGCCTGACCTGCCGAGGTAAAGTCGTTTCCGTCAACGTCAAAGTGAAAAACGAGTTCTTCGCTCATTTTTTTACCTTATTTCCGACAAGACCGTTTTGGTAAAGAATACCGCAAGCCTCATAAAGCCGTTTGTCGGAAACCATAAGGACTATTCCGCTTTCCTTTGCAAGCTCTATCATTTCGGGGGTAGGCTCTTTTGAACGCACAAAAACAACACAAATCATATCCATCATTTCGGCTGTACGAATAACCTGAGGATTAACGAGTCCTGTAAGCAGAACCGCCTGATCCTTAACAAAGGCCAACACATCGCTCATAAGGTCGCAGCCGCACGCAGAATAAACATGGCGACCGATATTTTCTTCGCAACAGATAACCTTTGCTTCGAGCAGTTCTTGCATCTGGCTTATTTTCATAAGTTATCTATCCTTTAAATTTTGAATTAGTCGGTATATTTTGCAAGTATGCTGTCTACATCGTCAACCGTAAGACGGCCGTAAACCTCGTCGTTGACTGTAAGCACGGGAGCGAGACCGCACGCGCCTATACAGCGGCATGCCGTAAGTGAAAATTTTCCGTCTTCGGTGCACTCGTCTGCGCCTATGCCGAGCTTTTCACTCAGTTTGTTGAAAATGTTGCCCGAACCTACAACATAGCAGGCGGTACCCAAACAAACCGAAATGTTGTATTTGCCCTTTGGTGACAGCGAAAACTGCGCATAGAAGGTCGCAACACCATAAACCTTTTCGAGCGAAACACCCATACCGTCGGCAATCATTTCCTGAACTTCAATAGGCAGATATCCGTAAATATCCTGAGCCTTTTGCATTACCACCATAACATTGCTCTTGTCGTGACAGTTTTCGGCAATAACTGCTTTGAGCTGGGCTTCTTGCTCGGCGGTACCTTTAAACGGAAGTTTGCTTAATTTTTTCTTCATTTTAAAGTTATCCTCCTTAAAAATATGAATACACATTATATAAAATGATAATATGTATTGCGTCATTTAATAATAGCATAGTTTTTCGGTTTTGAAAAGGTTTTTTTGTTAAAAAAATCACATTTTTTTACAAAAAACCAAAATTTTTTTAAAATGAACACTTTTTCGGTTTACATAAAATCACCCAAGTGCCGTTAAACACTTGGGTGATTGCTTTATGCTTTGAGATTTCTTTCGAGCCATGTGAAGCCGAGGTCAAGCGCCGCAAAAAGGTTATCTTTAGTGCTGTCTTTGACAATTCGCTCTTTCATGGGCTTGTCGGTGTTGCTGTCAAGCAGCTGAACCGAAACCTTATCGGCAATTTCGAGCTTACCGTCTTTTTTTGAAGAAAGAATTTCAAAACGGACTATATATTTTTCGCTCATATCGCCGTAGTAAATTTCTTTACCCTTTCTTACCAAAGGCTTGCCCTTATAGGTTAAAAAATTTGTTTCTGACATAAATATTTCTCCTGAATTTTATTCGGGCATTTCGCCGTAAAGATTAAAGCGGAACAGCATTGTTTCATCGTCTTTATTTGTGCAGCGAACCCATGCTTCCTCAACCTCGGTATTTGCAAGTATTGTTGAAAGACCTAACATTTGACAAAGCCTTGATTTTAAATTAAGCGAATCACCGTCTGAAGTTTCAAGATAAACATCGCCCTTGCATTTGTTGATTACCTTGATTAAATCTTCAAAATCGACATTGTGAATTTGAATTTTTTCGTAATTCATAAAAATGTACCTCCTGTTTGATTACTCATTGAAATTATAAACTATACATATAAATATGTCAAGATTGTAAAATTTATAAGTGCTTCAAAGCCATAATTTTAATTCCATCTTTTTTATTGTTGACTTTTCGGCAGAATTTTATTAGTATTATATTTGTAAAAATATGCTTTACAAGAGGTAGTAAAAAATGGAAAGTTCTCAGAAAACAATGGATATGATAGTTAACCTTGCCAAAGGCAGAGGTTTTGTTTACCCCGGCAGCGAGATCTACGGCGGTCTTGCAAACGCGTGGGATTACGGCCCGTTGGGCGTTGAACTTAAAAATAATATCAAACGCGCTTGGTGGAAAAAGTTTGTTCAGGAAAATCCTTATAATGTAGGTCTTGACAGCGCAATAATTATGAACCCCGAAACATGGGTGGCGTCGGGACATCTGGGCGGTTTTTCGGATCCGCTTATGGACTGCCGCCAGTGCAAAACCAGACACCGTGCCGACAAGCTTATAGAAGATTATGTGGCAGAAAACGGTTTGAGCGATAATCCCGCCGCTATGGATGATAGCGAAATGATGGAGTATATCCGTGAGCATCAAATTGCCTGCCCCGACTGCGGTTCGCACGACTTTACCGATATACGCAAATTTAACCTTATGTTCAAAACCTTTCAGGGCGTTACCGAGGACAGCTCTTCAACGCTTTATCTTCGCCCCGAAACCGCACAGGGTATATTTGTTAACTTTAAAAATATTCAGCGTACCACACGCCGTAAGCTGCCCTTCGGTGTAGGACAGATAGGTAAGTCGTTCCGTAACGAAATCACACCCGGTAACTTTATATTCCGTATCCGTGAATTTGAGCAGATGGAGCTTGAGTTTTTCTGCAAGCCGGGTACCGACCTTGAGTGGTTTGATTATTGGCGCAGCTTCTGCCGCGACTGGCTGATAAACTTAGGTATGAATGAAAATTCTCTGCGTCTGCGTGACCACGATAAAGATGAGCTTTGCTTCTATTCAAAGGCTACAACCGACTTTGAATTTTTGTTCCCGTTCGGTTGGGGCGAGCTTTGGGGCGTTGCAGACCGTACCGATTATGACCTTACCCAGCACGCAGAACATTCGGGCGAGCCTATGGAATACTTTGACACCGAAACGAACGAAAAATATGTTCCTTATGTTATTGAGCCGTCGCTTGGCGCCGACCGCGTAACGCTCGCGTTCCTTTGCAACGCCTATGATGAAGAGGTTGACGAAAAGGGCGACAAGCGCGTAGTGCTCAGACTTCACCCCGCACTCGCTCCGTTTAAGGCTGCGGTGCTTCCGCTCTCTAAAAAATTGTCAGATAAAGCAATGGATATAAAAAATGATTTGGCAAAAGAATTTATGGTTGATTTTGATGACGCCGGTTCTATAGGCAAACGCTATCGCCGTGAAGACGAAATAGGCACACCTTTCTGCATAACCTACGATTTTGAAAGTGAAACCGACGGTTGCGTAACCGTTCGCGAACGCGACAGTATGCAGCAGGTGCGTATTCCGATTAGTGAACTTAAATCTTACATTGCTGACAGAATAAAGTTTTAATTTTTATACATTCTGAATTTTCAGGAGGATTATATGGCAACACAAATATTAACTATGTTTGCAATGCTTGTCGGCGGTTTGGCGTTTTTTCTGTACGGTATGAGCACAATGTCGTCGGGTCTTGAACAGATGGCGGGCGGCGGTCTTGAGCGTACAATGAAAAAGGTTACCTCTAACGATTTTATGGGCTTCTTTTTAGGCGCGGGTATTACGGTCGCTATTCAGTCGTCTTCTGCGATGACGGTTATGCTTGTAGGCCTTGTAAACTCGGGCATTGTTGAGTTCGGAAACACCTTCGGTATGATAATGGGTTCAAACGTAGGAACTACCCTTACTGCATGGATACTCAGCCTTGCCGGCATAGGCGAAGGCAATTTCTTTATAACTCTTTTGCAGCCTATGACATTTGCGCCCATACTTGCTTTTATAGGTATAGTAATTCGTATGATATCAAAGAGCGAAAAAAAGCGCAATCTCGGCATTATATTTATTGGCTTTGCGGTCTTGATGTTCGGCATGGAGCTTATGAGCGAATCTATGCGGGCGGTGCGTACTGTTCCGGGCTTTGATAAGTTTCTTGCAAGCCTTACAAGCCCGATAATAGCGTTGCTTGTTTCTACCGTGTTTACGGGCATTATTCAGTCGTCTGCCGCTACAATCGGTATAGTTCAGGCTTTGGCGCTGACAGGTGTAATTACCTGGCAGATGGCAATACCGCTTGTGCTAGGCGCAAACATAGGCACCTGTGTTACCGCTCTTATTTCAAGTTTAGGCACAAACAAAAATGCAAAGCGCGTTGTTATAATGCACTTTTTTGTAAATGTGTTTGGCTCGATGCTGTGTATGATGATTATGTACGGTATGGAAATATTCGGCGTCAATATTTTGAACGCTAAAATCGATATGGTAGGCGTCGCCGTTATTCATACAATGTTTAATCTTGTAACAACGGTAGTGCTGTTCCCAATAAAGAAGCTTATTATAAAATTCTGCACCATAATTATTCCCGACGGAAAAGAAGAACAGCATACGGCTTTTTTGGACGAGCGTATATTTAACAACACGCCTATTGCTATCAGCGAGTGCCGCCGTCTTGCCAACGAAATGGCGGAATACACACGCAAGGCTATAATGCAATCACTTGAACTTGTTTGGAATTATAGTGAAAAGAAAGCACAGTATGTACGCGACACCGAAGGTATTACCGATAAATACGAGGACAAGTTGGGAACATATTTGGTTCGTCTTAGCAGCAATAACCTTACCGAAGAGGATTCGCACGCTGTGTCGCGTATGCTTCATTCACTGAGCGATTTTGAACGAATAAGCGACCACGCGCTTAATATTTCCGATATTGCTTTGGAGATTAAGGAAAAAAATATTGCCTTTTCCGATGATGCCAAGCGTGAAATAATCATTATGATGAATGCTCTTAAAGAAATAATGAATATTACTATAGACTCGTTTATGAATGATGACTTTGAAGCCGCGTCGCATGTAGAACCTATTGAACAGGTTATAGACAAACTTAAAGACGAGCTTAAATCGCGTCATATCGAGCGTCTGCAAAAGGGCGAATGTACCGTTCAGATGGGCTTTGTATTTTCAGACCTGCTTACCAATATGGAGCGCGTTTCGGACCACTGCTCTAACATTGCGGTATTCACCATTCAGCAGGATTCTCCAAAGCTTGACACACACAAATATTTGAGAAAAATAAGGAATTCCGATGTGGGAAACTTTGTTGAAGAATACAACGAATACGAGAGAAAATACTCTTTAGATTGAGGAGAACGCTTTATGTTTAAAAAAATTCTATCATTGTTAATGGCATTGGTTTTGTCATTTGGCTTTGTAGGTTGCGGCAAGAAATCGGACCTGCCCGAATACGAAAACAAGCAGTTTGATATATCGGGCTTTTGGGCGCCTTATGAAATAAGCGAGGAAAGCTTTAAGCTGTATAAGGATGTAGGCTTTACCGAACTTGCAATGATAAATCACTCACTCGAAAAGACGAGTGAAAATCAGTTTTATTTAGGTTCTGAAAGAACGATGAAGGCACTTGAAATATGCAAAAAAGTCGGCCTTAATGCTATACTTAACTATAACGATTGGATTGCAACCTGGGCAGAAGATGATGAAAATTATTACGGGGATACCCCGTTTAGCAAGTTTGACCTTTACGGTGATTACAAAGACATTATTACAGGCATTCATATTTGCGATGAGCCGTTTGTCAGACATATCGACATATACGGCAACAAAACGCTGATAGACGACTTTAAAAAGGTATATCCCAACGCAAAATATATAGTTAATCTCATACCGTTTACAGCCGTTACCAACCGCGGCTTTGAAAGCTATGAGCAAATGATGCAGATTATTGAAGAAACCTTTATGGAACCGTTTGAAACGCCCTATGTGTCGGTCGATGTTTACCCCTTCCACGAAGGTAACACTCTTGACGACGGCACGCTTGCGCTTAATTACAGATACATTGCCGAGTCGGCAAAAAAATACGGCATAAAACCGGCTTATATTTTGCAATCGAGTGTTGGCGGCGGCGAGTTTGAAATGAATTTAAGCGAGGCAGATCTGCGTTGGGAGATTAACAATGCGCTTGCTTTCGGCGCCGACACACTGCAATATTATTGCTATTCGGTTCCTAAAACACTTAAAGACGACGGTACGGTTGAATATATGTATGACAACTGTATCTTAAAGCAGGACAACACACCGAGCGATATATATTACAGCCTGCAAAAGCTGCATAAAGAAATACAGTCGTTTGCAAGTGTAATTCTTTCTTATGATTGGGACAAAACTGTCGGCATTTCAGGCACCGAAGATCAGACATTCAGATTGTCTGCTCTCGAATATGATGATAATTTTAATATTGTAAAATTAGAAGGCTCTGAAAATTATGTAGATGCTTCGGGCACGCAGGATATGCTGGTAAGCCGTTTTACAAGCGAAAAATACGGCGAAGCGTATATGTTCTTAAACTGGGCTGAACGCACAAACAGCAACACCGTAACCGCAGAATTTAAAGATTGTAAATCAATCGCGTTATACGGCGGCGAGGGCTTTGACGGCACGCCCGAAATAATTAAGCTTGATGAAAACGGCAAGGTCACATTTGAACTTGCCTACGGCGAGGGCGTGTTTGTAATACCGCTTGTATAAACCTAATAAGCAAGGCATAGCTTTAAAGTATTTTTATAGGGGTGAGTTATTACGCAAAACGAAAATACCGACAGATATAAAAACAAAATTATTACGGTGCCTAACATACTGTCGTTTTTTAGACTGTGCTTGATACCGATTATAGTTTGGCTTTACTGTTTTAAAAAAGATTATCTATGGACTGCGATTGTGCTTTTAATTTCGGGTTTTACCGACATAACAGACGGATTTATCGCAAGAAAATTTAATATGATAAGCGATTTCGGCAAGGCCTTTGACCCCGTCGCAGACAAGCTTACACAGATAGCAATGATGTTTTGCTTGGTCACCCGATTTCCGCTTATGCTTATACCGTTTGCCATACTTGTGGCAAAAGAGTCACTTGCCGCGATTATGAATATGCTTACGCTTAAAAAGGCGGGTTTTGTTGTGGCGGCGGTTTGGCACGGTAAGCTTAATACGGTGATGCTTTACAGCACAATATTTATACATATTGTTTGGTTTAATATTCCGTCGGTTGTTTCAAAAGTGTTGATTGCCGTCTGTGTTGCGGTGATGTTAATTTCGTCGGTGCTTTACACAAAATCAGATATAAAGGCAATAAAAGAACAAAAAACAAATAAATCCGCAGATTCTTAAATCTGCGGATTTATTTTTTACTTTTTAAGCTTATTATCTACAACATCGCGTAAAATGCTTTCAAACTGTTCCATAGGTATTGCGCCTAAATCTTCACCTGAACGGTGGCGAACCGATACCGTTTTATTCTCTATGTCTTTATCGCCCAAAATAATCATATAAGGCACTTTTTCAATCTGTGCGTTTCTGATTTTGTATTTAAGGGTGTTTTGACTGTCATCGATTGTTACACGGTATTTTTGAGAAGTAAGCCTTTCGGCTATCTCTGCGGCGTATTCGTTTGCACGGTCGGTAATGGTAAGAATACGCACCTGCTCGGGCGACATCCATGTAGGCAACGCGCCCGCATATTTTTCGATAAGGTAAGCCAGCGTTCTTTCGTAACAGCCAAGGCTTGTGCGGTGTATAATATAGGGCAGCTTTTTCTGACCGTCGGCGTCGGTGTAATACATACCGAACTTTTCGGCAAGCAGCATATCAATCTGAATTGTAACTATTGTGTCCTCTTTGCCGAAAACATTTTTGTACTGTATATCGAGTTTAGGTCCGTAGAAGGCGGCTTCGTCAATACCGATTTCATACTCAACGCCCAAATGCTCAAGTATTTTTTGCATGGTTGCCTGTGCCTCGTTCCACTGCTCGGCGTTGCCCTCATACTTATCGGTATTGTTGGGGTCCCATTGCGAGAAACGGAAGGTGCAGTCCTCAAGCAGCCCTACAGTACCGAGGAAGTATTTGCAAAGGCTTAAACAATCGGCAAATTCCTGCTCTAATTGGTCGGGGCGAAGCACCAAGTGACCCTCTGAAATTGTAAACTGACGCACGCGTATAAGGCCGTGCATTTCGCCCGAATCTTCATTTCTGAACAGGGTAGAGGTCTCGCCCAAACGCATGGGTAAATCGCGGTAGCTGCGTGCCTGATTCAAATACACTTGGTATTGGAACGGGCAGGTCATGGGGCGAAGCGCCAAACATTCTTTTTCCTCATCATAAGGGTCGCCCAGTATAAACATACCGTCAAGATAGTGGTCCCAGTGCCCCGATATGCGATAAAGGTCGCGCTTTGCCATAAGCGGAGTTTTGGTAAGCAGATAGCCGTGCTGTTGCTCGACATCCTCTACCCAGCGCTGTAAAAGCTGTATTACGCGGGAGCCTTTCGGAAGAATAATAGGCAGTCCCTGACCGATTGAATCGACTGTGGTAAAGAAGCCAAGCTCACGGCCGAGTTTGTTATGGTCGCGCATTTCGGCTTCTTCAACCATCTTTAAATATGCATCAAGTTCGTCTTGTGTGCGGAATGCCGTGCCGTAAATACGGGTGAGCATCTTATTGTTTTTGTCGTTTTTCCAATAAGCACCCGACTGACCGGTAATTTTAAAAGCTTTAAGTGCCTTTGTATAGCACAGGTGGGGGCCTGTGCACATATCTACATATTCGCCCTGCTTGTAAAAGCTGATTTCGGCATTTTCGTCGAGATCGCCGATGTGCTCAACCTTATACTTTTCGCCAAGTTCTTGCATATGGGCAATCGCGTCTTCTCTTGATAACACGTACGGGCGAATGGGCAAATTTTCTTTGACTATTTTGCGCATTTCCGCTTCGATTGCGGCAAGGTCCTCGTCGGTAAGCTTGGTGTCGCCGAGGTCAATATCATAATAAAAGCCCTTTTCGGTGGCGGGTCCATAGCCGAAATCAGCGTGTGGGTAAAGGCGCTTTACCGCCTGAGCCATAATGTGTGCGGCTGTGTGGCGCAAAACTTCAAGCTCTTGGTCGGCTTGGGCTTCTGCTACGGTGCCGTCTTTGTAAATGATTTTCATAAAATCTATCCTCTTTCATAATAAAAATTTTAAAAAATAAAAAACTTCGCCCCCTGAAAACAGGGACGAAGTGTATAAACTCTCCGTGGTTCCACCCACATTCCGCAAAAGTTGCGGCACTTTTAACGCTTTAACGCAGCGGATACGGCTGCAGTTGTTACCCCACAGCACTCAAAGGCGGTCTCATTTGCAGTTGCTTTATGTTCTTTTCAGCTGCCGAACACTCTCTTATGAAAGCAAGGTTGCAAACTAATGTCCTTCTCAACGCTTTCTACCATTTATAATAACCCTTTAAAACGGTTTTGTCAACAAAAAAATTATTAAATACGCGCCGATAAACGCACAGCACCGGCTGCGGCGAAAGCATGGTTGCCGGTTTTATTGCGGGCTGTATTCAAAAAACAGATTATGTACTCGAATTGGGATGGGCTTGCGGAAATGCAACGACATTTTCTGCAAAGCTTGTCACAGGAGAGGAAATATATTCCGTTTTATGTGGTATGTCAAACACCTCAAATTACCATGCGCGTTATTCCTTGCTTGACATCGGTTCCAATCAGCATATATAACATAATATTCAAATCTTTTAAAGAAGATGGCAGCGTATTTTACGCTGCCACCTGAATTTTTACTGTTACTTTCAATTAAAAGTGGGATAGTCCGTCGTCAATAAAAATATCCTCTTTGCCGTTTTTTACAAGTATCAGTGCCGCCGCCAACAGATATTTAAAATGCTTTTCAGGTGCCTCAAGGTCTATGCCGAAATCTTCCTTAATTTTTCTTATGCGGTAAAGCACCGTGTTTCTATGTGTGTAAAGCATTTCACAGGTTTCTTTAAGCGAATGATGACATATAAGGTAGGCATAAAGGGTTTTGCACAGCTCCGAAGAGCCTTTGCGGTCGTATTCACTCAGTCTTTCAACCTCGGGCACGGTAAAACCGCCGTTATTCGCCGCCGATTTAAGTGCGGCAAGCAGGCTGTAATGCTCCGCTTTTTCTAAAAAGCCCTTTGCTCCGCGCAATAGCAGAAAATCCATTGCGAAGGTAACCGTATCATAAACAGTGCGGAGCGAATAAAGGTCTTTAAGCTGTGGCGACAGCACAATTCCCAAATCTTCGCTTTTTGCCGTTTGTTCAAGACGCGTCAAATCGTGGTCGTTGTAAATAAACATAATAATGCGCTCTTTATAAACAAACGGGTGCGAGCCGTGAAAGTCGCTTTCAAGGGTTTTTCTTAAAAAATCGTCGGCTGACTTGCTGGCGGCGTAATTGCCAAGGTCTATAAGCGCAAAGCTTTCGGGGTGAAAATTTGAAAGATAGGTCGACTGCGCCTGCAACAGAAAATGCTCTCTGTCTGAAAATTCGCCGTTTAAAAGCGATGTTAGCACCTCCTCTGCGCTGTTAGACGCCGTCTGACACTTTTCAAGGCAGAGCTGTTTTGAGATAAGCGCCGCCGCAAGCGTAAGCTCCTCATCGGTGCAGGGCGGAAGGTCGGAAAGCTCAAAAATACATATCATATATCCTATCATTGTTTTACCGTTTTCAAGAATAAAGACGCGGTATTTTTTATTGCTTTTTTCAAAGCAAAAAGCTCCGTCGGCGGCGCTTTGCGCCCTTTCGCTTATCGCCGCGGCTGCGGCAAAGGACAACTCGCTGTGACTCACGGCAATTCTGTATTCCTCATAATCACAGCCGTCCGCCGCAAAACTCGCGGCAATATGAAAGGTTTCATCAACAATTATAACAGGGCATTTAAGCAACAGGCTTACCGTTTCGGTAAGCGCCGAAAGGGTATTGGTCTGCAAAAAAGAATTTAAAACATTATCTTTAAACATATTTAACCTCTTTTGTGCCAAAAGCACAATCAATTTTGATTTAATTATACTTTAAGATTATTGAAAAATCAAGTATTCGGCATATAATAATAGATGTAAAAAGAAATAAAGGTTCGGTAAAACAGATACATTCCGAACGGAAAGTGCGGAGATGATACCAATGTGTCATTTAAATTCAATTCAGCTTTCGGTCGGCTGAAAAAATTTGAAGACCGAAAATATTACTAATTATATTTGGAGGCTTTTTTATGTTTGAAATGAGACCTTATTCAAGAAAAAATAATTCAGTTTACAATCCGTTCCGTGAAATGGAAGAATTCGAAAAAAACTTTTTCGGCTCACCGTTCGGCTTTTTTGACGGCGGTATGGACACCTTTAAGACAGATGTTAAGGACGAGGGCGACCGTTACGAGTTAGAGGCTGACCTGCCCGGCTTTGATAAAAAGGACATTCATCTGGACATCAACGGCGACACTCTTACCGTTCGTGCCGAAAGGCATTCGGAGCACGAGGAAAAGGACAAGAAGGGCAAATATGTGCGCTGTGAGCGTTCCTACGGCTCATACAGCCGTGACTTTGACCTGTCGGGCGTAAAGGCCGACGAGATTAAAGCAAAATACGAAAACGGCGTTCTCAAACTCACAATGCCCAAGAAAACCGAGGAACTTCCCGCTTCGAAGCATTTGGAAATCGAATAAAATAAGACCGTCCGCAGAATTTAATCTGCGGACGGTCTTATTTGCGGTTTGTCAGTAAAAGTTGAAATGCGGTAAAATGCCGTTTCAGTCGGATTCTTTAAAAACACGCTTAACGGCGTCTAAATAGCCGTATCCGTAAATGTTGTCGGGTTGCAGATAACTTGTTTCGGTCCATTCGTTCCAGCTGTTTACGGTTATCATGTTTACGCCCGTTTTATCGGCAAGCTCCTTTGCCTGCCTTAAAGCATCTTCAAACGCCTGCGGAGTATTATTTTTGACAACATTGTGAATGTGACCCGCATACCGCGGTGTGTTATCCCAGCCTATTGAAACATGGGGTATGTAGGGAATATTAAAGTTATCCTCACATTCCTGCCACTCTGTACGAACCTGCTCCATAATAT